>Ga0265319_1000019_pt1 | contig 154537 bp, 147 predicted proteins | sample 4824metaG_FD_192443 | JGI IMG/M metagenome (GOLD analysis project Ga0265319, IMG submission 192443) | Rhizosphere microbial communities from Carex aquatilis grown in University of Washington, Seatle, WA, United States - 4-8-24 metaG | ecosystem: Host-associated > Plants > Roots > Rhizosphere >... | reverse complement strand
CACTATCACCAGCAAAATCAGCAACAGCACGCCCGTGCCCGCAATATGATATTGCGATTCAATCCCGCCACTGGGGTGAAACATATCTTTAAGAGCCTGCACCGCGAACGGCAGTCGCGCCACGATACCGATGGTGATGATCAGCGACACGCCGTTGCCGATGCCGCGTTCGGTGATCTGTTCGCCGAGCCACATCAAAAGCATCGTTCCCGTCGTCATCACGGTCACGGTTATGAAATAATATAAATATTTATTGTCAATCAGCACGAGCTGGCTTTGCAAACCACTGAACATCCTTTCGGGATTCAGCCAGGTGCTGGCAAAATACATTCCTTGTCCGACGCATATCAGCACCGTCAAATAGCGCCCGTTTTGAATGATTTTTGCCCGCCCGCCTTCTTCGCGCGCCAGTTTGCTCAAACGCGGAACGACCGCTGTAAGAAGCTGGATGATGATCGTCGCGCTGATGTAAGGCATGATGCCCAGCGAGCCGACGGCACAATTTCCATAAGCACCGCCCGCAAACGTGTTATACATCCCCAACATCCCGGCAACACCTTGTGAATGCGTCTTGAAATATTCCGCGAGAGCGTGTCCATCCACGCCAGGAATGACAATGAAGGCCAGCAGACGGCAAATCGCCAGAATGCCGAGCGTGAAAAGAATCCGCGACTTCAGCTCCGGAATCTTGAAGCAGTTCGCGAACGTGTCGGCAATGTTACGGAACATAAGTCAGTCCCGCCTCAAGACTTCGCGGGTTCAACTGGTTTGCGGCTGACGATTTCGCACTTGCCGCCTTTGGCTTCGATTTTGGATTTGGCCGAAGCGCTGAACGCGCTCGCGCTCACCGTAAGTTTTTTTGAAAGTTCTCCGTCGCCGAGAATTTTCACGCCGCTCGCACGACCGTTGGCCAGACCAACCGCGCGCAAAGCCGTTTCATCAACCTTCGCGCCGTCGTCAAACTTGTTCAAGTCGCCGACGTTCACCGCGACGTATTGCGTCGTGAAACGCGTGTTGTTGAAGCCGCGTTTCGGGATACGACGGATGAGCGGCATCTGGCCGCCTTCAAATCCGATGCGGATCGAACTGCCTGAACGCGCGGTCTGGCCTTTGCCGCCGCGACCGGACGTTTTGCCATGTCCGCTGGATTCGCCCTGACCGAGCCGTTTGCGGCGATGCTTCGCGCCGGGACGAGGTTTAAGATTGTGCAGTCGCATAAAATTTAATTCGTAGCCGGAATTGCTTCAGGTGCTTTCGGCTTCTCTATTTTTTTGATTTCCAAACCGCGGCTCTTGTAGATGTCCTCGCGCAAACGAAGGCTCAACAAAGCCTTCAGTGTCGCTTTCACGACGTTGGCCGCATTGCTCGAACCAAGCGATTTGGTCAGAATGTCTTTCACTCCCGCGGATTCCAAAACGGCGCGCACGGTTTTGCCGGCGATGATTCCCGTTCCCGGCGAAGCCGGACGCAACAGAACTTTTGCGCCACCGTATCTTGAAAAAACTTCGTGCGGAATCGTTACGTCCTTCAACGAGACGGAAACCATCTGGTTGCGTGCAAGTTCACCACCGCGACGGATCGCATCCGCTACTTCACCAGCTTTGCCCAAACCGATGCCGACTCGACCGCGTTTGTCGCCCACGACAACGAGCGCGCTGAAATTGAACCGGCGTCCGCCTTTCACGACCTTCGCGGAGCGGTTGATATAAACAACTTTTTCAACCAACTCTTCAGACGCGCCACCTTCAAATGCGTTCTCCGGTGCATCACCGGGAGATTTACGACGACCACGTGATCCGCCGCGCGATCCGCGCTGCCCGTCACCGCCAGTTTTATTGATTTCGGCCACAGTATTTTTGGGTTCAGGTTAAAATTTTAGTCCGGCTTCGCGCGCTGCATCGGCCAAAGCCTTGACCTTGCCGTGATAACGTTTGCCGCCTCGGTCGAACACAACTTCCTTGATGCCTTTGCCCAGGGCATTTTTCGCCGCGAGTTCGCCGATTGTCTTCGCGCTCTTCACGTTCGCCGACAAATCTTTCGGCGCGGATTTTCCAACCGTCGAAGCCGCCGCGAGCGTTTTGCCTGCTTCGTCGTCAATAAATTGAACGTGAATGTTTTCGCTCGTGAAGCAAACGGCCATGCGCGGGCGTTCCTTCGTGCCGGAAATTTTCTTCCGGATCCGCCAGCGGCGCAGTTGCTGCAATTTCTGTTTTTTTTGCGTTCTCATTTTTTTATCGCGTTCACGGATTGTGCCGTGAACAAAATCGATTATTGAACCGTCTTGCCTTCCTTGCGCTGGACGTGTTCGCCCACATAACGCACGCCCTTGCCCTTGTAAGGTTCCGGCGGATAGAAGCCGCGGATTTCCGCCGCGACCTGGCCGACGACTTTTTTGTCCGGCCCTTCGATGGTCAACTTCGTGTTTTCCTCGACCGTCACTTTGATCTGGTCGGGAATGTTGTAATTGATCGGGTGCGAATAACCGAGCGTCAGGTTCACAATCTTGCCCTGGACGGCGGCCTTGAAACCGACGCCTTGAATTTCGAGTTTCTTGACGAAACCTTCGGCGACGCCCTTGACCATGTTGTTGACGAGCGCGCGGCTCAAACCATGCAACGCCTTCGCCTGCGCGTCATCGCCATCGCGGCTGACGACGATTTTTCCGTCGGCCACTTTCAGGCTCGTGCGTTTGGGTAAATCCCAGTCGAGCTTGCCTTTCGGGCCTTCGACCAAAATCTTCTGCCCCTTCACTTCCACCTTCACCTTGGGCGGAATGGCAATCGGTTGTTTTCCAATTCGCGACATAAAATTTTACCAGATGTAGCAGAGCAATTCTCCGCCGAGATTTTTCTTGCGCGCCTGCACGTCCGTCATCAAGCCTTCGGACGTTGAAACGACCGCGACGCCGAGGCCGCCGCGCACGCGCGGAATCTCCGTCGCGCCGACGTATTTGCGCAAACCGGGCTTGCTGATGCGTTTCAAACCTTCGATGACGTTTTTTTTGCCGTTATATTTCAAACGGATTTTGATTTTTTTGATCGTGTTGCCTTCAACGGCCACGTCGCTGACGTAACCTTCGGTCTTCAAGATTTTCGCCACGCTCTCTTTGATGCGCGAGTGCGGCAATTCGATCACGGGCAACAGCGCGCGTCCGCCGTTGCGGATGCGGGTCAACATGTCGGAAATGGGGTCGCTCATAAAATTACCAGCTTGCCTTCGTCACACCGGGAATCAAACCGTTCAAAGCCGCTTCGCGGAACGTCAAACGTGACACTCCAAACTTGCGCAGATAACCGCGGCGGCGTCCGCTGAACGCGCAACGGTTCACGAGGCGCGTCGGGCTGGCGTCGCGCGGCAATTTCGCGAGTCCGGCATAATCGCGTTTCGCCTTCAGTTCGGCGCGTATCGCGGCGAATTTCTTCACCGTTTCCGCCTTGCGCTTGTTCCGCTCTTTCCATGCTTTCTTGGCCATAAAAATTAAAATTATTTTTCCGCGAACGGAAAACCCATCAGCTTCAACAAATCCAGCGCCTCGTCATTCGTCGGCGCGGTCGTCACGATCGTGATATCCATGCCCTGCTGGCGTTTGATTTTATCCAGTTCGATTTCCGGAAAAATCGTCTGGTCGCCGATACCGAAAGTATAATTTCCGCGTCCGTCAAACTTGCGCGGCGACAATCCGCGAAAGTCGCGGATGCGCGGCAACGCCGTTGCGACCAGCCGATCAAAAAATTCATACATCGCGTCCTTGCGCAACGTCACACGGCAACCGATCGGCATGTTTTCGCGCAACTTGAACTGCGCGATGCTGTGGCGCGACATGCTGATGGCCGGTTTGCGTCCGGTGATCAGCGACAAATCCTTCGCCGCGTCCTCGACCGCGCCTTTTTCCAGCGACGCGCTCACGCCCATGTTCACCACGATTTTTTCCATTCGCGGAATCTGGTGGATGTTCACATACTTGCGCTTTTCTTTCAGCGCCGGAACAACTTCGTTCGTATATTTTTCGTAAAGTCTGGCTTTCATTTTTCAATGTCACGGATTTTGCCGTGACGAAATTTTTATGCGGTTGCCTCTGCTGTTTGCGCTTCGGCCTTTTTCACATTTGAAATGTGAATCGTTCCTTCGCGCTCGACGATCGCGCCTTGCGGATGCTGCTGACTCTTGCGCGTGTGGCGCTTGATCAACTGCACACCCTCGACGATGACGCGCGATTTTTTCGTCAACACGGCGATGATCTTGCCGCGCTTGCCCTTTTCTTTTCCGGCCAGCACGACCACTTCATCGCCTTTTTTTACATGAGATTTTGGCATAACTTTCAAATCACTTCCGGCGCGAGCGAGATTATTTTCATGAACTTCTTGTCGCGCAACTCGCGGGCCACCGGTCCGAAAATGCGTGTGCCCTTCGGGTTCAATTCCTTGTCAATGATGACGCAGGCATTGCGGTCAAAGCGCAGATAAGAACCGTCGCTGCGGCGGATGATGTGCCGCGTGCGGACGACCACCGCGTCATGCACTTCGCCTTTTTTCACCGAACCATCCGGCGCGGCGACCTTGATGTGAACCTTGATGACGTCGCCGATGCCGGCATAACGCTGGTTCTTGCCGAGTACGCCGATGTTCCAGGCGATTTTTGCGCCCGTATTGTCCGCGACATCCAAACTGGAACGAACTTGCAACATAAAATTCTTTAGACCGGCACGATTTCCCGCTCATTGCGCTCGACGACCTCGACCAGACGCCAGCGTTTCAACTTCGACAACGGCCTTGTTTCCTCGATGCGCACCGTGTCGCCGATCCTAGCCTCGGCCTTTTCGTCGTGTGCATAAAATTTCTTGTAATCGGTGACAATTTTTTTGAACTTCGCGTGCGGAAAGCGGCGTTGGACGCGGACGACAATCGTCTTGGTCATCTTGTTCGAGACGACTTCGCCGACGCGTTCCTTGCGATTGCTCCGCTCTGTTGAATTTTTTGTTTCTTCAGCCATACACAATTATTTTACCGCTTTATTCCGCAACACCGAGATGCGCGTTTCGAGCCGCGCGATGTCCTTGCGCAGCACGCGCAGGCGCGCCGGCTTTTCCAACCGCGCGCTCGCCTGCTGCAAACGCAGGTTGAACATCTCGTGCCGGAGGTCGCGGCTCTTGGCCGACAACTCCACCAGCGTCATATCTTTTAATTCTGCAAATTTCATTTTATCAATGACTGTGCCGTGAAATGAATTTCGTTTTGATCGGCAGCTTCGTCGCTGCCAGACGCAACGACTCGCGCGCAACCACTTCCGTCACACCGTCCACTTCAAACAAAATATTCGCCGGACGGATGACCGCCACCCAGCCTTCCAGCGGCGCCTTGCCCTTGCCCATTCGCGTTTCGAGCGGCTTCTTCGTGAACGACTTTTGCGGAAACACGCGTATCCACATTTTCCCGTGCCGCTTCATGTTGCGTGCAATCGCCACGCGCGCGGATTCAATCTGCTTTGCGTCCATCCAGCAACGCTCCAGCGCCATCAATCCGTATTCGCCGAACGCGACCGTGTGCCCGCTGCGCGCCGTTCCCTTGCGGCTGCCGCGGTGCATCTTGCGAAACTTCACTCTTGCCGGTTGCATTGCCATAACAAAAATCTTTTCTAAAAATTAATTTGCAGCAGTGACGACTTCATTGGCCTGCTGCTGCTCTTTCTTCTGAGGTTTGTTTTCACCTTTGCAAATCCAGCACTTGATGCCGAGTTTGCCATAAACGGTCAGCGCTTCCGCAAATCCGTAATCAATGTTCGCGCGCAATGTGTGCAACGGCACGCGACCCCAGTGATACATTTCGACACGCGCGAGTTCCGCGCCACCAAGACGGCCCGCCGCGCGAACCTTGATTCCTTCCGCGCCGAAATCTTTCGCCGTCTGCAACGCTTTTTTCATCGCGCGACGGAAGGACACGCGGCGTTCGAGTTGCAACGCGATGTTTTCCGCGACAAGTTGCGCGTCCAATTCCGGCGTCTTGACTTCGACGATATCCACGTAAACTTCCTTGCCGGTCATCTTGCTCAATTCTTCCTTGAGCTTGTCGATCTCCGAACCCTTGCGGCCGATGACGACACCGGGACGCGCGGTCAAAATGGTCACGCGGCAGCGGTTCGTCGCGCGTTCGATCAAAATTCTCGGCACTGACGCCGTCTCCAGTTTTTTCTTGAGCAGCGTGCGAATCTCGCGGTCTTCTGTGAGCAGCTTGCCGAATTCCTTTTTGTCGGCGAACCACTTCGAGCGCCAGTCTTTGTTGACGGCGACGCGCAGACCGATTGGATTAGTTTTTTGGCCCATATTATTCGTCGGACAAAGTGATTTTGACGTGGCAGCGGCGCTTGATGATTGGCCCGGCCGAACCGCGCGCCTTGGGAGTGAACCGCTTGATGCTCGTCGCCGTTCCCGCGACCGCTTCCTTGATCCGCAAACTTTCCGGTTTCATCTTGTTGTTGTTCTCGGCGTTTGCGATGGCCGATTTCAACGTCTTGGAAACAACACGCGCGCCTTTGCGCGGAACGATTGCCAGAACCGCCTGCGCGTGCAGCGCGGGAAGTCCCTGAATCTGCCGGACGACCTCGCGCATTTTCTGCGCGGACATCGGAATATTTTTTGTGATCGCAAAAGCTTCCATAAAATTATTTGGCTTCCGCCTTCGCCGTGTGCGCGCCGTGTTTCTTGAACACGCGCGTCAGTGAAAATTCACCAAGCTTGTGGCCGACCATGTTTTCCGTCACGAACACCGGATTGAAAATTTTTCCGTTGTGAACCGTGAAAGTAAGACCGACAAAATCCGGCGTGATGGTCGAACGGCGCGACCACGTTTTGATCGGCGTCTTTTGATTCGCGGCCTTCGCCTTCTGGATTTTATCCAGGAGGTGCTGTTCAACAAACGGGCCTTTTTTAATCGAGCGTCCCATAAATTATTTGGTCTTTATTGGCAATCCGTTGCGACGGACGACGATGAAACGGTTTGAATATTTGTATTTCACGCGCGTTTTGCCGCCTTTAGCGATCTTGCCCCACGGCGAGGTCAACTGCTGCCAGCCGCCGCCGGATTTTGATTTGCCCGCGCCGCCGCCGTTCGGATGGTCAACTGGATTGCGTGAAACGCCGCGGTTGATCGGCCGAATGCCGCGATGACGTGAGCGACCAGCTTTTCCTAAAATTATATTTTCGTGTTCCGTGTTGCCGACTTGTCCGATCGTTGCGTAACACTCTTCGTTCACTTTGCGAATTTCGCCGGATGGCAAACGAATCTGCGCATAACCTTCATCTCGTGACATCAACGTCGCCGCGCCGCCAGCCGAACGAACGACTTGTCCGCCGCGACCGGGGGTTAATTCCAAATTGTGGATCGCACTGCTGATGGGAATCAGTTTGAGCGGAAGCGCATTGCCGATATCCGGCGGTGCTGTCGGACCACTCGAAATTTTTCCGCCGACCTGGATGCCGACAGGCGCGATGATGTAACGTTTTTCGCCGTCCTTGTATTGCAGCAACGCCAGACGCGCCGAACGCATCGGATCGTATTCAATCGCTGCGACCGTCGCTTCCACGCCGTGCTTGTTGCGCTTGAAATCCACGAGGCGAATTTTTTGCTTGTGCCCGCCGCCGATGCCGCGCGCAGTGACGCGACCGTAATGATTGCGCCCGCCGGTCTTCTTGCGAATCTCGACCAGCGACTTCTCGGGCGTCGTCTTCGTAATGTCGCTAAAGTCCGCGATAGTGATGTATCGCGTGGACGGCGTTAGCGGTCTAAATGTTTTTACTGGCATAAATGCAAAAGTTTTATCAGCAACTTTGAAGTCGGCAGGCCATCAATCCTGTTCCTGTGGGAAATCAGTTATCGGTCTGCAAACATGCTGTCCGCGCGGCTTTTCAGACGAAACGGAGCGCATAAACTATCAAATGAACGCCTCGATGCAAGAGGTTTTTTGAAGAATTTTTGAGTGTCTCAACGGCGGATGGGAGCAATAAAACCTAGTAAGGCGGCTCAAATTATTTGGAAACAGGAGCGCCAAGCGCTTCCGCCTTCGCCATTTGCTGCAACGCCTCGTCGTGCCCCAAAGCAAGTGCGGCGGCGATTTTCTTCTGCTCAATGGTAAAGGAACCAACCGGCAGCGGTCGAAGTGGTCGGAATACCCGGATTCGGATTCCCGCCGGCGGCTCTTTCATCAGGTCGAGGGCGGCGTTGTAATGCACATTTTGCCGCGCGGTCCAGACCTTGGCCACCGCTGGAAATTCCGGATAAGCTATTTTTCCCATCCAGCGCGGAATCGGCTTGAGGCGGAAGGCGGGATTGTGCGTGAGCACCACGGTGATGTCCGTCGCGCCGTCATGTATCGCCCGGCGGATGGGAATTGGATCCGCGACTCCGCCGTCGGCATAGGGTTGGCCATCTACAAAATCAAATCCGCGCGTCGCCAGAGCCATGGACGATGTGGCGCGGAGCGCCGCAAACACGCGGTCATCGCAGACGTGAAAATAAACCGGCTCGCCCGTGTGACAGTCGGTCAACACGATGAAAAATTTTGTGGGCGCTTTTTGCAGCGCCTCGACGGAAAGTGGAACACGCTTTCTGATGATGTGATCCACCAGGTAAGCCAGATCAATGATCGGTTTGCGACGGAGAAAATTGCTTTTGCGAACCACGTTGCAAGCGAGTTCGCGCCAGATGGCCAGACCCGGTTCCCACATGTCGGCGACGAAATAGGCCGCTGAACAAGCACCGGAAGAAGCCGCATAAACAAAATCGTATTGCCGTCGTCCGCGCTCTTGAAGATACGCCAGCACCCCCGCCGCCCATGCTCCGCGCATCGCTCCGCCTTCCACAATCAATGCGGTTTTTTTACTGGTACCTGACTCTGCATTTTCAAGAATCGGCGGCGACATCCCATTTTCCTTTCACATGCGGACTCGGCTGCATCTTGTGAGTCCATAGACGGGATTCTGATCAATTCAACATAGCACACTCCCTGTCGAATCATAGTGAATCGCACGCAATTCGCGCCTCAATGCCGGAACTGCAACTGCTTGCTGACTTTGGCCAGTCGTTTTTCCCAATCGCCCTTGTGCGCCAGCGGGTCGGCGTCCGTGCCCCAGAGTTTTTTCACCATCTCGCGCTGCGGCACGAACGGGCATTTCGCCTTCGGATTTTTGAATGCGTCCTCCATCTCGCGCAACGCCAGTTGCGCGCCGGTCATGATCGCCGTCGAACCGAACTGCGAATTTAATTTATGCGATGCGTCGTCGAGCGCGCCCCAGCGTTCCGCGTCGGTGCGGCCCCACAACGTCGGCTGCGTGTCCAGCCGTGCGAGATTCCAGAATGCGATGAGGATCTGCCGCACGGGTTTGAATTGACCGGCCATGACGCCGCGAAAAATTTCCTCCAACACCGCGTTGAAAGTCGAATTCAAAAATTGCGGCTCGCGAAAACGATGACTGCCGCCGACTTCGGAAAAATCGTTGAAGCGAATCGTCAGCGACAATTCGCGCGCCTGCATTTGCTCGCGGCGCAATTGCCCGACCAGCCGCGTCGCCTCGCTCAACGTGAACGTCAGCGCGGCCTCGTAATCTGGCTCGTCGTAAGGTAGCGTCGTGTTGCTGGAAATTGTCGTGCGGTCTTTGACTTCGAGCAGGAGCGGCTCGCTCCAAAGTCCGTTTGAAAAAAGCCAAAGTTGTTGTCCCCAGATTCCAAATTTCTGTTTCAATAAAGTCGAAGGCAGTTTCGCGACGTGACCAAAAGTTTGCGCGCCGAGCGCGGCGAGCGAGCGTTTACGATTTTTGCCAAGGCCGGAAAGTTCGCGCACACAGCGGTCCTTCAGAAATTCCTTTTCTTCGCCGGATTTGATCTCGATGAAGCCGGGCTTGGCCGCGTCCGTCGCGAGTTTGGCGAGCCGCGAGGAATTGGCGAGCCCGGCGGAAACCGGCAGTTTCACTTCGCGCCAAATCCGCGCGCAGATTTCCTTCACATATTTTTCCGGAGTCGTGTCGCGCCAGACGTGCTTGTCCATCGTTGTGAAATCGAGGAAGCCTTCATCAATCGAAATCGGCACGAGCGTCGGCGCATATTCTTCGAGCACGCGAAACATTTCCGCCGAGAGCCGGCGATATTCGTCGTAGTGCGGCTTGCACAAAACGCCGCGCGGACAAATCCGTTTCGCCTCGAAGCACGCCATGCCGGTCTTGACGCCGAATTTTTTCGCCGCGCGATTCGCCGCAATGACAATTCCGTCCCCTCGCCGACCACCGCCAACCCAGACCGCGTATTCCTGTAATTTTGGATTGAGCGCGATCTCGCAACTGGCGAAGAAGCTGTCGCCGTCCACATGCAAAATTCGATTGGGTGCTTTTACGTTCACGGGCAAACTCTAATTGACCCTAAATTTCTTCCGTGTCAAATCTTCGCATGATGGCACGGACAAAAGTTGTCCAAGCAAATGACAAAAGATGATGAGCAATTCCGGACAAAAAATGCTCTATTGTTACCGGATGAAACCGATTTTCATTCACCTATGAACGAACTCATTAAAAATCTTCTGAAACTTCAATCGCTCGAATTTGAAAAACAAGTGGAACCAGACACGGAAAAACGGATCGCGGAGTTACGTGCTAAAATCCCAACACCGATCCTCGCACACTATGACCGTCTGGTGGCGCGCGGCAAAAAAGGCACCGCTGCCATCCGCAATGAAGTTTGCACCGGCTGCCACATGCACGTGCCGCGCAACGTGGTGTTGACGCTGATGCACGACGAAGACATTCAGCTCTGCGAAAACTGCGGACGCTATCTTTATTTGCCCGAACAATCGGAATTTCTGATCCCGGAGACGCCAAAAAAAATTTCCAGAAAACCGCGCAGACGCAATGGACTGTTGCACGCCGCCTGAAAACAAAAAAACCGGCAGATCGCCGGCCTTTTGCGTCTGAAAAATCGAACCGATCAAGTCAAAACGATTTTGTCGCCGTCTTTCAACGTGACAATCGCTTTTTTCCAACTCGGCGCCTGTCCGGCCTGCGATGTACGCTGGCGGCGAAATTTTCCGCGCACGTTTAGTGTGTTGACCTTCGTGACCTTGACCTTGAAAAGTTCCTGCACGGCCTGACGAATTTCCGTCTTGTTCGCGCGGCGGTCGGCTACGACGGTGTATTGATTGAACTTCTCGCCCTGGCGCGTGCCTTTTTCCGTCAGGCGGACGGTCTTGATGACTTCAAAAGCGTTCATGGTTCGTTAAATCGTGAATCGTTAAATTGTTGAATCGGTCGCGCAATCAATCATTGGCAAGTCGAGCTTCGACTTTTTCAAATGCGCTCTTCGTGAAAAGCAGCTTGTCGGGACGCAGCACGTCATATGTGTTGAGCGAATCGCTCGTCGCCAGCGCGATTTTTTCGATGTTGCGCGACGCGAGCGTCAAATTTTTGTCCGTGCCGGACGAGACAACCAGCGTCGTGCCTTTCAATTCCAACGCGGAAATGACGCCAACGAATTCTTTCGTCTTCGACGAAGATAATTTCAAATCGTCCACGACGACCACGTCGCCGGCCTTGAGCCGTTCGCTCAACGCCTTGCGCAGCGCGAGCGCGCGGGTTTTCTTGGAAACTTTTTTGCTAAAATCGCGCGGCCTCGGCCCGAAGACCACGCCGCCGCCAGCCCACAACGGCGAACGGAACGAGCCGGCGCGGGCGCGACCGGTGCCCTTTTGTTTCCACGGCTTCTTGTTTGTGCCCGCGACTTCGCCGACAGTTTTTGTCGAAGCCGTTCCGCTACGTTGCGCGGCCTGATGCGCGACAACCGTGTCGTGGACGGCCTGCGTACCTTTTCCATCTTCAACCAGCGCAAACTTCACTTCGAGTTCGCCCTGATTTTTCCCTGCGATATTTTTAATGGCAATTTTCATGGCCTAAATTATTTCTTGGCTTCGGCGGGTTTCGCCTCGGCTTTCTTTTCGGCGGCGGCCTTCTTCTTCATCGGCGCGGCGCTGACCGGCGGCTTCCAGCCCTTCGGACGTTTCTTGGATTCGCGGATGACGATGTAATCGCCTTCCGAACCGGGGATCGAGCCTTTGATTAGCAAAAGATTTTCCGCCTCGCGTACCTGGATGATTTCGAGGTTCTGCGTCGTGCGCTGAACTTGTCCCATGTGGCCGGGCATTTTCAAACCGCGCATGACCGTTCCGGGAAAAAGTCGTTGGCCGATTGCGCCGTTGCGCCGGTGAAATCCCTTGGCGCCGTGCGTCGAATCACCGCCGGCGAAACGATGGCGTTTCACGACGCCTTCAAAACCGCGCCCTTTCGTGACGCCAATCGCGTCAATGAAATCGCCCGGGGCAAAAAGTGTCGGGCCGACAACGTCGCCGGGCTTCACGTCTTTTGAAAAATTGCGGAATTCCTTGATGCGTTTGACCGCCGTGCCGTTGTGTTTCTTGATGTGGCCGAGCAACGGTTTGGTGACGCGCTGTTCCTTTTGATCGTCGAAGCCGAGTTGAACGGAATTGTAACCGTCCTTGCCCGCCTGCGATTTCACCTGCAGCACGCGATTCGGTCCGGCGAGCACGACCGTGACGGCCATGACATTGCCGCGCGAATCATAAACGCGCGTGTGTCCGAGTTTTTTTCCTAAAAGTCCGAGTGGCATGGCAGTAGTCGTTAAATTTTGATGGTGATGTCCACGCCTGCGGGCAGATTGAGTTTTTTCAATTCGTCCACGGTCTTGGCGGTCGGGTCGAGGATGTCAATCAGTCGCTTGTGGGTGCGTTGCTCGAAAGTTTCCTGCGATTTCTTGTCCGCGTGCGGAGAGCGCTGGACGGTGAAGCGCTCGATGCGGGTCGGCAGCGGGATCGGCCCGGCGACGCGCGCGCCTGTGCGTTTGACGGTGTCGGCGATTTCGCGCGCCGACTGGTCTATGACGCGATGGTCATAGGCCTTGAGACGGATTCTGATGCGTTGTGCAGCCATACAAAGAACAATTTTATAGTTATGGTTGTTAAGTTCGTGCCGCAGGCTTCTTGGAGGCGGCGTCCAAAATCGTGGTCAATACACTATTCGGAACCTGCTCAAAGGTCAATGGTTCCATTGAATAAGATGCGCGGCCTTTTGAAAGCGAACGGATCGCCGTGGCGTAACCGAACATTTCGGCCAGCGGCACTTGTGCATTCACAATCGTCTGTCCCTGCTTCGCTTCGATGTTGATGATCATTCCGCGACGACGCGTGATATCGCCGATCAAATCGCCCTGATATTCGTCCGGCGTGGTGAGTTCGACCTTCATGATCGGTTCGAGCAAGATCGGATGCGCCTTTTTGAAAGCGTCCTTGAGCGCAAAAATTCCGGCCATCTTGAACGCGAGCTCGTTCGAATCCACTTCGTGGAACGTGCCATCCGTGACCTGCACCTTGATGTCAATGACCTGATAGCCCGCATAGACGCCGCCCTTGATGGCTTCTTCGATGCCGTCAATGACCGCCGGGATGTATTCTTTCGGAATCGCGCCGCCGACGATTTCGTTTTCGATCTCGACGCCCTTGCCCTTTTCGTTCGGTTGAATCTTGACGCAGGCGTGTCCGTATTGGCCGCGACCGCCGGATTGACGGATGAACTTGCCTTCGCCGTCCGCGTCCTTCGTGATGGTTTCGCGATAGGCGATCTGCGGCGCGCCGGTGTTGGCGTCCACCTTGAACTCGCGCTTGAGCCGGTCAATGATGATTTCCAAATGCAGCTCGCCCATGCCCGCGATGATGAGCTGGCCGGTTTCCTCGTTCGTGAAACAGCGGAACGTCGGATCTTCCTCGGCGAGACGTTGCAAGCCTTCGGACATCTTGTCGCGATCCTGTTTCGTCTTTGGCTCGACGGCCATCGAAATGACCGGTTCGGGAAACGTCGGCGGTTCGAGCGTCACGTCGTATTCTTCATCTGCGAGCGTGTCGCCGGTCGTGATGTTGCGCAGACCGACGAGCGCGGCGATGTCACCGGCGAAAACCTCATGAATGTCCTTGCGTTCGCTGCCTTGAATGATCATCAGGCGGCTGACGCGCTCACGTTTGCGCGTGCGCGGATTGTAAATGTTGTCGCCCTTCTTGAGATGGCCGGAATAAACACGGAAGAACACCAGCTTGCCCGCGTAAGGGTCGGTCCACAGTTTGAAGGCAAGCGAACAAAATTTATTGCCGTCGCTCGTCTCGACGTGAACGACGTTTTCAGTGCCCGGCTCAAGACCTTCTGCTCCGGGAACGTCGAGTGGGCTCGGCAAATAATCCACAACCGCGTCCACCAAAACCTGCACGGCTTTTTTCTTGAACGCCGAACCGCAGAGAACGGGAATGAGTTCGATTTTGCAGGTGAGACGGCGAATCGCCGCTTTCAACGTCGGCGCATCAATCGGTTTTTCTTCGAGAACCAGTTCGGCAATCGCGTCGTCCTTGTTGGAAACGGCGTCAATCAATTCCGCGAGCGCGGCCTTGGCGCGTTCCTGATGCTCGGCGGGAATTTCTTTGACTTCGTAATTCAACCCTTCATTTGCAACATCACCCGGACCCCAGACGAAAGCCTTTTGATTCACGACGTCAATGACGCCTTCAAATTTGTCCTCCGCGCCGATGGGCAGGAAAATCGGGAACGCATACGCGCGCAGTTTTGTGCGCATGTCGTTGAGCGCGTTTTCAAAATTCGCGCCGGTGCGGTCCATCTTGTTGACGAACGCGATGCGCGGCACTTTGTATTTGGTCGCCTGACGCCAGACGGTTTCGGATTGCGGTTGCACGCCCGCGACGCCGCAAAACACGGCGACCGCGCCGTCGAGCACGCGCATGGAGCGTTCGACTTCAGCCGTGAAATCCACGTGACCTGGCGTGTCGATGATGTTGATGCGATGTGGAACGTTGTTGAACGACTTGTAAATTTTATCTTCGCCCGGTTTGATGGTTTTCTGCGTCCAGAAGCACGTCACGGCGGCGCTTGTGATCGTGATGCCGCGCTCGCGTTCCTGCTCCATCCAGTCCGTCACCGTGTTACCGTCGTCCACGTCGCCGATCTTGTGGATGAGTCCGGTGTAAAAAAGGATGCGCTCGGTCGTGGTCGTCTTGCCCGCGTCAATGTGCGCCGCGATGCCGATGTTGCGCGTGCGCTCCAGCGTGTATTCGCGGTTGGGCGAATTGACCGATTTCGATTTTTCAGCGACTGCTTGCATTAGAGAATAAAAATGCCCCGACTTTTCAGCCTTCGGGGCTTGTTCAAATTTACACTACCAGCGGAAATGCGCAAACGCCTTGTTTGCCTGCGCCATCTTGTGGACTTCGTCGCGCTTGCGAATCGCGTTGCCCTGACCCTGATATGCTTCCAGAATTTCCGCCGCGAGCGCCGCCTTCATCGGCGTACCTTTGCGGGCGTCCGCAAAATCAACGATCCAGCGCAACGCGAGCGCGTTCTGGCGGTCGCTCGGAATTTCCAGCGGCACTTGATACGTCGCACCGCCGACGCGACGCGCTTTCGTTTCGATGCGCGGCTTGGCGTTGTCCACCGCGCGTTGCAAAATCTCCACCGGATTGCTCGCCGGATTTTTTTCGGAAATGGTGTCGAACGCACCATAGACAATCCGCTGCGCCGTGCTTTTTTTTCCGCCCTGCATGATGGTGTTCACGAGGCGTGAAACCAAAGCGCTGTGAAATTTTCCGTCTTTGGAAACCGGCCGTCTTGTTGCTTGTCGTCTGCGTGACATGAGATTCGTTGAATCGTTAAAAAGTTAAATCGTTGAACCTGAAAATTATTTAGCTGGTGCAGCGGCGGCAGCGGCGGCGGCTTTATCCTTCGGTTTCTTCACGCCGTATTTGGAACGGCTCACTCGTCGCTTCTCGACGCCGGCGGCATCGAGCGTGCCGCGGACGATGTGATAACGCACACCGGGCAAATCCTTCACGCGTCCGCCGCGCACAAGGACGATGGAGTGTTCCTGCAAATTATGTCCCTCGTCGGGAATGTAAGCGATGATTTCGTAGCCGTTCGTCAAACGCACTTTCGCCACTTTGCGCATCGCCGAGTTCGGCTTCTTGGGCGTGCGCGTCATGACCTGAATGCAAACGCCGCGGCGAAACGGGGAGTTCTCCAAAGCCGGTGACTTGGATTTGTATTTCACCTTCCGCCGGCCTTTGCGAACGAGTTGGTTGATTGTCGGCATTTTATATTAAAAATTGGAGCGCGGAATATATCAGACGTGCTTTCGGTTGCAACAAGTATTTGGCGCGTTCCGTGTTTATGCCAGCAACGGGTTTTCCGCCGGAACGGTCTCCGCCGGTTCTTCCGCTTCCGGTTCGTCGGGAATTTCAACGAGCATCTTGAGTTGCACCCTGCGATGACGATCAAAACCGGTGCCCGCCGGAATGATGTGGCCCATGATGACGTTTTCTTTGAAACCACGGAGCGAATCCACTTTGGAACGGGTCGCTGCCTCGGTCAAAACGCGGGTCGTATCCTGGAACGACGCCGCGCTCAAGAAGCTGTCGGTTTCGAGCGACGCCTTCGTGATGCCGAGGAGCACCGGCGACGCTTCGGCGGGTTTGCCGCCCATTTTATCAACACGCTCGTTCTCGGCCTCGAATTCCAATTTGTCAATCTGCTCGCCCCAAAGAAATGTCGTATCGCCTGGCTCGGTGATGCGAACCTTGCGCAACATCTGGCGCACGATAATTTCAATATGCTTGTCGTTGATCGTTACGCCTTGCAGACGATAAACTTCCTGTACTTCGCCGACGAGGTGCTCCTGCAATTCCTGCGGCCCGCAAACTTCGAGGATCTCGTGCGGATCCATCGGACCTTCGGTCAATTGCTGGCCTTTCTTCACCATGTCGCCCTTGAAAACAATGACGTGTTTGCCGATCGGAATGAGATGTTCCTCTTCCAGTTGCGTCTGCGCGTCCTTGATGAGAACGCAGCGCTTGCCGCGAACGCTTGGACCAAAATCAACGAGACCGTCAATTTTGGATATTTCCGACGCGTCCTTTGGCCGGCGCGCCTCAAACAATTCCGCCACACGCGGCAGACCGCCGGTGATGTCCTTTGTCTTGGACATCTTGCGCGGAGATTTCGCCAGCAACGTTCCAGCTACAATCTTGTCGCCTTCGCTGACAACGATGTGCGCACCGGACGGAATCGGATAATTCGCCACGACTTCGCCGCTGTCGTCGCTGATGATGACCTGCGGATGCAAATCTTCCTTGTGTTCGATGATGACCATCGCTTCCTGCTGCGTGGTCTCATCCATTTCCTGCTTCATCGTCACGCCTTCGATGATGTCGTGGAATTTAATCTTGCCGGCCTTCTCCGACAAAATAGGGACGTTGTACGGATCCCATTGGACGAACGTGTCGCCCTTTTTCACCTTCGCGCCGTCCTTGAATGAAATGACCGCGCCGATGACGATGGTGTGGTTCTCCAATTCGCGGCCGTCTTCGGCGAGAATCGAGACTGAACCGTTTTTGTTCAGGACGATGTTGTTGCCGTCTTCGAGTCCGACATAGCGCAATTCGTTGTAATGAATCACGCCTTCGAACTTGGCCTTGATCTGCGGCTGTTTGAAGACCTGTGACGCCGTGCCGCCGATGTGGAACGTGCGCATCGTGAGCTGCGTGCCGGGTTCGCCGATGGATTGCGCGGCGATAATGCCGACGGCTTCACCGAGTTTCACCAAACTACCAGTCGCGAGATTGCGGCCGTAACAGTTGATGCAGATGCCGTGCTTGCTTTCGCAAGTCAGCACCGAGCGGATGCGCATGCGATCAATGCCGGTGGATTCGATGACCTTCGCCTTCGTCTCATCAATTTCCTCGTTCGCGTGGATGAGAAATTCCTTCGGGTTCGTCGGGTTGACGATGTCGTCGCACGCAAAACGCCCGACCAGACGGTCACCGAGTTTGACCACTTCATCTTCGCCTTCGTAAACAGCGGAGACCCAGATGCCGTTCGTCGTGCCGCAATCCTGCTCCTGGATGATCACGTCCTGTGAAACGTCCACGAGCTTGCGCGTCATGTAACCGGAATCGGCGGTCTTGAGCGCGGTGTCGGCCAGACCTTTGCGCGCGCCGTGTGTTGAAATGAAATATTCCAACACCGACAAGCCTTCGCGGAAATTCGCGAGAATCGGTTTCTCGATGATGTCGCCGCTCGGCTTGGCCATGAGACCGCGCAAACCGGCGAGCTGGCGCACCTGTTGTTTGTTGCCGCGCGCGCCGGAATCCACCATCAGATAAACCGGGTTGTATTCCTTCTTGCCCTGGTTAGCTTCAAGCGTCTTGAACATGACGCCGGCGATCTGGTCGGTGCAATGCGTCCAGATGTCCACGATTTTGTTGTAGCGTTCGCCCGGCGTGATGACACCCTTGCGATATTGCTTCTCAACTTCCTTGATCTGTTTCTGCGCGGCTTCAATCTGTTCGTCGCGTTCTTTTGGCACGATCATGTCGTCGATGCCGATGCTCACCCCAGACTTCGTCGCTTCGCGAAAGCCGAGCTCTTTCAACCTGTCGAGCATCACGACGGTTTTGTCGTGGCCGGCAAACTTGTAGCACTTCCAAATCATGTCGCCGAGTTCGGACTTCTTGACGGACTTGTTCGGGAAACCGAGTTCCGTCGGCCAGATTTCGCTGAACAACACGCGGCCAACCGTCGTCTCGATGAGTTTTTTGTCCGCATTTCCGAAAACGGTCGGCTTGCCAAAATCAAGATTCGCCAGACGAATACGGTCGTGCGTTTTCAATCCGCCATCGTCGTAGGCAAAAATGATTTCTTCTTTCGTGCCGAAGAGCGGCAGCTTGCGCGAATCGCTCGGCGCCGGCGTGCGCGGCTCGGCGGTCAGATAATAGCATCCGAGCGTGATGTCCTGCGTCGGTGTGATGATCGGCTTACCGCTTGATGGCGAAAAAATATTGTTCGTCGCCATCATCAACAGGCGCGCTTCCATCTGCGCCTCGACCGAGAGCGGAACGTGAACGGCCATCTGGTCACCGTCGAAGTCGGCGTTGTAAGCGGTGCAGACCAGCGGATGAATGCGAATCGCTTCGCCTTCGATCAGCATCGGCTCGAACGCCTGCACGGACAAACGGTGCAACGTTGGCGCGCGGTTGAGCAACACCGGATGACCCTTTGTGACTTCTTCCAAAACGTCCCAAACTTCCTTTGTCTGGCGCTCAATCATTTTCTTCGCGCTGCGAACAGTGTGAACGTAGCCGAGTTCTTTCAAGCGGCGGATGATGAACGGCTCGAACAAAACGAGCGCCATCTTCTTCGGCAGACCGCACTGGTTCAATTTCAGTTCCGGCCCGATGACGATGACCGAGCGGCCTGAATAATCCACGCGCTTGCCGAGCAAATTCTGACGGAAACGTCCGCCCTTGCCCTTGAGCATGTCGCTCAAAGATTTCAGCGAGCGGTTTCCCGCGCCGGTGACCGGGCGACCGTGACGGCCGTTGTCGAACAACGCGTCCACGGCTTCCTGCAACATGCGTTTTTCGTTGCGGATGATGACTTCCGGCGTTTTCAATTGCAGTAACGTCTTGAGACGGTTGTTGCGGTTGATGACGCGGCGATATAAATCGTTCAAATCTGAAGTTGCGAAACGTCCGCCTTCGAGCGGCACCAGCGGGCGCAAATCCGGCGGAATCACCGGCAGCACCGTAAGAATCATCCATTCGGGACGGCTCTTGGACGATTGCAAACCTTGGAGCAACTTGATCCGCTTCGCCAATTTTTTGCGGATTTGTTTGCTCTTGGTTTCCGTCATCGCCTGCTGCAATTGATCAATGCCTTTCGCCAAATCCACGCGTGCAAGTGCTTCACGCACGGCTTCAGCGCCCATTTTGGCGACGAATGCGTCCGCGCCGTAAGTTTCCTTTGCTTCGCGGAACTCACCTTCGTTGAGCAATTGATTCTGTTTCAGCGCCGTGTTGCCGGAATCAATCACGAGATAATCCTCGTAATAAATCACGCGCTCCAAATGCCGCGCCGTCATATCCAGAGCCAGGCCGATACGTGAGGGCATGCACTTGAAAAACCAGATGTGCTGCACGGGTACAGCCAGCTCAATGTGGCCCATGCGTTCACGACGCACGCGAGCGAGCGTCACTTCGACGCCGCAACGGTCGCAGACGATGCCGCGGTGCTTGATGCGCTTGTATTTTCCGCAGGAGCATTCCCAGTCCTTGACAGGGCCGAAAATGCGTTCGCAAAACAAGCCGCCTTTTTCCGGCTTGAACGTGCGATAATTGATGGTCTCTGGATTTTTGACTTCGCCCTTGCTCCAAGACCGGATGGCGTCAGGCGACGCGACAGTGATGCCGACGTAATCCACCTGATTGACCTTGTCCAGTCCGAGCAATTCGCGGGCGTTTTCTTTTGAGCTAATCATAAAAATAATTTCAATTACACCGTCGTCAGCGCCGCAACCGCTTCGCTGTTTCCGTTTTGATGTTCGGCCGGGTTTGAATAGCCGACTTTCACGTCGAGGCCGAGCGATTGCATTTCCTTCACCAGCACGTTGAACGATTCGGGAATGCCCGCTTCGAGCGCGTTGTCGCCCTTGACGATGGCTTCGTAAATTCGCGTGCGGCCTTGCACGTCGTCGGATTTCACGGTCAGGAGTTCCTGCAACGTGTAGGCCGCGCCGTAGGCTTCCATCGCCCATACTTCCATTTCGCCGAAGCGCTGGCCGCCGTATTGCGCCTTGCCGCCGAGCGGCTGTTGCGTGACGAGCGAATAAGGCCCGACCGCGCGGGCGTGAATCTTGTCCGCGACCAAATGGCCGAGCTTCATCATGTAAATGTAGCCGACGACGATTTCCTGATCGAATTTCTCGCCAGTGCGTCCATCAATCAAATGCGTCTTGCCGTGTTCCGGCAATTTCGCTTCTTTCAAATAGCCGCGAATTTCCTTTTCCTTGATGCCGTCGAAAACCGGTGTTGAAAATTTCAATCCAAGGATTTTCGCAGCCCAGCCGAGGTGCGTTTCCAAAACCTGTCCGACGTTCATGCGCGAAGGCACGCCGAGCGGATTCAAAACGATTTCCACCGGCGTTCCATCTTCGAGGAACGGCATGTCTTCTTCCTTCACGATACGCGCGACGACACCCTTGTTACCGTGACGTCCGGCCATCTTGTCACCGACGGACAGTTTGCGCTTCGACGCGATGTAAACTTTCACCGACTTGACGATGCCGGCTTCAACGCCATCGCCCGCCTCGGCACGTTCGATCTCCTCGTCGTACTGCATCTGCAAATCGTCGAACTTCTTTTTGAACTGGCCGATGATTTCCGTGATCTTGTTACGGATCGGCGACGGATCAATTTCGATGCGGTCGTAAACCGTCGCGAGTTTGCGCAACAGGGTTTTCGTGATTTTGCGATTGGCCGGGATGATGATTTCACCGGTCTCGGAATTCACCACGTCGAGCGGGATTTTTTCGCCAAGCAAAATGTTGCTCAACGCCTCGGTCAATTGATCCTGCAATTCGCCGGTCTTTTTCTTGTGATCGTCTTCAATCTGTTTCGAATGGCGTTTTTCCTCGCTCGAAGCCGAACGGCTGCTGCGTTCGCCGTCTTTTTTGGATGAAACTTTCACGTCCATGACGATGCCGTAAGTGCCGGACGGAACTTTCAACGAAGTGTCCTTCACGTCCGCGGCCTTCTCGCCGAAAATCGCGCGGAGCAAACGCTCTTCCGGCGCGAGTTCGGTTTCCGACTTCGGCGTGATTTTGCCGACGAGAATGTCGCCGGGCTTCACTTCCGCGCCGACGCGGATGACGCCGTCGGGTGCGAGATTTTTCAACGCCTCGTCCCCGAGGTTCGGAATATCGCGCGTGATTTCCTCCGGCCCGAGCTTCGTGTCGCGTGCAGCCACTTCAAATTCATCAATGTGAATTGAAGTGAAAATGTCTTCCTTGACGATGCGTTCGGAAATAAGAATGGCATCCTCGAAGTTGTAGCCGTTCCACGGCATGAACGCGACGAGCACGTTGCGACCGAGCGCAAGCTCGCCGTTTTGAGTGCAAGGGCCGTCCGCGACAATCTGTCCTTTTCTCACATGATCACCCTTGTGGATGAGAATTTTTTGATTGATGCACGTGGCGGCGTTCGAGCGCATGAATTTGCGGATCGGATAAACGTGAACGCCGTTCGCCGGGTCGTGCTTAATCTTCTTTTTCGATTCCGGCAATTTGCCGTCTTCAGTCACAATAATCTGGTTTCCTGTGACGGACGCGACCTTGCCACTCTCTTCGGCAACCATGACGGCGCGCGAATCCAGCGCAACGCGGCCTTCGAGCGCGGTCGCAACGAGCGGAGCTTCAGTGACAAGTAATGGCACAGCCTGGCGTTGCATGTTTGAACCCATCAACGCGCGGTTTGCGTCATCGTGTTCAAGGAACGGAATCAAACTCGCCGCGATTGAAACCAATTGCTTCGGCGAAATGTCCATGTAATCGACGCGTGCCGGTTCAACGTCGACGAATTCACCGCGTGCGCGGCAAACAACGCGTTCGGTGGTGAAATGTCCGCGACCGTCAATCGGCGAATTCGCCTGCGCGACGATAAATTGTTCCTCGCGGTCAGCGGTAAGATATTCAATGTCTTCCGTCACGCGACCGTCTTTGACTTTGCGATACGGCGTTTCAAGAAAACCAAATTCGTTGATGCGCGCAAATGTTGCGAGCGACGCGATGAGCCCGATGTTCGGGCCTTCCGGCGTTTCAATCGGGCAAATGCGTCCGTAGTGCGACGGATGCACGTCACGAACTTCAAAGCCTGCACGATCGCGGGACAGGCCGCCTGGCCCAAGCGCCGACAAGCGGCGTTTGTGCGTGAGCTCCGCGAGCGGATTGATTTGATCCATAAACTGTGACAATTGCGAGCGGCCAAAGAAATCGCGGATGACCGCCGACAGCGCTTTCGGATTGATCAATTTCTGCGGCGTCATCGCCTCGACGCTTTGATCGAACAACGTCATGCGTTCCTTCACAAGACGTTCCGTGCGCGCGAGACCGACGCGGCATTGATTTGAAAGCAATTCGCCAACGGTGCGGATACGGCGGCTGCCTAGATGGTCAATGTCGTCCAGCGAGCCTTCACCCTTTTTCAAACGCAAAAGATATTTTGTCGCAGCAACCAAATCGTCTTTCGTTAAAATGCGCGAATTTTCCTTATCTTTAAGCCCAAGTTTCTGATTGATCTTGTAACGACCGACGCGTCCTAAATCGTAGCGCTTCGGATCGAAGAACAAGCGTTTCAATAATGCGCGGGCGTTCGCCGCAGTCGGCGGATCGCCCGGACGCAAGCGACGATAAATATCTTTGAGCGCTTCCTCCTCATTTTTCGCCGGATCTTTCTTCAGGCATTTGATCATGATGCCTTCATCAAGCGACGTGTCCACGACCTTGATTTTTGTCACGCCGAGTTCGGCAATCTGTTTGACGACCGCCTTCGACAGCGGCTCGAACGCGCGCGCCACAACGAGGCCTTTTTCCTCATCGGTCGCGTCCTGGATCAAGACGCGGTTGGGCAAATCTTCGAGCTTCTCGGCTTCCTTGACCGTGAGTTCCTCGATTTCGTAAAACAACTTGAGAATTTCTTCGTCAGTGCCACGAGTTTTTTCGCCGTTGTCCTTGCTCTTGGTGTTGATGCCGCCTTCGACATCGAGGAACGACAGCGCGCGGAAAAACGTCGTCGTCAAAAACTTCCGGCGGCGCTTTTTCCGGTCGAGATAAACGTAAAGCAGATCGCTCGTGTCGAATTGCGCTTCATACCACGAACCGCGGTCGGGAATGACGCGGAAGCTGTGGAGCAGTTTTCCGTTCGGATGTTGCGTCGCCTCGAACGCGATGCCGGGCGAGCGGTGCAATTGTGAAACGACGACGCGTTCCGCGCCATTGATCACAAACGTGCCTTGTGGCGTCATCAGCGGGAGTTCACCCATGAAAACTTTTTCCTCCTTCGCACTTTTGCTTTCTTCCTTGAGCAAAAACGTGACGTAAAGCGGCGCGCCGTAGGTCAAGCCTTCGCGCAGACATTCCAGCCAGTCGATCTTGGGCGCGCCGATCTCGTAGGAATCGTAATCAAGCACGCACTTGCCGTCGTAGCTCTCAATGGGAAACACCTCGCGGAAAACCGATTCGAGGCCGTTGTGCTTGTTGCGCTTTTTCGGCGCCACGTCGGCCTGCAAAAATTCCACGTAGGAATTCGTCTGCAATTCGATCATGTTCGGCGGCGCAATGATTTCCTTGATCTTGCCGAAGTTGATACGTTCAGTGACTCGCGATGGCATTTTTACTTTCTATTTGGCCCGGCAACATGCCGCGCCGACAATTATTATTTAACGACACAAGGCAAGCGCGCCGCGTTCAACGGCAAGCTTGCCAAACCCTCAACCGACTGTTCCGTTTTTGACCTGATAAAATTCTTAATGGAGCGCTCCGGCAAAACCGCCGGAGCAACTCCGATAAACTGCGATTACTTGACCTCCACTTTCGCGCCGGCTTCTTCAAGCTTTTTCTTGGCGGCGTCAGTGTCGGCCTTGTTCGCGCCTTCGAGCACCGGCTTCGGAGCGCCTTCGACCAAAGCTTTCGCTTCGGCAAGACCCAAACCGGCCTTCACTTCGCGAACGGCTTTGATGGCCGCGATTTTCTTGTCCGCCGGAACGGAAACGAGAATCACGTCGAACGTGTCCTTCGCTTCTGCGGGAGCAGCGGCTCCACCGGCGGCAGCGCCACCGGCAGCCGCGACCGCGACGGGCGCGGCGGCGGAAACGCCCCACTTGGTTTCAAGTTGTTTCACCAGGTCGGCGGCTTCCAAGACCGTCAACTTGCTCAATTCTTCCACGATGTTTGCGATGTCAGCCATATTACTATTTCTTTCTTCGTCTCGTCGTCCGCCGCGATCCGCCTTCGCTCATGCTCCGGCGCGACACGCCACGGCGTAATTATGTTCGTTTTGAACCGACGATTTACGTTGTTGTTTGTTGTTTCTCCGATTTGAAATCTCAAACCGGAAATTGTTTATGCCTTCTCCGATTTCGCCTTGATGACCTGCGCCAACTGCGAAGCGGGAGTGTTGAGCAAAATCGCCAGCTTCGTCGCCGGAGCGACGAGTAGTCCCAAAATTTTCGCGCGCAAAACGTCGAGGCTCGGCAAATCCGCGAGCGCAACGATCGCCGCTTGTTCGAGACGCTGATTGTTCAGGTAACCGAACTTGATCTTCAGCTTGTCGAATTCCGCGCCGAAATTTTTCAGCGTTTTCGCCGCCGCGGAAATATCCTTCTGCCCGGTCACGACGGCCATTTGTCCGGCAAGCGAGCCGTTCAATTCCGCCACGCCGGCTTCCTTCGCCGCGATCCGGAAAATGGAATTTTTCACGACGTGAACTTCCGCTCCCGCCTTGTGCAAACGCTGGCGTAATTCCGTCATGTGGGCGACCTTCAGCCCTTGATAACCGATCACGATGAAGAACGGCGACGCGTTCAACCGCGCGGAGTATTCCTTCGTCAATAATTGTTTTTCAGCACGCATGGTAAAAATCGGTTAATTGTTTGAGAACTCGCGCACGTCCACGCGCACCGGCGGACTCATCGTCGCCGAAAGCGTGCAACTTTGGAGATACTCTCCCTTGACGCTCGTCGGCCGCGCCTTGGCGACAGCTTCAATCACCGCGCGCGCATTTTCTTCAATCTGTTCCGGCTTGAACGACGCTTTACCGACGATGACGTGGACGTTTCCGGCTTTATCGGTTTTAAATTCAACGCGACCAGCTTTCACTTCTTTAACGGCTTTCGCCGTGTCGTCGGTGACCGTGCCGGTTTTCGGATTCGGCATCAGTCCGCGCGGTCCAAGGACTTTGCCGAGTTTGCGGACTTCAATCATCGCTTCTGGCGTCGCAATCGCCACGTCAAAATCATTCCAACCTTCATTGCATTTTTGAATCATGTCGGCGAAACCGACGTATTCCGCGCCTGCAGCTTTCGCCGCTTCGGCCGCATTTCCGTCGCGCGTGAAAACCAAAACGCGAACGGTCTTGCCGCTGCCGTGCGGAAGCGGAACCGTGCCGCGAACCATCTGGTCCGATTGCTTCGGGTCAACACCGAGACGGAACGCGAGATCAATCGTCTCGTTGAATTTCGCCTTCGGAAATTTTGCGAGGACGCCGACCGCTTCCTTGAGCGGATACGTTTTTTTTGCATCCACAACTTCGAGCGCTTTTTTGAATCGTTTACTGGGCATTTTGTTTTGGTGCGGTGCAATCGAGTTTTTAGCTCTCCCGTGTTTTATGTTTTTGTTTAACCGACAACTTCAATTCCCATGCTGCGCGCAGTTCCAGAAATGACGCGGAACGCCGCTTCTTCCGAAGAAGAATTCATGTCCTTCGATTTCATTTTCACGATGTCCAAAACCTGTTTGCGCGTCACCTTGCCGACTTTTTCCTTGTTCGGCGTTTTTGAACCGGCGGTGATGCCCGCGGCTTTTTTCAAAAGAATCGAGGCTGGCGGCGACTTGGTGATGAATGTGAACGACTTGTCCTGATAAACGGTGATGACGACGGGAATCACGAGTCCCGCATCATTTTTCGTCGCCGCGTTGAATTCCTTGCAGAAGCCCATGATGTTGACGCCGTGCTGGCCGAGCGCCGGGCCGACGGGTGGCGCGGGATTCGCCTGGCCCGCCGGAATCTGCAATTTGATCTGTCCTGTGACTTTCTTTGCCATAAAAATTCTTAAGCTTTCTCCACCTGCCAGTATTCGAGTTCCACCGGCGTGTTGCGCCCGAAAATGTTCACGGTCACTTTCAACTTGCCGCGTTCGGGATCAATTTCCTCGATCACGCCGCTGAAATTCAGGAACGGTCCGTTGTTGATCTTTATCGTCTCGCCGACCTCAAAATTGACCTTCGGCTTTTCCGTTTCTTCCGACTGCGAAATCTGATTCTTGATCTGCTCGACTTCATCCGTCGGCGTCGGCACGGGCGGTTCGCCGCCGACAAATCCGATCACACCCTGTGTTTCTTTAATGAAATACCAGGGCTTTTCGATGATGCGGTTGTTTTCATCCAGCAACACCATGTCCACAAAAACGTAACCCGGCCACAATTTGCGATTGGACACGGTCTTCTTCTGGTTGCGCACCTCTACCACTTTTTCCATCGGCACGAGGACTTCCTTCACGAAATCCTGCATCTCGTCGGTCTTGACGCGCTTCTCAATGCTGTCCTTGACCTTTTGTTCCTGGCCGGAAAGCGTCTGGATGATGAACCACTGGTTGCGCATGTCAGAGCTTAAAGAAAATAAAATTCAAAATTAAATCGACCACTACGGTGAACGCACCGAGCAATGCGATTGTGATGCCGATAAGCACCGTGGAGCCTTTCAATTCGTCCCAACTCGGCCACGAGCATTTTTTCAATTCTTCGCGTGTTTCGAGAACATAATCAGCAAAGCGTCGGACTTGCCCCTGCCACCATAAGTAGGCAAAGATTCCAACGATGACGACCGCCCAAACTATGATTGACGTATTGCTCACAAAAATTTTTCAAATTTGTCCAGCCCGCCTTTGCGCTATGCGCTTTGGCGGAGAGGGAGGGATTCGAACCCCCGTCAGGCTTTCACCTGAAGCGGTTTTCAAGACCGCCGCGATAGACCACTCTGCCACCTCTCCGTCGCAGATTGGCACGGCAGGAGGGACTTGAACCCCCAACCAACGGTTTTGGAGACCGCTACTCTACCAATTGAGCTACTGCCGTATCCGCCCAATCTTTTCTTTCGGACAAAAAGGGAGACGGAGAAGTTCAATCTCCGTCTCCCGAATTAAAATCGCATTACGCAACAACTTCAGAAACGCGACCCGCACCAATGGTGCGACCGCCTTCGCGAATAGCGAAACGCTGGCCCTTTTCCATCGCGACCGGCTTCTGCAATTCCACGTCCACGGCGACATTGTCGCCGGGCATGACCATTTCGACGCCCGTCGGCAAAGTCAGCGTGCCCGTCACGTCTGACGTGCGAAAATAAAATTGCGGACGGTAATTCGTGAAGAACGGTGTGTGACGGCCACCTTCATCCTTGGAAAGAACATAAACCTCCGCCTTGAATTTCGTGTGCGGCTTGATTGAAGCGGGCTTGGCCAAAACCATGCCGCGTTCGACTTCTTCCTTCTTCGTGCCGCGCAACAGAACGCCGACGTTGTCGCCCGCGCTCGCGGAATCCAAAAGCTTGCGGAACATTTCGATGTCGGTCGCGACCGTCTTGCGCGTGTCTTTCAGGCCGACAATCTCAACTTCTTCCATCTTCTTGAGCACGCCGCGTTCAACGCGACCGGTCACGACCGTGCCGCGACCTTCAATGTTGAACACGTCTTCGACGCACATCAGGAACGGTTTGTCCACTTCGCGCGTCGGGAGCGGGATAAAATTGTCAATCGCGTCCATCAATTCCTGAATGGCCTTTTCGCCTTCGGGTTTGTTTTGCATCGCCGCCGTCGCGCTGCCGCGGATGATCGGCGTCTTGTCACCGGGAAATTGATACTTCGTCAGCAAATCACGGATTTCCATTTCGACGAGGTCGAGCAATTCCTTGTCGTCAACCAAATCAACTTTGTTCAGGAAAACCACAATCGCCGGAACGCCGACCTGGCGTGCGAGCAAAATATGTTCACGCGTTTGCGGCATCGGGCCGTCCGCCGCGCTGACGACGAGAATCGCACCATCCATTTGCGCCGCGCCAGTGATCATGTTCTTCACGTAATCGGCGTGGCCGGGGCAATCAACGTGCGCGTAGTGACGCGTCGCGGTTTCATATTCGACGTGCGAGACCGCGATTGTGACGGTCTTCGTTTCATCGCGCACCGTGCCGCCTTTCGTGATATCGGCGTAGGAAATCGGTTTCGCCAGATTCTTTTTGCTCTGTGTATGCACAATCGCCGCGGTCAAAGTGGATTTGCCGTGGTCAACGTGACCGATGGTGCCGACGTTGACGTGCGGTTTCGTTCGTTGAAATTGCTCTTTAGCCATATTTTTCTGGTGCGTTTGTTTTTAGTTTTGTCAGCAAATTGTCTGGAGCCCATGATCAGGATTGAACTGATGACCTCATCCTTACCAAGGATGTGCTCTACCAACTGAGCTACATGGGCGCACAAATCATTCGTTCAAACCGGATACGCAAAACGACAAAAAACCGATCCCCTCAATCTTTTCTTTCGAAAATTCAAGGGGCAACGGCTAAATTGTTTTTTTACGGACTACCGACGCCTTTAAAACTATTAAACAACCCCGTTTCTGTCAACAGGCAATTTTATTTTTTCTTGTCGGCCAAAATGCTCTGTGCGCGGTCAAGCGATGAATCAATGTCGCCGCAGATATTATCCATCCCAAGCCGTTCAATAAAACCCGCTCGAGTCAAAGCAAATAGCGGTTGCGAATGCGGCGCGCAAAGAATCAGTTCCTTTTTGTGCTTGCGCAATTTCTCCATCAAATCTTCCAGCGCATCGAGGCCGGTTGCGTCAAGCGCCAGCACGTCGCGCATTCGCAAGATCAAGACATCGGGCAACTGTCCCGCCCTTCGAAGCGAAGTCTCCAATTTATCAGCCGCGCCAAAAAAGAACGCGCCAAAAATACGGAACACCAAAACACCGTCTGGAATTTTTTTGGCGGATGTGGTTTGCTCCGGAGAACCGCCTTGTGTCACATCCACATCCGGTTCGACGTTGGCCGTTTCGGCCAGCCGTTTCACAAGCAATGCCGAGGCCAGAATCAACGACGCACCTACCGCCGTCGGCAAATCCACGGCGACGGTCAAGCCGAACGCGCAAAGAAAAACGGCTACGTCGCTTTTCGGCCAGCGCTTCAGTCGCACGAATTGATGCCACTCACCCATTCGCAAAGAAACGACAACGAGCACCGCGCTCAACGCCGCAAGTGGAATGTGTTTCGCCAAAGGCGCGGCGACGATCAAAATAATCAGCAACGTCAGCGAGTGAATAATTCCCGCGACCGGCGTTTGCGCCCCACAGCGAACGTTTGTCGCCGTCCGCGCGATGACGCCCGTCGTCGGCATCCCGCCAAAAATTCCCATCGTCATATTCGCAATTCCCTGCGCCATCAACTCCTGATTTGAATCGTGCCGGTCATCAATCATTCCGTCCGCAACGACCGCGCAGAGCAATGATTCGATCGCGGCCAAAACAGCAATCGTCATCGCCGCTGGCAACAACGCACGCCACTCGTCGAACGACAACGAAGGCCAATGAGGAAATGGCAAACTGCGCGGCATTTCGCCGAACGCAGTTCCGAGTGTTTGAATTCCTAAATTGTCCGGCCAATTAAAAAAAGCCGACGCAATCGCAGCCAATATGACTATCGCCATCGAGCCGGGAATCCTTCGCCCAATTTTTTTCGGCCAAAACCAAATCGCCAGCGATGCGAGCGTGGCAAGAATGACCGTTGCCCAATTCGGTTGAAAATTTTCCGCGAGGACGCGCAGTTTGCCGATGAAGTCCGACGGCAATTTAATTTGCAGCCCGAAGAAATCGCGGATTTGCGTGCTCAAAATGATGATCGCAATGCCGCTGGTAAAACCGGTGACAACCGGAAACGGAATGTATTTGATCATCACGCCAAGTTTGCACGCGCCGACCACAATCAGAATCACACCCGCCATGAGTGCGCAAACGGTCAGCGCCTGCGGGCCGTGCACCAGCACAATCGGCGCGAGCAGCGGCACGAACGCTCCCGCCGGCCCGCCAATCTGCACGCGCGAGCCGCCGAGCAGCGAAACCAAAAGTCCGCCGATGATTGCGGTAAAAATCCCGATCTCCGGTTTCAGGCCGGACGCAATCGCCAGCGCCATTGCCAGCGGCAACGCGACGATGCCGACCGTCAAACCGGCGGCCAAATCCGAATAGAATTTTTGCGTTGAATAATCTTTCAGCGCATCCACCAATTTGGGTCGAAACGAAAAACTCCAATTCATTTAACACACAGGAAAATTTTCCTTAAGTCTGATTCTGCGGAAGCGGCGGCGGAATTCAAATCTTTTCTATGCCCGCGGATGCGCCGCGTCGTAAGCCTTCTTCAGCCGCTCCGTCGTGACGTGCGTGTAGACCTGCGTCGTGACGAGATGCGCGTGGCCGAGCAGTTCCTGCACGCTCCGCAAATCCGCGCCCGCGTCCAGCAGATGTGTCGCGTAACTGTGCCGCAGTTTGTGCGGTGTCAAACACGGATCCAGCCCGGCGATGGCGAGAAATTGTTTCAACCGCCGCGCGAGCTGGACCGGCGCAAGCGGCGCGCGTTTTTTTGTCTCCGCAAAAAAAATCGGCGACGCCCCGCCCGGCGGCTGTTTGAACGTGTTCCAATAATCCTGGATCGCCATCAACGCCGGCCGGCCGATCGGCACGAGCCGTTCCTTTTTTCCCTTGCCACGCACGCGGACGATTTGCTCGCTCCAGTCAAGGTCGTCCACGCGCAAGCCGCACAGCTCGCTCACGCGCAGGCCGCAGGAATAAATCGTTTCGAGAACCGCAACGTCGCGCAACGCCGCGACTTGGGAAACCGGCCGGCCGGCTTTTTTTGTTTTCTGGATTTTTAAAAGCTCGAACGGCGCGATGAGCAGCTCTTCCATCTGTTGCTTCGTCAAAAATTTCGGCAGCCGCTTTTCCAGTTTTGGCAGCGACAGATTTTTTATCGGCGAACTTTCAGCCGCGCCGTGACGGATGAGAAATTTGTAAAACGTCCGCAGCGCGGAAAAGCGAAGCTGCGTCGCCGCGCGGCTCAAATTATTTCTTCCGAGAAAACGGACGAAGCTGCGGAAATCATCGCGTTGAAGTTTGTCCCAAATCGGCGGCGACTTTCTTTCTTCAAGATGCCAGCACGAAAACTCCGTCAACGCCTGTTTGTAATTCCGTTGCGTATAAACCGACGCGCCGCGATCCGTCGCCAGATGCGCGAGGAATTTTTGAATCCATTTGTCCACCTGCAGCGGTTTGGTCGTTGAAGCATCAGTCACGTGAAACAAATACAACATCCCGTTGCAACTTGCAGTAAAATGGAAATGGTTTCAGAGATAGAAACTCCGACCGATGATTCTGCTTCAATACAAACAAGTGACCCCATTACTGTTCACTACGGCGGAACAACAACAGGGAAAGTCCACCTAAACCAGCCAATGCAATCGTCCCCGGTTCAGGAGTAGGAATCGTAAGCGGTATCGCATACAACTGTGTGTTGAGGGAATTAATCGGAAGTCCATTTTGATTTGCACTTGTGCCAAACACCGGAGTGCCGGGGTTGAAAGCGCCCGGGTTAAGAAAACCCGTGGCTGATTCACCAAAGAAAGGATCTCCAGTTAAGAAGGGTTCGTCGGTATTCCAATTTGCCAGAATGTTTGACACCGTCGTCCATGAAGTGCCCAGATTGGCCGACCAGCCGACAAGCATGATATTGTTCGTAACGCCATGCGCCCATGGCACTGTCGCTGCCGCATTACCGGCCACTGGCGCGAGTTTACCTGCTGAACCGGCTGCAGTCGTATTGGTTGCGGTTAACCCGGTATCAAGCCATGTTCCGCCAAAAAGTTGATTATATGTCGGGACTGATACTTGAGAGCCGGTGAATGCCGTATTATACAGCAGCTCAAAATAAAAAGCTGGACTAGCACTGGCAGATGAAATGTTACCAATAGTGCCGTCCCCTGTTGATCCAGCGCCAAATGCAAACTGCGTCGCATTGGTTTGGGCGGTTATTGCAGCAGCATTAAGCCCAATCCAATTCACCGTTCCTTGGGCAAAGGCAGCACCTGTCACTCCCAGCGCGCAAATAATTGTTAAGTTTAATTTTTTCATAAGGGAGTCGTTCCCTAATATCGACATGAAGTCGTATTTTTAAATAAACCTATCTGATTGCTTCGACTCTACACCTGTCCCCCCCATTCCTGTCTAGGATAAGTTATACACATTCTGTATGGCGAGGGATGTGCTTGCTTTGAAGATGCCTAAAGAGGGCTGACATTAATTACACCGCACTGTGTGGCGTGATTTTTAATTGTTTGACTAGCCTTCTTCGCGTGGCGGAAAATCAAAAGTGATCTTCCCCTTCGCGTCCATCACAAGATACGCCGGAAACGGCTTTCCCGCCTTGGAAATAAATTTGTCGAGCAGAGCGCTCTTGCCGTCGGCGAGAATTTTCCTTGCCTGCACGGCGTCAATCGGCTGTTGCAAAATTTCCCGGCCGATCTTGAATTTGCACGCCTTACCGTCGCGTTGGGAATTTTCGCAGATGTAACCTTGCTCCGTATCGTAAATTTTTCCGCCGCATTTCGGGCATTTGCCGATGACTTCCTTGCCGGTGAAATCAATCTTCGGCAGCGGTTCGCGCGGCGTGCCGTCCTTCGCCTTGCCCTTTTTTTCGCGCGGTTCAAATTCAAACGCCGTGCCGCCGTCCTTGATCACCAGAAACGCCTTGAACGCACGGTTGTTTTTTTTGGAAATAAATTTTGTCAGCAAATCCGTCTTGCCCGTCTCCAGCATTTTTTTGACCTGCGCGGCCTCGATTGGTTGCTGCAAAATAATTTTGCCCGTCTTGAACGTGCAGGTTTTCGCCGCACCCGTCGCGTTCTCGCAAAGATAATTCATGCCGCCGTCGAAAACCCGCCCGCCGCACTTCGGACATTTACCGAGCGGCTCTTTGCCCGTGAAATCGATCGGCGCAGAATCCGCGCCATCGGCATTTTTGTCGTTCCCGAAATCGAACTCCGGCTTGAACTCCGCGCCCATCTTGACGATCGCGGCGAATGGAAATCCCTGCTTGCTGCGGAAACCTTGCAACGGCCCGACGACACCCTTGCTGATGAGTTCCTCGATCTCCGCCGGTTCGAACTGCCGGCCTGCCGCGATTTTCCAGAGCGCAAAATCGCATTTCTGGCACTGGAACTTTTTGTAGTTCTCGTGGATCTCGCCACCGCATTTCGGGCACGGCACGTTGAGCACGCCGAAATCGCCGGGGATCGTGTCGCTCTCGTAACTCTTGGCCTTCGCCACGATGTCGCGCGTCGCGTCCGCGATTTCCTTCATGAAAACGTCGCGCTTCAATTTGCCGCGCGCCATCTGGTTCAATTTGAATTCCCATTCACCGGTCAATTCAGGCGAACACAATTCTGGAATCTGTAAACCGCGTAAAAGTGTAATCAATGAAAATGCTTTTGCTGTCGGCTGCAATTCGCGTCCGTTCCGCAAAACATATTTTTCCCAGATCAAACCTTCGATGATGGTTGCGCGCGTCGCGGGCGTGCCGAGACCTTTTTCAATCATCGCCTCGCGGAGATCCTCGTCCTCAACGAGTTTGCCCGCGCCTTCCATCGCGCCAAGAAGCGTCGCTTCCGAATAGCGCGCCGGCGGTTTCGTGACGTTCGCCTCGACTTCGATTTTCTCGGTCTTGACCGTTTCGTTCGGCTTCACCGGCACGAGGCTCGGCGTGTCGTCGGACTCCGCCGCCTCTTTGCCATAAACCGCTAGCCAGCCCGCGTTGACCATCACCTTGCCTTCGCTCTTGAACGGCTCACCTTCGACGCGCGTAATGCGCGTGGTTACGAGAAATTCCGCTGCCGGATAAAAAATCGCGAGAAACCGTTTCGTGACGAGGTCGTAAAGTTTCTGCTCCGGCTCGCTCAAATGTTTTGGCGCGACGAGCGTGGGGATGACAGCGAAGTGATCCGAAATTTTCGCATTGTTAAAGATGCGCTTGTTCGGCTTGACCCAATCGCTTTTCAAAATCTGGCCGGCGAACGGCGCATAATTGGTTTCGCCGAGCATCTCCAGAGTTTTTTTCACCGTGCCGATGTAATCCTCCGGCAACGCCCGCGCGTCTGTTCTCGGATATGTCAGCACCTTGTGTTTTTCGTAAAGCGCCTGTGCGAGTCCTAAAGTGTTTTTTGCGGAAAAACCAAATCGTCCGTTCGCCTCGCGCTGCAACGTCGTCAAATCATAAAGCTGCGGCGACATCGAGGTCGTCGGCTTGCTTTCTTCCGTGACGATGCCCGGCTTGCCGAGACATTTTTTCTGGATTTCTTCCGCCCGCGCAATTTCCCAAACGCGTTCCGGCTTTGATTGTTCGTCGCCTTCCTTCTTGGAAAACTTTTCATCGAACCAGCGTCCCGGATATTCGCCCCCCTGCGCGCCAAATGTTCCGTGAATTTCCCAGTAGTCGCGCGAAACAAATTTTTTAATCTTCTCCTCGCGCTCGACGAGAATCGCCAGCGTCGGCGTCTGCACGCGGCCAACAGTCGTCAGGTGAAAGCCGCCGGACTTGGAATTGAACGCCGTCATCGCGCGTGTTCCGTTGATGCCGATGAGCCAGTCGCTTTCGCTGCGGCATGTCGCGGCATCCGCGAGCGGAAGCATCTGTTCATCCGTGCGCAACGCCGCGAAGCCTTCACGGATCGAGGCGGCGGTCATGGATTGCAGCCAGAGCCGCTGGATCGGCTTGTCGCTTTTGGAATATTGGACGATGTAACGGAAAATCAATTCACCTTCGCGCCCGGCGTCGCACGCATTGATGAGCGTCGTCACGTCTTTGCGTTTGATGAGCTTCAATAAAACTTTTAGCCGTGCCTCGTTTTTCTCGATGGGCAGCAAATCAAAGTGCGGCGGAATGACCGGCAGATTCACGAACGTCCACTTGCCGCGCTTCACCTCGAACTGTTCCGGCACGCAAATCGTGAGCAGATGGCCGACCGCCGACGAGATGACGTAATCGTCGTTCTCGTAGAAGTCCGCGTTCTTATGGAACTTTCCGAGCACCTTCGAAATGTCTCCGGCGACGGACGGTTTTTCCGCGATGATGAGTGCTTTACCCATTTGTTGCGCGGCAAACTTGCGAAGAAAAATTGTTTTGTCAACACTCGTGCGATTGACACGGGCGAAAAGTTTTGCAGAAATGCATGAAATCCGAACCGAATGACGACGCAAAATAAAACTATTTCGACTGAATCGCTGTCGCACGAGAGCCGCACATTCCCGCCATCGCCGGAAGTTGTGAAACGCGCGCTGCTCAATGCGAAACAGTTCAACGCACTTTACGAACGCTCTCTTCGCGAGCCGGAAAAGTTCTGGCTGGAACAGGCTAACACTTTGGATTGGTTCAAGAAACCGACCGTCGCCGGAAAATTTATTTGGGACACCGACGCGCGAAAAATCGAACACACTTGGTTCGAAGATGGCCAGTTGAACTTGAGTACGAACTGCCTGGATCGCCACGTCAAAACGAAATTGCGCGACAAGGTTGCCATCATCTGGCAGGGCGACAGCGAGGATGAAGTGAAGAAGCTGACTTACTGCGAATTGCATCATGAGGTCTGCAAGTTCGCCAACGCGCTGAAATCGCTCGGCGTCAAAAAAGGCGACCGCGTGGCGATTTATATGCCGATGATTCCCGAAGCCGCCGTCGCGATGCTAGGTTGCGCGCGCATCGGCGCGATCCATTCCGTCGTGTTCGGCGGTTTTAGCGCGGATTCGCTTTCGGATCGAATCAACGATTCCAGTTGCAAGTTATTGATCACGGCAAATGCTTCGTTGCGCGGTGGGAAAATAATTCCGCTCAAAGCTATCGCCGACAACGCGCTGCAAAAAACTCCGAGCATCGAGAAAGTCGTTGTTGTCAAACGCAACGACGAACCATGCAACATCACTACTGGCCGCGATGTCTGGTATCATGACTTGATGGCGAAGGCGTCGGCGGATTGTCCGCCCGAAAAAATGAATGCCGAAGATTTTTTGTTCATCCTTTACACATCCGGCTCGACCGGCAAACCGAAAGGCGTCGTCCACAGCACCGCCGGTTATCTGCTTTGGAGCGCGCTCACGCACAAATACGTTTTCGATATTCACGACGGCGACATTTATTTCTGCACCGCCGACGTCGGCTGGGTCACCGGCCACAGCTACGTTGTTTATGGCCCGCTCTGCAACGGCGCGACGACGCTGATGTTCGAGGGCATCCCGACGTTTCCCGACGCCGGACGTTTTTGGCGCATTGTGGAAAAATTTCGCGTGACAAGTTTTTACACCGCACCGACGGCGATCCGCGCGCTCATCCGGCTCGGTGATGAATGGCCGAACAAACATGATTTGAGTTCTCTGCGCGTGCTTGGCTCGGTCGGTGAACCGATCAATCCCGAAGCGTGGATGTGGTATTACAATGTCATCGGCAAAGGTCGTTGCCCGATTTCCGATACTTGGTGGCAAACGGAAACCGGCGGACATTTAATTACTCCCCTGCCCGGCGTGAACATTTTAAAACCCGGCAGCGCGGGACGACCATTTTTTGGTATTGAACCGGTTGTTCTCCGCGACGACGGCACTGAATGCAAACCGAACGAAGGCGGAAAACTTTGCATCAAGAAACCGTGGCCGGGAATCATGCGCACGACTTGGGGCGACCACGAACGTTTCGTGAACACGTATTTCACGACGTTTGCGAATATGTATTTCACCGGCGACGGCTGCCGAGTGGACGCCGAAGGCGATTACTGGCTCATGGGCCGGGTTGACGACGTTGTAAATGTTTCCGGCCATCGCATCGGCACGGCGGAAGTCGAGAGCGCGCTCGTGAGCCATCCGAAGGTGGCCGAAGCCGCCGTCGCGCCCATGCCGCACGACATCAAAGGCCAGGCACTCTACGCCTTCGTGACTTTGAAGGATGGAATTTCCGAAAGCGAAGAATTGAAAAAGGAGCTGGCGAATCATGTTCGCAAGGAAATCGGCGCGATCGCCGTGCCGGACAAAATTCAATTCGCGCCCGGCCTGCCGAAAACGCGTTCGGGAAAAATCATGCGCCGCATCCTCCGAAAAATCGCGGAGAACCAGACCGACCAGATCGGCGACATCACGACGTTGGCCGATTCATCCGTCGTTGAAGCATTGGTCAAAGGCAAACAGTGATTCGCGCTCTTGCGCCCGGCTCCAAAAACACTATAATTGTCTCGATGAAATTTTATCTGGCGATTCTGGCTTATGGACTGATCGGCCTCGTGTTAAGCGCAGGCATTTTGCTGGTGTGCGCGGGCAAGCCATTGTTCCTGATCCTTGCGCTCATCGCCTACGTCGTTGCGTTCGGCAGGCTCGGCTGCCAGACGCACTAAATAAATCGCGGCTCGCCGTTAGTCTAGCCTCGCCTTGAAAATTATTTCTTCGGGACAGGAAACATTGTCGAAAGTTTTGTCGTGATTTGCGGCCAGCTTTGATGTGAAAAATCCGCAAACCCCGCAGCCATGCCCGTCGCGTTGGCCGCCGAGACAGAGGTGCCCTGCGTGAACCACGGCTGGTTGCCGAGATACGCGATGGTCGAGTCGGGCACGGCCATGTCCACGAAGCTGCCGTAGTCCGCATACGGCGCGATCTGTCCGCGCTCCAGCGCCGTCACCGCAACGACGCCCGGATACGCCGCCGGATAAACGGGCGTGGCGACAGGCTGATTACCCGCCGAGCCAAAAATGAGAATGCCGTCGCCAATCGCCGCCTCGACCACGCCGTTGAGGACGGAACTGTCGCCGGAACTGCCGAGACTCAAATTGATGATGGTCGCGCCGCCGTTGACCGCCGCCGTGATGCCGACGGCGACATTCCACGTCGTCGCGTTCGCGCCCGAACCATAAACGTCCACGGGCAAAATCTGGATCGAAGAACTTCCCTGCTCCACCATTCCCGCCGCGCGCAGAATCGTTTCGGCCATCGCCGTACCGTGAGTCAATTCGTTGCCGTTCGCTTGCGTGCCTTCGGCGACGGAAACCGGAGTCATCATGAATTTGTCCAATGTGTCGCCGAGCGGCTGCACCGCAGTGTCAATCAGACCGACAATGACTTTGCCGGAATCCGGCGGCGGTTTGAGTTGCAGATTGACCGGCGCTTGCGGCGCGTCGCCGGACATGACCGCCTGCATCGGTGGTGGTTGGTCCAGATAATAATCGTAACCAGAATCAAGCACATCGCTGTTATTCTGAACCTGTGCGAGCGCGGCATCCGTCGCGGCCTCATCGCCAAACTGCAAACGGTAAAGGCCGAGCTTGTCAAGGCGACCGGTGATTTTTGCGCCGAGCAATTTCGCGAGCACATCAATATCCGTGCCGGGCTTGACGCGCAGAAGCAGTTCGTTGGCGACACGCCGGGGTTTTGCGGCAAGCACTTGTTGCGTCGCGCTCCGTATCGTCGTGCGAAAGACGTAGAGTTGTGAAGGCGTGTTGGTTTTTGGAACGAGTGCGAAATTCAAATCGCCAAGCAGCATTTTCAACGCGTCGCCTGACGGCAGGTCTTTGAATTTGGCGGACGCGTTGTGTTCCGCGCCCGGCTCTACGAAAATCTTCCAGTCCGCACTTTCGGCGATGTGCTCCAGCAACGGCCACAACGCCATGCCGCGCACATCCGCGTCCACGCGGTCGGTCGCCTTGTGCCAGACGAGGGAATTTGTCTCTGCTGCGCCTGCGCCGAAGCAAATGGCGGCGAGCGAGGAACACAAAAGGATTTTGCGCAGCAGAAACATAAATTGTCAGACGATTTGAAAGCGCCGCCGGTTAAAGCGTTCGGTTTATTTTTTCGAAGCGACTGCTTTCACCCACGTTTGATTGTCGAGATACCATTGCACAGTTTCGCGGATGCCGCTCTCGAATTTGTGTGCGGGCATCCAGCCGAGTTCTTTTTTGATCTTCGTCGCATCAATCGCGTAACGGCGGTCGTGCCCCGGACGATCCTTGACGAATAAAATCAATTTACGCGAATTGCCACCAAGTTTCGGCGCGAATTCGTCAATCGTGTCGCAAATCAATTCGACAATTCTTATGTTCGTCCACTCGTTGTGTCCGCCGATGTTGTAAGTCTCGCCGAGTTTTCCTTTTTGCAAAACCGCCCACAACGCCTCGGCGTGGTCGCGGACGTAAAGCCAGTCGCGAATGTTCATGCCGTCGCCGTAAACAGGAACCGATTTTCGCACGAGCACGCTTTGGATGACGACAGGGATGAGTTTTTCAGGAAATTGAAACGGGCCGTAGTTATTCGAGCAATTCGTGATGACCGTCGGCAACCCGTAAGTGTGATGATACGCGCGAACGAGAAAATCGCTCGACGCCTTGCTCGCGGAATAAGGCGAGTTTGGCGCGTAAGGCGTCGTCTCGGTAAAAAAACCCGTAGCAGCGAGCGAGCCATAAACCTCGTCAGTCGAAACGTGATGAAATTTTTTGCCCGCAAAATTTGTTCCCCAAAAAGCGCGACAGGCCTCAAGCAGATTGAAAGTTCCGTTGATGTTCGTCGTGATGAAATCGCCGGGCCCGGTGATGGAGCGGTCCACATGCGATTCCGCCGCGAGGTGCATGACATGCGTGATGGAGTGTTTTTCAACGACTCGCAACACGGCGGCTTTGTCGCGCAAGTCTGCTTTCTCAAAAACGTATTTTGGATTACCGGAGATTTTTTCCAAATTCGCCTGATGACCGGCATAAGTCAGGCAATCGAGGTTCACCAGCTTCGCGACTTCCGCGTGCCCGATGATGTGATGGATCACGTTCGAGCCGATGAAACCCGCGCCGCCTGTTATCAATAAGTTCATTTTGTCTGGCCACAGATTGACACAGATGAAACACAGATAAGGCCAAAGTCCTTCCGAAATCCGTGAAAATCTGTGTTCATTTGTGGCTTGATTTGTCCGGTTTCCAATTTTTCAGCGAATCTTCCAATGCTTCCTCAACGCCGCGGATTTTCACGCCCGTCGCCAGCAGTTTGGAAACATCCAGCACGCAGTTCGAGCGCGGCGTCTTGGCGGCAAACTTGTAAAACTCCTCGTCGCCAGACCAAAATTCAAATTTCCTTTTTGACTTTAAGAATTTTTCGACCAATGCAACAACATGGCGTGTCGTCACGAAGCCCGGATTTGTCACGTTGTAAATGCCGAACGGCGCGCGCAACTCCCATGTGTCGAGGCACGCCTTGACAAAATCCGCGCGGTGCGAAATGGAATTCACGTTTTCATAAACTTTCACGTAGCGCTGCACCTTGCTCAAGTAATTCCGCGCGTTGTCGAACTCGTCAAACGGAATCCGCAATCGCCAGATGTAACTTTGTCCGATTCCACCAATCGCTTCCTCACCTAACGCCTTGCTGCCGCTGTAAAAACTGCACGGCAGATCGCGGAACGAAAAATTCGGCGTGTCCACTTCGTTAAATCCGCGGACTTTGTCCGGCGATTTTTCAACGAGCGTGTGAAGTTCCGGCTTAGTCAAATCTTTTTCAACTCTTGGTTTACCGTTCTCAACAATTTTTGCGCCGGAAAAAATGCAGCCGCTCGAAACGTGTCCCCACGAGATTTCGGCTGCGGCGCAGGCACTGGCAATCGTCTGCGGCAGAATCGCGTTGCCAAGCAACGTGTCGGCCTTGTGCAGTTCGCACGCGTCCACGTTCGGCTTTCCCGTGTAACCGGCGGCATTGATGATGAACTCCGGTCGTTTTGTTTTTAGGAATTCCAGCACCAAATCAAAGCGCGTGTAATCAACCTGCTTCCGCGACAACGGAATGAAATCCATTTTACGTCGCTGTAATTCTTTTGCGAACGCTTCGCCGATGTAGCCGGATGCGCCGAGGAGCAATATCATAATTTAGCCACAGACTGACACAGATGAAACAGAGATAAAATTGAAGACGCGAGTTTTGAAAAAATAAATCTGTGAAAATCTGTATTCATCTGTGGCTTTAACTTTTCAACCGCTTCGCTTCCGCGACGACTTGTTCAAGATAATCTCGGTATTCGCACTTCGGCATTTTGTCCGCGAGTTTTTCAAGTTCGGCGAGTTTGAGAAACCCAAGGCGAAACGCCGCTTCCTCGGGACATCCGATCTTGATGCCCGCGCGTTTTTCAATCGTCTGAACGTAGGCCGAGGCGTCGTGCAAACTGCTGCTCGTGCCGGCATCCAACCACGCGAACCCGCGCGCGAGCCGTTCCACGCGCAACGCGCCGCGCTGGAGATAGGCGATGTTGACAGCGGTGATTTCCAGTTCGCCGCGCGCCGAGGGTTTCAGCTTTTTCGCGATGCCGACAACTTCATTGTCATAAAAATAAAGTCCGGGCACGGCGTAATCGCTTTTCGGCGATTTCGGTTTTTCCTCGATGGAAATCGCGTTGCCGTCCGCATCGAATTCCACGACGCCGTAGCGTTCCGGATTGTTGACGTGATAACCGAAAATCGTCGCGCCGGTTTTGAATTCCGAAAACGCGCGGTAAAACGAATCGCTCCCGTAAAAAATATTGTCGCCGAGAATCAACGTCACCGCATCCTTGCCGATGAAACTTTCCGCGATGAGAAATGCCTGCGCGATGCCTTCGGGTTTTGGCTGCTCGCGATATTCGATAGAGAGACCGAAACGGCTGCCATCGCCGAGCAGTTGCTTGAAGCGCGGCAGATCCTGCGGTGTGGAAATGAGGCACAATTCGCGAATGCCGCCCTCGATGAGCGTTGTCAGCGGATAATAAACCATCGGCTTGTCATAGACCGGCTGGAGCTGTTTGCTCGCGACGAGCGTGAGCGGATACAACCGCGAACCGGCGCCGCCGGCGAGGATGATGCCTTTCATTTCATGAAAGCGTAAAGATTCCGCGCGAAAATGGAAATGCGAAACTGTTCAACCACAAAGACACCAAGGCATAAAGAAAACTTTGTGTCTTTGTGGTTAAAAAATCAACTAGCCACCGCGCCCGCAGCCGCGGCGTTTTGCTTAAAGACCAATTTGTCGCCGTCTCGCGTGACTTGAATCAACTCGCCTTCGTGCAAGCTGCCTTTGAGGATTTCCTCGGCGAGCGGGTCTTCGAAGAAACGCTCGACCGCACGGCGCATCGGACGTGCGCCGTATTGCGGGTCGTAACCTTTCTCCACCAAAAAGTCCTTCGCCTTTTCGTCCAGTTCGAGCTTGAGATTTTTGTGCCGCAGCCGTTCCAAAACTTTTTCAACTTCCAGACTCAAAATCTGGATGAGGTCAGGCTTCGTGAACGAGCGGAACACAATTACATCGTCGAGTCGGTTCAAAAATTCGGGACGAAACGTTTTCTTCGATTCGTCGAGAATTTTTTCACGCATCTTTTCGTAAGTGCTCTCGTCGGTGATCGGCGAAAAACCGAGCGTGGACTGCTTGCGGATCAAATCCGAGCCGACATTCGACGTCATCAAGATAATCGTGTTGCGGAAATTCACGACGCGACCAACATTGTCGGTCAATTTCCCTTCTTCAAGAATCTGCAACAGCATATTCCAGACATCCGGGTGCGCCTTTTCGATCTCGTCAAAAAGCACGACGGAATAAGGATTGCGCCGGACTTTTTCCGTGAGCTGTCCGCCTTCCTCGTAACCGACGTAACCCGGCGGCGAGCCGATGAGCCGCGACACGTTGAATTTTTCCATGTATTCGCTCATGTCCAGATGGATGAGCGATTTCGCGTCGCCGAACATCTGTTCAGCCATCGTCTTTGCCAAAAGAGTTTTTCCAACACCGGTCGGGCCTAGCAAAAGGAAAGTTCCAATCGGACGTTTCGGATCTTTCAAATCCGCACGCGAACGCCGAAGCGCCTTGCAGATCGCGGAAACGGCTTCGCGCTGGCCGATGACGGTTTTTTCCATCTCGCCTTCGACCGTGAGCAGCCGCGCCATTTCGTCCTGACCCATGCGCCGCAACGGAACGCCGGTCCATTTTGAAACGACGTGCAGAATATCTTCCTCGTCGACCTTGATGCGTTTTTCCTCGCCCGCCGCGCGCCATTCGCGCAACAGCGTCTCGAGTTTTTCCTTCGCCTGCTTTTCCTTGTCGCGCATCGCGGCGGCACCTTCGAAATCCTGATTTTTGATGGCGCGTTCTTTTTTGGATTTAATCTCCTCAATCTCCGACTCCATCGTCTTGACCTCAGGCGGACGCGTCATCGTGCTGATGCGCGCGCGCGAACCGGCCTCGTCCAGAACGTCAATCGCCTTGTCCGGCAAAAACCGGTCGGTAATGTAACGGTCGGAAAGTTTCACGGAAGCCTCGACCGCCTTGTCCGTGAACTCGGCCCTGTGATGTTCTTCGTATTTGTGACGCAGACCTTTCAAAATCTCGATCGCGTCGTCGATCGAAGGCGCTTCGACTTTGACCGATTGAAAACGGCGTTCGAGCGCGGCGTCCTTCTCGATGTATTTGCGATACTCGTTCAACGTGGTCGCGCCGACACATTGCATCTCGCCGCGTGACAATGCAGGCTTGATGATGTTCGAAGCGTCCATCGTGCCTTCAGCCGAGCCTGCGCCGACAATCGTGTGCAACTCGTCGATGAACAAAATGACATTCTTCGCGCGACGGATTTCGTCCATCACCGCTTTGATGCGCTCTTCAAATTGTCCGCGATACTTTGTGCCCGCGACCATCAGCGCGAGGTCGAGCGTGACGACGCGCTTGTTCAACAAAATTTCCGGCACGTTGCCCTTCGCGATTTCCTGCGCGAGACCTTCGACGATGGCTGTTTTGCCGACGCCCGCTTCGCCGAGCAGAACCGGATTGTTCTTCGTGCGACGGCAAAGAATCTGGATGACGCGCTCGATCTCATTTTTGCGACCGATGACCGGGTCCATGTCGCCTTTGCGCGCGATTTCCGTCAGGTCGCGGCCAAACGCCTTGAGCGCGGGTGTTTTGACTTCGCCTTTCTTCTCCGGCGTTTTGTCGCCAGCGCCGGGAATGGACGATTCCTCCGCGGCGAAATTCGGGTCAAGTTCCTTCAAAATCTCCTGGCGCGTCAACTCTATATCCACGTCGAGATTTTTCAATACCTTCGCAGCCACGCCGTCACCTTCGCGCAACAGGCCGAGCAAAATGTGTTCGGTGCCGACGTAAGTATGATTGAGCGCCTTCGCCTCCTTCGACGCGAGCGCGAGAACTTTTTTCACGCGCGGCGTGTAGGGGATGTTGCCGATCATCTTTTGATCCGGGCCGGTGCCGACCTGTTTCTCGACTTCCATACGGACAGTTTCGAGGTCGAGCCCCATTTTCTGGAGCACGTTGACGGCGACGCCCTGCCCCAACTTGATGAGGCCGAGCAACAGATGTTCCGTGCCGAGAAAATTGTGATTGAAGCGGTCGGCTTCCTTGCGCGCCAACGCCAGCACCTGCTGCGCGCGCGGGGTGAAATTACTCATGGCTTCGTCGCTCATACTTGAAATATAATGCTATAAATCGTTCGATTTGTCCAATGCAGTTTGGAAGATTGAATTAAATTTTTGCCTTGCCCGCTCTCTTCCAACATAGAAAATAATTCCCATGAACCGATTGGTGACTGTTTTCCGTTTAGGAAATCCCTTAAAAACTCCCTTGGAAAAAAATAAGGCTATTGAGATTTTTGTGGCGATTTCGATTTCGGTTTATCTGTTTTTTTTGCTCATGCCTCAGGCCGCTGCTCCAAGACTACATGATGGCGATGTCACCAATGCCTATCTGTTCTCTTACCTTTCGCATCATCCGTCTTCAACCAATGATTTGGCTAAAGATTATCCCATGTGGAAAACACGGTTTGCCGGATCCCTTGTCACCGGCAAAGTGACAGACTTGTTCTGGACTTCTGACTGGTTCGCCTTCAACCGTTATAAATTTCCGGGAAACAGTCTTGTATTTGCAGCATATCATGCAAGTTGGGTTTTATTGACTTTCATGGTTTTAATCAGGTATCGGCGTGATGCGCTTTTGCCAATCCTCGGGACGTTCGCGGGCTTGACGTATAATTTCATCGAGCCGAGCGGAGAATGGTTTTTCCCCTGGGATTATCCGATGATGTTTTTTTTTACATGGTCATGTCTCCTGTTCTTGAAACAAAATTACTGGCTGATGCTGACGCTGATTTGGATCGGCTCGATGTTCAAGGAAACCGCCGCCTGTGCCGCGCTGTTAATTTTTTGGACGGACAGCTGGAGCGTGCGAAAGAGAATCATTTCGTTCGTTGGTGTTTGTGTGGCCTGTTATCTTTCGCGACGATTGTTCATGCTCACCTATGGCGTGATCGTCCCTGCATTGCAACCGCAATACAGCTTGTGGGATAATTTGAAGTTATTGGGCAGCCCGATTTTGAATCATCCGATTTGGGCCAATGCCGGCGCCTTATTTCTTTTTTTTATTCTTCCGGCAAAACGCGAAATGATGCCAATCAAAATTGTGGCAGTCGTTTTTGCGGCTGGTCAATTCCTGTTCGGCGACATCATAGAATTTCGCGAGTGGTATGAGTTGTTGCCGATAGGTTGGATGTTGGTCGGCGATTATGTTGGGAAAAATTTCCCCGTCATTCAGCCGTCACCGAAACCCCCGCCAATCGCGAAGTCAGGCAATCGCGTTGGCAGCGGAATTATTGTCCTGATAGTTGGCATATTATTGCTTATCGCGGTTGGAAATCATTTGATCAAATCGAGATTCACACCACCAGAATTAAATAATAATTTGGCATGGTCACTTGCCACAAATCCAGACGCCGTCAAAAGAAATGGTTTGCTTGCGGTTAAACTTGCGGAAGATGCCTGCCAACGGACGCAATATCGGGTAACGATTATGGTTGGAACTTTAGCAGCCGCTTATGCCGAGGCGAGACGATTTGACGATGCAATTTCAACGGCGCAAAAAGCCATTGCTTTGGCTTCTCAATCGGGCGATCAAGAATTACTTGAAAAAAATCAGAAACTGTTGGCCTTGTATCTGAATCACCAGGCGTATCATGAAAGCCAAACGAATTCACCAGAACTTTTACCGGTCAATTGAAGTCTTTTTTGTCTTCTGAACACGTGCAGATTGAACGAACGATTTAATTCGCTGCGTTCGGAGGCGTCTTGACGACCGGCCGGCTCACGCTCTTCAATCGCTCGCGCACCATGTCGGCGCGTATCAAATCGCGTTCCTCGGCGGTCAGTTTGTCAGAAAATTGTTTCTGCAAATGCGCCGGCTGCGTCGTCAAAAACAATTCGTCCACCAGCGACCGTTCCGCGCCCGGAAACAATCCCATATCCACGCCAAGCCGCAGCAACGAGAGCAGGTTCATCGCCTCTTTCGACGAAATGCTGTGCGCGTTCGCCAGCACGCCGTAGGCGCGCCCGATGTGGTTGAACACGACCTTCGGCTTTTTCTCCAGCAGATTCTGCCGCGCGTTCTCCTCGTGCTCGATGATCTGCGACAAAACTTTTTCCAGCCGTTCGACGATGGCCGATTCGTCTTCGCCGAGCGTCATCTGGTTCGAGACCTGAAAAACATTTCCCAGCGCCTCCGTGCCTTCGCCGTAAAGTCCGCGAACAGCGAGGCCGAGCTTGTTGACGGATTGGATGATGGGATTGATCTGCTCGCCGAGAACGAGTCCGGGCAGATGCAACATCGCGCTGACGCGAATGCCCGTGCCGAGATTCGTCGGACACGCGGTCAAATAGCCGAGATCGCCGTCGAAGGCGTAATCCAGTTTTTTCTCCAGTTCGGAATCCAGATGGTCGATCGCGTTCCATGCCTGCTTCAATTGCAAGCCGGGACGCAACGCCTGCATCCGCAGATGATCTTCCTCGTTGATCATCACGCAAAATGTTTCCTCGCGGTTCAAGACGAGTCCGCTGCCGGAACTTTTCGCGGCATGCTCGCGGCTGATGAGATGGCGCTCGACGAGAATCTGTTTGTCTAGCGCGCCGAGATTGTCCATCGCCTCGGAAAAAGCGTCCTTCATCTCCGGCAGACTCTCGACGGCGGGACGGATGGTCTCCAAGATTTTCACGCGCTCCGGCTTTTTCGCCCAGCCGGGGAACGCCGCGTCCTTCAGATTGCGCGCGAGCCGGACGCGACTCGACATGACGATGCGGTCATGCGGGCCGTGAATCCGCGCGATTTCGGCAGGAGAAATCAAAAATTCGTGAAGGTTTTTCATCGCGTCAGATTTGTCGGCGTTGCCGGGCGCTCGTTGATTTTTTTCAATTCATCGCGCAACTGCGCGGCTTCCTCGAAATTTTCCGATTCAATCGCCTTGTTCAATTTTTTCTGCAACGACTTCAGCCGGTCGGCGTTTTGCAGCGACGAGCGCAGCGCTTCCGGCGCCTTGCCGATGTGCCGCGTGCCTTTGTGCATCGTCTTGATCAAGCCGGTCAAGCCTTCCGAAAAAGTTTTGTAACATTCCGGGCAGCCGAGCCGGCCGGACTTCTTGAAATCCGCCTGCGAAAAACCGCAGCGCGGGCATTTCAAATCCGCGCCGACGGCCTGTTCGACTTCCTGCGCCGCGCCGAGTCCGAGCATGATGTCCGCCAGCGCGAAACCCGACGGGTCATTGACGCCCTTGGTCTTGGCGCAATCCTCGCACAAATCCAGCTTCTGCATCTTGTCGCCCACGATCTGGGTCAGATGCACGGTGGCCGGTTTGTCTTTGCAAATGGAACACTGCATTTTTGAAAATGTGATTCGTTAAATCGTCGCAAAAATTAAATTCACTGCTTAAAAATACATTATCGCCGTTGAAATTGCAAAAACAATGAACGCGCAATTGTGAATGGAAAATGAATTTTGAAAATCCAGCGCCCTAGGCGCGACATATTTGTAGAAACGAAAATCAAAAATATTTTTAGCTCCGTCAGGAGCGGCATATTCCGGCGAAATGATTTTCAAAAGATGCCGCTCCTACGGCGCTAAACGGCTGGCGTTTGCGAATTGGTTTTGCTTTGAAATAATTCTCGCACATCGCGGCGCATCAGAACCCAAAGCATCCAAGCAGAAATTGCGATGTAACTTATCATAACCAAAATCACCGCGAACTGCGGGACGATTGCATGAGGACGGTCATCAATCAAAATGGATGAAAACTGGAAAACAATTCTATCTGAATTGAAAATCGCCCAAAGAGTCATTGGCAACGCGAACAATAAAAATGAGCCAAACATAAAAAGACAATACCAACGCGCATAGCGCCAAAGTTTTAACAAGCCGAACCCGGCAATCATTGTTAAAAGATTCCAACTGGGAGCAAGTGCAAGACCGTGAGTCCGTATGCAATCTGCCACGATGCCGGACAGTCCCATTAAAAAAACCAGCACCGAAACAACAGTTAGTGCAATTGGCCGTTTCATAATTGTTTCTCCAGTTTTATTTTTAGTTTCCGATTCAACGATGTAACGATTCAACAATTCACGTTTCACACAATCGGCTCGCCCGACACTTTCGTCAAGGCGCGGTAATCGGCCACGAGCTTGCGCGTGAGCGCGCCCAGCTTGCCGTTGCCGATGACGCGACCGTCAATCTTCACCACCGGAATCAGTTCCGCGCCCGTGCCGGTGAGAAAACATTCGTCGGCGTTGAACAGATCGTAGCGCGTCAGGTTCGGCTCGGAAACTTTCAAGCCATCTTCTTGCGCCAGTTCAATCACCGTCTGCCGCGTGATGCCGTAAAGCGCGCCCGCTGAAAGCGGCGGCGTGAACAGTTCGCCGCTCTTCACGATGAACAGGTTGTCTCCGGTGCATTCGGCCACGTAACCTTCCGCATTCAACATCACCGCTTCCTCGCAACCGCCGTTGTTCGCCTCGATCTTCGCGAGGATGTTGTTGAGATAATTCAGCGACTTGATGGCCGGGTTGAGCGCGCTGTGCAGATTGCGCGCCGTCGGCACGGTGATGATGGTCAAACCCTTCGCGTAAAATTCCGGCGGATAAAGCTGGATGCTTCCGGCAATGATGATGACGGACGGACGCTTGCAACTTTTCGGATTCAATCCAAGCGAACCAACTCCGCGCGTCACGACGAGGCGGATGTAGCCGTCGCGTAATTTATTTTTCCGGCAAGTTTCAAGGACGGCCTCGGAAATTTTTTCGTGCGACATCGGAATTTCCAGAAGAATCGCCTTCGCGGAACAAAAGAGCCGGTCAATATGTTCCTTCAATTTAAAGACACGGCCATTGTAAGCGCGGATGCCTTCGAAAATCCCGTCGCCATAAAGAAGTCCGTGATCGAACACGGACACTTTTGCGTCACGCTCGCTGTAAAATTTGCCGTCGATAAAAATTTTCATGCCTGTTCAGCAGCGTATTTCAAAAAATGAGCCGAGGCAAACGTGAATTTGCCGTCTCAAAATCGTAGCGGCGAACGTGAGTTCGTTCTGACTTTGGAATTCGAGCGAAAACAAACAATGAGCCGGCTCACATCGGTTGCTGCAAGAGGATTTGAAATTTGCGTGACAGTAGTTGAAAGATGATTATATTGGCGCGCTCTTTGACGACCCTATGGTCTAGCGGTTAGGACACTGCCCTTTCACGGCGGTAGCTCGGGTTCGATTCCCGATAGGGTCGCCATTTTCCAGAGGAATTTTTCCCGGCCCATGAATCACGGCTGCTGCAATGCGCGATAGAAGCGGTGCGGAAAATTGGTCGCGTTTGGATAGAAAAAATAAAAAATGTTGGTAGGCAATGTGACGCCTGGATTCGGCGGTGAAAAATTCGTCATGATGGGAGCCCAATTCGCAAAGTTGCTGCTCGCCTGCAGGACATAATCTTTTCCCACCAGACCCGCCAGCCAGAGTTGGAGTGAATTATCGGCAAAACTGTTTATGGATTGTCTGAAAACCGGTTGGTAGGTCGGATAGAGTTGTGTTTGCGGGATGATGGCCATGGCGGTGGAAGGGCTGCTCCAGGAAAGTTGAGCCACCGCAGCACCTGTGTTTTCGTAGTATTCCATTGTGATCGGATATTTTTGTCCGGCAATCAGAGAAATCGAGCCGCTCCATTCAGTTGCCGCCTGGTCAATCCATTTGTCAACGAGCAACTGACCATTGACCCACAGGCGCACTCCGTCATCAGTCGTAGTATAGAACGTGTAGGTTTCGCTGAACTGTGGTTGTACCGCGCCCGTCCAGCGAACGGTAAAAAGGTCGGTGCCAATGGTTGGGTCGGGGGAACCGATGCCCCAATTAAAATTCACTGTCGGATCAATGCGAACCAGCGTCGGCGGATTGGTGAAAGTCGCCAGTTGATTGGAAAAATATTCGCCGGTCAGGCCGTTGGCGTTCGTTGGAAAAATTCCGAACACGCTCACGGCATATTCCACACCGACATAAACTTTGCCGTTGGCAACGGTCGGCACGGTGAATTTCACCGCGCCACCGGGATTGTCGCGTACGCCGGCTTGATTGCTATTATAAATTTCCTGCGCGACATTGGTGGCGTTGTAAGCGTGCAAGACCGACGGGCCGTTGGTGCTGAAGGCGTGAGAATCAATTGCCCATACAATCGCATCTTTGCCGCCATTGGCTGAAACACTTGGAGTTGCACCGGGGAAACCAAATTTATTGGAGTTTTGCACCGCCGCCGGCCATGATATGAGTCCGTTGGATATTCCATATGCCTTTAATGAGTCGCTTGCACCGAGGTAATAAATTGTTTTGTTGAAATAAGCAGGCGTGGAGAAACAACTGCCGATGACACCGGCGGTGTTGATGTCTTCGACAATTTGGCTGTTGTTGGTCGGGTTGAATTGCCCCAGATTATCACGGTCAATCAGATAAATTTCTCCCTCCTTGCCCGCATCAACCAAAAGATGCGGATGCTGCAGGCTTCCCACTTCGTCAGGCAACACGATCATTCCGCCGGAGCCAAGATCGCGATCATTGGCCTCCAAAAAACTTTCATTAAAAGGTGTGAAATAATCAGCCAACGCCACGCCGTTGGTGGTAGAAAATTTTAGCAGCGTGTCACCGTAATCGTTGCTCACGCCGTTCGTGGCATCAAACGTCCCATTGCCGGTGGATATATAAATGTTGTCGTTGGTATCGCAGGCCGGACCATCGCCCGCTTCCCAAATGCCGCCCAATTGCCCGTTTGGAGTCGAAATGAAAGCATTTGATAGAGTCAGTGTCTGTGCGTTATAAGCGAACAGCCAGCCGTGCCCACCTATGCCGCAATGCGAGGAAAAACCGAAATAAACGAGCCCTTTGTCCAACAACAGCGCCATCCGTTGCAACTGCCTGATCGGATCAAACGGAACGTGACCCGCGCCGTCGTTTCCCGTGCCGCTGCCTGCCGCACTCGCCTGAATGACCACCGGCCCGCCAAATTTTTCCGCGCCGTTGGTGATGCTTAATGCATGCAAACGTTGGACATAATTCGTCACACCGCCAGCGACTTCGCGCGTTTTGGCCACAACGTAAATAATTTGATTAGTCGGATCAATGACCGGCGTGCTGGTGATGCCGATTTCCGGCACAATATCAGTGCAATTGATATTGGGATCGGCGCTGGAAACCGAAGTGACGCCGCTGTTTGTATTGATGAAGCTGACCTGCCACAAAGGAACAGAACCTGCGTTGCCGTCGGCATCAAAGGCATACACGCTGTCGTGCTCGGTCGCGACAAAAAGCACATTGTGAACACCCTGACCGGGGATTGTTACATTTGTGAGGATGAGCGGCTGGGCATATACATAACCATCCACCGGATAAGTAAAAAGCAGTCCAAAGCTGTTGGTTTTGACGTTGGACAAATTCAATACTGTTTCGTTCGTGTTCTGACCCGTGCGGGCATTGTTGTTGTGATAAGTCAAAACGCTGACACCCGCTGAAACATGAAGACTCGTCACGGCAAGCAAGATTGCCGTCCACAAAACTCCAAGAGCGCGCTTTTGATGCATTGCCATACAAAAAACGGAAGCTTACAGCAGTTTTAGTTCCTGTTATGGAAACAACCGGTTTTCATCCTGATTATCAGATATTCCGAGTGTTTATCTTCAGCCATGATTCCTTATAAGGCAAACAAAATGTTAAGATTCAAGCAGCCTGCCGGACTTGCGTTTGCGTGGGTTTCCGTCAAAATGACCGCCAATGGACTGGCTCGACAAACTTTCCCAGTTCTGGCCGCATCTGGCTGCAGGCTTCGACTTTCTCGCCGCCGCGTTCGCTTCCGTTCACGCCCTGCTCCAAAAACGCGATTCCCGCGCCGCCACGCTTTGGCTGGGCATCATCTGGTTTTTGCCTTTGTTCGGACCGATCCTTTATCTCTCGCTCGGCGTCAACCGCATCCGGCGACGGGCAATTTCGCTCGGCGTCCACAAAACTTTCAGCCGCCCGATTCCTGAAAATCTTGGCGAACCGCAGCACGACGGTGCCGAACATCTCAAAATGGTTGCGCGCGTCGTGAGTCGCGTCGTCGCGCAGCCGCTCACCGCCGGAAACAAAATCCAACCGCTCGTCAACGGCGATGAAGCTTTTCCCGCAATGCTCGCGGCAATCGAGTCCGCAAAAAAATCCGTCACGCTCTGCACTTACATTTTCGACAATGACCCGAGCGGCAAAAAATTCGTCGAAGCGCTCGCGCGCGCCGTCGAACGCCGGCTCGAAGTCCGCGTCTTGATTGACGCCGCCGGCACGCGTTACTCGTGGCCACCCATCACTTACAAATTGAGACATGCAAAAATTCCGCACGCAAAATTTCTGCCCGCGTCCGTCTTCACGCCCTGGCGCGTGGCGACCATCAATCTCCGCAACCACCGCAAGGTGCTCATCGTTGACGGAAAAATCGCGTTCACCGGCGGCATGAACATCCGTCAAGGTAACATGGTCGCCGCAAAGCCAAAAAGTCCCGTTCAAGATTTGCACTTTAGCGTCGAAGGTCCGGTCATCGCGGAATTGCAGGAAGCGTTCGCCAATGACTGGGCCTTCGCCACCGGCGAAATTCTCGACGGCGAATTGTGGCTCCCGAAATTGTCCGGCTGTGGAAACGTCATCGCCCGCGCCATCACCGATGGACCGGACGCCGACTACGACAAATTGCGATTAACTCTGCTCGCCGCGTTGACCGAGGCGCAAACGTCCGTGCAAATCCTTACGCCATATTTTTTGCCGGATAACGCGCTCATCACCGCGCTCAATCTCGCCTCGCTCCGCGGCGTACGCGTGGACATCGTTCTTCCCTTAAAAAATAATCTGCCACCCGTCCATTGGGCATCGCGTGCCATGTGGTGGCAGGTGCTCGAACGCGGCTGCCGCATCTGGCTCACGCCGCCGCCGTTTGACCATTCGAAGCTGATGATCGTTGACGGCCATTGGGTTTCGTTCGGCTCGGCGAACTGGGACGCGCGCAGCCTCCGGTTGAATTTTGAATTGAACGTCGAATGTTACGGGCGCGATTTCGCAAACGACATGAGGAGGATCATCGAGAAAAAACTTTCCACCGCACACGAAGTGACTCTGGCCGAAGTGGACGCAAGAAATTTCCCGACAAAATTGCGCGACGCCATCGCGCGATTATTTTCACCTTACTTGTAATTTATGAAAACCTTTGACAGCCTGACTGAACAGGAAGTTCTCGCGCTTGCCATTTCACTCGAAGAAGAAGATGCACGCATCTACGAAGATTTCGCCGACGGCTTGCAAGAAAATTATCCGGAGCAGGCGAAAAAATTTCGCGAGATGCGACATGACGAAGACGGTCATCGCCACCGACTACTGGAACATTACAAGCAACGTTTCGGAGATCACGTGCCGCTCATCCGACGACAGGACGTGCGCGGTTTCGTCAACCGCCGCTCCGTCTGGCTCGTGCGACCGCTCGGTCTGAAGGCCGTCCAAAAAACCGCCGAGAGCATGGAAGTCGAAACGCGGCGATTTTACGAAGTCGCCGCGCGCCGGACGCAGGACGCCGGCATCCGCCAGTTGCTTGGCGACCTTGCGGAAGAGGAGCGCAATCACGCACACATCGCCGAACAAATCGCGCGGACAAAATTGAGCGAAGACGAAAAATCACGGGCAAAACGGCTTTTTCTTCTGCAAGTCGTCCAACCGGGACTGGCTGGTTTAATGGACGGCTCGGTCTCGACGCTTGCTCCACTCTTCGCCGCTGCATTTGCCACGCACAACAGTTGGGAAACTTTTCTCGTCGGACTCGCTGCGAGCGTCGGCGCGGGCATCAGCATGGGATTTGCCGAGGCGTTGTCTGACGACGGCAGCCTGACCGGGCGCGGACATCCGTGGGCGCGCGGTTTCGTTTGCGGCGCGATGACCGCGCTTGGGGGCATTGGCCACACACTGCCGTTTTTGATTTCAAACCTGCACATCGCCGTTTCAATCGCCGTCGCCGTGGTGCTGGTGGAATTGAGTGTCATTTCTTGGATTCGACACAGATTCATGGACACGCCGCTCGTGTCCGCGTTGCTGCAAGTCGCGCTTGGCGGCGCACTCGTCTTTCTGGCGGGAATCTTGATTGGCAATTCGTGAATATAATTTTGATTTCGCAAACGAATTTTGTTTTGGCAAGCGCCCCATTCACGGATTAACTGATGCCATGCAAGTCATTCTCGATTATCTGAAACGCAACCAAACCCGCTTCGTGGCCGAGTTGTGCGATTACCTCCGCTTCGCCAGCGTCTCCGCGCAGCCGCAACACAAAAAGGATTTGCGCGCCTGCGCCGAATGGCTCGTGAACCATTGCCGCAAAATCGGACTCGACGCAAAAATCTGTCCCACCGCCGGTCATCCCATCGTCGTCGCCAAAACGCCGCGAGAAAAAAAATCCCGCAAGCCTCACTTCATGATTTACGGCCACTACGACGTGCAGCCGCCGGAACCGCTCGACTTGTGGAAATCGCCGCCGTTCGAGCCGCGCATTCAAGGCCGTTCGATTTTTGCGCGCGGCTCAACCGACAACAAAGGACAGAACTTCGCGCATTTGAAAGCGGTCGAGGCTTATTTGAAAACCGGAACTCCCCTGCCCTGCGATTTGACTTTCGTCATCGAAGGCGAAGAAGAGGTCGGCAGCGAGAACCTTGCAAAATTTCTCAAATCGCATCGCGCGGAACTGAAATGCGATGCCGTCGTCGTCTCGGACACGGGAATGCCCAGTCCGAAACATCCCGCGCTCACCTACGCGCTGCGCGGCATCATCGCATTCGAAATCAAATTGCACGGGCCGTCACGCGACCTGCACTCCGGCGTTTTTGGCGGCGCGGTGGAAAATCCCGCGATGGCTCTCGCACAATTACTCGCGAAACTTCGCGATGCAAAGGGAAAAGTTTCCATTCCGCATTTTTATGACGACGTCGCGCCGCTTTCAGCTTACGAACGGAAACAATTTGCGCGCCTACCAATCAAGGATGCTCAACTGCAAAAACTGCTCGGCGTAAAAAAACTGTTCGGCGAACGGGGTTTCACGCCAACCGAACAACGCAGCGCGCGTCCGACGTTTGAAATCAACGGCCTGACGAGCGGCTATCAGGGCAATGGCAACAAAACCATCGTGCCCGCGTGGGCGAGCACAAAAATCACTTGCCGCCTCGTGCCAAACCAAAGGCCATCGCACATCCGCAAACTCGTCTGCGATTATCTCAAAAAAATCTGTCCGCCGACGGTGCGATTGGAAATCGAAGCCGGTCACGGCGCGGAAGCGTATCTCGTTTCACCGACGAGCAAGCAGGCGCAGGCGGCGTTGCACGCTTTGGAAAAAGCTTTTGGCTGCAAACCGGTTTTGATGCGCGAGGGCGGCTCGATTCCGATTGTGAACGATTTCAAAAAAATTCTCGGTTCGGATTCTTTGCTGCTCGGCTTGGGTTTGCCGGACGACAACGCCCATTCGCCCAACGAAAAATTCAACCTCGATTGCTTCGCCAAAGGTCAATTGATGAGCGCGCACTTGTGGCAGGAGTTAAGTCTTCCACTCACTTAATACCACGCGCAATTGTTCGAGCGGCAGGCCGACGACGTTGCTGTAAGAGCCAGAAATCTCCGCGACAATCTTGTCACCGTGTTCCTGAATCGCGTAAGCGCCCGCCTTGTCCAGTGGATTCATTTTTGAAAGATAGTCGCTGATTTGTCCGGCCGTGAGCGGACGAAACTTCACGTCCGTGCTGACGGCAAAAATGCGTTCACGATGCGCCCGCAAATGCATCAGGCAAACGCCGGTGACGACCTGGTGCGTCCGGCCTTGAAGTTTCGCCAACATGCGTCTCGCGTCCGCAAAGTCGCGCGGTTTGCCGAAAATTTCTCGCTCCAAAAAAACCAGCGTGTCCGCGCCGAGCGCGAGCGCGTCGGGAAATTTTTTAGCCACAGCGCGTGTTTTGCGGTGCGCGTTGAGCTGGCAAAGTTCGAGCGGCGACAGTTGCTCGTCGAAAATTTCCCCTGCATCACTCGGCAGGATTTCAAAATTCGGCTGCAATTGCCGCAACAGTTCCGCGCGGCGCGGCGACGCGGAAGCAAGGATGAGAGGCGGCAGCTTCACGTGGAAAATCTAGCCATAGACGGCGGATTGTCGAGCGAAGGAATAATTTGAAGCGTGCGCTGAAATCAGATTTCGGTTAATCCGTTGGCGTGCAAAGCGACCGCCGCATCGTTAATCTCGCGCTCATCGGTTTCATGGGCACCGGCAAGACTTCCGTCGGACGGCTCGTCGCGGAACAACTGCGTTTCGATTATGTGGACACGGACGATATGATTCAGACGGCCACAGGACGCACCATCAACGATATTTTCAAGACGGATGGTGAACCGGCCTTTCGCACGCTTGAAGAAAAAATTGTTGCCGAATTTGTGAATCGCACAAAAACAGTCATTGCCACCGGCGGCGGCTCGCCGACGAATCCGAAAAATCTCGCAAGCCTCAAGAAGCATGCGCTGGTCGTCTGCCTTTGGTCTTCACCGGAAAAAATCTGGGAACGTGTCAAAAACCAGACGCACCGTCCCCTGCTCCACGATGCCGATCCGCAGAAAAAAATCCGCGAACTGCTCGCCGCGCGCGAACCGTTTTACAAGCAGGCCGATGTGCTGCTCAACACGGACATCCGTTCCGTCCGCGAAGTCGCGCAACAAGTCGTCCATCAATTTCGTCTTGCAACGTCCAGCCGCTGATGAAAGAAAAAATCCGCCAGCGCGCGCTCGCACTGGGCTTCGACGACTGCCGCTTCACTTCCGCCAGCGCGCCCGCAAGCGCAAAACGATTTCAAAACTGGCTCGCGAAAAAAAATCACGGCGAAATGGACTGGCTCGAGCGGAATTCCGAAAAGCGGGTCGAACCGCAGAATGTTCTGACAAATGCAAAGAGCGTCATCGTTCTGGCGGCGAGTTACGAAAATCTCAACTCAAAATCAAAAATCAAAAATCAAAAATCCGGCATTGTCGCCCGGTATGCGCAATTCGACGATTATCACGAAATACTTGGCGCTAAATTAAGATTGCTGGCGCGGTTTGTTGACGAGCTCGGCGGCGCAAATTCACGCTCCCTTTGGTATGTGGACACCGGGCCGCTGCTGGAGCGCGATTTAGCTCAACGCGGGGGCATCGGTTTTGTCGGCAAACACACAAACCTAATCAGCCGCAAACTTGGCAACTGGATTTTTCTCGCGGAGATTTTAACGACACTGGAACTCGAACCCGACCCGCCGGAAAAAAATCATTGCGGCAAATGTTCACGCTGCATTTCGGCCTGTCCAACCGAAGCTATCACCGCGCCGTTTCAACTCGACGCGCGCAAATGCATTTCTTATTTGACGATTGAACTTAAAGGCTCGATCCCAATCGAGTTTCGCAAGGCCATCGGTAATCGCATTTACGGCTGCGATGATTGCCTCGCCGTTTGTCCGTGGAATCGTTTCGCACATGAAGGAAAACTGATGAAACAACACGCACGAGCGGATTTGAATTCACCGGATTTGATTGAGCTGCTTTCACTCGATGAAAAACAATTCAAATCACGGTTCGCCGGTTCGCCGATTTTGCGAACAAAACGTCGTGGATTTTTGAGAAATGTCTGTGTCGCGCTGGGAAATGTCGGCGATGAATCCGCGTTGCCCGCTTTGGAAAAATCCGAGAGAGATTCCGAGCCTTTAATCGCCGACCACGCACTCTGGGCGATTTCAGAAATCGAATCGCGACGGAAATAACTTATTCAGGAATTGTTTTCAATTGCTGCTCGCCATTGATCGCCGGTTTGCCGGCTACACCGGCGCGAACGGCCTTCAAGTCGTCGGCAGTGACTGCGCTGACGTTGTTTCCCCATGAACTGCGAATGTAAGTCAGGACGGCGGCAAGGTCGGCATCCGACAAAGCCGCACCCATCGCCGCCATCGAGGCGTTCCATTCCTGTCCTTTGACATGAACCGTCCCATTGAGTCCATCCAGCGGAATCTGTGCAAGCCGCTTAAAATCTTTTTCATTGACCCATTCCGAACCGGCCAGCGGAGGAAATTGACCAGGCTTTCCCAATCCATCCGTTCCGTGACATATACCGCAAACGGTCTCGTAAGTTTTCCTGCCTTGCGCGAGCAATGCCGCCGCGCCGGATTTCGGCTGATACGAATCCAATTCCTCCGCCGATGAATAAGGCCCGTAAACTTTCGCGTCGAACCAGCCGCCGTGATGGTCAAAATAAACCGCGCCGAGAAAAATCAACACAAGCGTCAGCGAAAAAATCCACATCGGCACGGTCGAGCGCGTCGCCGTCGGTTCGGCGTCGGGCGTGGGGGAACAAGATTTTATTTCGTCGCTCATTTTTTATTTGGCCGGGGCGTTCGTCGAGACTTGCAGCGGCGTGAACGGCGCTTCATACAGCGGCACGTCTTGACGCAGGCTCAACAGATACGCCGCGAGATTTTTTGCGTCGTCTGTAGGAACTACTTCGTAACCGGCGGGCGGCGCAAATACTTTCGGCAATTGCAAAGCGTCCGGTGAAGGCACGTCGCCGATTTTTTTTGATTCAAAAAGAAAATGGAACGGCGGCATCGCGGAATTTTTCACGACGCTTCGCGGTGCGTAAAGATGGAGCAACTGCCAGTTTGCATTACTCAAACGCGTGCCGACATCTGCCAAGTCCGGCCCGACGCGAATGCCGCCAAGCTGGACGGGCGAGTCGTAAAGATAATCCGCCGCGACGCTGCGTCGAACACCCCAACCGCGCGCGATGTCCGCGCCGGTTGCGACAATGTGAATTTCAACTTTGCCGCCGGCAGCCGTGATCTTGTCGGAATCGCCGTCAGCTTGTTCCTTCGTCAGTCCGGTCAATTTCAAAGTGGAAATTAAATTTGAGACCGCCGATGGATTTTTTCCCGCGCCTGTCAAAATCACATCGCAAACAACGCCGTCTTGCTGAATTTGTTCCGTGTGACAAGCCGCACAGCCGTTCGCGCGATAAACTTGCAAACCAAGAGTCGCATCGCCGGTCCGTTGAATCGGATAAAGGTCGGAGGAATTAAGCACGGTCGTCTGTTTCGCCGTGCTCAGTTGCACCGCAGGCGCGAGCACAAAACCGCACCACGAAGCGCCAAGCGCGATGAAGGCCGCTATGAAAACTCCAAAGCCGTTTTTCACGATTTCACCTCCGAGGTTTCCATCGGCGCTTTGACGGCGGCGATCACCGATTTAATCAGCGCGAGTTTCCACTTGAAGGTCATGGCAAAAATATTCGCGGCGAACAGAAAACTGCCGAGCAGTAGGAACAACAAGCCTGTCGTGCTGACACGCAGAAATGGCAGCGACGATTCGAGGCTGTAATTTTTCAATCCCTGTTCAATTCCTCCGACGGCCAGCGACACGACCAGAAGAATGATTCCGAGCATGAATAGCCAATGTTGAACCCTGACAAATTTTGGAAACGGCAATCCGAAGCCCATCACGCGCGGCAGCAGTTCGTAAATCGCGCCGCAAATGACGATTGCGAAGAAACCGAAGATTTGCAGTTGCGTCTGCGCCGGGACGAACCAGGTGAATTCTACAATTTTGCTAAAGTGTGGACAGCCGAGCGAAATAAGCATCAACGACGAAAGTAAAAAAGTGACCGTTCCAAATTTGATGTAACAAAACGGCCCACCTTTGCAATCGGTGTTAGCGCCGCAAACGGTTTTGACAAAGATGACGGCGATGGCGATGAGCGGGATGATTGTCAGCGCGGACGCGACCGAACTCAACCCCGGCAGCCACGCGGGCACGGGCGCGCCTTGCGGAATGCCGCACCACGTTCCGAACAAAATCAAAGTCCAGAATGCGAACAACGCGAGGTAATGGCTGTGCAGAGATTTTCCGGCAAGTTTTGGCAGAAAATAAAATGCCGTGCCGATTCCGACGAGCGCGAGCCAGACGAAAATCAGATTGTTCGCGAACCACCAGCCGATGACGGCTTGCGCGACGCCGCGAACCGGATGGGATGAGGCGAGAAAAAGATTTGCCGTCGAATAAATCCACGGAAACCAAAACAAAGCCGCCAGCAAAAACCAATGTGATGGATAAAGTTCACGTTCGCGCCGCGCGCCAAATGTAGCGACGGCGGAAATGGCGATGAGCAAAAATGCGGCAAACAACAGAACCGAACTGCCGCGAGGAAATTCGAGCCATTGAGATCCGATGCTGTCGCCGATCAAAATGGCGACAAGTCCGACGAGTACGCCGAGATGCCAGATGTTCGCCGCGACAATCGGAACGATTGGCAGAACGAGTTCGCCTTGGCTCAAGCGCGCAAAAATCCAGAGCATCACGCCGAGCGCGGCGGGGATCGCAAAGCCGTAAAGAATCGCGTCGTTCGCGGCGGGCTGGACGCGACCGTAAGTCAGCAGCGGACAATTTGCAAATTTTTCCGGCATGTGAAAAGTGAGCGACGCTACAATCGCCAAAACCAAACCGACAATAAGCCACAAAGCCGCGCCGCCGAACAGCGCGAGCAGCGGCACGCGGCACGACGCGTCAATTTTTTGCTGTGAAATTTCGTTCATTCAAATTGGCTCGGTTTCGGCGCGACTTTTGGCGCGGGCGCGCTGGCTTTTTCTTCGCGCGCGATCAAATCGGCGCGGGCGGAGGAGGGATTTTGCCACGCTTGTTCCGCCTTTTGTAGCGCGGTTTTGATCGGCAACCGCACGATACCGCGTTGCTGGTCAATCCAGCCGACGTTGTTGAGCGACGCGACTTCGTTTGTGCGAATTTGGTAAAGCGCCTGTGAAATCGTCGCGTTGCGGTCGGCGTCAATGGCCGGAACTCTCAACGAAAATTTCACGACGACCACAAGCGCGATGAAAATCAGGCTCGCGGCGATGAAGCCGATGGCCGCGCCGGACGCGTGATTAACGTTTTTGATTTCGTTATTCATTGGCCGGAAGTGTGTCGGGAAATTCCTCTGGTTCGTCATGAACGAGTCCCATCGCCTCGAGCACGCGCGGGTCGCGCTGCGGATACGGCGGATGACTCAGGAGTTTTTTCAGAAACACGCGCGCCAAAAATCCGGCCATAAAAAGGAAGCAGCCGAGTTGCAGCCAAATCCATTTGAATGGATAGCCGTTTTGATGGATCGCGGGCAAAATGTTGAAGCTTAAATCCAGAAAAGTCATCGCCCACGCCCACACACAAACGGGCAGCATGATTTTGAAATTCATTTTCACTTTCACGGGCAACAGGATAAAAAACGGCAGCACGAAATGTCCGAAAATCAGAATCATGCTGACGCCAAACCACGAGCCGTGTTCGCGGATGAGATACCAGAAGGTTTCACCGGGCATGTTCGCGTTCCAGACGACGAAGTATTGCGCGAACTCGGAATACGCCTGAAACAGCGTGAACGCGAGCAGCAGCACACCGATAAAATAAAACTGGTTGTCGTGCAACACGCGGTCGAGGATGCGCTGGCGCTGCAAAATCATCATCAAAATGTAAAGCGTCGCGAGCACAAGCCACGCGCAGTTGGCAAAATAATAGACGCCGTAAATCGCCGAATACCACTGGAATTGGATGGCTTGCATCCAAAGCACGGGCGCGAAAACCATCGTCAGCGCGAGCACGACGACGCCCCAGCCGGAATGAAAGCGCATTTTGTAAGTACAAAGCGGATCGCCGGTCACGTCCTGCCGCAGCGACCAGTAATTGATGCGCGCGGTCATCAGCCACCAGATGCCGAAGAAAATTGCCGACGTGATCCAAAATCCCGGCGTCGTGAACACCGGCCATTTGACCGCGACCAGATGATTCGACGGATCGAGCGACATCCACGGATAAATCTGTTTCGCAAAAATTCCGACGGGCAAAAACAAAATCGCCAGCCACGGAAACAGCAGCGAGCCGATGTGTTCGCAGACACGGCGCGTGGCCACCGACCAGCCGGCGTTGCTCAAATGATGGATAAAAACGAAAAGCAATCCGCCGAGCGCCAGCGTCAGGAAAAGCATGAACGACAGCAGCCATGAATAACTGAATTCCTTCAAATTCACGAATGCGCCGATGACGGATAAAATTCCGCCGATGACCATCAAAACGACGGGCGCAATTTTCCAGCCGGACAAATCCAGCGGCGGCGGCAATTCAATTTTATTTTGCGAACTCATTTTATTTCAGCGCGGCTTGTTGGTCGGGTGTCAAGTCGTTGGTCGAACCGAGCCAGCTCAATTGCAGCACGCGCAAATAGGCGACAATCGCCCAGCGGTCTTGCGCTGCAACAATCGGGCCGTAAGCGCCCATCGTGCTTTTGCCAAAAGTGATTGTGTTGAAAATTTCGCCGTCGGCCATTTCCACGATCCGTTTGTCGTGCAGATTTGCGACCGCCGGCATGTCGCCAATTTTTTTGGTGATGCCGTTGCCGTCGCCTAGTTTTCCGTGGCACGGCGCGCAATAAATGTCGAAACGTTCGTGTCCGCGCGCGAGCAAAGCTTCGTTCACAGGCAGCGGATTATTTTCGATGAAATTCGTCGTGCCGGAAATTTTGCCGTTGTTGACGGGTGAATTTTCAAAAGAGTAAACCGCGCCGTCCGTCGTTTGGATCGGTTCGCTGCGGGCAATCGTGCCGGGCGGCGGCAATTGCGAGCTGACGCCGTTCGCAAAAAAGTCGTTCGGCTTTTGCGGACGCAATTTCAACTGGCGGTCCATGTCCGAAAAAACTTCGATGGGCGGTTTGCGCGACAAACCGCCGCGAAAACCGGCGATGCCGATAATCGCCGCGCCGAGCGCCGCGCCGATCAACGCAAAGGAAATCAGAATGCCGAGATGTCGCGTCATTCGTCGTCCTCCACGAGTTCGATGTGCGCGCCGCCGATTTCTTCGAGCAGTTTGCGGGTTTCGGTTTCGGAAAATTTCGGGTCGGTCGCGCCGACGGCGAGGAAAAATTTGTCGCGCGAAACGAGTTCAAACCGTTTTTTGCCGAACAGCGGATGATGATGGCGCGGCAACTGGTTCAACGCAATCATGCCGACGAACGCACCGATGGCAGCGGCGAGCACGAGTAAAATGTAAGATGGCACGAAAGACATCGGCACACTGAACATCGGTTTGCCGCCAACGATGAGCGGATAATCAAATGCATTCGTGAACCAGATGAGAACCATCGTTCCGACAAACGCGCCGCCGCCGAACACGAGCGAGAACCAGCCGACGAGCGAGTTGCCGAGTCCCATGACTTTGTCGAGACCATGAACCGGGAACGGTGAAAAAACGTCCCAGCGACGATAGCCGGCGTCGCGAACTTTTTCCGCCGCACGCAAAACTGCCGCAGGCGAATCAAATTCAGCAATGAGGCCGTAATTTTTTTTGCTCACGACTTGCCTCCTTTCGCGCCACCGAGCGGATGATGCGGATCGGCTTGCGGCGTGATGGCTTTGACCTCGGAAACCGCGATCATCGGCAAAAACCGGATGAACAGCAGATACATCGTGAAAAACACGCCGAGCGTGCCAAGGAACGTGCCGATGTCCACCCATGTCTGTTTGTAGAAACCCCAGTTCGCCGGCAGAAAATCCTGATACAACGAGCCGACGATGATGGTGAACCGCTCGAACCACATGCCGATGTTGATGAGGATGGCGAGAATGAAAACGATTTTCAAATTCTGCCGGATGCGCTTGAACCAAAGCAATTGCGCCATGAGAAAATTGATTCCGAGCATGATCCAGCCGCCATACCAGTAAGTCGTGCCGAACAGCCGATGGCTGAAGACCCAGCGTTCATACGGGTCGCCGCTATACCACGCGATGAAATATTCCATCAAATAAATGTAAGTGATGGCGAGGCTGCTCAACAAAGTCATTTTGCAGATGCGATCCATGTGCCGCATCGTGATGATGTCTTCGAGATGGCAAAGCTTGCGGAGCGGAATGAGCAAAACCAAAACCATGCCGAAGCCGCAATAAACCGCGCCGACGACGAAGTAGAGCGGGAAAATCGTCGCGTGCCAGCCGGCGAGTTGCGACGTGGCGAAGTCCATGCCGACGATGGAACTCACGGTGAACACGAGCAACGTCGCCAGGCCGGACAAGACCGTGTAGGCTTTTTCGTAATTATGCCAGTGCCGCGCCGAGCCGGTCCAGCCGAGCGCGAACAGGCCGTAAAGAAATTTCCGCACGCGCGTTTTCGAGCGGTCGCGCAGCAACGCGAGGTCGGGAATCAATCCCATATACCAGAACAGCGTCGAAACCATGAGGTAAGTGTTCACGGCAAAAACGTCCCACATCAGCGGCGAACGAAATTGCGGCCACAGGCCGTTTGAAGTCGGAACCGGAAACATGAACCAGTCGAACCACGCGCGCCCGACGTGAATGCCCGGATAAAGTCCGGCCATCATGACGGCGAAAACCGTCATCGCCTCCGCCGCGCGGCCAATCGCCGTGCGCCAGTGTTGTCGCGTCAGGAAAAGCATCGCCGAAATCAGCGTACCCGCGTGCGCGACACCAACCCACCAGACGAAGTTGATGATGTCCCAGCCCCACATGACCGGATGATTGTTGCCCCAGACGCCGACGCCGGTTGAAATCTGGTAAATCAACATCGAAGGCAAAATGACCGCCGCACCAAATACCGATGGAAAAAATAAAATCCACCACCAGCGCGGTGTTTTGCCTTCGTTGAACGCCGTAAGCTTGTCCGTCAAATAGCCGAGACCGCGATTATTGATGACGTTCTGCGAACGTTTCAATTCCGCCGGCGGCGCGAGCGTTTTCAAATTGTCCAGAACTTCAGCCATTAGCTGTTTCCTTTCTCTACGCCGTTGCGCGTTTCATATTCTTCCGTGCTGAACGGCGCGTGATAATCCGGCATTTTCGGATTCGGATTGCGAATGCGCGCGAGATAACTCGTGCGCGGCTTCGTCAGCAAATCGCCGAGCAACAGATAATTTTGCGGCAGCGTTTTCAATCTTGAAACCGTGCTGTCCGGGTCGCTCACGTCGCCGAACATGATCGCCTGCGCCGGACACGCCTGCTGGCACGCGGTTTTCGGAATTGTTCCTTCTGATTCTTTCAATCGCACGTCGCCGCTCGCGCCGGCTTTCACTTTCTGAGAAATTTTCGCCTGCTCGATACGCTGCGTGCAATAAGTGCATTTTTCCATGACGCCGCGCATCCGCACCGTCACGTCGGGATTTTTCGACATCTTGATCAAATCCCATTCGTCGTCCGGGCGCATTCCCGCGTCGCGGTCTTTCCACCAGCGGAACAAATCCAGTTCGCCGTCCGTCTTGTGCAAAAGCGGCGTCGAATAAAACGGCCCTTTCAATTCGCTCAACGGGCGTTTGTTATAATCGAGGAAATTAAAATGCCGGACTTTGTAAGGACAATTGTTCGAGCAATAGCGCGTGCCGATGCAACGGTTGTAAGCCATCACGTTCAAGCCTTCCTGATCGTGAACAGTCGCGTTGACCGGGCAGACGTTTTCGCACGGCGCGGCTTCACACATCTGGCACATCACCGGCTGGTTCACCGCCTGCACGTCATCAATCCATTCGGAAAATTGCTGGTCGTCGTCTTTGACAAATGACGCTGGAAATTTTTCCGTTTTCGGATCCGCCGTGTAATAACGGTCAATGCGCATCCAGTGCATTTCGCGGCCGCGATTCACCTGATCCTTGCCGACAATCGGAATATTGTTCTCGCTCTGGCACGCGACCACGCATGTGCTGCAACCGACGCACGCGTTCAAATCCACGACCATGCCCCATTGATGCAGCGCGGTTTTCTTCGCTTCGTCGAGCGGATTCGGATAAAGCGATTGAACGATGGGCGGTTCCGCACCATGAAAATTCTCTTCCGCAAATTTCGGCTCTTTGAGAAATTCCTCAAGGTTCGCTTCGCGCACCGCCGGACGGCCTTCCATTGACCAATGCGATTGCGTCGTCGCAATCACATGAGTCTCGCCGGTTTTGCGAACTGTCGCGCCGGTCTCGATATATTTTCCGCTGAAAATCTTATACGCGTTGAAGCCGACGCCCGTGCCGACGCGCCCTGCCCGCTCGCGTCCGTAACCGAGCGCGAGGCCGAGCGAATAATCCGCCATGCCCGGCTGCGTCCAGATCGGGCCGGAAACTTTTTTGCCGTTCAATGAAATCTCAACAACGTCGCCGTTCGCCACGCCAAGTTCGCGCGCCGTCTTGCGGCTGACGAGAACGGCGTTGTCCCAGGTGATTTTCGTGACCGGATCGGGCAACTCCTGCATCCAGCCGTTGTTCGCGTAACGCCCGTCGTCCACTTTTGAATCGCGGTAGAAAATGACTTCAAGATTTTGGGCGGATGTCGCTGAAACATTCGCCAGTTTCGGAATGGTCATCAACTGATCGCTTGGCAAAATCGCCGGTTTCGGCGCAGAACTCATAAGAAAACCATTGAACAAAAATTCCCGCCAAACATTTTCGCGATTATACTGCGGCATATCCAAATTTCCCTCACTCGCAGCAAGAATTTGGCCGAATGTCTCGCGAACAATTTCGTGCGAATTCGTTTCCGACTCGCCGGCGATTCGCGCGAGAAATTCCAGTTCGTTCAATCCGCCGAACAGCGGTTGAATCAATGGCTGAATTGGAACGAGCGTTCCATCGCTAGTTATCGCATCACCCCAAGATTCGAGATAATGCGCCGCCGGAAAATTCCAGTCGGATTTTTCCGAAGTTTCATCTTCGTAATAGCCAAGCCGAACAATTGTTGTTAGAACGCCTTTTGTTACTATTTTTAATGCGTCCAAAGGCAACCAAGAATTAAAGTTGTAAGCCAGATTGCCGCCAAGGATGACTAGCGTGTCAATCGCACTGGAATTAAGATTTCTCAAATCAGCGAGAAGTGCAGGAGTCAAAGGGTGCTGCGGCGAGATAGAATTGTTAAGATTTCTCAAATCATCGGAAGAATTTTCTGTCGCCGGAATCAAAGTGACTGTGTTGCCAATTGCGCCGAGCGCAACATTCATTGCGTGCGCGAGCAAGTGAACTTCAATCGGTTGCCGCTGGCCAGCAACAACGAGTGAATCTTTTCCAAATTTGCGCAAATCGTTGGCGCAGTTAAATGCCCACTGGGATTCAAAATCGGGAAAGATCCCCGGAACAGCATATTGTATAGCAGCAGCCCAAGCTGAAATCATCTCCGCGACGTAGGCCACCTTGCTTGCACTTGTTCGCATCCGATGATCCGCATTCGCGCCGGTGAGCGTGAATAAAGATTCAATCGCGTAAAGCCGGCTCATGCCGTCGCCTGCTTTGCGGCTGGCGGCAAATTTGCGGATGTGATTGTGCGCGTCATCCTCGCCGCCGAGAAAATCGCAGTCAAGCGACAGGATGACTTTCGCTTTGTCGAAATTGAAAACCGGTTTGACCGATTGGCCGAACGCCTGCGTCGCCGCGCGTTGATGGATGCCGGAATCAATCGCGTCGTAAGTGAACCACTGCGACTTCGGAAATTTCTGCGCGATGATTTTTTGCAATCGCGCGCGCGACGGCGACGTGCTGCTTTCGGCGAGAAACGCCAGACCTTCGCCGTGGTTCGCAGAAAATTTTGCGGACAAGTCGTCGAGGGATTTCAACGCTTCGTCGCGCGAAACGATTTTGCCGTCGTGCTTGAAATGGCGCGCGCGGTCGGGATCGTAAAGATCCAAAATCGAAGCCTGGGCGTAATGATCCGTGCCGCCGTTGCTGCCGGGATAAAGTGAATTGCCTTCGATCTTTATCGGCCGGCCTTCGTAGGATTTGACGACGAGCGGAATCGCGCCGTTGCGCGTCGGCATCGCAGTCGCAAAATATTCTGACTTGCCGTAGACGTAATCATCCGGCTGCTTGCCGAACGGTTCGAGTTTTTCCTCCGGTCGCCGGCAGCCCGCGCCCGCCATCGCCAGGCCCGCGAACGCGAACGACGCAGACATGATTTTCAGAAAATACCGTCGCGAAACGTCGTCGGTGAATTCGCTCGCACCTTTCGGAAATTCGCGGTGCAGCCAGTCCTTGAACTCCTGCGTGTCGGCCAGTTCGTCCAGGCTGCGCCAGTAACGGCGGCCGGTTGCGGGAGTTGTTGGGTTTGAATTCATCATCTGTGACAGGCCGAGCAGCTTTGGAGCGATTCGACTTTCCAATCATGAACGAATTTTGCGCCGTTCACTTCTTGTAATTTTTCGGCTTCAACGGCGTTCGTGCTCCACTTCCAACTCAAGTCGGTGACTTTGTCGGTCGGACGGATGTGCGCCGCCGGGTCGCGATGGCAATCAAGACAGAAACTCATGCTGAACGGCTTCGCGTGATAAACCTCGTCCATCTGGTCAATGCGCCCGTGACATTCCACGCAACTGATACCACGCGCGACGTGGACGGAGTGGTTAAAATAAACGTAATCGGGCGTGATGTGGACCTGTACCCACGGGATCGGCGTGTTGTTCGTCGCACTGTCGCGGACGATTTGCAGGCGCGGGTCGTCCTTCAAAACCGTGCTGTGGCAATTCATGCAAGTCGAAGCCGCCGGAATGTTTGCAACCCATGATTTTTCCACGCCGCTGTGGCAGTAACGGCAGTCGAGTCCGAGTTGTCCCGCGTGGACTTTGTGCGAAAATGGAACCGGCTGCACCGGCTCGTAGCCGACGCGCGTGTACTTGGGCGTGAAGTAATAAGTCACGCCAGCAGTCACGGCACCACCGGTCAGCGCCGCGCCGATGCCAAGCACCAGAGGCAACCAGTTTGTCCACTTCGGAAAAATCGCTGGCATCTCGAATAAACCGTCAGTTAGTCAAAAATTGTCCATCGCTCCGCAACACAGGCGAAGATGTTTAATGATTGTTCGCCCCGCCTGCAAGAAAGTTTGTGAAAAATTTCACGTTATCCGGTTTATGAAACCGATTAGCCGAAATGTTCCTGCAGTCTCATGAAAATCCTTTGCACGACAATTCGCACCAAAAAGTTTGACGGCGCGCGCAAGCCGGAGAATCTTGTGCAGGTTTTTCGCCGTGAAAGAAACACTTTTCAACAAACAGATGGATTTAAAATCTCTTTTCGCCTTCGCGTCGCTGCTTCTCTTGACTGTTTCCGCGAACGCAAAACCTTACGGCCTCGATTCGCGACCGGAAGTCGCGCCGTTCTTGAATGGCGCGATGCCCGAAACCGCGCCGGGCATTTCAGGAAACTGGTCGGCGGTCGTCGCGTTCACAAATCTGGTCTTCACAAACTCGGTCGGACTCGCATCTGTTCCGGGTTCAAACCTGCTTTGTCTGTGGGAACGCGAAGGACGCGTCTGGACTTTTGAAAATTCTCCGGGCGTTGCGCAAAAAAAACTCGTGCTCGACATTCACAATCAATGTCAGGGCTGGGACGACTCCGGTTTGCTCGGCGTCGCGTTTCATCCCGGTTTCGCGACGAACCATTTTGTTTTCGTTTATTACACATGGGTCAAGCCCGGCACCGTCGTCGGCGACCCGTTCACACGACCGAACCCGACTTTGCCTAACACATATCACGACCGGCTCTCTCGCTTCACGCTCGATGAAAACGGAGTCGCGATCCCCGACTCGGAAGTCGTGTTCATCGACCAAACCGATCAAACCGTCTGGCATCACGGCGGCGGAATGTTTTTTCATCCGGCAAACGGCTTTCTTTACCTGACCGTCGGCGACAATTCCGTCGGAGACAACGACCAGATCATCAACAAGAGTTTGTTCTCCGGCGTGTTGCGGATTGACGTGGATTGTCGCGGCGGAAATGTCAGCCATCTAATCCCGCGCCAGCCGCTCAACGGCGTGACGGCGAATTATTTCATTCCGAACGACAACCCGTTCGTCGGCCAGTCGAATGTGCTCGAGGAATTTTTCTGCCTCGGCCTGCGCAGTCCGCACCGGATGACTTGTGATCCGGCGACCGGAAGAATTTTCATCGGCGATGTCGGTGAAAGCGCACGCGAAGAGGTGGATGTAATTGAACCGGTTGAATCCGGCCTGAATTTCCAATGGCCGTATTGCGAAGGAACGCTGGGGGAAATGAAGTCGCCCTATATCGGCATCAGCCGCGCGCCGGTTCTGGACTATCCGCACACCGACGGCCGCGCGGTCATCGGCGGCTACGTTTATCGCGGCAGGGAATTCGCCGCCGACCTCGGCGGAAAATATATTTTCGGGGACAACGTCTGCCGCACGATCTGGGCGATGGACGAGACGACCACGCCCGTGCAAAAAAATCTCCTCTGCGTCATGCCCAAGGGCGACGGCCCGAATTCCGGCTCCGATTATACCGGCCTTTCGTCATTCGGCACGGACGCGGACGGCGAGATTTATTTTTGCCAGATGAGCAGCATCGGCGGGCGCATCTACAAACTCGCGCGCGGTGGCCCGCCGCCGCCGAGCCACCCGATGCCCAGACTGCTTTCGCAGACCGGCGCGTTCGCGGATCTGGAAAAGTTGCAGCCGCAGAATTTTCTAATCCCCTACTCCGTCAACTCGCCGCTCTGGTCGGACGGCGCGGTGAAATCGCGCTGGATGGCGCTGCCCGATGATTCGAAAATCAACTTTGCCGCGACCGGCGAATGGAAATTCCCCGCCGGAACCGTCTTCGTGAAAAACTTTTTACTGCCCGTGAACGACACGGACCCGAAAATCCTGCACCGGCTGGAGACACGGCTGCTCGTGTGCGACACCAACGGCGCGGTCTACGGCGCGAGTTACAAATGGCGCGCGGACGATTCCGACGCCGATTTGGTGACGGCTGGGACGAATGAGGAAATCCAGATCAAGACTTCCACCGGCGTCCGCGTCCAAAAATGGTTTTATCCCGGGCGGCAGGATTGCCTGACCTGCCACACTCCGGCTTCCGGCGGCGTGCTCGGCGTCAAGACGCGCCAGCTCAACGGCGATTTCAAATATCCAAACGGCGTGACCGACAACCAGCTTCGCGCCTGGAACCACATCGGGCTGTTCGACACCGCGCTCGACGAAAAGCAGATTCCGCGCTTCGAAAAACTCGTGCCCATCACGGACACCGCCGCGCCGTTGAACCTTCGCGTCCGTTCCTACTTCGACGCGAACTGCGCGCAATGCCATCGTCCCGGCGGCGCCGGGGCGTTTTTCGACGCGCGGTTCGACACGCCGTTCGCCAAACAGGGCTTCGTCAACGGCCCGGTGGAAAATCCGCTCGGCATTCCCGGAGCGAAAATCGTCGTGCCCGGCGACACCGCCAAATCCGTCCTCTTCCATCGCATCGGCATCACCGGCAATGATCAGATGCCGCCGCTCGCAAAAAACGTCGTGGACACCAAAGCCGTCGCCGTCGTCGCTGCGTGGATCAACTCGCTGAACTTCACCGCCGCGTCCCTTCCGGCCAACTGGTCGCACGCCGACATCGGCAAGGTCGGTTTTCCTGGCGACGCGAGTTTTCTGAACGGCTGCTTCAACCTCATCGCCTCCGGCAGCGACATCTGGGAAAACGCCGACAGTTTTCATTTCGCCTGCATGCCGTTGACCGGCGACGGGCAGATCGTCGCGCACATCGTCTCGATGCAATACACGGATCCGTGGGCGAAAGCGGGCGTGATGTTCCGCGAAAAATTTTCGCCCGGCTCCAAATACACGTTCGAAGCTGTCACCGCAGGCGGCCTCTCCACTTTTCAACGGCGCACAAAGCCGGATGCCTCCAGCGGCAACACCGACGTCTTGTCCACGACCGTTCCGCACTGGGTGAAACTGGTTCGCGCAGGCGACACCTTCACCGGATTTGTTTCGGCGGACGGCAACGACTGGCAGCGCGTGGACAGCGTGACGGTTCCGATGGAGAAAAAGATTTACGTCGGCCTTGCGCTTTCCGCGCACAATAATTCGGAGTTGAACTCGACGCTCTTCGACAATGTCACCGTCTCGCCCTGATTGCATCGCATCTCGACAAACCGGCGCATTTTCTTAAATTGTTTGCGATGTCGAACCAGCCATTGGTCATCGCGGGAAGAATTTTCCGTTCGCGGCTCATCATGGGCACGGGAAAATTCTCGTCGTCCGAAGCCATGCGCGACGCGCTTGAAGCGAGCGGCGCGGAAATGGTGACAGTCGCTCTGCGCCGCGCCGATCTGTCCGGCAAAAATGACCCGTTCGCGAACATCCTGGAATTCATCGACCCGAAAAAATTCCTTTTGCTGCCCAACACGAGCGGCGCGATGAACGCCGAGGAAGCCGTCCGCCTCGCGCGCCTCGCAGCCGCCGCCGGTCTGCCTAAATGGGTGAAACTTGAAATCCATCCCGACCCGCGCTATCTGCTGCCGGACCCGATTGAAACGTTTCGCGCGGCGGAAATTTTGGTGAAGGAAGGTTTCACGGTTTTGCCTTACATCAACGCCGATCCGGTTTTGGCGAAGCGGTTGCAGGATGCCGGCTGCGCGACGGTGATGCCGCTCGGCTCGCCCATCGGTTCGAATCGTGGCATACAGACGCGCGACCAAATCCGCATCATCATCGAGCAGGCGACCGTGCCGGTGGTCGTGGATGCCGGACTGGGCGCGCCGAGTCACGCGGCGGAGGCGATGGAGATGGGCGCGGACGCGGTTTTGATCAACACGGCGATCGCCGTTGCGAACGAACCGAACAAAATGGCCGTCGCGTTCAAGATGGCCGTTGAAGCCGGACGCGCCGCCTATGAAGCCGGGCTCGGCATGCAAAACGAAACCGCCAGCCCGACGAGTCCGTTGACAGCGTTTCTTGATTAGTCGCGGGCGTCCGGTTCAACCGCTTGAAAATTTCTCCAATCAATATGTCGCTCCTCACCGGCCGGCAGTTTTTGTTTCTTGCTTCCGATGGCGAAATCTTTGTTTCCTTAATCCGCCAGTCCGGTTAAAAGATAACCCGTGAACCGCACCACCTTATCCCCCGCGCGGGCGCGGCAGATTCTGGCCGCCGCGTCGAAAAGCCGCGTTCTCGTTCTTGGCGACGTGATGCTCGACCAGTTCATCTGGGGCGGCGTGTCGCGCATCTCGCCGGAAGCGCCCGTGCCGGTCGTGGATTTCCAGCGCGAAAGCTTCATGCCTGGCGGCGCGGCGAACGTCGCGCGCAATCTGGCGTCATTGTTCGTACCGTCTGAAATTTTCGGCGCGACCGGCGATGACGACGCCGCGAGAAAACTTCAAAGCCTTTTGTCGGAACAAAACATCAATTGCAGCGGACTGATCAGAAGCCGCGTGCGGCATACGAGCGTCAAGACCCGCATCGTCGCGCACAAACAACAGGTAGTGCGCATCGACCGCGAAACGCGCGACGGTCTGGACACGAAATTGACCGGCAGTTTGATCGCCGAATTGAAACCAAGGCTTGCGAAGGCGGACGCTGTCATCGTCGGTGACTACGGCAAGGGCGTCGTCAGCCAGCAGTTGCTGAACGAGATCAAGGCGTTGTGCCGCGCGCGCGGCGTCTGGTTGAGCGTCGATCCGAAGCCGGTTCATCATTTGAATCTGACCGGACTTTCACTCATCACGCCAAACCGTAAGGAGGCTTTTGAACTGGCGAACCTGCCGGATGAAACGCGTAATATAAATCCCCTCGCGGACACAAACCTGATGCTCGTCGCGGAACGCCTGCTCAACGAATTGCGCCCGGCGGTTTTGCTCATCACGCTCGGCGAACTCGGAATGCTGCTCTGCCAGCGCGCGCAAAAGCCGTTCCACATCCCGACGGTCGCGCAGGAAGTCTTCGACGTGTCCGGCGCGGGCGACACCGTCATCGCGACTTTCACCCTGGCCGTCGCCGCCGGAGGTTCCCCGATCGAAGCGGCGATCCTTTCCAATCACGCCGCCGGAATCGTCGTCGGCAAAATCGGCACCGCGACCACCTCGCCGTCGGAACTGCTGAAAAGTTTCAGCCGGCGATGAGTCCTCCGAAAATCACCGTCGAGACGATCCGCGCCATGAAAAGTCGCGGCCAAAAAATCGCCGCGCTCACCGCCTACGATTTTCCGATGACGAAGCTGCTGGACGAAACCGGCGTTCCGATAATTTTCGTCGGCGACTCGCTCGGCATGGTCGTGCTCGGCTATCCCGACACTACACACGTGACGATGGCCGACATGGAGCATCACGTCCGCGCCGCTGCGCGCGCGAAACCGAAAGCGTTGCTCGGCGCGGATTTGCCTTTCAAGAGTTACGAGACGGTTGAAAGCGCCGTTGCGAATTCAAAAAAACTCGCTGCCGCCGGCGCGGAATTTGTGAAGGCCGAAGGCGTCGAAAAAATCCTGCCGCAAATCCGCGCTATCATTTCGGCTGGAATTCCGTTCATGGGACATCTCGGAATGCTGCCGCAACACGTCCTCGAAGAAGGCGGTTATCGCGTCAAAGGCAAAGTGGAGAACGAGCACCGAAAGTTGATCGAAGACGCGAAGACGCTGGCCGATGCGGGCGCGTTTTCGATTGTGCTCGAACTCGTCACACCGCCGGTCGCCAAGGAAATTTCAGAAAAAGTTTCCATCCCGACCATCGGCATCGGCAGCGGCGACGATTGCGACGGACAGATTTTGGTGACGGCGGATTTGATCGGGATGTTTCCGTGGTTCACGCCGCGCTTTGTGAAACAGCGCGCCAATTGCGCGGCGGAAATAAAGTCGGCGGTCGCGGACTGGAAGCGTTCCGTGTAAGGAAAATGATTTTGACGCGCAACAATTTTCAAAATAATGGTGTTGAACTTTAGATGAAATTTTTCGTCGCCATTTTACTTTTGAGTCTGGCCGCGACCGGTTGCGTGGAAACGAAATCGAAGGCGCGCGCGCAGGCGCAGGCCGCTTTTTTGGCCGGAGAAAACGCGGCGCTTCTGAAGCAGCAGCAGCAGGCTTCGAGCGTCACCATCATCGGGCCGGTGCAAAATCCGCGAGTGCCGTGGGTGGAAGGATTGACTCTGGCGCAGGCCATCGCCACGGCGAACTATCTCGATTCACGCGCGCCGAAGGAAATCATCATCACGCGCCAAGGAGAAGACGCGAGCATTGATCCGAATGTTCTGTTGCGCGGCACGGTCGTGCCTTTGGAAGCGGGCGATATTATTACGCTGCGGTGATTTTGTCTGTGACTTCTTTGTGATGCATAACAATTTATTCCAGCTTAAAAATTACGCCGACTTCCTGTGATTTTGCATTATTTGAGTAAATTGTGAATCGCATTGGCAATGATGTCGTTGGATAATTTGTTGGAATATGTAATTTCGGCAACGGAATGAATTTATTTGGTGGAATAAGCTTGAACGTTTCTAATCTCATACTACGAGCACGAGAAAATGTTTTTGTACTCGGATCCAAAAAATCTCCATTTCCCAAATCCTGCCATGTCCTATCTCCCGTAATGTTACACTGATCAACCCAAGGTGTCGTAAATTCAATAGTGAAATGGTCGGCGGGCGTGTCACCATAAACCGTGATTGATAGAGATATATCTTTTGAACCTTTCAGATTTATTATCTCTCCCGCTGCGAGCCCTTCTAGGCTTGCGGTCCTGCTTTTAACTATCTTGTGAACAATATTCATGTAAGTAACCGAATCTTTTTTCACGAGATTTGTTTCAACTTGATCTGATATCTGTTTTTCTACAAATGAATTAAGAAAAAGCTGGAAGGTTGGTTTTGTAGTATTTGTTTCTATTTCTCCCAATGTTTCAGAAGTGACTGCTTCTTTTTTTTCTTGTTCTAAATATTGAGGAATTGCCAAAGCAATCCCAAAAAGACCAAGACATATAAACGCAATGCGATACCACTTTTTCTCTTTGTCTGCTGGAGGATTTATGGTCATTTCAACTCCTATAAGAGAAGAAACAAAAGAAGTTCCCCAAAGTAAGATGACCAAAATCATACGCCAAAGCATCTACAAAACTAGATATTCGTCAAATATCTTAATTCGTTAACTAATACTCCCGAATTTATTTTCGCTTGGACAGCATTTGTCCTACCTCGCCTGCGAGAATGTCGCGCATAGAAAGGTTAATTATGACAAATGCGACAAACGAACAACTCGAACTCGGTTTCAACGGCGTCCAAATCCGCGCGCGGCGCGAAGGCCGCGTGGCCCGCGCGAACTGGTGGTTCGCACAGATGCGCGACATCGCGCGGCGTGCGATGGATTGGGAAGCCGCCGGCCAGCCGCGTCCGGAGCAAATTTGGATCCCCGGCGCGAATCGCGAAGTGAAGGTCTAAACTTACCAAGCCCGCGCACCCGCGCGGCCCACCAACGCGCCGGTTATCTCCCCACAACAGGATAACCGGCGCGCACAAATTCACGCAGCACGGCGATCTCCTCCTCGCCATGGATCGTGTGTGCCTTTGGAAATTCGCGCCACTCGACGTTGAGTCCGGCAGCTTTCAGTTTTTGAACCTGTTTGCGCGCCGGCTCGAACGGAATGACCGGGTCGAACGGCCCGTGCGTGATGAGCAGCCGTTGTTCGAGCGCGACGGGCGAAAGTTTTTTCAGCAGATTTTCCACTTCATAAATCCAGCCGCTGATGCCGACGAGCCCGGCGAATCTGTGCGGATAGCGCAGGCCGACATCCACCGTCATCAGGCAGCCCTGCGAAAATCCGGCGAGCATGGTCTGGTCGGTCGGAAAATTTTTCGCGCGCAAATCGTCGAGCAGTTCGACGAGCAGTTTTCTGCTGCGAAAAACTCCGGGCGCGACGTCGTCCGGATAATCGAACCACGAATAGCCGCCGAAGTATTCGTCGGGTGCGTTGACGAGCAGGAAATTCAGCCACGACAGGCCCATCGCCTCCGGCAGCCAGCGATAGCCGTCCATGCTGTCGCCGAGGCCGTGCAGCATCACCATGAGACGGCGGGAATCTTTGTCGGCGGCGGGAATCAGTTCGCTGTGCAGCATGAAATTATTTTGTCGCGGAAGATTTCAGCCGCGCGGCTTCGGCGTCAAGCCAATCCGTCATTTGCTTGCGCTGGCTTTCGGTCAGGCGTGCGTCGGTGTGGATCAGGGTGTATTTCTTCAAAGGCATCTCGCCGTTGCCGATCTCATCGCTCATGTTCTCCAATCGTCTCACTTCCCAATCGGGCTTGTCGCGGGGCCAGTCGGACAAATCCAGATGACTGCGGCCTTTCTTCACGTCGCTTGCGATGAGCCATGAGACCGGCGCGACGCGGCTGTACCACGGCCAGCGCGTTTCATGGGAATGACAATCGTAACACGCCGCACGAAACATTGCGGCGATCTGCGGCGAAGGCGGATCGGCTGCCATCATGTCGTTGACGACCGGCGGGTTCGTGCGCGAGGGATTCGCGAACTGCGACAACACGAACAAGACGACCAGCGCGGCGAAAATCCACTTCAATTTTTTCTTCATGCGATTCAAGGATGCATGAAGGATGAAAAAAATCCCATAGCAAACTGAATTGATCGGACATTTTCAAATCCGGCGCGCGATTTTATTCGTTGCCCCGCTCGCGCGGCCTTTTTAGGATGAGGAATCATGGCTGAATCCCAAACGCCGCGCGCCGACGGCCGGCTCCCGAATCAATTGAGGCCGGTCCGTTTTCAGAATCACATCGCGCCGAACGCGACCGGCTCGACGCTCATCGAATGGGGCAACACTCGCGTCATCTGCGCCGCGACCGTCGAGGAAACCGTGCCGCGCTGGATGAAGGAACAAAAAGTCGAGGGCGGCTGGCTCACCGCCGAATACTCGATGCTCCCCTACTCCACTTTGGAACGCAAACCGCGCGACGTCACCAAGGGAAAACTCGACGGACGCGCCTCGGAAATCCAAAGATTGATCGGCCGATCTGTTCGCGCGGCGATTGACCTGGAAAAAATCGGCGCGCGGACGATTTGCGTGGACTGCGACGTCCTTCAGGCCGACGGCGGGACGCGAACGGCGGCCATCACCGGCGCGTTCGTCGCGTTGTCGCTCGCCGTGAAGAAATTGCTACAAGAAAAAAAGCTGGCGGAGAATCCGATCCTCAAATCCGTCGCCGCCGTGAGCGTCGGTATTTTCAACGGCCACCCGCTTTTGGATTTATGCTACACCGAAGACGTCGGCGCGACGGTCGACATGAATCTCGTGATGAATTCCGCCGGCGAATTCATCGAGCTTCAAGGCAGCGGCGAGGAGGCGACGTTCAGCGATAAACAGCTCGCCGATCTGCTCGCGCTCGGCAAAACCGGAATTTCCCAATTACTCGAAGCGCAACAAAAAGCGCTCGCACAAATTTAACCATGTCATCCACCAAGCTCACGCGCCTGCTGCTGGTTCGCCACGCCGAAGTCGAAGAAAATTATCAAAAAAATTTCGGCGGGACTATCGACATGGACATTTCGCCGCGCGGCCACGAGCAGGCCGGAACGCTGGCGAAATTTTTGCACGGCAAAAAGATTCACGCGATCTACGCCAGCCCGATGAAGCGCGTCCAGCAAACGCTCGCGCCGTTTTTGACAAACGGGGCGCCCGCGCAAACCATTTTGCCCGGTTTGCGCGAAGTGGACTTCGGCGACTGGACGGGCTTGGAGTGGGAAGTCGTGAGCGAGCGTTTTAATTTTCACACCCACGACTGGCTCGACTACATCGAGCGCGGCGGCGCGCCGAATGGCGAAAGCGGCGTGCAATTCCGCAAGCGCGTAGAGCCGTGCCTACGCGAAATCATAAAAAAGCATCCCGGCGAAACCGTCGCCATCTTTTGTCATGGCGGCGTGGTGCGGATGATCCTTTCGATTCTCCTCGAATTGCCGCTGCCGAAGACAAATTCCTTTGAAATCGAATACGCGAGCGTCACGCAGGTCATTCTGCATCTGCGGCTGGCCGAAATCGAGTTGCTCAACTTCACGCCTTGGCGCGATTTGCCATGAAGTCCTTGCGGACGGACACCATTTGAAATTCAAAAAGACAGCGCGGCCGCTCTGGCGAATCTCCGTCGCCACGACGCTCGAAGCCGAAGATGCCGTCGCGGAATTACTCGGTTCGACGCTCGGCAGTCCATCCTCGGCTTATTTCAATGCCGAAACCGGCGTAAGCGTCGTCAACGTTTTCAACCCGAAAAATTTTCCACACGGAATCAAAAAGGAAATTTCCGCCGGATTAAAACAAATCGAAGCCTGCGGATTGAAAACCGGCCCGGGCAAAATAAAAATCGGAAAAGTCCGGCACGAAGATTGGGCAGAATCGTGGAAACGCCACTTCAAGCCCATGGAAATCGGCGATTCGCTGCTGGTCAAACCGAGCTGGAGCAAAAAGCGACCCGAAAAAAATCAGGCGGTCGTCGTCCTCGATCCCGGATTGAGTTTTGGCACGGGTCAACACCCGACGACTTCGTTTTGCCTACACGAGATTGCACGCCGCCGAAAAATCGGAGTCAGCCAATCCTTTTTGGACATCGGCACCGGCTCTGGAATTCTGGCGATTGCGGCGGCGAAACTCGCCTACAAGCCGGTTCGCGCGATTGATTTCGATCCCGAAGTGGTCCGTGTCGCGCGGGAAAACGCAAAAACAAATGGAGTTTCCAAGAAAATCGAAATCGTTCGCGGTAACGTGATAAAATTCACAGCAAAGCCGGAGAACCGATTCGATTTGATCTGCGCGAACTTGATTTCCAATCTGTTGATCGCCGAACGGAAAAAAATCGTTGCTCGATTGAATCGCAGCGGGACTTTGGTTTTGGCTGGAATCTTGAGGACGGAATTTTCGGAGGTGCAGCGGGCGTTTGAAAAATCGGGAATGAAATTGGTTTCGGCGAAGACGGAAAGGGAATGGCGATCGGGTTCATTTTGCTTTTAAAAATTTTTGAACGCTTTGAGATGCCGCGCGTCTCATCTTCAAGATCGCCATGAAAAACTCGGTGAAGAAAACGGTTGGCATCATTTACGCTACAATGCCGTTGAAAGGAAACGAGCCATGATAAAAACATTGGAAATCATCGGTGAAGCAATTCGTAATCCGAAACATCCGTTCCGCAAAACGGAACATCATCCCAAAAAAGCGCTGAAAAACCGCTACGAGCGCCGCAAGATCAAAGAGTATCTGAACATGGCGGATTGGCTGGCTGAAGAAATGGCTTAAGGCCAGATTTTTTCAGGCTGTGCGGAAAACGCCAGTTGCTTTCGGGACGCAACTGGTTAGGAAAGAAAAATCGTCACTGGCAGCCGGGGCAGATTCCAAAAAATTCCAGCTTGTGCGTGACGGCTTTGAATCCGTTTTTTGTGGCGATGCGTCTCTCGATCTTTTCAGGAAAACATTCTTCGATCTCGACGACTTCGGAACAATTCGTGCAAACCAGATGATGATGGTGCCCGTCGTCGTTTTCGCCGACGAGTTCAAATCGCGCCGCGCCGTCGCCGAAATCAAAGCGTTTCACCATGCCCATTTTTTCGAGCAGGTGCATCGAGCGGTAAATTGTCGCAAGGTCGCACTGGTCTTTGGGCATCTCGGAAAAAATTTCCTTGTTTGTGAGCGGATGCGGATGCTTCCTTAAAATTTCCAGGATCGCCGCGCGCGGGCCAGTGATTTTGCGCGACTCACCGCGCAAGCGATTCGTGAGAGCAGACATTTCCTGCCGCTTGTGCGAATGCGAGTGCGCGCGCTGTTTCATTGTGGTTCAAAAATCGCACCGGCAGTTTCAAAAATCAAGTCAATTGCAAACCGTTTGCAGGTTATCCTGATAAAAAAACCGCCCGACTGCAGGCGCAGCGGGCGGTTGAAAGCGTATTTGCCTACTTCATCAGGAGCATCTGGCGGGCGCGCTTGATGGCGCGGGTCAGGCGGCGCTGATAATGTGCGGGCATGCCGGTGTATTTGCGCGGCAGGATGCGGCCCTGGTCGGTCACGTATTGCCGGAGCAGGTTCGTGTTCTTGAAATCGAGCGCGTCCTCGGTGAAATCAATCTTCGGTTTCGGGCGCGGCGTGCGGTTTTCCGTCGAGCGGCGTGAACCGCGCTTGTCTTTTTCGGTGTTCGTCTTGCGTGGCATGATTATTTGATCTCCTTGTGCAACGTGTGGCGGCGCAACGCGGGATTATACTTTTTGATCTCCAGCTTTTCCGTCTTCAATTTTTTGTTACGCGTGGTTGAATAGCGCGAAGGCGATTTGCCTTCCTTGCGCGCCTCCGTGCATTCGATGGTGATGACTTCTCTGGCCATAAATCATTCTTTCTCTTTGGACGCCTTTTGTTCCTCCGGCTGGTCTTCGTCGTCGCTTTCAACTTCTGTCGCGCCTGCGGAATCCACCGTGCCGAGCTGACCGAGCCGGCGTGATTTCAGCGCGCCATCCTTCTCCAACTGCGCCTGCGCCTCGACCGTGAAACGCGTCCACGGAATCGCTTCGAGCCGCGCGCGCGGAATGTTTTTGCCGGTCAACTCGCAGACGCCGTAGGTTTTTTTCTCGATGCGCTTGAGCGCCTCCTCGATTTCATAAACGGCGTCCTGATCCGACGACAGCAGGCTCAACGCGAAGTCGCGGTCAAAATTGTCCGTGCCGGAATCCGCCATGTGCAGGCTGTAGCCGGGCAATTCCTGCGCCGATTCCTTCGCCAGGCCGTTCATCTGGTGGAGCAACTGTTCGCGCAATTCAAGCAGGTGACTGTAATATTTCTGCCACTCCGGCTTGATTTTCTTCGGTTCGACGGAGGCGCTGGCCTTCAACATCGGACGCCCAAGGATCGCCGCTGCGGTCGCGGACACCTGTGATTTGCCGGATTTTTTGATTTCTTTTTTCTTTGCTATCACAAAATAAAAATAATTTTCGGCAACAATGCCGGTTCATCAAGAGCGCGGGAATGTATCAAAGGAAAACAAATAAGCCACAAAAATTTTCGCAAATTTTTAGCCTCGGCCTTATGGCAGCCACATCCCAGACAGCGCGGGGAAATTATTTTCAAGGCGCGATGTAGACGTCCCGCTTCTTGAGTTGCTCCAAAATCATCTCCACCGTGCGGTCAATTGCGCCTAGATTTTCCGAGACCACCCGCAACGCGTTGCTTCCCAACTCCGTGCGGCGCGCCTTGTCCGCAAGCAATTCGCGAACCGCATTCTCCAGCATCTCCGGGTCGCGCACCTGAATCGCCGCGTCGCGGGCGAGAAAATTCCGGGTCACATCGGCGAAATTCTGCATGTTCGGCCCGAAGACCATCGCCTTGCCCAACGCGCCCGGTTCAATCGGATTTTGTCCGCCGATGGCTGTGAGGCTCTTGCCGACGAACACGACTGTCGCGTGCTTGTAGAAAAATTTCAATTCACCGGTCGTGTTGACCAGGAGGCATTCGACTTCACCTTCGTCGAACCGCGTTGCGGGGGAAATTTCATCGCGATAAGCGAACCTCACGCCCCGCACGCGCAGTTCACGGCCGACTTCGCGGCAGCGCTCGAAGTGTCGCGGCACAAGAACCAGAAACAATTTTGAAAAATGTGAACGCAACCGCTTCGCGATTTCCGCCAAAATGACTTCCTCGCCATCATGAGTGCTGCCCGCGACCAAAATCTGGGCGTCCGTCGGAACGCCGAGTTGCTTCAACAGCCCCGGCACGTCGAGCGCACGGCGCTCGTCCAATTTTGCCGCATCGAATTTCAAGTTGCCCACGATGCGGATTGTTTCAGGACGGCAACCTACTTCAGTCAAACGCGTGCCGTCTTCCTGATTTTGCACACCAACACCGACAAACGCGGCGAAAAGCGGCCGGAACAAAAATCCAAACCGTTTGTAGCGATGATACGAGCGGTTGGACAACCGCGCATTGGCCAGCAGCAACGGAATGCCGAGTCTTTTCAAGCGCCAGACGAAGTTCGGCCAGATTTCCGTTTCAACAAGCACGACAGTCTCGGGATTGATGCTCGCGATTGCACGATTGACATATTTCCGCCGGTCAATCGGATAATATATTTTGCTGACGTGGTTTGGCAAACGATGACGCAGTTCGCTCATGCCGGTCGTCGTGGTCGTGGAGACAACGATTTTAAGATTGGGCACGCGCGGCTCGAGTGCGCGGATGAGGTGTGTGCAAAGGTTGACTTCGCCCACGCTGACCGCATGAAACCAAATGACATGGCGGTTTGTCAGCGCCTGTTTGATGCCGGGATCGTATCTGGCAAAACGCTGTGAAAAACCCGGAAGCCAGTTGCCGCGCCGGCGCATCCGCCAGAAATAATACGGCGACGTCACCACGAAAAAAATTATGAACAGGATGTTGTAAAGCGTGCGCATTCCGATCTCCGAGGCGACGGCGGCCTTGATTTCCAGGGTTAAGACGCCGCCATTCGGCGGAATGTTTCACAATCGCGACATTTTTTCAACCTCGGAAGAACAAAAGCCAGAGCACGAGCAGCATCGGCAGCAAAAACGGCAGAGAGAATTTCAAAATAAATTCCAAAAATGAAGGCGTTCGGATTTTTTGCCGGTCGGCGACGGCCTTGATCATGAAGTTCGGTCCGTTGCCGATATAAGTGGCCGCTCCGAAAAAAACCGCGCCTACGCTGATCGCCAGAATGTTTGAAGAGTTCCGGCCAAGAAGTTCGGAAATTTCCTTCACTCCCGTCGCGCCAAACAACGCGTTTAAAAAGCCGAGATATGTCGGCGCGTTGTCCAGCACGGCGGACAGACCGCCCGTGCTCCAATAAAGGATTCCGGGCGATGGATTCGCGCCAATCACTTCACGCGAGTGAATGTTGAGCAAATCGAGCGCGGGCAACATCGTTGCAAAAATTCCGGCGAACAAAATGGCGACTTCTCGAACCGGATGAAAATCAAAATGATTCGCTTCATGCACGGATTTTTTGGTCGTGAAATACGAACCGAGCGCGGCGGCAAGCATCACGACTTCACGCACAAAAATCATTTTCATGAACACCGCGCCGAGGATGACGGCCAGAAAAAAAAGGTTGGCGAGTCCGTCAAATTTCCAGGCTTCACGGACGGCCTCCGTTTCACGGATTTCACGAGAGGCGTGCGCCAAGTTGATTTTGTCCACGATGTAAAACATCGCGAGCAGGATTCCGACGCCGACAGCCCACATCGGCCAGCAAAATTTTGCGACCCACCAAAAAGGAATGCCTTGCAAATAGCCGAGGAAAAGCGGCGGATCGCCTATGGGCGTGAGACAGCCGCCCACGTTCGCCACGATGAAAATAAAAAAAACGATGTGGTGCGCTGCGACACGATATTTGTTCATCCGAATCCATGGACGAATCAGCAGCATCGCCGCGCCGGTCGTGCCCAGAAAATTTGCGGTGACCGCGCCGACAAAAAGGAAAGCCACATTCGCAAACGGCGTGGCTTCGCCTTTGACATTGACGTGGATACCGCCGGCGACAACAAAAAGCGAACCGATGAGCATGATGAAGCTAATGTATTCGTGCGCGGTATGCAGGATTTTTTTCGGCGCGTGCAGTCCAAAAAAATAATAACCAAGCGTAATCCCGGCAAGTCCGAGCGCAACTTTCGCATAATGGCACGACCACCATTTCGGCGCGAACAATGGAGCGAGCGCCATCGCGCCGAGCAACAGCACGAAAGGCAGAATCATCCACGGATTGGCAAGCGCATCGTGACCCATACGAAAGAGTGGTCGGACAAGCAAAAGCGGGTCAAACAGAAACGGCTGAAATTGAACTTGAAGTCAGCACGGACTTCATACTATTTTCGCCCCTTGTCCGGTCGCCAGAAGATTCACCCAAACACAAAAGACAGCAGTTCAATTGTAAACCTATGAAAAAGTTCGAATCGCGCCTAGTTCGCCTTTTTACTCTCGCTCTTGCGATTTTATTCCTGTCCAACCCGGTTCAAAATTTGCCGGCGGGTGAAGACGAACCGCGCCTGCCGTATGCGCAAATGGCCGATCTTCCGGTGCCCGGTCAGCTGCTTTTCACCACCACGTACGAACAGTCCGAAGCCTACCACGTCTGGGAGGGCAACAACCGGATGCCGGCCAATTACCGGAGCAGCGGCGAAAATTACGGCATTGATGTGCGTCAGGGTTATTTCACGTTCGATTACGGCATCGCTCCAAACTGGGCGGCGGACTTGAACATCGGCGGCACCACGGTCGGCTGGCGTCCTTTTGACAGTGGCGGAATCCAAAAGACCACCGGCGTGATGGATCCGACTTTCGGCGTGCGGTATCAAATCTTCAACGAAAACCAATCCAACGCGCCGGCATGGATGCCGACGTTGACCTTCCGCGCCGGAGCGATTGTTCCGGGCGTTTACGACCGGCATCTCGCGTTTACGACCGGCAACCACGGCGTGGCAATCGAGCCGTCCATCCTTATCCGCAAACACATCGGCTGGCCGGGCTTCGGCGTGTGGGGCGACTTTTTATATCGCTGGGAACACACCGTCGGCGCGGATCAATACATCGCGGAGTTAGGCATATTCCAACAGATTAAAGGCTGGGAACTGGACCTCGGCTACCGGCATTTGCAGACGTTGTCCGGTGAGAACATCGTGCTCGGCCCGGAAACTGGCCCCGGAACTTCAACCTACACCTCCATTACTTATCCGACCGACGTGCGGGAAATCAGTGATTCGGCTGACTTCGGATTCAGCTACACCACATCCAAGCGGCACGTCCGCATGGGATTCGAAGCGCGTAAAACCTTCGACGGGAGCAACACTGATTCCCCTTTTTGGCTGGGCGCCTCCTTGCAAATTCCGCTCACCATCCTGAAAAATCCTTCGGGGTCGTGGCCGTTTTAATCTGCTTGTTTCCCATTGCCTGATTTGGTCAATTGCCGCGCATGACGCAATCACCAGTCAGCGCCGGAATTTTTGAACGGCGCTGGAAGTGGTGGTTCATGCTTGTGGTGCTGGTGCTTGTCGCTGGCGTCCGGCTTCGCCTGCTGAATTTTCCGCTGGAGCGCGACGAAGGCGAATACGCCTATTCCGGCCAGCTCATGCTTCAAGGGATTCCACCCTACGAACTGGCCTACAACATGAAATTTCCCGGCACTTACGCCGCTTACGCCGTCATCATGTCCATCTTCGGCCAGACTCCGGCGGGAATTCATTTCGGCGTGCTGCTGATGACGACCGCGACCGCGCTCATGCTTTTCTGGCTGGGCAAAAACATTCTCGACACGACGGCGGGAATCGTCGCCGCCACTTCATACGCCGTGCTGGCCGCGAGCCCTTCAATGCTCGGACTCGCCGGACACGCCACGCATTTCGCCGCATTTTTTGTAACAGGTGGCTTGTGCATGATGTGGCGGGCGAGACAAAAAGGAAACTGGCTCGCAGCTTTTCTGTCGGGTTTGCTGTTCGGTCTTGCGGTTTTGATGAAACAACACGCCGCGCTGATCGGAGCGTGGGCTGCAATCAGTTTTGCCATTACTTGCTTTCGCAAAACTGAATTACCGATCCAAAAAAGATTTTTGTCTATCACAGCTTGCGCTGCCGGAATGATTTTACCGTTTGCCTTGTGTTGCTTGATCCTCTGGCACGCCGGGGTTTTCCAAAAATTCTGGTTCTGGACAATTGACTACGCGCGGCAATACGCGTCCGTCGTGCCCATCAGCTACGCCCCGCAACTCTTTTGGCATACTTATTACCGGATACTGGAAAAAAGTTTTCTGCTGTGGGGAATCAGCGGCGGCGGATTGGTTCTTCTCTGGTTCGACGAACGGTTGAAACCTTCGCGTCTTTGGCTGCTGGGTTTTTGCCTCGCGTCGGCGCTGGCCGTTTGCCCCGATTTTTATTTTCGGAAACATTATTTTCTTCTGACGCTTCCGGCTGCTGGCTTGCTCGCCGGCTGCGCCGTCAGCGTCGCACGCCGGCTTTGGGGACAGAAGGCGAAAAGCCCACGATTCGCCGACTGTCCGATTTGGATTTATGCGATCGCAATTGCACTCACAGTATTTCTTAACAGCGAAATCTGGTTCTCGCTGACGCCGTTGCAAATCGCGCGAAAAACCTACGGTGCCGATCCGTTGCCTGAAACGGAAATCGTCGCCCAATTCATCCGCGACAACTCCGCACCTGACACGCGCATAGCCGTGATGGGTTCCGAGCCGGCGATCTATTTTCTTGCCCACCGTCATTCGGCGACCGGTTATATTTACACCTACGGATTGATGGAACCGCAATCGTTCGCACGGCAAATGCAGGATGAAATGATCCGCGACCTTGAGAGCAATACGCCGGAATTCATCGTCTTCGCGGACAACATCATGTCCTGGAACCGCCGGCCCGATTCCGATTTGAAAATCTTCAACTGGTGGGATTCTTACAAGACCAATTACACGCTCGTCGGGTTGGCTGACATCATTTCGCCAACAGAAACGATTTATGCCCTTGGCACAAATTGGATCGCGCATTATGGCGAGGTTCACGGCAGCGGACTGGAAATTTACCGGCGAAAATGATTTTATGACTGCGTCGTTACAAAAAATAATGCGCCAACCCGAGTGGCTCGCGGCCATTTTCATCACGGCGGCCATTGTCTGGCTGCATTTCTATTTTCTGCTTCACGCGGGCGGCTTCTGGCGTGACGAAGTCAATCTCATCAACCTCGCCGGCCGTCATTCTCTGGGCGACATGAGCAAAGATTCGTTTCCGGCATTTATGCCGTTGCTGGTTCATGCATGGATCGCCGTCGGGCTTGGCCAAAACGATTTGAGCCTGCGCGTTTTTGGATTTTTGGTCGGCTTGGGAATTCCCGCCGCGCTTTGGGCCGCAGCGTGGACGGCGCGGCGTCCGCCGCTGTTGAGCCTTGCGCTTTTCGGATTGAACCTTCTGGCAATCATTTATGGCGATTCCCTGCGCGCCTATGGTCTCGGCAGTTTGCTCATCGTGCTGACGGTCGCAGCCATGTGGTCGTTCTTAAAAAATTCATCGTGGGCGCGCGCGGGAATTTTGGCCGTCGCCGCGATTTTGAGCGTGCAATCCCTTTACCAAAACGCCGTGCTCTTTGCCGCTATTTGCTTCGGCGCATGGACGGTTTGCGGACGGCGAAAGGATTTTTGCGCTGCCGGAAAAATTCTTCTCGCCGCGTTGCTCGCCGCGTCGTCGTTGCTGCCGTATTGGAAAATCATTTCCGGATTGCCAGCCTCGGCGGTTTCGGAACGGACAGGATTTACACCGGTCAATGCGTTCAACAGTTTTTGCACCGTCATCAAGTTTCCGAAACCTGCCTGCGCTTGGGTCTGGATATTTCTGACGCTCGCCGTGCTGACTTTCGCCGGTGCGAGGTTGTTTGCGCGTGGCAAAAAATCCATTGTCGCGGATAAAACATCGCCGGACGATTTGTCGGTCTTCGCGGGCGTAACGTTGCTTTCGGCGTTTATTGGATTCACCGGCTTCCTCTGGTTTGCCGCGCTGCCAACCCAAGCGTGGTATTTTCTGCCGCTCGCTGCGTTGACGACGATATGCTTCGACTTCGGCCTGCCGCTGCCGGCGTTGAGCCGGCTTTGTCGGGCGGCATTTCTCGCTTTGGCCGCAGCCATCGCGCTGTTGGCGATTCCCATCGCGCACCGGAATTTGAACCAGCGGTTCACCGACGTGGACGTGCTCGCGCGGCAACTAGCGGCAAAAGCGTCGCCGCAGGATTTTGTCATCGTTACGCCGTGGTATTGCGACGTCAGCTTTGAGCGCTATTTTAAGTCGGTAACACCGTGGCAGACCCTGCCACCGCTGGCCGACCATTCCACGCATCGCTACGATTTGTTCCTCGAACAAATGAAAACACAGGGCGCGTTGCGACCCGAGCTGGACCAAATCACCGCGACATTGCAAGGCGGCCACAGCGTGTGGGTCGTCGGCAACATGGACATTCCCGAGCCCAGCGCGCCACGTCTGGCTGATTTGCCGCCGCCCCCGTTGAAGGATTACGGCTGGTCCGACGTTCCCTATATTCTGGTTTGGACGGAACAAATCGCGTGGTTTCTGAAAAACCACAGCGTCCAATTTGAGATCGTGGACACAGGCACAAACGACAACATGAATTTCGCCGAAAACCTGCAATTATTCGTGGCCAGCGGCTGGAAAGATTCCTCCTCCTCCAATTCACCGACAAATCTGGGAACAAACAGACCATGACTTCTCCGCTCACGCCAGCTTGACGTTGGCATTTTCACCGGCAAACTTGCCGTGCTTGGCGCAAAACGAATCCTCGTCAGCGGCAGGCAAATTGTTCGCTGACATCGCAAAAGCTCCCGCCGTGCAATCCCTCGCCCGGCGATTGGAGAATGGCGAAGCGTTGCCTTGTGTCGGCGTCAGTCCAGCCGCGCAACCATTCTTCGCCGCGCTGCTTCAAAATATTTTTCCAGCCCGGCCAATTGTCATTGTCACCGAAGACTTAAAGACACAGGAAAGTTTTCAACAGGACTTGGAAACGTGGCTTCATGCATCCCCGCTTTTTTTTCCATCCTGGGAAATCCTACCGCACGAAGGCAAACTTCCGCCCGCAGATGTCATCAGCGACCGGTTGCAGACGCTCGTCACGTTGACGCAACCGGCTGCGATTTCAAATATCAAATCTCAAATCGTCGTCACCAGCGTGACGGCGTTGCTGCAAAAAACTTTTTCGCCCGGTGAAATCCAAAAGCGCACGCGCAAATTGAAACGCGGCGACAAAATCGCGCCGCTCGATTTGATTGATTGGCTCGAAGAACAAGGCTACGAACCGGAGGCTCAAGTTTCCCAAAAAGGCGAAATCGCGTTGCGTGGCGGCATTCTCGACGTTTTCCCGCCGACGAGTCCGTGGCCGGTGCGATTGGAATTTTTCGGCGATGAAATCGAATCGTTGCGAGAGTTTGATCCGTTGACACAAATGTCACGCGAAGAAATCACCAGCATCACGCTGCCGCCCGCTAGCGAACTGGGGATTTTGAAACGGAGCGCGGACGACGCGTCCGCGGGTTCACCGCCCAAGTTCGCAACGTTGCTTGATTACTTGCCCTGCGAAACAATTTTCGTTTTGTGCGAATCGGAGCAACTCGCCTTGCGCGCCGATGAATACGCGCAACAAGTTCCGACGAACGATCCGTTCTTCATCACATGGGAGGAATTTTTAGCCGCGCTCGACAGCAGCGGCAAGACACGACTTGAATTGGAAGAAAGCGATACTTCGTTTTTTGCAAGCCTTGATGCGTTTCGTCCGCTGGCCGATCGGATGCCTGAACCGCAGATCGCCGAGGCGCAGCGCCGCGAATTCTTCCACCAACTCCATCGCTGGCTGCGGCAGGATTATTCCGTCCACGTCTTTTGCAACAACGATGGCGAGCAGAAACGCTTCGCAGAAATCTGGAAAGAATACAGCTTCGCTCCGGAAAAAAATCTCTCCATCCAAATCGGTGCGCTCGCGCGCGGCTTCATCTGTGACGAAGCCAAGCTCGTCGTCGTCACTGATGCGGAAATTTTTGGCCGTTACAAAATCCAACGGCCGCGCCGCCAGAAATCTTCTCACGCGCTCGCGACACGTTCCGCGCTCGACATTGATTTCACCGACTTGGAAGAAAGCGATTACGTCGTTCACTTGCAACACGGAATTGGCCGCTACCTCGGTTTGAAAAATCTGCCGTTGACGACGGGGAAAACAATTCAACGATTCAGCGATTCAACGATTCGCGAAACCGAATGTCTCGTCATCGAATACGCGCCCGCCAATTCCGGCGAAGAAGCGCCGAAACTTTACGTCCCCCTCACCGAGGCGCATCTCGTCAGCAAATACGTCGGAGCCGGTGGCCGCGGCGCAAGCCGCCCGCCGCTCAACACGCTAGGCGGCACACGCTGGCACAAGGCGAAGGAGCAAACCGAAAAAGCCGTCCGCGATGTCGCGTCCGAACTGTTGCGCATCCAGGCCGTGCGCGAAACGCAGGCGGGCCACGCGTTTCCGCCGGACGCGAACTGGCAGCGCGAATTTGAAAGCGCCTTCATCTACGAAGAAACCGCCGATCAAGTCCGCGCGATCGCCGAAACCAAATCCGACATGGAACGCGCCAAGCCGATGGACCGTTTGATCTGCGGCGACGTTGGTTTTGGTAAAACCGAAGTCGCCATTCGCGCCGCGTTCAAGGCCGTGATGGGCGGAAAACAAGTTGCGATTCTCGTGCCGACGACCGTTCTCGCGCAGCAACATTTCAACACGTTCCGCGAACGCATGGCCGATTATCCGATCCGCGTCGAGCTGCTCTCGCGTTACCGCACGCCGCGCGAGCAAAATCTCGTTGTCAAAAATCTCGCGGCGGGCGCGGTGGACATCGTCATCGGCACGCATCGCATCGTGCAGGACGACATTGTTTTCAAGGACCTCGGCCTCGTCGTGATTGATGAGGAGCAGCGCTTCGGCGTGTTGCACAAGGAAAAATTCAAGCGCCTGCGCACGCTCGTGGACGTGCTGACGTTGAGCGCCACGCCGATTCCGCGCACGCTGTATCTCGCGCTCACCGGCGCGCGCGACATGAGCACGATCCAGACGCCGCCGCATGACCGCCTGCCCGTTGAGACCATCGTCACGCAATTCGACGAACGCACCATCCGCGACGCCATCAACCGCGAACTCGCGCGCGGCGGACAGGTTTTTTTCCTGCACAACCGCGTGATGACGATCCAGGACATGGCCGACCGCTTGAAAAGACTTTGCCCCAACGCGCGAATTGTTGTCGGCCATGGACAAATGAATTCCGACGACCTCGAAGAAGTGATGACGAAATTCGTCAACGGCGAGGCCGACGTTTTGCTTTCGACGACAATCATTGAAAGCGGTCTGGATATTCCGAACGCGAACACCATCATCATCGACCGCGCCGACCGCTTCGGCTTGAGCGACCTTTACCAATTGCGCGGGCGCGTCGGGCGTTACAAACATCAGGCCTACGCGTATCTGCTGCTGCCGCGCCACGCGAGCCTGCTCACCGACGTGCGCAAACGCATCAGCGCCATGAAGCAATACTCCACGCTCGGCAGCGGATTCAAGATCGCCATGCGCGATCTGGAGATTCGCGGCGCGGGAAACCTGCTCGGCGCGGAACAAAGCGGCCACATCACCGCCGTCGGCTTTGAACTCTACTGCCAGTTGCTCAAGCAAAGCGTCTCGTCGCTCAAAGGTGAAAAAGTAAAACCGCGCGTCGAAGTCCGCATCGCGCTGGATTTTCTCGGCGACGCCAGCACGCTGCCGGAAAATTACGTCACCGAACCGCACCATCGCATCGAAATCTATCGCAAGCTCGCGCAGGCGAATGAAAAGTCCGCGCTGGAAAATTTGCAAAAGGAATTGCGCGACCGCTTCGGCCCGCTGCCGGTGCCGGTGGAACTGTTGCTGGCCGTGGGCGAACTGAAAATTCTCGCCAGCGAAAAATCCGTGACCGCCATCGAAGTTGAGGAAGATAAATTGAGGATGACCCGCCACAACGATTTCATCACGCTCGGCGGCAAATTTCCGCGCCTTACAAAAAAGGAAGCGAAGGCGCGGTTGAAGGAAATTAAGAAAATGCTGCTGGCGATTTAGCGCCGATGTCGCCCGCCGCGCCGAAACCGCCTTCGTCCGCATTTCCAAGCCGTTTGCAGGCATCCCCCGAACATTGCGGAACGTTCCTGAAGGTTTGCGGGATGTTCCTGAAAGATTGCGGAACGTTCACCAACTTTTGCGGGATATCCCTGAATCTTTGCGGAACATCCCTGATATGCTGCGGAACGTTCCTTAAAGTATGGGGGATATTCCTATAAAGTTCAGGGACGTTCCCCAATTGACAAGGGATGTTCCTTGATGATATAGGAACGTTCCTGAAAGTTTGCGGAACGTTCCGCAAAGGTTGCGGGATGCGGATTATCTTCCGGGACAGACCAAAAAAGCGCGAAAATATGAGATTTTGACCTCCAAACAAATCGAATCAACTAACAATTAACTCCCAAAATCCATGGCCAAGGGCGATTTAATACTCAAGGGCGACCTCGTGTTCGGGGCGCAGATGAAGACGTTCAAGAACAACATCGGCCCGGTTGCCTCCAGCCTCGGGCTGACACCGGCGCAGGTGGCGCAGCAGGCGGCGGACGCGGATTATTTCAATTATGTGCTCGCCTGCCAGAACACGGCGCTGGCGCACTCCAAGGGATGGTCGTCGCTTAAGAAACTTACCCGCGCCGGAAGCGCAGCGGGCGAGTTCAACGGTCTGGAACCCCTCGCGCTGCCCGCTCCCGTGCCGCCGGTGGCGCCGGGCGTGGAGCAGCGGTTCCGCGCACTGTTGCGGCAGGTCAAGGCCAGCGCCAATTATAGTTCGGCCATCGGCGAGGGGCTGGGCATCGAGGCCGCGCACCATACCGCGCCCGATTTTACGGCGCTCAAACCGGTGATTACCGTGAGCGTCAGCGGCGATCACGTGCTGGTGGACTGGGCGTGGCAGGGACATCGCGTGTTTCTGGACCAGTGCGAGATTCAGGTGGACCGCGGCGACGGCAAAGGTTTTGTGGTGCTGACCTGCGCCACCGTGCCCGGTTACACGGACAAGACGGCGTTTCCCGCCGCGCCGGTGAAATGGCTTTACCGTGCCATCTACCGCGTGGCCGACGCGCCGGTGGGCCAATGGAGCAACGTCACCGGCGTCACCGTCCCGCCGTGACCGGCTTGCGCCGGGGCCAATGATGGCACGCAAGGACCGGGAATAATCTTTGACAGAAAATCACAAGTCCGCTTTGATAAACCCATGCAAACAAAGGCCGTGGCAAAAACAATCATGCACGCCGTTGTGCATGCCATGCGGCCTAATACCTGTTAGGCGTCATCATGCGTATGTCCAAACCGTTCATCATTATTCTGGCAGTGATTGCGGTGGTTGTTTTGGCCGTCGGCGTGCCGAACTTCATCAGAGCGCGTTCTTCACGATCTGCCGCTCCCTGCATCAATCGGTTGAGACAGATTGATAGCGCTAAACAGCAGTGGATGCTTGATCGAGGCAAAACCACGAATGATGTGCCGACGTGGGATGATTTGTATCCCTATATTGCCAGCTCATTCACAAACAGTTGGTTCACGAATGGCAGGCCGGTTTGTCCCGAAGGCGGTATTTATACACTTGGACGAGTTGGCGTCCCGCCGACTTGTTCGCTTGGCAAGCAAGACCCGATTCATCATGCTATGCCAGAGTGACCATTTTATGACGCCTAACCAGTCGCCGGAGCCAACCGCCGTTGCCGCTGCGGTTGCAATCCACGCCGCGAGTCGGCGGTGGCTCAGCTTTTTTCGTTAGGCGGCTTTACATTTTATGGGTTACTACATTCTACAAAACAACGAGACCAAAGGGCCATATACCTTGAACCAGTTGAAGGGTATGTGGAATTCCGGCGCAGTCACCGGCAATTTGCAGTATTGCGAGGAGGGCTACACCGAGTGGCTTCCATTGAGCGATTTACAGCCGATGTTGGAGCCAGAGCAGCCGAGATACAGTCCACAGACACAGCGGCTCGTGCAACAGGCTACGAAATCGAACCCCCAAAACCCATCCAATCAGTGGACAAACGGACAGAAATTGTTGCTGATTGTATTCATCATAGCAGTCATTGCGATTATCCTCATCGCCATCGCCAGTGGCGGGTTGCTACGCTCTGCTGTATGATTAAAAACCAGCCGCCTAACAAGTCGCCGGAGCCAACCGCCGTTGGCGCTGGCAGTTCCGCTGTCGCGGTTCACGTCGCGAGTCGGCGGTGGCTCAGCTTTCTACGTTAGGCCATGCAAATATCACCCACTATCATTTTCGGACTGGCGCTATTTGTCTTTGCATTGTCGTTTTTGCCGGATAAATACAGGCCTACATGGATTCATCGTCTTACCTCGTGGCAGATGTTGATTGGTTTGGTGGCAGTTATTGTTGCGAGCGTGATTATAGCGACCCCGGAGTTTTATGCTTTGGGCATTCTCGGCGATTCGGCATTTTTTGATCTCTTGGTTTTGGCTATCAGTTTTCAGTTGCGTGGGATTGGCTCGTTGGTTTGGCGATATGTTGTTTTAGGATTTAGTCCGATTAAGCGATTTGCAGCCTTTCGGATATATGCGACCAGCACGGCGTTGCTTTTCATCTTCGCCGAGATAGTTTCTACAGTTCAGAAGGCCGCGCATCGTCTTTCATCTTGATTTGATATGCACGCATGGCCTAACCAGTCGCCGGAGCCAATGCCTTGCGCTGGCCGTTCCGCTGTCGCGGTTCACGCCGCGAGGCGGCGGTGAATCAGAAACCGCGCCCGCAAAACCTAGCGGCCTGAATGGACGCCGGAAAACATCCGCCTGATTCCATTGTCCCTCGCGGGACAAATCCATTTTGTCCGCCAACCCCAGCCACTTCGTAGCTGGCTAATTTCCCGCGTCGCTCCGCGACAAATTTCAGACACGATTTGCTTTGCCGAAAAAACTCGCGGCGATTTCTTTTCTGATTCATTTTATCGCGCACTCGAACTCTTGACATGAAATCCACGGAACATTGGTTGTTGATCTTGGCAGACCCGGAACCGTCGCATCCCGATTTGCCGCGAGCGCGCCTGAACCGGCGGGAAATCCTTTCGTTGTGCCTGTCCGCCGAATGGCACGGCGTTTTACCGGCGGTGTTGAACCGGATTGAAATTTTTCTGGCGGAAAATCCCGGATCGCTGCTCGCGGACGCACAATCAGCTCCGAACATTTCAGCCGAACTCGAACCGATGCGGCGGCGGATCGCGGAACGCTCGGCGATGGCCATGTTTCTCGCCGCGGAAACGCAAAAACTTTTGCGCGAAATCAGCGGTGAAGGCGTGGAGGTGATGCCGTTGAAGGGAATGGATTTTGCCGCGCGGCTTTATCCGCAGCCGTCGCTGCGCCCGTTCGTGGACGTGGATCTGTTGATCCGGAAAAAAGATTGGGGCGCGACCGCAAAAATACTGGCGCGGTTGAAATACACCTCGCATGAACCGAAAATGAAACGCGCGTCCGCCGGTTACGGGCAGCAATCGTGGGAAAATCCGGCGATGCCCGGCGCGATGGTGGAGCTGCATCATGATCTGGTGAACTCGCCGTCCGTGCGGCGCGGCGTGTCGTTGCGGCTGGATGATTTGCCGCTGGAACGCGGCGCGCGCAGCCATCTTCAGCCGACGCCCGCGGGATTGCTCGTCATCGCCTCGGTCCACGCCGCGACGGGCCACAATTTCGAAAAGCTCCAGCATCTTTGCGACATCGCGCAGATCGTCCGCGGCCGCGCGGGAGCGATTGATGAAACGGAATTGCGCGAGTGCGTCGAAAAGACCGGCGCGAAATTTTGCGTGGCGTCGGCTTTGGATTTGACGGCGCGCGCGCTAAAAAATCCGGAGTGCGCCGAACTGCTCGCGCGCCTGGATTACGACTGGCCGAAGACTTTGACGCGATGGCTCATCACGCCGGAACTGGTGATCCGCTCGCTGGGACCGCGTCGCCGTTCCGGATTATGGCGGCGACGAATTCTGCGCCAGATGCTGAAGAACCGCCGTTGACGGTCGAGAAACGATAAATTTCCCGGAGCCGGTTTTCTGCAAAACTTTTCGGAGGATTCCACGCGACGCCGTCGAGGCTGACCCATGCGTGGCCGTGCAGGCGTTCGTCCGGCGAAGCGACTTCGTCCACGCCGAAGTGCAGGCACAGATCGCGGTCTTGCGGATTGGCGAACCGGAACAAAACGAGCGAACGCATGTAACAGGTGTCGCGCGCGCGAAAGCCGGGTTGACGCAGCCAGCGCCGGGTGATCCGCGCCACCCGCGTGAGGTCGCCGTCTCCACGCGGCTGCGCGGCGACGCGCGCCAGAAATAATTGCAAATCCGTCCGCGCCATCCTCCTCGGCGCGCGCAGGATGAAATGCCCGACGGCCAGCCACAACGGGAGCCGGCTTCCGCGCATCGTTTTCGAGGCCCGCGTTTTTGCGCCGGTTTTCCTTCCGGCGAAAAACGGAAGCCAACGGTTGCATTTGGCCGGAAAAAATTCGGAGACAAACCCGATGCGTTGCGCCAGAAGTTTCACGAACAATCCGCGCCGCGCCAGACCTTTGTCGCCGCGGGTGACGCAGGCTTGCGCGGCCAGGACGACAATTCTTTTCCACGCGCTCAGTTCGCGCATCGTTGACCACGGCCAGCGGTCGGAATGTTTCAAAATGAATTGCGCATAGCCCATGCCGTAATTGCGCTGTTGTTTCCAGAAACCGCGCCACGTGGAGCGATGACGATGAAGGACCACCGCTGCCGGCAGATAAACGATCCGTCCACCAAAGCGGTTTGACAGGCGCAATTGCAGGTCGGGGGTTTCATAATTTTTCAACTCCTGATCGAATCCGCCGACGGCGAGAAGTTGTTCGCGGCGATAAGCCACGTTGCCGCCGGGAGCCCACGGCAGCGTCTTGTGCCGAAGATAAGTTTCGGCATCCAATCCGCCGATCAAATCCACAAACCGCGCGGGCGGCGTTTGCGATTCCAGCCCGAGGACTTTCCCGGCGATGATGAGGACGGAATCATCGGCGCTTTCGGCCTCGGCCAAAATCGAAGCGAGCCAGCGGCGCGACGTAACGCAGTCGGCGTCGGTGAACGCGATCCATTTTCCGCGCGCGCGATGGATGCCGGCATTCCGCGCGCCGCAGACCCCAAGATTGCGCGGCAACCGCAAGACGACAGCGCCGGCACCTTCGGCAATTTCGCCAGTACGGTCGCTCGAGCCGTCGTCAACGACGATACATTCAAACGTCCCGGCGGGCAGCGACTGGTTCAACACCGAGCGGACGGCCTCCGCGACGGTGGTCTGCGCATTGAAAGCCGGGATGACGACGGAAATTTTCAAGTTCATGCGGAAAGTTTTTTTCGCTGCTCAAAAAAACCGGACCAGAAGTGCCGTTGCCAGCGGCGATGATATTTTTCAAATTCGGCGCGCTGCTCGTTGATCAATCCGGCGGCGCGTGCGCACGCGACAATCGGTGCGCCAAAATACAAAATCCCGAGCGTGAACCAGACCAGCGCCGAGTGCCACGCGCGCCAAGGCAGCGAATCGGAATGGCGATGGTGGAAATGAGCGTGGCCGGCTCCGTGCCAGCGCGCCTGCCGCCACAAGGCCTCGTCGGTGCAGCGATGTTGATGGAAAATCACCGCTTTCTCGGCGTAATGGATTTTGTTTCCAAACCGCTTTCTCAAGCGGAACGAAAAGTCCACGTCTTCGCCGCTGGTCATGGTTTCGTCCCAGCCGATTTCCAGCGCGATGTTGCGACGCACGGCGAGATTCATCCCGACAACAAAGGGAAATTTCGGATGATCAACGGAATGTTCGCGCGTGTAGACTTCGCGCACGCTCGCATATCGCTCGGCAGGCGTGGACGGTTGCCAGCCCAAAATCGGACCGCTCGCGATGATCACCTCCGGATTTGTGAACGCACCGGTCAGCGCAGCCACCCAGCCGCGCGAAGGAATCGTGTCGGCGTCGGCAAAAATCAAAATGTCGCCGCGGGCGCTGCGCATCCCCAGATTGCGCGCCGCCGACGGGCCACGCACGGGTTGTTGCAGGACAATGACGCCGTGAGCGCGGGCGATTTCCATTGTGTGGTCGGTCGAGCCGTTGTCCACGACGATGATCTCGGGCGCGATGTTTCCCGACTGGTTTTTGAGCGTAGTCAAAAGCGTCCCGATCGTCGCTTCCCCATTGAGCACCGGAATGATGACGCTGACTGCGGGCGAAGAGTTCATGGCAGCAACTCCTGTAAAATTTTTTCGAGCCGCAGGCAATTCGAGGCGTCGGCGAAAACATTATTGCCCACAAACAACCGCGCGGCGCGAAGCTGTCCGCTCAAAGCCGCGGCGGACGCGATGAGCGGTTTTGCGACTTCCGCATCCGAAGGGATCGCGATCTGGCGGCACAATGTATGCAACGTCTCGCCAAAACTCATCGGCTCGACTTCAAACGCCTCGTCGCGTGTCGCACGCTCCAATTGCACCAGCGCCGCCGGCGTCGCGCCTTCCAGCAATTGTCCCGGCCAGATCATCTCCATTTTCACCATGCGCTTTTCCGTCCAGCGCGAATAACGCGGCCATTTGGCGATCTCGCCGATTTCAGGAAACCAATCTGACAATGACGGATGCAAATGGACGCGGCCTGACAAGGCGCGGGCATGAATGGCTCCATTTTCGTTTTTCAATAAAACCTTGTCGTCGCCCAAAGTGCCCCAATTTCTGCAAAGCATGGACGTGATCAACGTCGTTTTGCCGACGCCCGAAGGCGCGCAGACGAAGAGGCAATTTTTCCCGCGCGGTGCGATCAGCGAACCGGCGTGCAACGGCGTCCAGCCTTCATTCGACCAGACGCGCGCCAGCAATAAAACCAATTGCTGTTCGATTTCTTCAATCACCGTTTCATTATCGGAACTTTCCGGGACGAGGATTTTCGCCCGACCTTCAACCTCGTCGAAATCCATCCATACGCCGACATTGCTCAATGAAACAAGATGGGAATTTTGTCGGTCCACATGAAGCCGGTACGAGCGCAAATAATTTCCCGCCGGTTTTGAAAAGTCGTGCGGCGGCGTTCCTCTCTCGATCGCGATAAAAATATCCGCAGACGGCTCCGGCCACGGAGCATCATATTGGCTCAACAATCCATTCAGCGCCTTGTGCCACGATTCTTCACCGAAATTCAAGGAAAGTCTTACCGGCCCGCAAAGATATGCGGTAGCGTGCTGTGAAAGCGTCGGGGCGAAAATCATTCCGCCAGAGGCAGCCCCGGATCAAAGGCGCTGACCATGATTCGCTGGAGTGGCTCGCGATGCTTTTGCAAACTTGGCGAAATCCATTTTCGCGCCGCGCCCGTTTGATTTGAAGCGCGCGACGCATCGGTCGGCTTGATCAAACCTTCCGCAATCATTTGCCGGATCGTTTCGTCAATCGTCAACTGGTCGCCGTTGACCGCGCCCCAACGCGCGCAAATCTCATGCACTTCGCCACGCGTCGCGCCGGCCTCGAACATTTCCGCAATCGCCCACGCCGTCGAATTGGCAGAGAAGAAAAATTTCGATTCCAAATCCAACATCACCGCGCCTTCGTTCACGACGGTGACGACCACGTCGTCCCGCAATTTCCACCGGCGAGCATCTGTTTCGAGGTTCATAAGAGTTTCCTGATGAATTGGTGCCAAATTTATTTGAAGTTAAAAAAAAACCAGTCGCGGGTCAATGCGGATTGCGGCAAACAAAAAACTCGCGGCGCTTTCGTTTCCAATTCATTTTGTCGTCGTGCATCTGGCTCATTTGCGGCTGCGGGATTTTCGCAATTACGCCCGGCTGGACGCGGATTTCGCGCCCGGCTTCCACCTGCTTTTGGGTGACAACGCACAGGGCAAGACGAACATCCTCGAAGCGGTTTATCTTATGGCCACGCTGCGCTCGTTCCGTGGCGTCGGCGGCGCGCAAATGATCCGGCACGGGCAGCGCGGCTATTTCGTCGGCGGAAAAATCATCGGCGCGGGCGAGCGCGAAATCAAAATGTTCTGGTCAGCGAGCGAACGCAACCTGTCGCTCGATGGACAGCCGGTGAAAAAACTTGCGGACTATTTCGGCGTGCTGCGGACGGTCGTTTTTTGCACGGAAGATTTACAACTTGTCAAAGGCGCGGCGCGCGCACGACGAAGATTTTTAGATCTGCTGCTCGCGCAAACAAATCCGATCTATCTTCCCCTGCTCCAGCGTTACATGCACACAGTCCGTGCGCGAAACGCTTTGCTCAAAAATCGCTCCGCGGACGAAGTCGCGCTGGAAAGTTTCTCTGTCGAACTTGTTAAGCTTGGCAACCAAATCATCCGAGCGCGGCGCGAACTCGCACCGAAATTTTCTCCGCTCGCGCGGCTCGCTTATCGCCGCATTTCCAATGATGCGGAGGATTTGCGCATCGAATATTCGCCGAGCGTGAAAAATGATTTTGCCATGGAACTCGCGCAGTCGCGTTCGCGCGAAAAAACGTTTCGCGCCACGCTCGTCGGTCCGCACCGCGACGATTTGCAACTGCTGCTCAACGAAAAATCCGCCGCGCAGTTCGGCAGCGAAGGCCAGAAACGCACGCTGGCCATCGCGTTGAAAATGGCGCAGGCGGAATTTCTCGCCGGCATCCACGGCAGCGCGCCAATTCTGCTGATTGACGACGTGATGGGCGAATTGGACTTGAAGCGGCGCAGCGGTTTTCTGCCGTTGCTCAAACACGCGCGCAAAACCAGCGGCCAGGTTTTTATGACGGCGACGGATCAAAACTGGCCGCGCGAACTGGGAAAAGATTTGCAACGATGGGAAGTGAAAGCCGGAGCCGTCAAACGGATTTAATGTGGCGAAGCTCCTGAAGAGGATTGAAAATAATGCTTCGGCGGAAACTGGTATCCTTTGAGGATGGATTGGTTGTACGTGTCAATCATGCGCGACTGGTAGTTGCGGAATTTAATGACGGCGTCAATTTGATCCTGAAAACGGTTTTCGTTCAGCGGAAATTTTTCGCCGGGGTCTTTGGCTAGATTGAAAGCTGTCACATCGTCCCTGTTGAAACAGACTGAAACTTTGTTCAACTGCTGGTTGATGGCTGTGACATAGTCGGCATAGGCATCCATGGTGAAAATATATTTTCGAGGGGGTGTGCCGCGCAAAACGGATTCGCCTTGGAATTTTGATCCGTCATACGGAACTCCCAATACGTCGAGCAGGGTGGGAACGATGTCCACATGCGACGTGGGGAATTCTATCACCTGCGGGGCAATGAGTTTGGGTTGCCAAAAGAGCATGGGGACACGATACATTTCACTATAGCTGCCGAAGCTGTGCGCCCAGACTCCGGGATGCTGTTCAAAGGCTTCGCCGTGGTCACCGACGAAGACAAACAATGTGCGGTCGGCCACGCCCGTTTCGACAAGGTGTTGGTAGACACGCTGAAGCTGCGTGTCGAGCGCACGGAGATTGTTATAATAGAGCTGTTGCTTATTGTTGCCGGGCAGGATGCGGAACTCCGGACCGTAATCGGAATATGGATAGTGCGGGATGAACGACCAATAGACGGCCAGAAAGGGTTCGCGAACCTCGTCGAGACGCGTCTGCAAAAAATCCATGCAGTCAATTTCGTTGCGCGCCAGATCAACCAGCGCCGGGCGGCTGGCCGGCGGCAGCGTTTCCATGTTGTCAAATTCGCGCAGTCCATTGTTCAAAAACATGAACTCCGGAAACCAGTAGGCCGGTTCCGTGGGATGAACTATGAAATATTTGTAGTTGCCGCCGAGATAACGGTTAAGTGTCGGGATGACGACGTTTTTTTGCATGGCAAACAAGTTGTGCGTCGGACATGGATACAGTCCGGTAAAAATGGAAAAGGCGGCTTGCGCGCTGTTGTTCGCCGAAGCGTGATGGTTCGCCAGATACAAACCCTCGCGCGTCATCCGCTGAAGAAACGGCATAGGAATCTGGCTTCCAAGCGAGGTGTCGAAAATATAATCGGAGCCGGTGCTCTCAAGGACGAATACCAGCACATTCCATGGTTTGCCATCTGCGGTCAGCGCGATTTCGCGTTTCTGCATTGACGGACGATGATCGCCGGTGACAAACGCCTCGTCTATCAACCGGATGGAATGCGTTTGGGCATCTCCCGGCAAATCAGTACGGTTGGCATAAAAATCACTGCTGTGAAACCGGGTATTGAACATATCGATCATCACGTCATTGAAAAAATAAATGACCGGGTCTTGCGCAACTTCCGGGGACAATTTTTCCCGGCATGGCAGCAATTGCGCGGCGAAAATCAGAACGATCAAACATAACCCAGCAGGTTTGTAGATTTGTCTCAACCACTGCACGCTGGCCAGCGCCAGAACGAAAATCATCAGCGGCGCAACCAGGAAAACAACATCCTGCGGCGTTAGCAGACGGACGAAGCTGTTTGCTCCAAACATCGTCGGAGACATCTCCACAAACGTCAGAGTCAATCCGGTATCCAGTTGAAGAAGCAATTGATAATGAGTGCGCACAATCAAGGCCACCACTGACAGGACAAGAGCGGCCACTGCACCTTCCACAATGAAAAAACCCGTCGTGACCACCAGGCGCGGCAGGCGCCAGCGCAGCCATCGCTTTATTCCAAAATAACACAGGCCTAGCAGGGCTATGATCTGGAAGTCGCAAGCCGGAGTTTTCAAAAATCCCGCGAGCGGAGCCTGGCTGGGTTGAAGGCTGCTTACTTGCGCCGAATAAGAATAAATCACCGCCGCCAGTTCAATGCGATAAACTGCAAACGTCGCGCACAACGCCACGATGAAAGCCATCCAGATTTTTTCCCGTTCCAACTCGGCAAATATAAAGCCTATGAACCGTCTGAATTTGCCCGCGCGCGCTCTTTTCATTGTTTGACGTAAGCAGATTGACGGCCAATTGAAGGCAGAATTGCCCAACCAATCCAGTAAATTGAGCGAAAAAATATTGCGCTTTCGCAGGTGCTTCATGATTAAATAACCCCATGCGAATTTTGTCAGGCATACAGCCCAGCGGCGCATTGCACCTCGGAAATTATTTCGGGATGATGCGCCCCGCGATCGAGCTTCAGGAAAAAGGCGAGACGTTCTATTTCATCGCGAATTATCATTCGATGACCACCTTGTTTGATGCCGAAGAACGGCGCAAAAACACTTGGGACGTCGCGCTGGATTTTCTCGCGTGCGGCCTCGACCCGGAAAAATCCGTTTTCTTCAAGCAATCCGACGTGCCGGAAGTCACGGAACTTTCGTGGCTGCTCTCGACGGTGACGCCGATGGGTATGCTCGAACGGGCTACGAGCTATAAAGACAAAATTGCCAGAGGCATCGCGCCCATGCACGGCCTGTTTGCCTATCCGGTGTTGATGGCGGCGGACATTTTGATTTACGACTCGAACGTGGTGCCGGTGGGGCGCGACCAGAAGCAGCACCTCGAAATGACGCGCGACATCGCCATCAAGTTCAACGAGCAATACGGCCAGACGTTCGTGATTCCCGAACCGCAAATCCGTGATGAAACCGCGCTCGTCCCCGGCACCGACGGCCAGAAGATGAGCAAGAGCTACGGCAACACGATAGAAATTTTTGGCAACGAGAAAGCCATCAAGAAAAAAATCATGGGCATCACAATGGACTCGCGCCAGCCCGCCGAGCCAAAGCCGGACGCAGAAAAAAATCTAGCGATTCAACTTTTGAAATTGGTCGCGCCGGCAAATGTCGGAAAAGAATTTGAAGAAAAACTGCGCGCCGGCGGCCTCGGCTACGGTGATTTGAAAAAGGCATTGTTCGAGAACTATTGGAACTATTTCTCCGACGCGCGGAAGAAGCGCACTGAACTCGCGACGAATTTGGATTACGTCAACAAAGTTTTGTCCGACGGCGCAGCAAAAGCGCGCAGCCTGGCGCAAACGGTTTTGAAACGGGCACGGAAAAATTGCGGATTGGAATGAATTCCACCGCCGCAAATCAAACTGCGGCAATCCGTTTGCGCCTGCGCATCACGGCGACGGCTGAAACCATCGTTCGCTCCGGTCATCCGTGGCTTTTTGCCGACAGCATCCACGAATCGAATCGCGCCGGACAACTCGGCGAACTCGCCGTCATCTACGACCGCAAAGACAAATTTCTCGCCGTTGGGTTGTTCGATCCTGACTCGCCGATCCGCGTCCGTATTTTGCACGCGGGCAAGCCGCAAACCATTGATTCTACTTGGTGGAAAGCGCGATTGGAAAAAGCCCTCGTCATCCGCCGCGATTTATTCGACGCGCAAACTACGGGCTTTCGTCTGATTCATGGCGAGAACGATGGTTGGCCGGGATTGGTTTTGGATAAATACGATTCCACGCTCGTGTTGAAAATTTACACCGCCAGCTGGCTGCCGCGACTGGATGAAATCCTTGCGCTGTTCAAAGAGAAAATTCCTTGCGAACGAATCGTCCTTCGTTTGAGCCGAAACATCCAGTCAATCGCAGAAAAACAATTTCAACGGCGTGACGGGCAAATCCTTTTCGGCTCAACGCAAAGCGCGCCGGTAATTTTTCTGGAAAATGGAATTCGTTTTGAAACCGATGTTTTGCGCGGACAGAAAACCGGATTCTTCCTCGACCAGCGCGAAAACCGCGACGAGGTGGAAAAACTTTCGCGAGGCAGAAAAGTTTTGAACGCCTTTAGTTTTTCCGGCGGCTTCTCGGTCTATGCCGCGCGCGGCGGCGCAACCTCCGTGACCGACCTCGACATCAGCGCGCACGCGCTGGAATCGGCGAAGCGCAATTTTGCGCTGAACACAAATTTCTCCGGCGTGGCCAATTGCCGCCATGAAACCGTGCAGGCTGACGCTTTTGAATGGCTTGCGTCGGACGGAGAAAAAGTTGATCTCATTGTGCTCGATCCGCCGTCGCTGGGCAAGCGCGCGACGGAACGCGAAGGTGCGATCCACGCTTACGAACGCTTGAATTCACTTGGAATTGCAAGACTCGCGCGCAGTGGCATTCTCGTGGCCGGTTCGTGTTCGGCACACGTTTCCGCGTTGGAATTTTTTGACGCTGTTCGCCGTGCGGCCGCAAAATCAGGAAGAAAGTTTTCGGAACTAAAAACTTTGCAGCATCCGCCGGATCATCCGGTTACTTTCAAAGAGGCGGAATATCTGAAAGTCATTTATCTGAAGTTCGCGAGTTAATCTTTGCGCGACGCGGCGGCTTTCGACAACATCACTCCCATGATCCAACAACGGTGGCTTCGCATCATTCCGGTCGCGCTGGTCATGTATACGATTTCGTATGTGGATCGGACGAACGTCTCGCTGGCGCTGGACCCGAAAATTTCGTCTATGATGCACGACCTGCTCATGGATGACCGAATGAAAGGCCGCGCGGCGGGAATCTTTTTCCTTGGTTACGTCCTGTTGCAAATAGTCGGCGGTCATCTGGCCGGAAAGTGGAGCGCAAAAAAATTGATCAGTCTGTGTCTGATTTTTTGGGGGGTGTGCGCCATCGGCTGCGGCCTGGCGAAAACGTTTTATCAATTTGAAATCATGCGGTTTCTGCTCGGCGTTTCCGAAAGCTGCGTTTTTCCCGCAACACTGGTTTTGCTCGCGCACTGGTTTCCCAGCGCCGAACGCGCGCGCGCCAGCGCGCTTTGGAATTTGTGCCAGCCGCTCGCCGTGGTCGCTTCCGCGCCCATCACCGGCTGGCTGCTCGGCGCGTATGACTGGCGAACCATGCTGGTTCTGGAAGGCGCGCTGCCGTTCCTCTGGCTGCCGATCTGGTGGTTTTTCATCAACGACCGTCCGCGCGACGCGAAGTGGATTTCCGCCGAGGAAAAAAACTTTTTGGAAACCACGCTGGACCGCGAAGCCGCGCTGCTGGAACCGCCGGTGAAAATTGCGTTCTGGCAGCGGCTCGCGCGGTGGGAAATTCTCGTGATGATCGTCATGAATTTTCTGCACAACGCGGCGGCCTATGGCTGCATGACTTTTTTCACGGACGGTTTGAAGTCGAAAGGTTTCAGTCCGGTGCAATATGGATTTTTGTTCGCCGCGCCCTACGCCGTCACCGCCGTCATCATGGTTCTCAACTCGTGGCACTCGGATAAAACCCGCGAACGACGCGGCCACGTCGCTCTAGTTTATACATTGAGCGGCACGAGCCTCGTTTTGAGCGTGCTAACACGCGATAATTTCTGGCTGTCCTACGCCTTCATGTGCCTCGCAATTCCCGGGCCGTTCGCCGCGCTCGCGCCGTTCTGGGCGATTCCGACCGAAACTTTGCCGAAGAACGTTTTCGGCCCGGTCATCGGCCTCGTCAATGCGCTCGGCAACACCGGCGGATTTTTTGGGCCGTACATCGTCGGCTGGTTGAAAAATTCATATCACAGCACCGCGATTCCCTTCAACGCCCTTGGAATTGGAATGCTGCTCGCCGCCGCGCTCGCCTTTTTGCTGCCGAAAAGCGTGAAACAAATTCAACCGGCGATTCCCAAAACGTGAACCAATTCCGCAACAATTTTCTTCGGAGATTTTTCGCAACTGAAAACCAGCGCGTCCGCCGGTGGTTCGAGAATGGCAAACTGGCTTGCCAGCAGCGATTGCGGCATGAAATGTCCGCGCCGTTTTTTTAACCGTTCTGCAATCAAGGTTCGCGGGCCGGTGAGATACACAAACTTCACGAGCGGATCACCTTCGGAAAGCTGGTCGCGATATTTTTTCTTCAAAGCCGAACATGTCAGCGCGGAAAATTCTTTTTTCGCCAGCAAGCGGACGATGATTTTCCCCAATATTTTCAACCATTTTTCACGGTCGGCATCGGTCAGCGGAATTCCGGCGCGCATCTTGGCGATGTTTTCCGCCGGATGGAATTCATCTCCTTCATAAAAAATCGCGCCGGTTCTTTTCGCGAACAAAGTCGCGACGGTCGTTTTGCCAACGCCGGTCACACCCATGAAGATCAAAACGGTCGGATGTCTTGGCGCTGCGCTCTTCACACAATTTTCAATTTTGGCAAATCCTGCGAATCCACCAAGCCGACCGGCTCCTGCTTCGCGTTCACGACAATCAAATCGTCAATGTTCCGCTCGTTAAAAATTTTCAGCGCCTCGACCGCCAGCGCGTTTTCGCAAATGCAGATCGGTTTTGGCGTCATCACGCGTTTCAAGGGTAACGACAAAAGATTTTCATTCGTCGCCATGTGCCGGCGAAAATCACCATCCGTAAAAACGCCGGCCAATTTTCCGCGCGCGTTCACAACGCTCAAGCTGCCGGACTTCGCGTGTGTCATTACCATCAACGCTTCTTTCACGGACAAATTTTCGTCCGCAATCGCGTTGCGGTTTCCCGTTCGCATGATGTCGCCGACGCGCAGCAACATCGCGCGTCCGATTGCGCCGCTCGGATGCAGTTTCGCAAAATCCTTCTGTTTGAAACCGCGCGCCTGCAAAACTGCCATTGCCAGCGCGTCGCCCATGACGAGCATCGCCGTCGTGCTGCTCGTCGGCGCGAGATTGAACGGACATGCCTCTTTCGAAACTTTGACGTTGAGCGAAACATCGCTGTGTCTGGCGAGAGACGACTTCACATTTCCAGTCACTGAAATGATTTTGACGGAAAATCTTTTCAAAGCCGGAAGCAGATTAAGCAATTCCTCTGATTCGCCCGAATAGCTCAAGGCAAGGATCACGTCGCCGTCGCTGACAATCCCCACGTCGCCGTGCAACGCATCCACGCTGTTGAGCACGACGCTCGTCGAGCCGGTGCTGGTGAGCGTGGCGGAAATTTTCCGGCCGACGTTTCCCGATTTGCCGATGCCGACGACGACGATTTTGCCGCGCTGTTTGACCGCCTCGACAATCAACCCGACCGCGCGATCAAACGACGCATCAAGCTGCGCCCGCACTTTTTTGAGCGCGGCGAGTTCGATGTCAAAAACTTGACGTGCTTTGGCGAGGTGGCTCACGGCGGCAGTCTGTCACGGATGCGCAAAGGTTTCAACCGTGTTTCGCGATTCAGATATTTTTGGCTGGCGACGGCAAAAGACATCCTCTAAATTGACGCGCATCCCAAACTATGAAAATGATTTCGACAAACGGATTATTTGTCCCCCTTGTTCTTTCTTCAATAATTTTTGTCCTGACGATGGCCAGCGCGTCGGCGCAGGAGCATCCACTTTATATTGACAGCAACCAGCCGGTTGAAAAGCGTGTCGACGACTTGCTTTCACGTCTCACGCTCGATGAAAAAGTTTCGCTGGTTCACGCCGATTCCAATTTTTCGACGGCGGGCGTTCCGCGTCTGGGCATCCCGAAATTGTGGATGGACGACGGTCCGCTCGGTGTCCGCGAAGAAGTCGGCGAACAATTCAAGGTTGCCGGGCGCACGGATGATTTTGCGACGGCCATGCCCGCGACGCTTGGTCTGGCGGCGACTTGGAATCCCGATCTGGCCATCGCTTACGGCACGGTGATCGGTCAGGAAGCGGTGCGGCGCGGCAAAAACATCATGCTCGGGCCGAGCCTGAACATTCAACGCACGCCGTTGTGCGGCCGCAATTTTGAATACATGGGCGAAGACCCGTTTCTCACCTCGCAAATAGCCGTCGGTTACATCGAAGGCGAGCAGGCACAGGGCATTTCTTCCTGCGCAAAGCATTTTGCCGCGAACAGCCAGGAGAATCAGCGGAATACGATCAATGAAATCATAGACGAGCGCACGTTGCGCGAAATTTATCTGCCGGCGTTCCGCGCGGCGGTGCAGAAAGCGGGCGTGTTGACCGTCATGGGTGCTTACAATCTGATCAACGGCCAGCATTGCTGCGAGAACGAGCACTTGCTCAATGAAATCCTGAAAGGCGATTGGGGCTTCAAAGGCATCGTCGTCTCCGACTGGGGCGGCGTGCATCACACCGATCTGGCCGCGCTCAACGGCATGGACATAGAAATGGGCTCGCACCAGCCTTACGAGAGCAATTACCTCGCTGCTCCATTTCTTGAAGAATTGAAATCAGGAAAAATTCCCATGTCCGTGCTGGACGACAAAGTGCGCCGGCATCTTTACGTGATGTTCAAATTGAATCTGATACACGATCCGTCGGAAACAAACGCCGTCGCCAATGCGTCGCCACAAACTTTATTGAGCACAAAGGAACATCAGGAAATTTCCCGCCGTATCGCTGAAGAATCCTTTGTGCTGTTGAAAAACAATGGCTTGCTTCCGCTGAATCCGACACGGATCAAATCCATCGCCATCATCGGCGCGAATGCCACAGCCAAATTCGCCCACGGCGGCGGCTCCGCGACGATCAAAGCGCCTTACGAAATCACCGCGCTGGAAGGAATCAGCAATCGTCTCGGCAACAATGTGAAAATTATTTATGCCCAAGGCTACAATCCGCCGTCCGGCTGGGGACGGGTGGATTACGATACAAATGGCATAGCAATGATTCCCGGATATGACTCCCAGCTGGCAGCCGATGCGGTGGCCGCGGCCAAATCAGCCGATATCGTCATTTATGTCGGCGGATTGAATCATCGCGGCGGTTACGACACGGAAGGGGCGGATCGAAAAGACATGAAATTGCCCGCAGATCAGGACACTCTGCTCGAAAAAATCATAAAAGCGAATCCAAAGACCGTCGTTGTTTTCAACGGCGGCGGCGCGGTGGAAATGGACAACTCGTGGTTTTCAAAAGCACCGGCTTTGCTTTACGCGTGGTATCCCGGATTGGAAGGCGGCAATGCGCTCGCACGCGTTCTTTTTGGCGACGTGAATCCATCCGGCAAATTGCCATGCACGTTTCCAAAAAAACTGGCCGACTCGCCGGCACACGCGCTCGACGCCTATCCCGGCACGAACAGCACGGTCGTTTACAAGGAAGGTTTGCTCGTCGGCTACCGCTGGTTCGACACGAAAGAAATCGAGCCGCTGTTTCCCTTCGGCTTCGGCTTAAGCTACACACATTTCAAATATTCAAATTTGAATCTTGTCCAGAACAACGATTCAAAAAATCCGGTGACTCTGGAATTTGAACTCGCCAACACTGGCGACCGCGCGGGCGCGGAAGTTGCCGAAGTTTATGTGCAACCAATCAATCCAAGCGTGTCGCGTCCACTCAAGGAACTGAAAGGCTTCAAGAAAATTTTCCTGCAACCGGGAGAAAAACAGAAAGTTTCCGTCACGCTCGATCAAAATGCGTTCGCTTATTATGACGTGGACAAAAAAGGCTGGGTCGCGGAGAAAGGCGGATACAAAATTCTCGTCGGCAGTTCCTCGCGCGACATTCTGCTCGACGGCCAGTTCAGTTTGACGGGAACAACGATTGTCGCGGCAAACTGAATTTACCTGCCGCTGGCGGAAAATTGCTGCGTGACGCGGCCAAGGCGTTTGTTGTCGGCGCGGATGCGAGCTGAAAGTGTTCGTGCGGTGGCTTGAAGAAATGGTGTCGCCAGCGCAGGCGCTTCGCGAGTAAGCCGGTTGAAATTCACAGCGGAAATTTTCAGTAACGTGCTGTTCATGTTGGCGACGACATCCGCAGAACGCGGGCCGTGATCAAACAACGCCATGTCACCGAAAAAATCTCCGGTGGTGAACGTCGCCAGAATCGTCTCCTTCCCGCCCATCATCGTCCGTGCGCGCAGTTCCCCGGCCAGAACCAGAAACATCGCGTCGCCCGCGTCGCCCTGACTGAACAGCACCGACCATTGCGCCACCTGTTGCAGTTCCATGAAGTCCGAGAGATGCGCGAGTTGAGCGTCCTTCAAATCGGCCAGAATTTTTACCCGGCGCAACGAACCCGGTGTCAGACCCGCGTGCGACGGATTTTCGGTGACGGTTCCGTTTTTCGCTGCAAAATAATTTTTGAGTTCGGGAATTTCCGACGCTTTCTGCCAGTTGCCCGCGCTCCGCGCAAAAACCCATGTGTTAGCCAGAACGCGACCGTCGTTGATCCAATCAACCAGCATCGGCAATTCGACCGGCCCGTACGGCGAATCGTCGATTCCCCAGACAAAAAAACTGTTGTTGGATTCCTGCGACTCCATAATGAAGTTTCTACCAGAGCTTATGGGATTTTGGAAGTAAAAAACGTCAATCCAGATTCGGATACGAGCCGAGGATTTTCACAAAGTTGCAATGCTTGCCAAGCTGTTCAATCGCCTTGGCGACTTTTTTGTCCTGCGCGTGGCCGTCGCAGTCAATGAAGAAGAAATATTCCCACGCCTTGCGTTTGCTCGGACGCGATTCGATCTTCGTCAAATTGATTTTGAACTTGCGGAATGCGGCGATGGCTTCGTGCAACGCGCCGACCTTGTCGGAAACGCTGACCATCAAACTCGTGCGGTCGTCGCCCGTTGGCGGGCTGCATTGACGACCGAGAACGAGAAAACGCGTCGCGTTCGCGGCGTTGTCCTGGATGTCCTGTTCCAAAATCTGCAATTTATATTTTTCCGCCGCGAGAATTCCGGCAATCGCCGCCGTGTTTTTTTCTTTCGCGGCAAGTTCTGCCGAACGCGCGTTGGACGATGTCTCGATGATTTCCACGCGCGGCAAATGATTTTGAATCCAGCCGCGGCATTGCGCGAGTGATTGCGGATGCGCATAGAGTTTTTTAATTTTCGCGCGCGGCGAATTGCTTAACAAGCATTGCTGCACTTTCAAAACGATCTGCGAAACGATTTTCAGGTCGCTGTCCACGAACATGTCGAGCGTGTGCGTGACGACGCCTTCGGTGGAATTTTCCACGGGCACCACGCCGTAATCCGCGCGGTTCTTGGCGACCTCGGTGAAAACGTCCGCGATGGTTTTTTGCGACGCGTAGCGCAGGCTCGAACCGAACCGCCGGATCGCGGCCTGATGCGTGAACGTCGCCTCCGGGCCGAGATACGCGATGGTCATGGTCTTTTCGAGCGCGAGCGCGCTGGACATGATTTCGCGGTAGATCGCGCGCAACTGCTCGTCGGTCATCGGCCCGGCGTTCGACTCGCAGACGCGCTCGAACACGGCGCGTTCGCGATGCGGCGCGTAAATCTCCTCGCCCGCCGCGAGCTTGATGTCGCCGATGGCGAGGACGTGGCGCGTGCGCTCGTTGAGCAGCCGGACGATGTGCGCGTCCAGCTTGTCAATCGCCTTGCGATGTTTGGGAATGTTCAAGCGAAGGTAGAATGCAGAATTTATAATGAAGAATCAAACCTGTTTCGCGCAGTGAAATCACGGCTCGAAGAACAAATTAAATTCCTTTGCGCGCAAACCTTTTTTTAATTCATCGTCTTCCGTCCATAAACACGCGTTCAAGTGAATCGCCAGCGCGATGAACGGTGTGTCTTTTTCGTCAATGCCGGAACACAAACGCCGCGCTTCAAGCCAAACGCCCAGCGGAATCGCCGATTCATCCACGAATTGAATGTGCGCGAACAAGGAATTCAACGCATCGAGCAATTCATCCTCGGACAAATCCGTCGCGGCGACGATGCGTTCCTTGTGCTTGAACAATTCGCTGAAAATGAAACGCGGGCAGCAGAAACTCAAACCGGCTTCCATCAAAAGAATTTCGCGGATGCGCGAACGGCGGCTGACCAGCGCCGAGAAAAGAATGTTCGTGTCAACGACGACCGGCGGATTCATTTCCGCTCATCGTTGAAACGGTTTTTGTTTTGCGTCCACCAACTGGATTTGATGTCCTCGGAAAGCTTCCACGCCGCGTCATCGGTCAGACGACTGCGCCGCGCCGCCGCCTCCACGCGCAACCAATCCAGAAAAGCGCGCACGGCTGCCGCCGACATTCCGTCGGTCGGAATGTTCACGCGGATTTCGTGGTCGTTGGTTTCAACGGCTATCATTCATCAAAACTAACGCAAGTTGGCTTGAAAAACAATAGCCATTGAATTTTTTAGGATTTCTCCTGTTCCACATTTTTATTTTCGCCCTGCGCTTCTTCCAATTTCAACTGCTCCGGCGCAACCGTCGCCAGGCCGGGATCCGCCGTGACGGGCGCGGGCGGTTTTTCGACGGGGATGCGGCGGAGTTCGTCCGCGGCGGGCAAATCTTCCAGGCCGCGCAGGCCGAAGTATTCGAGGAACAGCGCCGTCGTGCCGTAAGTGTTCGGGCGACCGACGACTTCCGCGCGGCCGACGGACTCGACGAGGCCGCGTTCCATGATGGTCTGCATCGTGCCGTCCACGTTCACGCCGCGGATCTGCTCGACCTCGGCGCGCGTGATGGGCTGGCGATACGCGATGATGGCGAGCGTCTCCAGCGCGGGCTGCGAGAGCCGCGACGGGCGGAGCTTCACGCCCACGAGCGCGCGCAGCCACGGGGAAAATTCCGGCTGCGTGACGAATTGCCACGAACCGGCGACGCACGCGAGCCGGTAACTGCGCGCGGCGGATTCGTGTTCGCGCGCAAGCTGTTCGAGCGCGGCGGTCAAGTCGCCCTCTCTGGTTTTCGCGAGCGATTTGGCGGTGGCGTCGGCGTCCTCGTGTTCGGCGGCGCTGGCGAGAACGTCGCGAAGTTCTTTCACGCTCAAAGGTTTTTGCGCGGAGAACAGCAGGGATTCGAGAATGAATTTTAGTTCCATGAAAAATAAAATTTAATTTTCCGGCGGCGGATTTGCCGCCAAATAAGTTTCCAAGCGCTCAATCAACGGCGGCAAGTCGCGTTGCGCCGTGTTCCAGACGACATCCAAATCCACGTCGTCATAATCGTGAATGATGATGTTGCGCATCGCGGTGACGAGATTCCACGGAATTTCCGGAAAAATTTTACGCGCTTCCGGCGAAAGTCGTCGTGCCGCTTCGCCGATGATTTCAAACTTGCGATTTACCGCTTCGTATTTTTCCTCGTTCGCCTTGAAATCATCGAGTGAAACTCCGGCGATGAAACGCCGGACGGCTTTGGCCGCGTCGAAAATGTCCGCCAGATAAGCGTTATCCTTCCGCATAAATCGGCGTGGCCGTTGAAAGGATGGAATGTTTGCGATAGCGATTGCGGCTGCGCTCAATCGCGCGACGGCTCACCAAATCCACGGGACGGGAAAATACTTTCGCCAACTGCTCCTGCATTTCGGCCCAATCGAGCAGCGTCGGATGCGCGTCGTCGCGCAACGTCGCCAGCAAATCAACGTCGCTGTCGCCGCGAAAATCGTCGCGCAACGCCGAGCCGAACAATTCAAGCCGCGCGATTCCGTGTTCCACACAGAATCGTCCGAGCTTCTCGCGGTTGAAATCCAGCTTCATATTTAAGTTTTATCATTTTGAACCGGCACTGTCAAAGTTGCGGATTTGAAATTTCAGGGAGCGGAATAACGGCAGCGACAGGCTCGGCTGTCGCAGGAATTGGCACGCCTGTTTGCGCGCGGCGGATTTCAATTTCCGCAAACGCTTCGGGCTGGACGCAGACGAGTTGCTTGAGCCGGATCAATTCCAGCAGCGCGAGAAAGGTGCAGATGACTTCCGCGCGGCTCGCGGCGCTCTCAAACAATTCGGCAAAACGCACGCCGCCGCGCTCGGAAATGATTTTCAGGATGCTTTCGATCTTTTCGCTGACGGTCCATTTGTCCTCGAAAATGTCGCGCGTATCGCCTTCGCGTTTTTTGAAGCGTTGCAGCACGCCGTTGACGGCGTTGAGCAGGTCGAAAATGGAAACGTCCGGTTTCGGCGCGGGCGCGGCGGATTCAAATTCCAGCTTTCCCGGCAGGCGCGGAAAAATATTTTCCTGCTCGGCTTCGCGCACCTGCAATTGCGCGGCGGCGTCTTTGAATTTTTTATATTCGACGAGCTGCCGGATCAATTCCCAGCGCGGGTCTTCGCCTTCGTCCTCGCCTTCGACGACGACTTGTTGATCCACGGGCAGCAGTTCGCGGCTCTTGATATACATGAGCGTCGAGGCCATCACGAGGAATTCGCCGGCGACCTCCAGATCGAATTCGCGCATGAGGTCAATGTGTGCTATAAATTGAGTGGCGAGTTTGGTGAGGTTGACCTCATAAATGTCCACCTCCTCCTTCTTGATGAGATAAAGAAGCAGGTCGAGCGGTCCTTCAAAGACCTCGAATTGAACTTTGTATTCGGACATGAACCGAAAAATTCTAGGACGGGCGGGCAAGGTTTGCAATGAAGGAAGGGAAATGAAAAAAATGTTTCACAAATTCAACACACACCTAAAAATTTTCGATTGCTTCTTCGTGTGCGTTTGAACAGAATTTGGCTTTGAATGTCGAATCATTGCAACCCGTTTAGCCTTAACTTCGATTAACTGTTATAGGTTTAGTTTATTATGTTGTTTCTAGAACATCTCGTTTTTTGGTCCGCTGTTGGTTTCAGCGGAGGAGTTATTTTTTCGTCTTTCTTTGAATGGACGTTGCACCGCTATCTGATGCACCGGCCTTTTTTGAATTTCAGATACGCCTTCCAAGCGCACGCACTGGTGCATCACCATGTTTTCAAATCAGACCACACCTATCACGTCATCAATGAGAAGGACAAAAAAATCATCCCGATGGCGTGGTGGAACGGCCCGTTGCTCATTTTCTTGGGAATGTTGCCTGTTCTCGCGCTGGCCTGGAGCATCGGCCGCTGGGAATTGATGATCGGTTCGTTTCTCGCCTTCGCCAGTTACTACGGCGCTTATGAATATATGCACTGGTGCATGCACCTGCCGAAAGCGCGTCGCGTCGAGCGTTCCTGGATTTTTTACCGGCTTAACGGCCATCACCTGCTCCATCACCGTTACATGCACAAAAATTACAACGTCGTGATGCCCTTCGCCGACCTTTGCCTCGGCACACTGCTGCTGCGCTCGAAAATAAAATTTCCGCAGCCGCGCGGCGCAGCCATTCCCGACGTGCAGCCGAAATTGAAACAGCCGTCGCCGTCGCAAACTTGACGCAAGCGCCGCGAAAAACTAACCTGCACAAGCTGGTTGGTGGTCGTAGCTCAACGGTAGAGTCCAAGCTTGTGGAGCTTGTTGTTGCGGGTTCGAATCCCGTCGGCCACCCCACCCCGCTTCTTATCCGATTTTCAACGCCTTCCGCCGCCAGGCTTCATCCGGACGGCCTGCGATGCGCGCCACTTGTTTCGGCGACAAAAAAGTCGGCCCGCCGAGAGCCGCCGCGCCCAGCCAGATGCCGGCAACTTTTTCCGCCATCAGCATCGCGGCCAGCACGGCTTCGGCGGTTCCGCCCAGTGTGACGATGCCGTGGTTCTCCAGCAACACCACGCGCGGCGGTCGTTGATATTTTTTTATGAACATCCCGGTGCGTTTGCGAATCTCCTGCGCGAGTCGCAAGCCGGGATCCGTATAAGGAACAAACACCGAAGCCACATCGCAGCAAACAATCTCGTCCGGAAAAATCCGTTTGCCGGCAAATTCACGGGCGCGCGGCGAACAAAGAATTCCGTTCACGGCCGGCGCGTGGGTGTGACCGACATAGTTGATGCCCGGCAAAGTCAGAAACCAGGCATGGAACAAGGCTTCCACCGACGGCTTCTTCGCCTTGGAATCCACCCGCGATTTCATCAAGCGACCATCCACCTCGGCATCGGAAAGTCCGGTTTCATCCAGCATTCGGAGCAGTAATCCGGCTTTGCATTCGACAACATCTTCTTTGTGCAGTGAACCGAGACAACCGCCGCTGGCCTTGACAAGAAAGGTTTTTTCACTCAAACGGGCGGACGTGTTGCCTTCACCAAGGATGGCGAGCGGGTGCAGAGGATTTGCCAGATCGTATGAAAGTTTCAGCAACGCCTTAAGTTTTTTTTGTCGCGTGTTCATGATATTCGGTTAATCAACGCAAAAACGCTTCGTGCAAGCCGCCGTCCACCGTGATGATCTGGCCGGTGGTTTTTGACAAACGCTGCGAGACCAAAAGAAAATAGGCCTCCGCCTGATCCGCTGGCGTGATCGGCGCTTTCGTCAGCGTGCGGTCGGCGTAAAATTGCGCGAGTTTTTTCACGAGTGATTCCGTCGCCTCGTCGTCGGTGTAAGGGATGTTGTATTTCGCGAGCGAGCCGATGACGCGGTCGCGTGGGAACATCGTCGAGCCTTGCACGACGGTCGCAGGCGCGACGCCGTTCACGCGCACGAGCGGCGCAAGTTCAATCGCCAGTTCGCGCACGAGATGATTGGCCGCCGCCTTGGAAACGTCATAGGCGACGGAACCTTTTTTCGCGACGGCGGCGTTCGCGGAAGTCGTGATAACCAACTGGCCTTTCAAGCCTTGTTCTTTCCACGTCTTGAACGCTTCGTCGCCGACGAGATAGCTGCCGGTGACGTTGATGCTGAACGTCAGCGCCCATTTGTCGTCGGGAATGTGGCCGGTCGTGTCGCTCGGCACAAAAATTCCGGCGGTCACGCAGATCGAATCGAAGCCGCCGTAAGCGAGCGCGACTTGATCTAGCATTTTGCGGATGTTCGCGCGGTCGGTGATGTTCGCGGCGAGGCCAATGGCCGGGCCGCAATTGGAAATGCCCGTGCCCGCGACGCCGATGCCCAAACCGTATTTGTCGGTGATTTCTTTCGCCGTCGCGTTCGCGGCGTCGGTGTTCAAATCGACGCAGACAATGTGCGCGCCTTCTTTCACGAGCCGATGCGCCGTTTCTTTTCCAATTCCCGAACCCGCGCCAATGACGACGATGATTTGCCGCGCCAATTCTTTTTCCGCCGGCATCCGTTTCAACTTCGCTTCTTCGAGCAGCCAATATTCGATGTCGAACGCCTCCTGCTGCGGCAGCGCGATGTATTTGTCAATCGCCTCCGCGCCGCGCATGACCTCGACGGCGCAGTTGTAAAATTCCGCCGTGACGCGCGACTCGGATTTGTCCTTGCCCCACGCGACCATGCCGAGACCGGGAATCAAAACGATGGTCGGGTTCGGGTCGCGCATCGCGGGCGAATTCGCGTGCTTGCACTTGTCGTAATACGTCGCGTAATCCTTGCGATATTGCACAAGGCCGGCGGCGAGTTTTTTCTTCAACGCCGCCGTGTCCTCGGTCTGCGGATTCCACGCGACGTAAAGCGGCTTGATTTTCGTGCGCAGAAAATGATCGGGACAGCTCGTGCCGAGTTCCGCGAGACGCGGCGCGTCGTGGGAATTCACAAAATGCAAAATCTTTTCATCGTCCTGAATCGTGGCGATGAAACGTTTCTGCTGCGAAACCTGTCCTCGCAGCCACGGCAGAATCGCGGCGAAAACTTCATTGCGTTTTTCCGGCGCGAGCGTCTGATATTTTGCGCCGCCGAACGCTTTTGCATCGCCGCCTTTGGCCTGATATTTTGCTTCAATGTATTGCGACGCCTTCTCGATGAAATCCAAAGTGCGCAGGTAACATTCCTTGTCGTCATTCGCCCACGAAATGAAACCGTGCTGACCCATCATGATCGCCGTCGCCTTCGGATTGCGTTTCACGATTTCCTGCATCGCGAGACCGAGTTCAAAACCGGGGCGCATCCATGGCACATAATCCATTTCGCCGCCAAAAATTTCCTGCGTCAGTTTTTCGCAATTCGCCGAGGCCGCGATCGCGATGACCGCGTTCGGGTGCATGTGATCCACGAACTTCGCGGGAATAAAACTGTGCAGCGGCGTGTCAATCGAAGACGCGCGCGGATTCAAGTTGAACGTCGTGTGATTGTAAGCCGCGACCATGTCGTCCTCGGCTTGCGACTTGAGACCTTTGTCTTTGCGCGCCGCGTAGGATTTTTGCAGGCCAAGTAATTTGGATTGGTAGAGCGATGAGAAATTTTCGCGCAAGCTCGTCCGCAAATCGCCGCCAGAACCCTTGACCCACAGCACCTCGACAGCTTCGCCAGTAAGCGGGTCTTTCTCGATGATCTTCGACGAAGTGTTGCCGCCGCCGGTATTCGTGATGCGCTGGTCCGCGCCGAGTTTGTTCGAGCGATAAACGAGCCGGTCAACGCCGGAAAATTTCGCAACTTCAGCGTCGTTCCACAGGTTCGTCACATGCTGATAAGTTTTCATTCGCGGCATTTTAACCATTTTGCCGGCTAAAGACAAAAAATTGTCAACTTCTTCGGGCCATGCGCACCCAAGACCAAAATACGCTCAATATCGCCTGTCCGACTTGGCCCCGTGATGAACGAAATCATGCTAGGATAATTCGCGACGTATTTCTGCTGCAACAATTCAAACGCGGCGGGCAAATCGGCCACAAGTTGTTCGCGTCGCGCGAGCACGACGTGATGTGGCGGCAGCACGGATAACGCACGTCCACCCGCGCTGCGGTTCGTCACCAGCACGCTGCCGGTCTGCGCGACGAGCGCGTCACATTCGGAAATGCCCACGTCGCACGTTTCAAGTTCGTGAACGTTGTAAGGCTTGTCGGTGCGAAGCAGAGGAAGGTTCAGCGGCGGGCAGATCGCGTCCGTCAATCCACCGGAATGACACGCGGCGCGTTTCCAATTTTCTGACTCGCGCAAGCGCAGTAAAGCCTGTCTTGCTTCATCAGCAGAATTGAGCAATTGAAAATCCGCCTTCAGTTCGGCGGTATTTTTGGCGAATAGCGCGAGTTGTTCGTCAAAACTTTCACCAACCTTCGGCAGCCACTGACGCGCGGTCGAAATAGTTTTTGCCGAAGCAGGCAAATGAATTTCGCCATGCGAGCCGGGCAGCGGCGCTGGCGTTTTCAACGCCTCGCGCACGCGCGCTAGAATTTTTTCGCGCTCGGTCATTTCCGTTTCCTCCACCAATCCTTGAATGTTTCCGGCGCGACGTCCGGCAGGTCGCGCGTTTGCGTCCAGTGATAGCCGGGGTCGAGCCGCGTGCCTTTTACGAGTTTTTGCAACGGCTGCGTGAGGCGCGCGAATTTTTTTGCAAACGCCCAGAGCTTCGGATGATTCGCCAGTTGCACGAACGATTTAAAACCGATCCGTTCTTTGAGCGTCGGCTGTTGCGCGGCGGCGTTGCGACGGTTTTGCAACAGGTGATGATGCAGATTAATTTTCACCGGACACGCCTCGGTGCACGCGCCGCAGAGCGAACTCGCGTTGGAAAGATGTTTCCAATCCTGCAAGCCGCGCAGATGCGGCGTGATAACCGAACCGATCGGACCGCCGTAAGTCGTGCCGTAAGTGTGGCCGCCGATGTTTTTGAAAATCGGGCAGACGTTCAGGCACGCGCCGCAGCGGATGCAATGCAACGCGTCGCGTTGCTCGGCGTCGGCAAGGAGTTCGGTGCGATGATTGTCGAGCAGCACCACGTGCCATTCCTCCGGGCCGTCGCTCTCGCCCGGCTGGCGCGGGCCGCCATACATCGTGTTGTAGCACGTCAACGGCTGGCCAGCTCCCGCCGTCGCGAGTATCGGCAGAAACAGCGCGAGGTCGCCCATCTTCGGCAGAATTTTTTCGATGCCGAGCAATGAAATCATTGTCTTCGGCAGCGCGGCGGTGAGGCGCGCGTTGCCCTCGTTTTCCGTGATGGAAATCATGCCGGTCTCGGCGATGGCGAAATTCGCGCCGGTGATGCCGATGTCCGCCGTGAGAAATTTTTTGCGCAGCGCGCGCCGCGCGATCATCGTGAGTTCTTCAGGATCGTTCGTCGGTGCGCTGCCGAGTTCGCGCTGGAACAATTCGCTAATCTCGCCGCGCGTCAGGTGCATCGAGGGAAACACGATGTGATATGGCGCTTCGTGGCGAAGCTGGACGATGAATTCACCGAGGTCATTTTCGACGACGTTGAGGCCGGCGTGTTCGAGCGCGTCGTTGAGATGAATTTCCTCGGCGGTCATCGCCTTGGACTTGATGACGGACTTCGCTTTTTTGTCGCGGACAATCTGCAAAATGATTTCGCGCGCCTGCGCCGCCGTGCTCGCCCAATGAACTTTTGTCCCGCGCGCCTCGATTTTTGCGGTGAACTCGACGAGATATTTGTCCAGATGATTGAGCGCGTCCCATTTCGCCTCGGCGGCGAGCTGGCGCGCGGATTCCCAGCTTTGAAACGACGCCTTGCGCTGGTCGCGGGCGACTTCGTAATGACTCAGCGCCGTGCGGATGATTTTGCGATGCTGCAAATCGCCCGCCATCACGCGGGCATCTTTCAGAAATTGCGAAGCGAAATTCATTGCTGATTCAAAACTTCCGCGAGGTGAATCGTTTTGAGTTTGCTGCCCTGGCGCGAGAGCAGGCCTTGCAAGTGCATCAGGCAGCTCGAATCGTTCGAGACGATGTAATCCGCGCCGGTCTCGATGGCGTTGGCGCATTTCAGGTCGCCCATCGCCGTCGAGATCATCGGCAACTTCGTGGCGAACGTGCCGCCGAAACCGCAGCACGTCTCGACCTCCGCCATCTCGACGAGTTGCAGGCCGCGAACGTGGCCGAGCAGTTCGCGCGGCGATTTTTTCACGCCGAGTTCGCGCAGGCCGTGGCAGCCGTCGTGAAACGTGACCTTGTGCGGAAATGTCGCGCCGAGATCGGTCACGCCGAGTTTCTTCACGAGAAATTCGGAAAATTCCCACGTGCGCGCCGAGATTTGTTTCGCCAGTTCCGATTGCGGCGTGTCCTTGAAAAGTTCGGGATAAAAATTGTTCAACATCGCGCCGCACGAACCCGAGCCGATGACGATGACTTCCGCGTTTTGCAACTGCTGTAAAACTTTCGCGGCGACGGCGCGCGCCTCGTCCCAATAGCCGGAGTTGAACGGCGGCTGGCCGCAGCAGACGATTTCTTCGGGACAAACAACCTTGTGGCCGAGGCGTTCCAGAATTTCGACCATGCAGATGCCCGCGCGCGGAAACAGCGCGTCCATGAAGCAGGGGATGAAAAGCGTGACGGTCATGCTTCAAACTTGTCCGCGACGACACAAAGCGGCAAAGCGCGGCGACGCTTCGTTCCAAGCCGACGACGGTGACGGTTCGTAGCGCACCACGCCGCTGGATTCGCGGACCACTTCGCGCATTTCGGCTAGTGAAGCAAGTTCACCACTGGCGCGAATCTGGGTCAGTAGATTGCCCATGGCCGTCGCTTCAACCGGGCCGGCCATGACCGGACGCCGGCAGGCGTCGGCGGTGAATTGATTCAGAAGTTTGTTTTGCGAACCGCCGCCGACAATGTGAATCACCTCGATTTTATTGCCGGTGAGTTCTTCCAGCGAGCCGAGCGTCTCGCGATACTTGAGCGCAAGGCTTTCGTAACAGCAGCGAACCAGTTCGCCGTCGGTCTTCGGCACGGGCTGCTTCGTCTCGCGGCAAAATTCCTGAATCGTCTTGGGCATGTCGGGCGGATTGAGAAAGCGCGTGTCGTTCAGGTTGACGAGACTGCGAAGCGGCCTGGCTTTCACCGCCATTCGCACGAGCCGGGCGTAATCGTGTTTGCGTCCGGCTACATCGAATGAACGCTTGCACTGCTGCACGAGCCAGAGTCCCATGATGTTTTTCATCAGAAGATAAGCGCCGTCGAGTCCGCCTTCGTTGGTCATGTTCAATTCCAACGCGCGCGGCGACAGCGCGGCCTGCTTCAATTCCACGCCCATCAACGACCAGGTGCCGGAACTGATGTAAGCCCAATTGCTTTTGCCGGTGTTCGCCGTCGGCACGCCCGCAACGGCGGACGCGGTGTCGTGCGACGGCGGCGCGACCACTTTCACGCCCGCGAGATTGGTTTTTTCAGCGAGCGATTTGCGCACAATGCCGAGTTCCGTTCCCGGCGGAACGATTTTCGGCAGAAAATGCACGGGCAGGCCGAGTTGCTTGAGCAACGGCAACGACCAGTTGCGCCGGAGCGGATGCACAAATTGCGAGGTCGAGGCGATCGTGAACTCGGATTTTTTCGCGCCGCACAGACACCAATGCAAAAAATCCGGCATGAACAAAAGTGTTTTTGCCGCGTCCAGAATTTCCGGCGAATTTTTTTGCCACGCGAGCAACTGGTAAAGCGAGTTGATCTCCATGAATTGGAGTCCCGACTGCGCGAAGATTTTTGCGCGCGGCACTTTCTTGAAAGTCGGCTCCAACAGACCGTGCGTGCGGAGGTCGCGGTAGTGATACGGCTGGCCGAGAATTTCATCCTGCTTGTTCAGTAACACGAAGTCCACGCCCCATGTGTCCGCGCCGACAGAGACGATTTGTCCGCCGAATTTTTTCCCGGCGAGCGCGAGGCCGTTCTGGATTTCCGACCAGAGCCTCAACACGTCGCACCGAATCGTCCCGCCAAGCGCGACCGGGCCATTGGCAAAACGATGCATTTCCTCCAGCCGTAGATTTTCGCCATTCCAGATACCGGCAATCACCCGGCCACTCTCGGCACCGACATCAATTGCCAGGTAAACCTGTATTCCGCGTTTCACGGGTTCAATGGATTTGAGACATTACTACCGGGCAATTGGAAATATACTGGATTAACTTTTAACCGCCGCGTCCTTTGCTTCCAGCTTCTGCCAGAAGAGGCCGTAAACGGCGATGAGGACAAAGCACACTAGCGGCACCGCCATGCCAACGCGCATCGAATGGACATCGGCGATGTGGCCCATGAACGGCGGGGCAATCGCACCACCCACAATGGACATGACAATGAGCGACGAGCCAAGTTTTGTATAATCGCCCAGTCCGCGGATGCCCAGCGCGAAAATGGTCGGGAACATGACGGACATGAAGAAGAAGGTGCCGAACAATGCATACAAACCCAGCGAGCCGCCGCCCATGCATACGGCCGCGAGCACCACGTTGATGGCCGCGTAAGCCGCGAGCACGAGGTGGGGCTTGAACTGGCTGATAACGGCGCTGCCGCAAAAGCGTCCAACCGTGAACAGCACAAAACCGATTCCCCCCAGCATCGTGGCGGCTTTCGCCGGCGTCACGTCGGCGTCGTTCTCAATGATATAATTGACACAGAAGCTGAAGATGCCCGTCTGCGCCGCGACGTAAAGAAACTGTGCGACGACGCCGAGCGTAAAATGTTTGCGGCGGAACATGTCCCAATTCTTTGAAACCACAATGAACGATCCAATGTAAGCGGTGGTGATCAAACCGTATTTGGTCGGGTCGAGCAAATTCGCAGGCAAGTTGAGCAGCACCCAAACCAATCCCATAATCGGCGCGATGAAGAAATACAGCAGGCTCCACACAATCGCCAGCGCGATGCCGATGCCCGCCAACTGGCCGCCGGAAGGCTTGAGGCTGATTTTCTGATCGGCGGATTTTTTGCTTTCATCCTCGGCATGCAAATCCGGCACCGGTGCAAAAATGAAAACAAGAAACCACACCGCTGCGAAGATGCCGATGCCCAAATAGGGAGCGGACAAGCCGGTATTAGCATTGGTGGCTGAGGCGGCAGCGCCAGCGGCACCGCTCGATCCGCCTCCTCCGAAAACGAAGTATCCGCCCACAATCGGGCCGAGAATCCAGCCGACGCCGTTGAACGTTTGCGCGATGTTGATGCGCGTCGCGCCGTGTTCCGGTGGGCCGAGCACGGTCGTGTAGGGGTTGGCGATGGTTTCCAGACAGGTCATCCCCGTGGCGATGACAAACAGTCCCAGCAAAAATGCAGAATACGTGCCGATGCTCACCGCATGAATGAACAAAAAGGCACCGCTGGCAATCAGCGCGAGGCCGACAAGAATGCCGCCCTTGTAACCGATCTTGCGCGCAATCAATCCGGCGGGAATCGCCATCAGGAAGTAAGCCAGATAATTGGCAGACTGCACGAGACCGGACTGCTCCTTGTTGATGTGGAGCGAGTCCTGAAAGTGCTTGTTGAGGATGTCAATCATCCCGTTGCAAAACCCCCAGAGCAGAAACAACGAGGTGACCAGTGCAAAGGTGATGAAAAGATTTTTGCCGTCCGCCGCGCGGAACAGGTTCTTGCCCGGTCGGTTCGTGGTGGATTGTGGAGTCGGTATCATATTTATTTGCTTTTATCGGGATTGGGTGCGAGAACCGGCTTCAAGTTGTTGCCGGTAATTTTTAAGGAACAGGTCAGGTCACTCAATTTTTCGCCGGGTAATTCCACCGTCAAACCGTCGGCGGTCTGCGTGAATTTCAATTTGCCCTTGTGCCCGAGCAATTCCACGCGTTTGATTTTGTTCACGCTCGCGTCATCGGTTTTGGCGAGCGACCTGATGACGAACTTCCCATCATCAGGCCAGCCGAGCGCGATCGCGTAAAGGGTTTTGCCCTTCGTCGTGAAGCGGATGTCTTTGGCGCTGTAAGTGAAATTTTCCTTGAACGCGCCGCCTTTGGCTTGCACTTCGCCTTCACCATAAACCAGCCACGGGCGCGTACCATAAATCGCTTCGCCGTTGATGGCCGTCCAGTCGGCCAACTGATGCAACATCGTCTCGACTTCAGGATCGAGCGAGCCATCGGGACGCAGCACGACGTTGAGGAGTAAATTTCCGTTTTTGCTGACGATGTCCACGAGCATATGAACCGTCCAGCTCAACGGCTGGTATTTCCAGTGACGATTATAAAACCAGTCGCCGATGGACGTGTCGGTCTGCCACGGATTCGGATTGATGTGGCCATTGACCCCGCGTTCAAAGTCCTGCACCCAGCGGCCGTCGGAAGGTTGCTTGCAAGTGTAGACAGTTGTCAGCTTGCCGTGATTATGCTGGATGCTGTCGTTGTAAAGATTCGCAATCTGGCTCAAGCCCACTTCGTTGCCGAAGGGAACGCCACCGTCGCTGTAAAGCAGGTCGGGATGATAATTGTCCACCAACTCCTTGATTTCATCAAACCATTGCTGCTGCCAGCGCGGATCTTTGCTATACCAGCCGGCGTCGCCCGGTTTGGAGGGGAAATGATAAAGGTCCCAGTAATTGGAATTGGCACCGTCATACGGCACGCCAGCAAGCGGGCCGCTATGGTCTGATTTGTGGCTGTCCTGAAACCAGGTAAAGCTCGCGCCAAGATGTTCGGAAACGCCGAAGTGTAGACCTTGTTTCTTCGCAGCCTTCTGCCAGTCGCCCACCACGTCACGATGCGGACCGTAGTTCACGGCGTTCCATTTATGCAACGGCGAATTCCACAGGAAAAAATCGTCGTGATGCGAACCCATGCTGACGAAATATCGCGCGCCGGCTTTTTTATAGAGGGCCATCAATTTTTCAGGATCCCATTTCTCGGCTTTCCAGAGCGGAATGATGTCCTTCCAGCCGTTTGTGGACGGATGGCCGAAGCGCGCGAGGTGATCGTTGTAATCCGCCGAACCTTGCTCATACATTTTGCGCGCATACCAATCGCCTTCCATCGGCACAGACTGCGGCCCCCAGTGCGCCCAAATGCCGAACTTCGCGTCGCGAAACCATTCGGGGCAGGAATAATTTGTCAGTGAGTCCATCGTAGCGGAAAATTTTCCAGGTGTGATGGCCAGCGCATTCGTCACGTTCGCTACCGACGCCTGCGCCGTCAGTGCGGTGACGAAGATCGCCCCAAACAGGCCCAATTGAATTGTGATGTTTTTTTTCATGATGTTATTTTTGCTTAATTTTTAGGCACTCTCGAGAATGATGTTTGCATATGGTGTCGTGTCGGCGGTACGGATCAAGCCGATGGCCTGCGGCACGCGCTGCTTGAACTCGACATGCGGTTCATGGGACAATTTGATTCCGCGCAACGCTTCGGCGAAGGCCGAGCGGGTCTTGGTGCTGTTCTGTTTCAAGAACTCCTGCGCCATCCAAGCCTTGCCAATCTGGAAGTTCGGCCGCAACGCACGCAGCACCGCCAACACGGTGGGCACATCATCCACGAGAGAAATGTCCACGGTCTCGACCCCCGACCAAAATGGAAAACCGCGATCAGCAATGACGAGCGTGTTGGTGTGGCGCACGCGACTAAGCAGCGAGTTTATTTGAGGATTGAGAATGCCGGTTTTGAGCATAAGCAGTGTTTTTGTTTGGTCAGAACCCGCGCAGGTCGGTGCTGCTGCGCTTGGGCAGGCCGGGTGCGGGGGTGCGTTTGAGCACAAGGTATTTAATGCCGAGTTTTTGGCAATACTCGCTTTTGCCACCTTTGTCGCCATCGTCGTTCACGGCGTAAATATCCGGCTTGATTTTTTTAATCTCCGGGACGGCGTCAAGCCAGCCGTCTCCGCTGGAAATCAATGCCTGTTTCACATACTTGATCGAGCCGACAACGTAACGCCGCTCGTCCTGAGGCAGCAACGGATGGCCTTCGCCTTTGAGCAGCCGGATGTTCGCGTCATGCCCGACGGTGACGTAGAGATCGCCAAAAGCGCTGGCTTCTTCGAGAAACCGGATATGGCCGGAGTGAAACCAGTCGTAGCTGCCGGTGGCGATGACTTTTTTCCGGCCGGGCGTGGAAGGCATCGGCGGTGGTTCTGGAAAACCTTTTAATTCATCGACTCTGAAAACGTGATAGGCGATTTTGTTTTCATCGGCAAATTTTTTGCGCGCGGAATTCGTCGTGATTTCACAGTCCGCCCAGATGTCTGTGTGCAGATTTTTCGGCAGCATATCAAAGTTGTTTGAGCCGTCAGCTTCAATCACCCGGCTGACATAACGGACGGCGTTCAAAAAATACAGCCGTTCCGCCAGCGGAAATTTCGGCGCTTTGCCGGTGAGTTTTCGCAGCGTGGCATCCGGCCAGAGCAAAACGGAAAGTTCGCCGAGCTTGGAAGCTTCTTCGAGAAAGCGCAGATCGCGCGACTCGATGTCGTCGAATCCGCCGGAAACGATGATTTGTTTTGAAGCACTCATTTTTGCGCGACACGCACATTCACTTTGAACGCGCCCGGAACCGACTCGTTGGAAACGACGATCAAATAACCACCGCCGCAGCCGGAATACATCGCGCCAAGATATTGCTGCTGATACGCCTTGAGCATTGCCATCAAATCCAGCCGGATGAGTGGATGCCGGACAACGTGCGGCAGCAGCGTCTCCCAGCATTTCATGTTCAGGTTGAGTGACGCGCCAAACGCCTTCGCGTCCATTCTCACAATGGCATCGTAGCAATCTTTTCCCGACTGGCCGAGACGCGCGACCCATTTTGGCTCCATGTTTTTTATGCCGAGCGGACTGTAGCCGTCCGGCCGAGGTTCGACGGGAATCAAATGCAAAACTTTTTCCAGCCAGCGCGCAACGCGGGGCGAATTGCACGATTCGATGTGCGCGGGGAAAACGCCGCCGCGAATTTTGAAATCATAATCCAGCCGGTTCACGCCGGGATAAACCAGGCCGATCATGTCCTGAGAACCGCTCGGCTCGGCCTTGTTTTGGTTTTCAACTTCGTAAAGTTCACGCGCCAAATCTTCCAGCGAACGGTTCGGCAATTTGCCTTTCCAGATTTTCATCGCCACCGCGCGCGTGCCGCTGGCGATGCCGGAACGATCCATCGGACGAAAATCCGGTTCGATCTGCACCACGACCATCGCGCCGGGCGGCTTCGGGTTGTGCTGCGAGACGAACGGCTGGTCAATCCAACCACCCGCGAGTTGCAAGCGGTTGGGAATCGAACCGAGAAGTATTTCAACCGGCGAATTTTTCATCAGCCGATGCCCACGCGTTTGCCGGCTTTGCGGGCGTGATATTGTTCCGTGATCCACGCGTAAGTTTCCGCGAGGCCTTTGTTCAAGGTTGTTGTCGGTTCCCACTTGAGAACTTTTTTGATGAACGTGTTGTCTGAATTGCGACCGGCCACGCCCTGCGGCGCGTTGAGGTCGTATTTGCGGTTCATCTTCACGCCCGCGATTTTCTCGATTTTGGTGAGCAGTTCGTTGATGGAGACGAGTTCGCTGGAACCGAGGTTGATCGGCGTCGCGATCAAATCGTCGCTGTGCATGATCTTGTCAATGCCCACCACGCAGTCGTCAATATACATGAAGCTGCGCGTCTGATGGCCGTCGCCCCAGATCGTGATGTCCTTCTTGCCGGTGTCAATCGCCTCGATGACCTTGCGGCACAGCGCGGCGGGCGCCTTTTCACGGCCGCCGTCCCAGGTGCCGTGCGGCCCATAGACATTATGGAAACGGGCGATCGCCGTCTTCATGCCGCGTTCGTGCCAGTATTCCTCGCAGAACATTTCGGAAATCAATTTCTCCCAGCCGTAGCCGCGTTCGGCCATCGCCGGATAAGCATCGGATTCCTTCAGTGCGCGGACATTCGGATCTTTTTGCAGCAGTGTGTTGTAAGCGCAGGCCGAACTGGAAAAAAAGTAACGGCGCGCACCGGCTTTGTAAGCAGCTTCGACCATGTTCGTGTTGATGAGAATTGAACGCAAACATTCCACACGAAATTTTTCAATGAAACCCATGCCGCCCATGTCGGCAGCGAGGTTATAAACTTCCACCGCGCCTTCGACGACACGCTTGCAGTTTTCCTCGATGCTCACGTCCAGGCAAAGATTTTGTACGCCGGGAACGTGCAGATACCATTCGTAAAGCGGCTTCTTGTCCACCGCGCGGATGTTGGTGAAGCCCTTCTTCCTGAAGTAAAGTGCGAGATTGCCGGCAATAAATCCGCCCGCGCCGGTGATGACGATCAAATCATCCTTTTTCAAGGCTGGCTCTTTTTCGACAAGGCGTTTTGTTTGGTTCATAAATTTGTTTTACTGTTTGCGTTGAGTTTTAGCGTACCGCAATCCTCTTCCTAATCTGAACTCAAACAACAATATCTTCGACAGAACGCCGCTGGAATGGCTATTGTTGGCCAATGCATGGACATTATTGATTTAATGTGATAAAAGCACGTAAAAATTCCGGCAAACGAATGCCCAACGTCCCCGAGTTCTTTTCTGCCGATGTGGCGGAGGCACGCCGGTTTTACCTCGACCTCAATCCACCGAAGAAACGGCAATTGGTGGTGGTCTGTGGTGGACTTGAGCATTGCAAGCCGGACTACGCCATCCACCGCGAAACATTTCCGTTTTATTCCATCGAGTATGTGGCGCGCGGACGCGGCGAGGTGAAGCTTAAGGGTCGCAGTTTTCCGCTGCAACCCGGGCGCTTGTTTTCCTACGGGCCGGGCATTCCGCATCACATCATTGGAGACGCAGCCGATCCGCTGGTCAAATACTTCGTGGACTTTGTCGGAACGCAGGCGGCGGTTTTGTTGCGTTCATGCGGCCTGTCGCCGGGTCGCGTTTCGGAAGTTTTTCCGACAAACGTGCTTCAACCGCTTTTTGACGAACTCATCCAGGCCGGATTACAGGTGCGGCGCGAGAGCGTGGTGTTGTGCGGAAAATTGCTGGAGTGTCTGGCTCTTCGAATGACCGGAGCACGTGCACCGCTTGAAGGTGCAGAAACATTTGCATTTAGCACCTTCCAACAATGCCGTCATCACATTGAACAACACAGTCTGCGATTGCGAACGCTGGAGCAGATTGCGAGCGAGTGCCATGTCAACAACGCCTATCTCTGCCGTCTGTTCCGACGCTACGATAACCAAAGCCCTTACCAATATCTGCTCCGACTCAAGATGAACTACGCTGCCGAACGCCTGCAACAACCCGGAGCACTAATAAAACGGGTGGCGGAAGAGTCGGGCTTCGCCGACCCTTTTCACTTCTCCCGAGTGTTCACTTCCGTTTTCGGGCTTTCACCAACCGCCTTTCGTGGGCTTCGATAAGACAAAAGCGGGTCAGCGCAGATTTTTGCCGTAAAGCGGGCCGAAGTTGGCACATGCACGAAAATCCGCGCCTTCCAAATCCGCCGTGCCAAAGGGCGTCCACGCACCCGGACGAAAAACTTTTTCCTCGCTGACGTTGTGCATGTAAACCGGAATGCGCAGCATCGCGGCCAGCGTGATCAAGTCCGCGCCGATGTGACCGTGGCTGATCGTGCCATGGTTCGCGCCCCACGCGTTCATCACCGAATAGACATCGCGGAAAACTCCCCTGCCCGTCAGGTTCGGCACAAACCAATGCGAAGGCCAGGTCGGATTGGTCCGTTCTTCGAGGACGGAATATATTTCTTTCGGCAGGTCCACGAACTGACCTTCCGCGATTTGCAACACCGGGCCAAGACCTTTGACAAGGTTGATGCGGAACATCGTCGCCGGCATATTCGCGCGCGTACCGTAGGCGCTGGAAAATCCGCCGCCGCGAAAATATTCATAGATCGCCGGTGGCCAGGTCGTCGCTTCGAGACACGCCTGCGCCTCTTCCGAGGAAATTTCCCAGAACGGTTTCATCACCGCCTGACCGTTGCGCATCTGTTTGCCGCAGCCGTCGAGCGCCGCCGCGCCGGAGTTGATCAAATGCAACAACCCGTTCGACGCCGCGCCTGACAGGTTACGACCGGTCACGCGCTTGACCGCGCCCGGACTCCAATACGTCCGCACGTCGGCAAAAATCTGCGCGCTGTCGGTCAATAAATGCCCCAGCAACATGCAAAGGCCGTTCAACGAATCATTTTCCGTCGCCACCAGGAATGGTTCGCGGATGCCGTTCCAATCGAAGGACGAACTCAACATCGCTTCAAGAAAATCACCGTTGGGATAATGATCCGTCCAATGCCGCTGGCCTTGAAAGCCCGAGAGAATCGCGTTGTGTCCCAATGCTTCTTCGCCAAAACCCAGTTTTGCGAGACGCGGATTGCCAATCATCAGGTCGCGAACGATTATCGCGGATTTCACCATGAAATCCCACTCCCAGTCTTTGCGTTTGCGGGTGCGTGAAGCCTTGTTGTAATCCTTGCCTTCGGGACAATTTTTTTTCACCCACAGACGCGCGCGTTTGAATTCAACCTCGTCGTAAATTTTTTCCTCGACGCGGCGGATCACTTCCGTCATGTCCACGCACTCGACTCTCATGCCGAAATAATCTTCAAACAAATCCTGGTTCACAATCGAGCCGGCGATGCCCATCGAAACTCCGCCGACCGACAAATACGATTTGCCGCGCATCGCGGCGACGGCGAGACCGGCTTTGACGAAGCTTAAAATTTTTCCGCGCACGTCGCCGGGAATCACCGTGTCGCCGATGTTCTGCACGTCGCGTCCGTAGATGGTGAACGCGGGCAAACCCTTCTGCGTGTGCCCCGCGCCGACAGCGGCGAGATAAACCGCGCCGGGCCGCTCCGTGCCATTGAACCCCCAGATCGCCTTCGGCACGCTCGCGTCCATGTCCATCGTCTCGGAACCGTAACACCAGCACGGCGTGACGGTCAGCGAGACACCGACTCCTTCTTTCTTGAATTTCTCCGCCGCCATCGCTGCTTCCGTCACGCCGCCGATACAATGGTCGGCGATCACGCATTCGACGGGCAGCCCGTTCGAATGACGCAACGTGGATGCGATGAGTTTGGCGACATTCGTCGCCTTGGTCATCGTGGTTTTTTCGAGCGATTCGCGAACGCCTTGCAGCCGCCCATCAATCGTCGGACGAATGCCGACTTTCGGCATATCGCCGACAAGACGGTTGACCGGAGGATTGAGTTTCATGCTGGATTTGAGAGCGGACATTTTGATTTGCCAGATGATTTCACAGGGTTGTTGATGGAGCAAGCGTATCAATTTGAAATTTGATTTCTCTTTTGGACTGTCCTGCGGCAATCATCGGGCATGAAAAAATCCAAGACTGGGAATCCAGCGAAGCGCAAAGCGCGGCTGGACGCAAGTGTTCAGTTTCACGAATTTCACTTCGGCAAGCACCGATTATCACAGGCTGAAATTCTGGACAATTAGCCCCGACGCCGTGTTGCGAATCGCTGCTTCGTCCATTGCCGTAGGAAATTGCGTTTGAAATAATGTGGCGTTTTGCCGACCGTTGTTGAAATCTATCCGAACCACTTTTGAAAACCGTCGCATGAAGAAAAAATCTACCACCAAATCTCCGCTTTATAAAAATCCCGCCGCATCCGCCGCCCGGCGCGTCAAAGACTTGCTCGCGCGCATGACACTCGAAGAAAAAACCGCGCAGATGATGTGCGTCTGGCAGGAAAAGGCGACAAAACTTCTGGATGTGGGCGGCAACTTCGATTTTCAAAAAGCCAAAGCCGCTTTCAAAAATGGCCACGGCATCGGGCAAGTCGGACGACCCAGCGACGCCGGCAGTCCGCCGACCGAACCGTGGAAAGGCAACGACGCTCGCGACATGGCCGAACTCACTAACGCAATCCAGAAATTTTTCATCGAACATTCGCGGCTCGGCATTCCTGTTTTTTTCCACGAAGAATGCCTGCACGGCCACGCCGCAAAAGACGGCACAAGTTTTCCTCAGCCGATTGGACTCGGCGCGACGTTCAATCCCGGACTCGTCGAAAAACTTTTTGCGATGACCGCCGAAGAAACACGTGCTCGGGGCGCGCATCAGGCGCTCACGCCGGTGGTGGATGTCGCGCGCGACCCGCGATGGGGACGCGTCGAGGAGACTTATGGGGAAGACCCGTTTCTGGTTTCGCGGCTCGGCATCGCGGCGGTTCGCGGATTTCAAGGCGACGGAAATTTCAAAAGTAAAAATCGCGTCATCGCCACGCTGAAACATTTCGCCGCGCACGGCCAACCGGAATCAGGAATGAACTGCGCGCCGGTGAACGTTTCGGAACGCGTCCTGCGCGAGACGTTTCTATTCACCTTCAAAGAAGCGATTCAAAAAGCAGGCGCAATCAGCGTCATGGCCAGTTACAACGAGATTGACGGCGTGCCGTCGCACGCAAGCGAGTGGCTGCTGCGCGACGTCCTGCGAAAGGAATGGAAATTCAAAGGCTTCGTCGTTTCGGATTACTACGCAATCTGGGAATTGGGGCATCGTCCCGACACGCATGGTCATTTCATCGCAAAGGACAAAAGGGAAGCGTGCGAATTGTCGGTCAAAGCGGGTGTGAACACTGAATTTCCCGAACCGGATTGTTATTTGCACATCGTCGAACTTGTCCGCAAAAAAATCCTGAAAGAATCGCAACTGGACGAACTCGTCGCGCCGATGCTTTTCTGGAAATTCAAAATGGGTTTGTTCGACGATCCGTTCGTTGACCCGAACGAAGCGGAAAAGATTGTCGGCAGCAAAAAGAACCGCGAACTCGCGCATCAAGCTGCGCGCGAAACCATCACGCTTTTGAAAAATGAAAACAATCTCGCGCCGCTGGATTTGAAAAAAATCAAAACGATTGCTGTCATTGGCCCAAACGCAAATCGCAGTCTGCTTGGCGGTTACAGCGGTTCGCCAAAGCGCGACGTAAGTGTTCTCGATGGAATCAAAGCCAAAGTCGGCGCGCGCGCAAAAATTGTTTACAGCGAAGGTTGCAAAATCACTATCGGCGGTTCATGGCAGCAGGATGAAGTTGTTGCGAGCAATCCTGACGAAGACAGAAAGCAAATTGCCGAAGCGGTTGAAATTGCGAAACAAGCCGACGTGGTTGTTCTCGCGCTTGGCGGCAACGAACAGACTTCGCGCGAGGCGTGGAATCTCAAACACATGGGCGACCGCACGAGCCTCGATTTGATTGGCCGTCAGGACGAAGTGGTCAAGGCCATGCTTGCGACCGGCAAGCCTGTGATTGTTTTTCTGTTCAACGGCCGTCCGCTTTCAATCAATTACGTTGCGCAAAATGTTCCGACAATTTTTGAGTGCTGGTATCTCGGACAGGAATGCGGCCACGCGGTTGCCGACGTTTTGTTAGGCGATTTCAATCCGGGCGGAAAATTGCCGATCACGATTCCGCGTTCCGCCGGCCACTTGCCCGCGTTTTACAATTACAAGCCGTCGGCGCGGCGCGGTTATTTATTCGATGACGTTTCGCCACTTTTTCCGTTCGGCTTTGGTTTGAGTTATACAAATTTTGAATTCAAAAATTTACGGCTCGCGAAGAAAAAAATCCGTGCAAAAGATTCAACCCAAATTTTTGTGGACGTAAAAAATATTGGCCAGCGCGCCGGAACGGAGACCGTGCAGCTTTACATTCGCGACTTGGTCAGTTCGGTCACACGGCCAATCAAAGAGTTGAAGGGTTTTCAGAAAATCGAGTTGCAGCCGGGCGAAACAAAAACCGTCGCGCTTGACATCACACCGGAATCGCTCGCATTCTACGACATCCACATGAAACACGTCGTCGAACCCGGCGAATTTGAAATCATGGCCGGCAATTCTTCGCGCGACGCTGACTTGCAGAAAACAATTCTGACGGTGACGAAATAATTCAACCCCAAAAAATATGGCGGAACAACATTTCCAACAAAAACTTTCGTTTTTTGAAAAGGCCGGTTATAGCGCCGCCGATTCCGCCGCGAATTTCGTCTTCATGACGATGGTTCTTTTTCAACTGAATTTTTACACGGATGTTTTCGGGCTGACGGCGAGCGCTGCCGCCGCAATTCTTCTTTGGCCGCGACTTTGGGACGCGGTTGCCGATCCGATTGTGGGAATCCTCGCCGACCGCACGGACACACGCTGGGGAAAATTCCGTCCGTGGATTTTGTTCACCGCTGTGCCGTGGTTCATCGTGATGATTTTGGCTTATACGACGCCGCACGGTTGGAGCATGGCCGCAATGATCGCCTACGCCGCGATCACCAACACGATGTTGATGACGATCTATTCGATGAACAACATGCCTTACGCGGCGTTGGGTGGCGTGATGACCGGCGATGTCAATGAACGCGCGAAACTGAATTCATTCCGCTTCATTGCAGTGAACGCGGCGCAATTTATCGTGGGCGGGTTCACACTGACGCTGGTCGCCAAATTCGCCGCCAAACATGCGGCGGGCGCGACCGTCGGCATCGCGGACAAACAATATGGCTGGCAAATGACCATGACGATTTGGGCAATCCTTTGTCTCGTTCTTTTTTTAATCACTTTCTCGACAACAAAAGAACGCATCAAGCCGATCAACAAAGTAAAATCATCGCCGAAACAGGATTTTGCGGACTTGCTGAAAAATAATCCATGGAAAGTCATGTGGTGCTGGACGCTGGTGCATTTTGCGATTCTCTCTTTTCGTGGCGGCGCGCTTTACAATTATTATCATCATTATGCTGATAAAGCGGCGATGTTTGATTGGGTGCAAAAATTAGGTTTGGTCGTGCCTGCGGGCGCGCCAACTTCCGGCGTTTTGGAAACTCTCGGTTTGATCGTTCACGGCGACACATCCAATCTGGCCAACTCAAATGTCGCTGACGTTTTCAACAGCATCATCAACATGCTCGGAACCGGCCTGACCATCATCGTCATTTTGCTTTCACCGTCGCTCGCGAAAAAATTTGGCAAGAAAGCTGTCGCGGCAACCGGCTTTGCGCTCGCGACCATCGGCTCGTTGTCGTTCTATCTTTTGAGTACGACGAATTGTTGGGGAATGCTGGGAATCACGGCGTTCGTCTCAATCGTTTATGCGCCGACGATTCCGCTGACGTGGGCAATCTTCGCCGACGTCGCCGATTATTCCGAATTGAAAACCGGACGACGATTCACCGGAATGGTTTTTGCCACAATCGGTTTTGCCTTGAAGGCCGGTCTGGCCCTTGGTTCGGCTTCATTTCTTTGGATCATGGTCGGATTTTTCCATTACGACACAAAACTGCCCGACACGCCGGACGCCATCCAGGGTTATCGCGCGTGCAGCGGCATCGTCGTGGGAATTCTTTTCGGCATCTGTACGATATTATTGGCCAGTTACCAACTCAACAAGCGCACCACCATTCAAATGGCCGACGAACTGGCCGAACGCCGGAAAAATCTGGCGGCGGCATGATTTGAAAGTCTAAGAAATTTATGAAAATCCAAAAAACAGGAATCACAGTTTTAACCGCAATCATTTTTGTGGCGAACACGCATGCGCAAACCACTTTGAAGGATGCTTTCAAGGACGACTTTCGCATAGGCGCGGCGCTGAACGAATCGGATTTCGAGGAAACGGACACGCGCGCGGCGGAAATCGTCAAAACACAATTCAACACCATCAGTCCGGAAAATATATTGAAATGGGGACCCGTTCACCCAAAGCCCGACGAATTTAATTTCAAACCCGCGGACGAATACGTTACCTTCGGCCAGCGAAACAACATATTCGTCGTCGGCCATAATCTCATCTGGCACGAGCAGACGCCTTCATGGGTTTTTCAGGACGACAAAGGAAATCCCATTTCTCGCAAGGCTTTGGTTAAACGGATGCGCGGACACATTTTCGCCGTCGTCGGACGTTACAAAGGAAAAATCGGCGGATGGGATGTCGTCAACGAGGCGTTGAACGAAGACGGCACGCTGCGAAAATCGAATTGGGAAAAAATCATCGGCGACGACTATCTGGTGATGGCCTATCAATTCGCGCACAAGGCCGACCCGAAAGCGCAATTATATTACAACGATTATTCGCTCGAGAATCCCGGCAAACGCGCGGGCGCGATTGCATTGATCAAAAAATTGAAGGCCAATGGGATTCCGATTTACGCCGTCGGCTTGCAGGGCCATTACAAAATGGACTGGCCGGCGACGAATCAACTGGACGAAACCATCAAGGCATTTTCCGCGCTCGGCGTGAAGGTGATGATCACCGAACTCGACATTGACGTTTTGCCGGCAGCCACGCAATCACAAAGCGCCGAAGTTTCGATGAATGTCGCGTTGCAGGCGAAATTGAATCCTTACACGAACGGTTTGCCTGATTCGGTCCAGCAAAAACTTACGCAGCGCTACGCGAATTTGTTCAAAGTGTTTGTGGCCAATCGTGACAGCATCGCGCGCGTCACTTTTTGGGGCGTGACCGATTCGCAATCGTGGTTGAACGATTGGCCGGTCAGAGGCCGGACCAGTTATCCGCTGGTTTTTGGTAGGGATTATCAGCCCAAACCGGCGTTCAACGCGATCATTCAAGTCGCGGAACAGGCAAAATGAATCGGCGGCAAAATTTATGCGCCTGAAAATTCTTTGCGTTTTATCAGGCCGTAACCGGCGGCCACCCCGCTTCAAATTGAAAAGTCGTCGGAGAAAATCTTCACGTTTTTTAATTCCACAAAAACCTGCTCGCCCGCTTTCAACTGCAACTGCTGGAATTCTTCCTTGCTCAATTGCGCCGTGAATTGTCCGCTGCCGTCAAGCCGCTCCAATTCCAGATTGGCCATCGGCCCGGCGGCGTTGCAACGGACGATGAGCGCGGGAAAAGTTTTCTGGCCGTTCGCCTCGCGCGTGATGCGGATGTCGTGCGGACGCACAAAGGCAATCGCATCCGTTTCTGCCTCGCCGGCGGTTTCAGGAACGTCAAACTTTGAATCGCCGATCGTCACCGAGCCTTCGTGAACGCGCCCGCTGAACAGATTCACATTGCCGAGAAAATCATAAACAAACGGCGACGCGGGATGATCGTAAATTTGTTCCGGCGTTCCGATCTGCTCGATTTTTCCGTCGCGCAAAATCGCCACGCGGTCGGCGACTTCCAGCGCCTCTTCCTGATCGTGCGTCACAAACAAGGTCGTGATGTGGATTTCGTCATGAAGTTTGCGCAGCCAGCGGCGCAATTCCTTTCGCACCTTTGCGTCAAGCGCGCCGAATGGTTCGTCGAGCAGCAAAACTTTCGGTTCAACGGCTAACGCGCGTGCGAGCGCGACGCGCTGGCGTTGGCCGCCGGAAAGTTGCGACGGAAACCTTTTCGCGAGCGGCTCAAGCTGGATCAACTTCAAAAGTTCGCCGACACGCGCTTGAATTTTTTCTTCGGACGGGCGCGCCGTTTTTGGACGCACGCGCAGGCCGAACGCGATGTTTTCAAAAACGGTCATGTGTCGGAACAGCGCATAATGTTGAAACGCAAAACCGGCCTTGCGCTCGCTCGCGGGAATTTGCGTCACGTCCTCGCCGTAAAACAAAACCTGCGCGTCGCCGGGATCGGGAAATTCCAGGCCGGCGATCGTGCGCAGCAGCGTCGTCTTGCCTGAGCCGGATGGGCCGAGCAGCGCGACGAGTTCGCCGGACTCGACCTTGAGGTTCACGTTGTCGAGCGCGGTAAAATCGCCGAATTTTTTTGTGACGTTGCGGACTTCGACGCTCATAAATTTTTCAAACGGCCCTTTTCCCAATCGGCACGGGCGTAAATGCCGTTCCGCGCAGCGCGGTGTTTTTATATTCCACCCACGTTTTCAACACGAGCGTGACGAGCGCCAGGAAAGTCAGCAGCGACGCCACGGCGAACGCACCGGCGAAATTATTTGATTCATACAAAATCTGGACGTGAAGCGGAATCGTATTCGTCTGGCCCTGAATGTGGCCGCTGACGACGGAGACCGCGCCGAACTCGCCCATCGCGCGCGCGTTGCACAAAATCACGCCGTAAATCAGTCCCCATTTGATGTTTGGGATCGTCACGCGCCAAAAAGTCTGCCAGCCGCTCGCGCCCAAAACTCGGGCGGCTTCTTCTTCGGTGCGGCCTTGGGCCTGCATGAGCGGAATCAATTCGCGCGCGACGAATGGAAACGTGACAAAGATGGTCGCCAAAACAATTCCAGGCACGGCAAAAATAATTTTTATGTTGTGGTCGAAAAACCACGAGCCGAACCAGCCTTGCGCTCCAAAAACCAAAACGTAAATCAGGCCGGAAATCACCGGTGAAATCGAGAACGGCAAATCAATCAGCGTTAGCAAAATATTTTTGCCGCGAAAATCGAACTTCGCGATGCACCACGCCGCGCAAACGCCGAAAATGCAATTGAGCGGGACGGAAATTCCAGCGGCGATCAAAGTCAGTTTGATTGCGCTCAACGTCAGCGGATCGCGCAGCGATTGAAAATAAAAACCAAGGCCTTGTTTCAATCCCTCGGCAAAAACGGAGACGAGCGGCAGGACGAGAAACAGCGCGATAAACGCCAGCGCGATGCCGATGAGCAGCAGCCGCACGGACGGAGGTTCGCTCATGCGGTTCGGCGTGTTGATTTTTTGAGTCATGCGAGATTATTTGTGTTGTAACGGTTGCTCCACCATTGCAGCACGTTGACGGCGAGCAAAAGCAAAAATGAAACGACGAGCATCACGACGGCCAGCGCGGTCGCTTTCGCATATTGAAAGCCGTCGAGCTCGTTCATGATGAGCAGCGGGACGATCTGCGTCTTCATCGGGATGTTGCTGGAGATGAAAACGACCGAGCCGTATTCGCCGAGCGCGCGGGCGAACGCGAGCGCAAAGCCGGTGAGCAACGCGGGCGTCAGCGTCGGGAAAATAACGCGCCAGAAAATCTGCCAGCGGTTCGCGCCGAGGCTTGCGGCGGCGTCTTCAAGTTCGGGATCGAAATCCTCCAGCACGGGCTGGACGGTGCGGACGATGAACGGCAAACCGATGAACGTGAGCGCGACGAAAATTCCGAGTTGCGTGTAGGCGATTTTGATTCCGAGCGGCGCGAACAATTGACCAATCCAGCCGTTCGGCGCGTAAAGCGTAGCTAAAGTGATGCCCGCAACGGCGGTCGGCAACGCGAACGGCAGATCCACGAGCGCGTCCACGAGTTTTTTTCCGAGAAAATTGTAGCGCACCAAAACCCACGCGACGATCAATCCGAAAATCGCATTCACAACCGCCGCGAAAAATGACGCGCCGAAACTCAAACGATAGGCGGCGAGCGCCTGCGGCGAAAAAACGGTGTGCGAAAATTGCGCCCACGAAAGCTCGCTGCTTTTCACGAAGACCGCCGACAGCGGAATCAGCACGATGAGGCCAAGATAAAACAGCGTGAAGCCGAGCGTCAGTCTGAAGCCCGGCAACACTCGCAACTTTTTTGCTCCGAGTCGTCTGGTCGCCACAAAGTTTGAGTCTTAAAATTAGAGGTTCGGAGCGTAGGCGATGAACTTGTTGTATTCGAGCAAAATTGTCTGCAACGCGGCCACGAACGCGAGTTCCTTCAGATATTCCGGCGGCGTGGCGGGCGTTTCCAAAATGATTTCAAACGGGCGCGGGCGAACTTTCGGCGGCGCGGACAAAATGCCTTCGTAATTGTCGCGGATGATCCCGTTCTGCGCCGAAAAACCGTCAATGAGGGGGCGTCCGTCGCGCGGCAGGAATTTTTCTGCGGCCTGCAATGCGGGTTTAATCAAATTTTTTTTCAGCGTCGCGCCGTTGACAAAACCGTAAAAGCCGTCGCTCGTGTCGTCGGTGTGCAGCGAAATAATTCCCTGAAACGATCGTGAAATCAGTTCAGCCTGAAGCAGACGGACTTCCGGCTCTCTGGAATTTTTCCAGAATTCACGGTTCAAATCCTTTCCGCTGCGCGAAAACCGCGTTGCGTCTTCGAAACCGGTCGGATTGCAGATCGGATAAAACGACAGATAATATCCGGCGGCGAGTTCGGGCTTGGCTTCGAGCAGTTTGATGAACTGGATAATCGCGTGAACGCCTTCGGGTTCGTCACCGTGGATTCCGGCGAAAATTCCGATGCGGATCGGCGTGTCGCCGCCCTTCGGCCCGACGAACAAATAGCGCGGCAATTCGTAGCGCTCGCCGCCTGATTCAAAATGCGCCTCGTAATTCGCGACGAGGTTCGGCGAAGTCGCGGCGATTTTGTCCAGAGGCGCGAGCAGTTCGCCGATGGAGCGGCGTTGTGTGCGCGGCGTTTGCGTCGTGGTTTTGATCGAAGAGTCGGCGATTGTCATTTTTAGTTTAAGTTTTGTTTCGCATTTCCTTTACGAGCGGTGGCGGCCTAATGGACTCAAGCCGCCGCCCTCTTCGGAGGAACCACGAACTAGTTTTGCGGTTGGAAGATCTGGTCGAAAACGCCGCCGTCGGCGAAATGGGTTTGCTGCGCCTTTGTCCAGCCGTCGAATTCCTGGTCAATCGTGACCAGTTTCAACTGGGTGAAATTGGCGGCGTATTTTGCGGCGATGGCTTCATTACGCGGACGATAAAAATTTTTCGCCGCGATTTCCTGGCCTTCATCCGAATAAAGATAATTCAAATATGCCGTCGCAACTTCCGTCGTGCCGTGATGCTTCGCATTTTTGTCAACCACAGCAACGGGCGGCTCCGCCAGAATGCTCAAGGGCGGCGTGACAATCTCAAATTTGTCCGCGCCGAATTCCTTCAATGTCAGATGCGCCTCGTTTTCCCACGCGAGCAAAACGTCGCCGATGCCGCGTTGTGAGAACGTGATGGTCGAGCCGCGCGCGCCGGAGTCAAGAATCGGGACGTTTTTGTAGAGCTTCGTGATGAAGTCTTTCGCCTTCGCGTCGTCGTGACCGTAACTTTCCAGCGCGTAGGCGTAGGCCGCGAGATATGCCCAGCGCGCACCGCCAGAAGTTTTCGGATTCGGCACGACAACGGTCACGCCTTTTTTAACAAGATCATCCCAATCCTTGATGCCCTTCGGATTTCCTTTGCGCACGAGGAACACAATCGTCGAAGTATAAGGCGTGCTGTTGTTCGGTAAACGAGTCTGCCAATTCGCGGGCAATAATTTCGCCTGCTGCGAAATCGCGTCAATGTCATAGGAGAGCGCGAGAGTCACCACGTCGGCTTCAAGCCCGGCGATGACGGACTGCGCCTGCTTGCCCGAACCGCCGTGCGATTGCGAGACGACAATGTCGTCGCCGGTTTTCGCCTTCCAATATTTTGTGAACGCGGCGTTGTATTCGGTGTAAAGCTCGCGCGTCGGGTCGTAGGAGACATTCAGCAACTTCACCTCCCTAGCGTCCGCCGAAACGGCGAGCGAAAGAATCAAAAGAATTTTTAGAATAGTTTTCATGTGTCGTAAATTTATAGCTTTCCGGTTTGCTTAAAACGCGAGTTGTATGCGTGTGAACACAACGTTCTCCGGCTGGCTTGTTATTGGTCCCAGCCCAGTCGTGCCGCCACCGCCCGTAAAGGTGGTGCGTGAAAAACTCGCGTTCACGCGAATATCACGATTCAAATACCAATTGAGGCCGACTGACCATGCTTTTGCCTCCGAAGCAGAGCCAGTGGTCGCAAATATCGGAAACGCGGCATTGTCAATATTCAAATCCGCATAACGGGCGACCACCTGCCATGCGCCCCATTGATTCTTTTTTATATCGAACGGATGCTTGGGTGTTATGCCGTTGTAAGAGGCATTTTCCCCCGTCACCACCCAGCCACCCGAAATTTCCCAAGCCGTATTCTGCAAATCAGCAGATATTCCTCCTTTGGTGACACGCTGGTCGGAAATCAGATATTCTGCCGACAAGCTCAAAGGTCCGTAGTAATAATATGCCTGTGGTGAAATCCGCCAATGTGTGCCATCGGCAAACACGCCGGAACTATAAGTGAAAAAATTCTGCTGGCCATCGGTTCTGTAACCCGGTGTCAAATCGGTATTCGTGCCGTGATCCACTTCATAGCTGCCGCCCACACCAAAACCCAAACCTTGCAAAGCAACCACGGACGACGTCTTCCATGGCTGAAAGAAAAACCGCCCGGCAAATGCCCGATTATCATTAACATCCTGGTTCACCGTCGTGCCGTTAAAGTCCGGTGCGCCATTAAAAATTCCGGCGGCATAACTGACCGCCCCGCTAAATAAATCGCCGTGCAGTTCTACGCCAATGTCTCGATTAGGTGCCAAATCCGTCACGATTGAGCGTTCATTAAACAAAGTCCAGGTGTCTGCTTGCAGCGCCTCCAAGCCGACCGGTGACTTGAATTTGCCCGCCTCCAATTGTAATTCCGGGTTGTAATGATAGTTCAAATACGCGTCAAAGATTTGAACCGTGGTGTTGCCAAAATCCGGTGTGAAATTAAAATCAAAATCATGAAATACCGTGCCGGTGAAAATCGGCCGCGCACGACGTATGAGAAATGTGTTTTTGCCGAGAGTGCCGCCGCCATCGTCAATAAATGTCCGGCTGTCTGACTGAATCAAGCCGTGCAAGGTGGCAACAAAATTTGAGTCTGCCGAACTGAAACCAAAGCCATTCGGGCCGAGGACGATTTTCGGCTGTGTCTTGGCGGTCGTGGCCGCCGCATCCTGATCCAGTTCGCGCTCGCGTTCAAGAATGCGGACTTTCTGGTCAAGGTCCTGAATCTGATCTTTGTCAGGATTGACGGCAGTCGCCTGCTCGGTCTGACGCTGATTTTCCAGATCCGAAACTTTTTGGTCGAGTTTTTGGATTTCCTGTTTCAAGGCTGCAATCTCCGCAGCCTCCGTGGAATTGGTCGGCGCATCGTCTGCAAGTGCAGCGACGGCGAATTGCGCTCCAACAAATATTGCGATCAACAACTGATTTATTTTCATGTTCTTTCGTTTCGTTTCACGCCGCTTCCGATTGTCCGGTTAGCGACAACTTCATTTTTTTGTTTTGCGCCTCCGGTGTTCCGATTGGCGTTAAATTTTCATGGACGCGGTTTGTCGAGCCGCACGCGCTCCGTCTTTTCAATCTGCGTTACCTGCGAATCATGCACGACGATCTCCACCACGCCGTAGCGCAGCGAGCCGACTTGCTGCCGGACAATCTCCAGCCAGTCCGGTTTTCCGTCGGATTCACCGCTCACTTTGGTCTGTGCCGCGCTCATCTCAAATTATTTTAATGACGACTTATTTAGTCGTTATTTTCCACAGATTACAAAAACTGTCAACTGCTTTTTAAAAAAATCTTTTAAATGCCTTCTCCGCCGATAAAACCTGCGGAAACCTCGCGTTTTGTAACCGGCGAATGTTTTGCAATGTCGGCCAGCGTTGCCTCGTCCATCACTCCGGCCACATAATTGCGCGCGTCCAGAAAAACACGCCTGAATTTGCAGACTGGCTCCTGCGAACAGCGCATGTAAGCCGTGACCGAAACACAGTCAATTGGCGCTAAAATGCCGTCGAAATGACGCACCACTTCGCCCATTGTGATTTTGGCCGGGCTCTTCGCCAGCACATAACCACCGCGAATTCCCGCCAGGCTGTTCACCCAGCCTTGCGCCTTAAGCTGAAGCATGATCTGTTCAAGAAAGCGCTTGGGAACGTCGTTACGCCGGGCAAGTTCGCGGATCGGGATTGGCGCGCCGCCAAAATGATCCACTAACGTGAACAAAGCGCGCAAAGCGTAATCTGTTTTCTTTGAAACTCGCACTATGAATATACGATATCTTCAGTCAGGTTTAAGTCAATAACGATTAACAAACCTCCTTCGTTCCTAAAAGAATTTAACTGATGATCCGCCGGCCTTCATCAAGGAAAATGCCTTTAAAATTCATCTCAAGCGCCTGCGGATTGGTCGCTTTGGACATGGCTTCTTTTTCCGTCACGCGGCCAGCTTTGACAAGATTGAACAATGACTGGTTGAAACTGATCATCCCGTCATCGTTCCCCGTTTCAATCGCCCCCGCAAGTTTATCGAGCCGGTTTTCCTCGATGAGTTTTTTCACAAGCGGCGTGTTGAGCATGATTTCCAATGCAGGAGTCACTTTGTTGTCCACCGTGCCAATCATTCGCTGGCAAATGACTCCGCGTAGCGTGCCGGAAAGTTGACGGCGGATTTGCTCGCGTTCGTCGGCCTTAAAAAAATCCAAAATGCGCGTGACCGATTGTGACGCGCTGGTGCTGTGCAGCGTGGACAAAACCAAATGTCCCGTGTCCGCCGCGCTCATGGCAGCCGAAAAGCTGATGTCGTCGCGCATTTCGCCGATCATGATGATGTCCGGGTCCTGCCGCAAAACATGCACTAGCGCCTGATGAAATGACAACGTGTCGAGACCGACTTCGCGCTGCTCAATCACGGACTGATTGTCCTCAAAGACGTATTCAATCGGATCTTCGAGCGTGATGATGTGTTTTTTGAAATTGTTGTTGATGTGTTCGATCATCGCCGCGAGCGTTGTGGATTTGCCGCAGCCGGTCGAACCCGCCAGCAACACGATGCCGCGCGGAGATTCCGCAACTTTTTTTATCTGTTCCAACAGGCCAAGCTCTTGAAAACTTGGGACGATTGTTTTGACAAAGCGCATTGCGAGACACCATTGGCCGCGCTGTTGAAAAAGATTTGTCCGAAAGCGCCCGATTTCCGGGATGAAATAGGAAAAATCAATTTCCCGATCCTCTTCTAGCCGTTTTTTCAAATGCATCGGCGTGATGGTCGCGACTATCCGGTTCATCCAATCTTCCGTGGGAAATGGACACTCAATGGCGACCAGTTCGCGGTTGATGCGGAAAATCACCGGTGTTCCGATTTTTAGATGTATGTCCGACGCGCCGCCCTCGACAGCAGTCTTGAGGATTTTCTGAAAGAGTTCCATTCCCGAAAAGTAGCAATATATTCCGCAAACGCCAGCCGAGAAAATGCTTTGCCTAATCCAGCTTTTTTTCGTGTCTTTCGCGTCTTTCGCGGTTAAAAATTTCCCATGTCGAAACATCGAATCGGAATCATCGGCGGCACGGGACTTTACAACATCGAAGGTTTCACCGGCCAGAAATGGGTGAAAGTCAAAACGCCGTTTGGAAAAACGTCCGATGATTTGCTCACCGGGAAAATCGCCGGGCGCGACGTGGTTTTTCTGCCGCGACATGGACGAGGCCACAGAATTTTGCCGAGCGAGTTGAATCATCGCGCCAACATCTGGGCGATGAAAAAACTCGGCGTCGCGTGGATCATCAGCGTCAGTGCCGTCGGCTCGTTGCAGGAAAAATATCGGCCGTGCGACATCGTGCTGATCGACCAGTTTTTCGACCGCACCAAGCAATCGGCAAACCACACGTTCTTCGGACGCGGAATTGTCGCGCACATTTCGTTCGCAAAACCGATTTGCGAAGAATTGCGGCAGATCATTTTGAAAACCGCGCGCGAAACCAAAACGCAGGTTCACGACGGTGGCACTTACGTCAACATGGAAGGCCCGGCGTTCAGCACGCGAGCGGAATCGTTGACAAACCACAAACTCGGCTACGACGTCATCGGCATGACGAACCTTGGCGAGGCCAAATGCGCGCGCGAGGCGGAGATCGCCTACGCGACACTGGCGATGTCCACCGACTACGATTGCTGGAAGGAGGACGAACACGTCACGCTGGAGATGATCATCGCCAACCTGCAAAGAAATGCGGATGCGGCAAAAAAAATTGTTTCCGCCGCGATCTCAAAAATTCCCGCCGAGCCGGATTGGCCGTGCCATTCCGCGCTGAAAAATTCATTTCTGACCGACAAAAAATTCTGGCCAAAGAAAACCGTGGCCGAATTGAAACCGATCCTGGCAAAATATCTGTGAACAAACGCACGATTGTCAAAAAAATCGTCGCTCGGCTCACGGAGGAATTGCAGGTTTACTTCCGTGCCGCACAATTCTCACGCGCCGAGGCCACGCACGAATCCAGCAAGCCCGAGAGCAAATACGACACTCGCGGCCTCGAAGCCTCCTACCTCGCGCGCGGCCAGTCCAAGCAGGCGGCGGAAATCGAATCATCTATTGCCGAGTTTGAGAAGCTCGGCGCGAAAAAATTTGCGGCGGCCGACGACATCGACATCGGCGCGCTGGTAGAACTGGAACATGGCGGCGAAAATCTGTTTTACTTCATCGGCCCGCGCGCCGGCGGCACAGAAATTTTACACGACAAAAACGAAATTCTCGTAATCACCCCGCAATCGCCCTTGGGCGAACAACTACTCGGAAAGAAATCCGGCGACAAACTGCAATTGAAACTCGGCGGAGAAACCCGCGCGGCAAAAATCATGGGCGTGGAATAGGAGCGCGAATAGCCGAACAAAGTTGGCATCCCCGGCCGTTTCGCGTAACAATTTCGCGTGCCGGTCATTGATCATCTTTTTTCTGTCGGTTGGATCCGCAAGGCCATCTGGAAGATTTGGTATCCACTGCTCACGCGTCGGCTGCATGGCGAGGAAGTTTTATTTCTCAATTACGCTTACGAAGAAGAGCCGCCGATGGGCATTGTACTTGCGCCAGCAGACGAACCGAATCGCGCTTGCATCCAACTTTATCATCATGTCGCCACACAAGTTGATCTGCGCGGGAAAAATGTTCTGGAAGTAAGCTGCGGTCACGGCGGCGGCGCAAGTTACCTCACGCGTACACTCCAACCGAAAAATTACACAGCGCTGGATCTGAATCCCGCCGGAATAAATTTTTGCAAACAACGTCATCGCGTTCACGGATTAAATTTCGTGCAGGGCGACGCGGAAAATCTGCCGTTCGCATCAAGCACTTTTGATGCGGTCATCAACGTCGAGGCGTCACATTGCTATCCGAACTTTCCAAAATTCCTGGCGGAAGTCGCACGCGTGCTGCGATCGGGCGGAAATTTTCTCTATGCCGACTTCCGGTTTACCGACCGTCAAGCCGAATGGGAAAAGGCCATCGCCGCCGCGCCACTCAAACTTCTGCGCACGCGTAACATCAACGCCGAAGTCCAACGCGGAATGAATTACAACTCTGCGCGTTCGCAGGATTTGGTCGTGCGGCATCTGCCGAGATTCATGCATTCGCTCGGCGCAGACTTTGCGGGCATCAAAGGCTCGCGCGTTCACAATGCGCTCAACAACGGTGAACTTTCATACCGCTCGTATTGTTTTGAAAAGATTGTGCAACCCACCGCACCTTGACGCTGGCACACAAAAGCGACAAACTCGCTTTGCATTTCTGAATCAACTGAACCATCTATGCCAACCAAAATCATCATCAAACCCGCGAAATCACCCGCCGCCGTCGGCCCCTACAATCACGCCGTGCACGTTGGAGATTTACTTTTCTGCGCCGGACAAATTCCGATTGACCCGAAAGACGGCAATCTGATTTCCGGCGACATTAAAGTTCAAACCGAACGCGTTCTGCAAAATGTGAAGGCAATCCTCGACGACCAGAAACTCACATTCGCGAACGTCGTGAAATCCACAGTGTTCTTGACGAACCTTGCGGACTTCGCTGGCATGAATGAGGTTTACGCAAAATATTTCACGGAAAATTTTCCGGCGCGCTCGACGATTCAAGTAGCCGCGCTGCCGAAAGGTGCAAACGTGGAAATCGAAGTCATCGCGCATTTTTAATCATGCCTGTCGGAATCCAATTGTTGATTGCATTGCTCGTTGGCGGAGCGCTTGGAATTCTTTTTGGCTGGTTGAAATGGGCCGGCAAGCGTTCTGATTTGCGGTTGGAAAATGAATTGCGCCAGCAAATTTTGCAACGTGAAACGGAGTTGGCACAATTGCGTTTGCAATTGGCGGAAATTGGAAGCGCGCGCGCGGCGGCGGAAGCAAAATTCGCATCTTCCGAAAAAATGCTCGTTGAACAACGCGCGTTGCAGGACAAGGCGTTGATTGATTTGCGAGAGGCGTTCAAGGCGTTGAGCGCGGATGCGTTGAAGCAACTTCAACCGGAATTTCTTGAACGCGCTAGGCAGACGTTCGCTGTTTTTCAAGAATCCGCGAAAGGCGATCTGGCGCAGCGGCACGAAGCGATCAAAACCTTGGTCGAGCCACTGAAACAGCAGTTGGAGACTTATCAAAAACGGTTGCAGCAAAGTGAAAGCGCGCAGTCGAGCGCGCTCGGCGAAGTAAAAAAACATCTGGAGACGCTCGCGCAATCCAACTTGTCACTTGCGGCGGAGACACAGCAATTCCGAATGGTTTTAAAATCGAATCAAGCGCGCGGGCGTTGGGGCGAAGAAACGTTGCGGCGAGTCGTTGAAGCGGCGGGAATGAGCGCGCACTGCGATTTCAGCGAGCAGACGCAGGCGGGCGACGCGAAGCCGGACTTGATTGTGCGTTTGCCGGGCGACCGCTTCATCATCGTGGACGCGAAAGTTCCTGATTTTGATTTTCTCAACGCGCTCGAATCGGCGGACGAAACGAAACGCGCGGAAGCGCTCTCAATTCACGCTGCAAAATTGAAAGCGACGATCAAGGCGCTCGCCGAACGCGATTATCCGAGTCAGTTTCCGAACGCGTTGGATTACGTCGTGTTGTTCGTGCCGGCAGAATCTCTTTTCAGCGCGGCACTGGAAGGCGACCACGACCTCATTGTGTGGGCGGCAGGTAAACGGATTTTGCTGGCGACGCCAGCCTCGTTGATCGCGTTGCTGCGTTCGGTGAGCGTGAGCTGGCAGCAGCACGCGCAGACGGAGAACGCACAGAAAATCGCCGAGGCGGCGCAGACGCTTTTTGAGCGCGTCTTCGTTTTCACGGAACATTTTGAAAAAATTGGCGAAGGCCTGGCGAAGGCGAATGACGCGTTCAACAAGGCCTCTTCGAGTTATCAGTCGCGCGTCCGTCCCGCCGGGGAAAAATTGAAGGAACTCGGCGGCGCAGTTTCGGGAAAAGAACTGGCGGACATCCAGCCGCTGGATTCGACTTTGCGTTTGCCGCCGGAATGATTTTTGGCATGATTCGGTTCATGCGCAAAATTCCCATTCTAATTCTCTCACTGGTTTTTCCCTTCAACTTGTTTGCCCGTGAAAACACGCTGCTGGATTCGGATTGGAAATTCCAATCCGGCGAAACCACAAACGCGGAGACAGGGGATTTCAATGACGCCGGCTGGCAGACGATTTCGATTCCGCATAACTGGGGCTGGGAAAATGCGCAGCAGGGAAAAGATTTTTATCGCGGGCCAAGCTGGTATCGGCGCGAGCTGGACATCACGCCGGAAACCGGCAAACGATATTTTCTGCGGTTCGAGGCGGCGAGCCTGGTGGCGGATGTCTATCTGAATGGAAAATTGCTGGGGGAACATCGCGGCGGTTTCGGCGCATTTTGTTTTGAAATCACGACCAACTTGTCCGCGAGCGGAACGAATCTGCTTGCCGTGCGCGTCAACAATGCATGGGAACCAGACATCGCGCCGTTGAGCGGCGATTTTTCCGTCTATGGTGGATTGTATCGTCCGGTGCATCTGATCGTTACTGACGAAGAAAATTTCACGCCGACGGATCACGGCTCGCCGGGTGTCGCGTGGTTGCAAACGAGCGTCACTAAAAAACAGGCGGCGTTGGACGTGACGGTGCAAATATCCAATGGAGCAAAACAAAAACAACCACTGACAATGGTCGCCAGCGTGTTCGACGCGCAGGGGAATCTCATCGTCAGCAACGAAGAATCAATCACACTCGCGCCCGACGTAACGGCACCGTATTGGCTGCGCGTCGTCGTGCCACATCCGCATTTGTGGAACGGGCGCAAAGACCCGTATCTTTACAAGGCCGTCGTCGAGTTGCGCTCGACAAACGAAGTGGTTGATTCGGTCGGGCAGGAAATTGGCTTGCGTTATTATTCGATTGATCCGGACAAAGGATTTTTTCTGAACGGTCAGCCGTATCATTTGCACGGCGTGGACAAACATCAGGATCGCTTCGACAAAGGCTGGGCGGTTTCCGAAGCGGATCTGGACGAGGATATCTCGCTCATCAAGGAAATGGGTTGCACGGTCGTCCGCTGCGCGCATTACCAGCACAGCGATTATTTTTACAACCTGTGCGACAAGGCCGGGATTCTGGTCTGGGCGGAAATTCCGCAGGTGAATGAAATCAATCCATCGGAACAATTCGAGGAAACGTCGCGCAACCAGTTGCTCGATCTCATCCGCCAGAACATCAATCACCCCTCGATTTTCGTCTGGAGCATGTTCAACGAATTGTGGCCCGGCCGGACTGATCCGCAGCGTGAGTTGCAGGATTTGAAAATCGTCGCGAACGGCGAAGATCCGACGCGCCCGACCATCGCCGCAACGAGCAACAATGCCATGCCACAAATGAACAAGATTCCTGATCTGCTCGGCTGGAATATTTATCCGGGTTGGTATTCAGGCTGGGGAACAAAAGACGATTTTAGCGCGTCACTCGACCAACGACGCGCGGACAGCCGGCACGGCGGATTTTGTGTGAGCGAATACGGCGCTGGCGCGAACGTGACACAACACGAACAAAATCCGAAACAACCGAAAACCGACGGCCAATGGCACCCTGAAGAATGGCAATCACTCGTGCATGAAACGGCGTGGGCGGCAATGAAGGAGCGTCCGTTTGTCTGGGGCACGTTTGTTTGGAATATGTTCGACTTCGCCGTCAGCACGCGACACGAAGGCGGCGTTGCCGGTCGCAACGACAAGGGATTGGTGACATATGACCGTAAAATCAAGAAAGACGCGTTTTATTTTTACAAGGCGAACTGGTCGGATGAGCCGGTGCTTTACATCACCAGCCGCCGTTTCAACGAACGCACGAATGCGGTGACTGACGTGAAAATTTATTCTAACGCAAAGAAAGTGGAACTGTCGCTCAATGGAATTTCTCAAGGCAGGAACAGTGACAGCACAAATTGTGTTTTTATTTGGCAGAACGTTGCGTTGAAGTCTGGTGAAAACAAAGTCGAGGCGCGGGCTGAAATCGGCGGAACAAATTTGACTGACAGTTGTGCCTGGGAATTGAAATAAAATTACACCAACCTTAAAATAAAAACCCGGAGAAAATTCTCCGGGTTTTATTTTGAAAGAATGGCGGCAACCTACTCTCGCGGAAGCTATACAACCACTACCATCGGCAAGGCTGTGTTTGACGGCCGTGTTCGGAATGGGAACGGGTCGGACCACAGCTTTATGGCCACCAAATTGTTGGCACGATTTTGACGTACAAATTATAAAGATCGTTCCGAAGCGGATCCGGCGATTCTCTGAAAACTACACACAGGAAGAACGTGGAGCTTTTCCACAATTCGCGAGTTGAAAATACTTTTCCTTGAAGGAAAAAGTAATCAAGCCGCACGACCGATTAGTACCAGTCAACTGAACACCTCGCGGTGCTTGCATTCCTGGCCTATCAAACGGGTGGTCTGCCCGTGGTCTTTAGGGGGCTTGCGCCCCGGGAAACATTATCTTGGGATGAGCTTGGCACTTAGATGCTTTCAGCGCTTATCTCTTCCGCACATGGCTACGCAGCGATGCCCCTGACGGAACAACTGCCACACCAGAAGTGCGTCAAACCCGGTCCTCTCGTACTAAGGTTTGAACCCCTCAAGTTTCCTGCGCCCACAGTGGATAAGGACCGAACTGTCTCACGACGTTCTGAACCCAGCTCGCGTGCCGCTTTAACCGGCGAACAGCCGGACCCTTGGGACCTTCTCCAGCCCCAGGATGCGACGAGCCGACATCGAGGTGCCAAACCGGATCGTCGATATGAACTCTTGGATCCGATCAGCCTGTTATCCCTAGCGTACCTTTTGTCCGATGAGCGACGGCAATTCCACATTAAACCGTCGGATCATTTGGGCC
>Ga0265319_1000016_pt1 | contig 176245 bp, 161 predicted proteins | sample 4824metaG_FD_192443 | JGI IMG/M metagenome (GOLD analysis project Ga0265319, IMG submission 192443) | Rhizosphere microbial communities from Carex aquatilis grown in University of Washington, Seatle, WA, United States - 4-8-24 metaG | ecosystem: Host-associated > Plants > Roots > Rhizosphere >... | reverse complement strand
TGGTGGTGAAGGTCTGACCGGGGGGCGGATTGTTGTCGGTGTAGTAATTGAGGGCGTCTGGCTTGTTCGGGTTGGCCGTGTTGCCTTGGGTGGAAAGTTGGTAAATGTCGTTCGTTCCAGGACTTGGCGCGGACGATCCGATGTCCGTAAGCGTTTGCGCGTGTAAAACACCCGCCAGCCCGATGGCGAGAAGTTGCAACACAAAACGCAGCCTGCCAGTAATTTGGCGAAATTCCGGCACACAAATCATGTTCGCACAGGAAGACATTGATATAATCTACTGCAAATCAACAATTCCATCAACTCGTTACTCATCAGTTTTAACGACAGCAGTCGCGCCGCAACCATCTCACCGTCAGTCATCGCTCGCGCCAGCGGCAAGACGGAGATTTCAACGTCGCCAGTTGTTGGGTGGGCATCATACGGGCTGCGCCTAAACTATCCACGCGACAGCGCGCTGACAACGGCATTAAACAAATTTCGTTTTTGCGATTTCTGCCGGATGATTCTTCTTCTGAAAATGATGGCTGCGCGCAAACGATGGCCGTCCGCAAATGGTGGCCGTCCGCAAGGACCTTTTAGAATCAAAAATTTCTCGGCACGGTTCGGAAATAGGGTGAACACCCCATACAATTCAGCATCTGGTTGGTTTATCCTGTCATCGGGCAAGTCGTTCAATCGAAAATGCCGGTGCGATCATTCGCCAAAAAAATCACGGGATCACAATGCGAAAACTGACGTTGCAAGACGCCATCCTTGGCTCGGCCAATTATGCCATGATTTCCGGGACGAAGGAGGGCATCGTGACGATATTCAACGCCACTGCTGAACGCTGGCTTGGCTACACCGCCGTCGAGGTGGTGGGCAAACTGACACCCGCCATCTGGCATGATGCGGACGAGGTCGTGGCGCGCGCAAAAGTTTTGTCGCGCGAACTGGGGCGTAGAATCGAACCGGGTTTTGAAACTTTCGTCGCCAAAGCAGCGCTGGGGCAGATTGACGAGAACGAATGGACGTTCATCCGCAAGGACGGCAGCCGTTTTCCAGTATTGCTCTCCATCACGGCGCTGGTGGATGAGGTCGGGACCATCACCGGTTTTCTAGGTGTCGTCGCCGACATCACCGAGGGCAAACGGACGACCACCGTGTTATTGGAATCCAAGCACTTTCTGCGATCCACACTCGACGCACTCTCCTCTCACATCGCGATTCTCGATGAGCATGGAACCATCATCGAAGTCAACGCTGCTTGGAATCATTTTGCTTTCCGGAACACTTTCATGGGTAGTAACCCCGGCGTGGGCGATAACTATCTGCAAGTCTGCGATTCGGCTTCCGGTAGATTTTCCGAAGAAGCCCCGGTCGTGGCCAGTGGCATCCGCGCCATCATGACCGGGCAAAGCGACGAATTCCATTTGGAATACCCGTGCCATGGCCCGCAGGAACAACGCTGGTTTATCGTGCGGGCCACCCGCTTTGATGCCGGCAGGGCGATTCGGGTGGTGGTCGCGCACGAAAACATCACCGAGCGCAAAAAACTTGAGGTCGAGCGCGAAAAACTCATCGGCGAATTGCAACAGGCACTGGCCGAAGTCAAAACCTTGTCCGGCATGATCCCCATCTGCGGCTGGTGCAAAAAAATCCGCTCCGACCAGGGTTACTGGCAAAGCGTCGAACAATACGTTGGCACGCATACCGACGCGACCTTCTCGCACGGCATGTGTCCGGAGTGCTCTGAAAAATTCAAAGACGATATCTTCAAAGCGAATGACAAAGAAGTCGCTTAACCTGTTGCTTCAATCAACCACCAAGACACGAAGACACCAGAATGCTACCCTCGCCCATTGAATGGGAGAGGGGCTGGGGGTGAGGGATTCAGATGAGGTGTCGAATCAGAAATCCCTTTGTGCCTTGGAGCCTTGGTGGTTAAAAGACGATGGCCGTCCGCAAATGATGGCTGCGTGCAAACGATGGCCGTGGTAGCAGCGGACATCAGTCCGCTCATTCTGATTCCGGCGCGGGGAAAATGTTGGAGCCGACTCAGTCGGCTGCTGCAATCCGCAAACCCAAGTGCCACGTTGATAACGGGTGGAGGGAACTGACAATACCTTCTTCGCCACCGCTGGAAATTTCAATGAGGTGGTGAAACATCAGAACTGGATGATGATTCATGATATGCCCGGTGTGCTTGATACAAAATGACCAGCTCCTGATTTCGCTTTAACAGATTTGTCTGTCCCGATTCAGACGCCAGTGCGCATGCTTTCTGCCCCGTGGCAATCGCTTCATCGAACCGCCCGGCTTCCGCATAAGCCGCCGCCAAAGTACCGACCATGATGGTCTGTTGATAATGCGTCAGTTCGCAGGCGCGTTCCGCTAGTTTGACAGCAAGTGTTCCATTTCGAATGTTGACATCCGGACTGGTGGCAAGCTCCCAAGCCCGGTTGTTTAAGGCTGCGGGGCTGTCCGCAGCTTCCTCGTAAGCACGGTCAACTTGCAAAGCTGGCTCATTGGATTTATTTCCAACCCCAAGTCCCGATGCAGCCAAATTTTCGATCTCCGATTCCGGTGTGATCAAATTACCTAAAATCCATACCCCGGCAGCGACGACCAGCATAAACACCATCAACAGCCAGTAACTACCCTTCATTACTCGACATACCCTGACATCAGCGTGTGAGTCGGATTTGTAAAGATTGGAAATGGCCTCGCTGATCACCATCCACCCCAGAGGCAAAATCTCGTACCAGATTCGGAATTCGTGGATTATTCCACAAAGAAATTGGCCGATGATAAAGGCCACCGCCAATATTTTGAACACCACATCCCGGCGATTTCTCCAGGGAATCAGCAGCATGAGAAAAAGAGCGCCAGCATTGGCGAACAACACATGATTCAAATTCATGCTGAACAGGTCATCAATATTGTTGACGAGCAGAGACCAAGTATTGAATAGAAATCCATGAATGTTCGCGGCGTCATTCAATGCAAGAGCCGTGGTTTTGACGCCATAAACAGCCATGAGCAATTTTCTCGTGAGGAGACAGGCAATTACCGTAATCGCAAAGCCGGCGATTCTTTTTTTCAACGTCCAATGTTCACCCAGAAGGATGAGCAACGTGCAACACAAGGTCGTTTCCTTGAACAGACTTCCCATCCACACGACCAATATCAGTGGAAAAAGTTGTCGTTTGTCGTACAGGAGGCAGGCCCAGGTAAAAAAAAGCATGGTGGGTATATCCCAAGGATAAAACCACTGACCCGCTGGAATGATTAAATTGTACATCAACCCACTGAACACTCCCAACATGATCAAAAGCGCGTCCTTTCGATGCAAAATGAGAATCACAAATAAAAGGAACAGCCATGTTGCATGGTAGGAGCCGAAAATAATGTTGTTTATATTGAAACGATAACCTGCAAAAACAAAATTACCGGAATCAGGGGTTTTGGTGTCGACAGAATATGCAAAGTTTTTGAGAGTTTGATCATATGCCCAGCCGGAAATCATCGGTCCCGCCAATCTTGTTTTCCAATTAGGCATTTCGGAAGCAATATCCTTCTGCGAATATGGATGATCCGACAAATAGGTGAACAAGTAAGCGTTCATCTCACTGCCGTCGACTTGCCTTGGTGCCTCTGTTTGCGGAAACATCAAAAAGAAATAATAGACGGCAAGTGAAATCGCCACGAACAACTCGATACTCAATAACCCTGGCGGTTTTGCCAAATGTCTTCGCAACCAGGATGACAAAGGGTCTAATTTGAAAAACCCTGACCCATAGTCATAGAAACTCCCGGCGAAATTGGCGAATTTATCTTGTAATGATTTTAACATTCACACCCCAATTGTTTGAGCTTTCTGAACTTTGGTTGTTGACTGATTCCGTGATTGAAGCATCGCCAGTTAATTTTACAAGCCGCTTTTGGCTGGAAATCTTGTTATAAGTCATTGGCTTCAATCCGCCAATGATTGAGTCCGGAAGGCGGCACAGCGGAGGATAAGCCTGACCGGAAATATTTGTCCAATTTTGAGCCAGCGCTGTTCAAAGATTTGTCAGACACTTGATTTTGTCCGTCGCGGCATGGGCTTTTTGCCTCAAAAAGCCGTTTCCCAATGTCAGGAAAGGGTTTTGTGATATTGCGGAAAGCCGGCTCAACCTTGAGAAATGATTTCCCAATATCACCAAGGCGTTTCCCATTGTTTTGGAACGGTTTCCCAATATTAAGAAGCGGCTTCCCAACCTTGAGAAACCTCTGCTCAATACTAAGAAAGGTTTTCCCAATATTGCGGAAGGCTTTTTCATCCTTGAGTAACGGTTTCCTGTCTTTGGGAAATGATTTTTTATCCTTGGGAAGAGGTTTTTTATCTTTGGGAAAGGCTTTCTCAATATTGAGAAGCCTTTAAAAAAGATAGCAAAAATCGTTTTATCGTTAAAAATCGCGTTCATCGTCCGTCAAAAGTTGGCAAGGCTTTTGCTGAAATCGGATCGTTAGTTAGTTTCACAAACATAAATCAACAAAGTGGTAGTTGGTAGGGTTTTGATGGTTTTAATTGTGGTGGGAACCGTGGCCTTCGACGTTTAGGGATTTCACAGGGGACTGCTTCAAACATCGGAATCATACTTCTGCCCAAAAATAGAAAGCGAGAGTAGTTATGATAGTTAAGCCTTATGTCTCATTCGTATTAACGGATTCCGACGCTCAACTGATCGTTGATGTCGGCGGCATCATCACCGGGTTGACGGGTAACGCGAGTTATCCGGCCCCTTCACCGACGCTGGCGGCAGTGACAGCGGCGTTGAACGCATTCACCACTGCCGTGAACGACGCCATCTCCAATGGCGGCGGCGTGGTGTTGACCTCGGCCAAGAACGACCGGCGCGCGGAACTCGTGGCGTTGATCCGTGAACTGGCCAGTTACGTGCAGGTGACGTGCAAGGGCGACATGACGGTGTTGTTGACCAGCGGTTTTCCCATCCAGAAACCGACTCGCAATCCCATCGGCCAGTTGCCGGTGCCTTCGGACCTCACGGTCACGCTCGGCACATACACGGGCCAGTTGGACGCGAGCGCGACGCCGGTGTTCGGCGCAGCGGTCTATAACTGGCGCTTGAGCACGGCGGCGGCTCCGACGGTGGTGGTGCAGTCGGCGCAAACGACTGCGGCAAGCAACACGTTCACCGGCCTGACGCCGGGCGTGGTGTATAACGCGGAGGTCAACGCGGTGGGCGCGGCCGGTCCGAGCGATTGGAGCGACCCCGTGCCGCAGATGGCGGTGTAGTGTTTGCACACGGCCACCATGAAGAACCCTCACCCCATCCCTCTCCCATCGGATGGGAGAGGGTGTCCGTAAGGACGGGAGATGGCAGGGTGAGGGCAAAGCCGGAACGGAGAGATCCGTTCCGGCTATTTTGTTTTCTGGACGGGCGGGATCGCGAATGTGAATAAGTTGTTCTGGACGGAATCGGAGGTCGGCGTAGAGTCGGGATCAATCAGAGGGAGCTCCAAGGAAGTGTTTTGGAATTTACCGACATTGCCTTGGTGATCAGAACATCAATACATTATCAAATTCAGATGATAATTTAGAAACACAAAATAATATGAAAAAACTAATGGCAACTTTTGGGGTGGGTTTGCTGGGGATTTCTGCTGCATTCGCGCAACAAGATATTGTAACCTTCAGTTCCGCAAGCAGTCTGTATCAAAGCATTAACCAAGGAGGGGGATCCTCCACGGTCGGTTACGAATTCAATGTGACCTCACCGATCACGGTGACCGGTTTGTCGGCCTTCACCGCCGACCCTGCGGCCGGGCTTAACGTAAACACGTCTGTGGGATTGTGGGATGCCAGCCAAAATTTACTTGCACAAGCGACCATTCTTGCCGGCACAACCGACCCGCTTACATCAGATGGGTTTTTCCGCTACACGACCCTCTCCACCCCAATAACTCTTCAGGATGGCACTTATTATGTGGGAGCCGAGTTTACAGCCGGGGTTGACCGATTTACCGGGGCCGTGCCTGGCTTGTCCACAATGTCCGGAGTCACCTACGACAGCGCAGCATTCGCTCTAAGCTCCAGCCTGACTTTTCCCAGCTTTACTTTCAGTTCCTTTAATGGTTTTTTCGGCGGGAATGTTGTGGCCACTCCAGCTCCGGAACCTGAATCAATCATCCTGTTGTCCATGGGATTGGTTGGCGTGGTCGCTTTTGGCCGAAAGAAACTCCTTTAATCCTGCGGGTAGATTACTCTTATTGCGCATGGTCAGAGTTTACGTCTGGCGTTCGCGGTTCACAGACGGTGGCCGTCTGTCAGGACTCGGCGGTGGCTCAGCTTTGGATCGTTAGTCCACTAGATTATGTCTTGCATGAATAAACCAAGCGACGATGGCAGCAAGTCCGCGCCAAAGAACGGCGCGGAAATTACCAGACTCAGTCCTTTGCCAAGTGAGACGCAGCAGCATGGCAGATTTGGTTCATTGTGTAGTGCCTGATTCCAGTAGCTGTGAGTATGCTAAGTGTCACGCATATCACACTTTTTGTTTACACCCGCAGTGGCGAGAGATATTAACCCGAAGCGAGCCGAGCCGATGATTTTGTATCGCCAACAGTGACCTTACGAATCGCCGGGGCCAACCGCCGGAACGGAGGGATTCGTTCCGGCTGTTTTGTCCCTGCAACCAAGCAATCTGCGTGACACTGTGCTGACAATTTTATTAACTCAACGCAGTGAGTTCAAATTCGCTAAAGCGTTCCGGAGAATTTTTGGAGGTCAGCGGCCAGTTCAAACTCGGCGCGCTCGTCACGGAATCGTCGCATCCGGTCACGGCCAACTTGAGCGACACGGCGGCGCAGGACATCGCCGCCGCGTTGAAATTGCTTTTTGACGTGGACGATGACGTGATCCGGAAATTCCGTGAATTTGTAGAATCGGGCAGCGCGGAGAAAATCGCCGCCACAGTTTTGGATTCATTGAAAAACGGCGGGCGGATTTTTTTCACCGGCTGCGGTTCGACGGGGCGTTTGAGCATTCTGCTCGATTCGGTCTGGCGCGGTTTTTGGCGGACGCTCAAGAACAAGAACTGGCAGGAACGCACGTTCAGCGTGATGGCGGGCGGCGATTTTGCGCTCATCAAATCCGTAGAGGGCTTTGAGGATTTCACGGCGTTCGGAAAAAAACAGATGGCCGATTTGGGCGTTTCGTCGAAGGATGTCGTGTTCGCCATCACCGAAGGCGGCGAAACTTCGTTCGTCATCGGCACGGCGTGGGCGGGCGTCGAAGCCGGCGCGAAAGTTTATTTTGTTTACAACAATCCTGATGAAGTCCTTTGTGAACACGTCCAGCGCAGCCGCGAAGTCATCCAGGATTCGCGGATCGAAAAAATAAACCTGACGACCGGGCCGATGGCCATCACCGGCTCGACGCGGATGCAGGCGACTTCAATCCAGCTTTGCGTGATGCTGACGGTCTTGGAGATGGTCGTGCGCGATTTGATCGGGCTTGAATCGGCGTCCGTTCCGAAAATTTTTCTGGAAAAACTGGCCGGGCTGCAGGCGGGCTTGAAATCGCCGGAGGTGCTGGCGCAACTTTCAAAAATCGTCGCGCTGGAGGAATCGGTCTATCGCGCCGGACACAAAAATAATTACTTCGCCGACCGGCTGGGAATCGACGTGCTCACGGACACGACCGAGCGGTCGCCGACGTATTGCACTCCGCCGTTCCGAAAATCCGATGACTCGGCGGCGGCGGAATCGTGGGCGTTCCTTTTTTTGCCGGACGAATGGACGGATTCGGCGTGGGAAAATATTTTGAAGCGAAAGCCGCGATGCATCGGATGGCGCGAGGAGGAAATCCGCGCGCTGGTCGAGGAAGAAAAAGTTTCGCGGACGCAGGAAATCGTGAGGAAGATCAGTTCGCTGGAATTGATGCAATTCAAGATCGGCAGCAACGGGGCGAGATTCCGTCCGCAAGGGCCCGGGAACAGCGCCATCGCGATTTTCTCCTCCTCGGATCGCGATTCGTCGGTGGACTGTTTTTTCAAGCAGCTTGAAACGGCGCGAAGCAACGGGTCGAAGACGGGCTTGATTTATTTCGGGTCGCCGCAGGATTCGTTGAACGGGCGGGAAAAAACCGTTGATGAAACCCTGTTCGTGCCGGTCCCGAAAGCGAATCTGCTTTTGAACGGAGTGCTGCGCATGGCGGCGAAGCTGGTGATGAACGCGCTTTCGACCTGCACGATGGTGCGGCTCGGCCGCGTGATGGGCAATTACATGGTCTGGGTCGTGCCAGGCAATCTGAAATTGATTGACCGCGCGACGCGTTACATCGAGAAACTCGCCGGACTGACTTATGAGCAGGCAAACGCGCTGCTGTTTGAAGTCATCGAATACGTCGAGCCCCGGATGAAATCGGATCAGGCGTATCCGCCGGTGGTGGGCATGGCCGTGCTGCGCGCGCGGGAAAAATTGACGAATGAGGAGGCGGAGAAACGGTTGGAAAACTGTTAGTTCATTTTCGGCGGCGCGGTGCTTTCGCGCTCGATCAATTCGGCGGACAATCGTTTGGGCTGGACGCGCTCGCCCCGGATCAAGCTCATCATCATTTCGACGGCGGCGACTCCGAGACGAAATTTCGGCTGGCGGATGGTCGTCAGTGGCACGCGAAAATATTCCGCCGTCAAAAAATTTCCGAAGCCAACGATGGAAATGTCTTCTGGAATTTTAATTCCCTGTGCAATCAGCGTCTCCGCACAGCCGATGGCGACAAGGTCATTGACGGCTTGAACGGCGGTGGCTTTGCAGGATTCGTTCAGCATTTGCAACGCGGCCTTCGTGCCGTCTTCAATCGTGCTGCCGGATTGAAAAACCAGACGGTCATCCACGTCCAGTCCGGCTTCGCGGAGCGCGCGGCGATAACCTTCAAAACGTTCGTGCGCCCAAGGCGCGACGGGCGGGCCGGTGAGGTAGGCGATGCGTTTATGACCGAGCTTCAACAAATGTTGCGTTGCGTTGTAACTCGCAAGAGCTTCTTCAATCTCAATGCTCGGAAAGGTTTTACAAAACGGGGCGGGCGGCCCGAGCAAAACCGTCGGAGTTTTGCGGACAAGTATCTCCTGATAAATCCGTGCCTCGGCTTCAAAGCGATAGACAGGCGAAATGAAAAGTCCGTCTACGCGCCGTGAAAGGAGATGCCGGATACAACTTTCCTCGCGCTCGGGCTTGTTGAGCGAATGCGCGAGCAGGATGTCGTAGCCCAATTCGTGCGCGCGCTCTTCGATGGCGAAAATGATGCGTGCGAAAATCGGGTTTGTGATGGACGGGATGACAAGGCCGAAAAGATTCGTCGTTTTCAGCCGCAAACCCTTCGCGCTGGAATCGGGCATGTAACCCATTTGTTCGGCGAGCGTCTTGATGCGCGCCTTCGTCGCGGCGGAAACATCCGGTTCATCGCGCAACGCCTTTGAAACCGTCATCACCGAGACACCGATGCGCAAAGCAATATCTTTAAGTCGAACCATGGATTTGAATTACAAATAGGCTCCGCGCCATTGCAATTTCCGACGCAACGCTTCGAGGAACGAGTTGTCGGCGAGATGCATCAAACGGATCGTGCGGCGGCTGCGGCGAACCGTGACTTCGTCGCCCGCGTCGAGTTCAGCAACAGGCTGGCCATCCGCGCTCAAAATAGTCGCGGGCAAAGGAGTGATGGCCTTCACGGAAATTTTTGAGGACAACGGCAAAATGATCGAACGGTTTGAAAGCGCGTGCGGACAAATCGGCGTCAGCGCGAAAACTTCGGCGGTCGGCAGAACGATCGCGCCGCCTGCTGCCAGCGAATACGCCGTCGAGCCGGTCGGCGAACTGATGATGAGTCCGTCACAGCGATAGCGCGTGATGACTTTGCCGTCCATGCTCACGTCGAGCGCGATGAGCCGTGAAACCGCGCCGCGACTGACGACGATGTCGTTCAATGCGGTTTCACAGATTGAAGTGCCGTTGCAAATTCCGCTGACTTCAATCAAGGCGCGGGATTCGTATTGGAATTCGCCTTTCCAGATCTGATTCAACGCGCGCGCCAGTTCGTCGGATGGAACGGCGGTGAGAAAACCAAGGCCGCCGATGTTGACACCGAGCATCGGCGTGGACGAACCTGCGATTTCGCGGGCGACGCGCAGCATCGTGCCGTCACCACCGAAGACCAAAAGCAAATCAGCCTCACGCGCAAGCGCCGCCGGGTCGCCGTCAACAAGAGCCTTGCGCCCGGCGCGTTGGATGAGGAGCGCGGCCTTGCGGACGATTTCAGCGCAGGCGGCCTTCTCGGAATTACCGATGAGCCCGATGCGTTTGATTTTGTCAGCTTGTTTTTTCAATCAGCGCCAAAAATTCTTTGTTGCCGGCGGGGCCGAGCAGGGGAGATTCAACCACATCCCGCCAGCAAAGGCCAGACTGCTCGCTGACAAATTTTTGCAGTTCATCGAGAATCCGTTCGTGGACGGCGGCGTCACGGATCACGCCGCGCCCCTTGTCAGCTTCAATTTTTCCAGCCTCGAACTGCGGCTTGATGAGCGCGATGATTTTGCCGTTCGATTTCAACAAGGCGACCGCAGTCGGTAAAATTTTTCTCAACGAGATGAATGAACAATCAATCACAGCCAAATCCGCGGCGACAAATGGCTGCGGCATTTTTTCAATGGTCAGATGACGCGCGTTGGTTTTTTCCATGACGACGACGCGGCGGTCACGGCGAAGTTTCCAGGCAAATTGTCCCTGGCCGACATCAATCGCGAAGACTTTCGCCGCGCCGTGTTGCAACAGGCAGTCGGTGAAGCCGCCCGTGGAAGCGCCGAGGTCGAGCGCGACAAGTCCGGCGACGTCGAGTTTGAAATGGAGCAGGGCGTGTTCGAGTTTGTGGCCGCCGCGGCTGACGAATTTTTCCGGTGCGTCCAAGGTGATTTTGTCATCCGGTTTGACCGGATCGCTTGCCTTGTGCGCGGTCTGGGAATTGACGCGGACTTGGCCGGCAAGAATGGCGCGCTTGGCGCGTTCGCGGCTTTCGCAAAGGCTGCGGTCAACCAAAGCCTGGTCGAGTCGGGTCACGAGGAAAAATTAACAAAAACAGCCTGCGTCACAAGCGCGTGCCGCTGGTATAGACGCGATTCTGGACTTCGCGGAAGCTGTGGAGAAAAAGATTATTGTCGGCGACGGCCTTCTCGACGAGTTGTTTGAGCAGGAACATTTCGGAACTGTTGATGACGGCGTGGACACTGTTCTTGAAGGCTTCCATCGGCGTGAAAGTCTGGAACGAGTCGCCGAGCAAGATGGTCGTGGCGTGGCGGCGCTGGTTGACGGGCATTTGTTGCAGCGCCTTGAGAGTGAGGTTTTCGTCAACCTTGTTCGCGGCAAAAAGTTCCTCGATGACGACGACCTGATAGTGCACTTGGCTGAAGCGCACAAGAAAATCGCTATGCGTGGCGGCGGTGTGAACCTTGTAGCCGAGTTCGCGGAGCGCGGTCTTGACGGTCTCCAGCCATTCGGGGGTGGAAAACGCGATCAAGACCGGCTTGTCCTCGGTGCTGACGAAATCGAATGAGCCGGTCATGTTTTTTTAATTTTAATGACGGGGGGCGGCGGGCCGTTCGTCCCCGATTTCATGCGCAATGAACCGGCGGTGCTGGTCATTTCGCCGCGCGCCTTTTTGATGTTGTCGATTCCGCGTGAAACGACGCTTCGCTTGGTGCAATAAAGCGATGCGGTTTCCTCCGTGATGATGCCTTGTTCATAAGCTTCCAGACAGGCGTGATCGAAAGTGCGCCAACCGAACGGATGGCTGGCCTCGATGATTTCGTAAAAAGTCTTGCCTTCACTTTCGCCCATGCGGATCGCTTCCTGCGTGCGGAGATTCGCGCCCATGATTTCAAGAAGCGCAAACCTCCCGTCGCCGATTTTCGGAGCCAGCCGCTGGCTGACAATCCAGCGCAAGGAATCGGCCATGCGGAGGCGGACTTGTTCCTGTTCGTCCGGCTCGAACATGCCAAGGATGCGGTTGACGGTTTCGCCCGCGTTGATCGTGTGCAGCGTGCTCAAAACCAGATGGCCGGTTTCGGCCGCGCTCAAGGCGATTCTGACTGTCTCGCGATCACGCATCTCGCCGACGAGAATCACTTTCGGCGCCTGGCGCAACGCGGCACGCAAACCGTTCGCGTAGGAATCAAAATCAATGCCCAGTTCGCGCTGATTGAAGGTGGCTTTTTGATGTTGATGGACGTATTCAACCGGGTCTTCGAGCGTGACGATGTGAACTGGCTTGGAATGATTGATTTCATTGAGAATGGCCGCGAGCGTCGTGGTTTTTCCAGAGCCGGTCGCGCCAGTGATCAGAACCAATCCGGTTTTCTCCTTCGGGATTTCCTTGAAAATTTCCGGAAATTTCAGTTTCTCCAAAGTCGGGATGGTCGAATTGAGCTGGCGGCAGACCACGGAATAATTTCCGCGTTGCGCAAAGATATTCACGCGGAAACGTGTCTTGTCCGCGAGCGCGTAGGAGGCGTCGCAAGAACCATGGCGCAACAAATCCTCAATCTGCCACAAGTTGTCGCCGATGATGTTCAGCGCGATCGTCTCGATCTGGAACGGCGTGAGTTTTTCAATCGGCGGGTCGAGGACGACCGGTTTCAGTTCGCCATAAGCCTCGACTTGCGGCGGACGGTCCACGGTGAACAGGACATCGGAAACTTCCGGCTGCGACTCAAGCATCGTTATCAAAATCTGGTCCAGTTCCGGTCGTCGCATAGATATAGATCAATCAAATTGAATCTTCATCTTCCGGCGGATGCGCGAGCAATCCGCGGAATTTTTTCTTGTCCAGCGCCTTGTCATAGGCGTCTTCGGGCGTGATGCGTTTCATGCGGACATGTTCCATGATGCTGTCGTCCATCGGCTGGTTGCCGAGTTTTTTGCCGACCTGGATCATGCCTGCAATCTGATGCGTCTTGCCTTCGCGCACGAGATTGGCGACCGCGGTGTTGAAAACCAGGATTTCAAACGAAGCAACGCGTCCTTTTTTGTCGCTGCGCTTGAACAATGTCTGCGCCACGACACCTTTCAACGCTTCGGAAAGCGTCTGGCGGATTTTGTTTTGCTGCCCTTCCGGGAAAACGTCAATGATGCGGTCCACTGTCTTGGGTGCGCTCTGTGTGTGCAATGTGCCGAAAACCAAGTGACCGGTCGCGGCAGCAGTGATCGCGAGCTCAATGGTTTCCAAATCGCGCATTTCACCGACGAGAATGATGTCCGGGTCTTCGCGCAGCGCGCCGCGCAAACCTGATGCAAACGTCTTGGTGTGGACGCCGACTTCGCGGTGGTTCACGAGGCAGTTCTTGCTTTCGTGGACGAATTCGATCGGGTCTTCCAGCGTGATGATGTGGTCTTTGCGGTTTCTATTGCAGTAATCCACCATCGCCGCCAGCGTCGTGGATTTGCCGGAACCCGTCGGGCCGGTAACGACAATCAGTCCGCGGTTGAGCATGCAGAATTTTTTCAGCACGGCGGGCAATGGCGCCTCGATCTTTTCAAAATCCTCGAATGAGAGCACGCGGCTAGGAATTTGCCGGAACACCGCGCCGACGCCGTTCTTTTCGTTGAAAAAGTTCACGCGGAAACGCGAGATGTTCGGGATCTCGTAGCCGAAATCCACGTCGCCCGTTTCCTCGAAGACTTTGATTTTGTAATCCGGCGCGATTTCGTAGAGCATCGCCTTGAGCGTGTCGTTCTCCAACGGTGGATAGTCCACGCGTTGCATCTCGCCGTTAATGCGCAACATCGGCGGGTTGCCGGACGACATGTGCAAGTCGGACGCTTTTTGTTCGAACATCAAGTTGAAAAATGCATCAATTTTGGCCATATAATCCTCTCTCTGCGCGGACACTAATAAAAGTCGTGCTACACTGCAAGCAATGAAAGTGCCGCCCGGCCAGATTATCCGAAGCGAAATTGAAAAACACGGCATTATTTCTTTTGCGCGTTTCATGGAACTTGCGCTCTACTGTCCCGATTCTGGATATTACGAAACGAAAAAAGACAACGTCGGACGTAGTGGCGACTTTTACACCAGCGTCAGCATTGGCGAACTCTTCGGCCAACTGCTCGCCTTCCAGTTCGCCGAATGGCTGGAAGCAGAAGTCGGAAGTCGGAAGTCGGAGGTCAGAATTGTCGAAGCGGGTGCGCACGACGGCAAACTCGCCAAAGATATTTTGGACTGGCTGCAAATTCATCGCCCGGAAATTTTTTCGAAAATCGAATACTGCATCCTCGAACCTTCCGCCCGGCGGCAGGAATGGCAGAAAGAAACGCTGAAACATTTCGCCCCGCGCGTCCGCTGGTTTTCGCGATTCAACGGTTCAACGATTCAACGGTTCAACGGAATTATTTTCAGCAACGAATTGCTCGACGCCTTTCCCGTCCGGCGTTTCGGCTGGAACGCCAAAAATAAAAAATGGTTCGAGTGGGGCGTTGCCGTCGAAGCCGAAAAATTCGTCTGGGTGAAAATCCAGAATCCAGAATCCAGAATCCAGAATCCAGAATTGGAAGCCGTTTTGCCCGACGGCTACACTATTGAAATTTCTCCCGCCGCTGAAAATTGGTGGCGCGAGGCCGCAAATGTTTTGGAGCGCGGAAAACTTCTGACGATTGATTACGGTTTTGACGCCGACGAAATGTTTTCGCCCAGCCGGACAAACGGCACGCTCCGCGCCTATTTCCGTCATCGTTCTATCAATGACATCTTGGCGAACGCCGGCGAACAGGATTTGACCGCGCACGTCAATTTTTCCGCGATTCAAAAAGTCGGAGAAGAAGCCGGATTGAAAACCGAACTGTTTTTGACACAAACAAAATTCCTGACGCAGATTCTGGAGAAAACTTTGAAAGATAAATCTTTTGGCGAATGGAACGCAAGCCGCGCGCGCCAGTTTCAAACCCTCACGCACCCCGAACATCTTGGCCGCGCCTTCCGCGTTTTGGTTCAGTCGCGATGAATTATCGCCTTCGTTTTACCAATTGTTGTTTGCTTCAAATTTGTTCGCAGGGAATCACGGGCCGATTTTGTTTGTGAATAAACATTTTTAAATGACAGAATTCTTCGGTGTTTATTGGGTGTTCACAATTCGTTCATCAAACAATTTCGGTTAATAAGCTGTGCATATCATTTCATGGTCGGATGAACAATTTGTGATATAACCTACGTTGTCTGTTAAAGGAATTGAGATAGACGGTCGAGTGTAAATAAGGCCGAACTTCTCGCAGAAAATCAGAAGTAAAGGAGACGGGTTGAGCTAGGTCGGCTGGTTCGGCTCCTCTTAAGAAGAAAAGCAATAAATCAGATAAAGGAACTATGAAACACATAAATTTAATGACCCGTGTTGGCGTTGGAATAATCGTGAGTTGCTTAAGTTTGCAAGCGAACAGGGCAAACGCACAAACCACCCTCAATTTTGACAGCGTTGATGCGAGTGCTGGGCAAGTGGATGCCACTTCCTATTTTACCTCTTATGGAATTACGGAGACAGCTCTCAGTGCTGGTTCGGCATTTTCCATCGTGAATGAGAACGACTATTACAACACGCCTGGGATTGTTTATGCGTCGTCGCCTCCTAACTTTGTGGATCCGCTAGGAGATGGTGGTGTGTCGTCCATACTGCTCAGTTTTGCGACGCCATTGACGAGCCTGTCTTTTACCCGCATAGAGGAGACCGGCAGTGGTGCCGGGAACTCTTTCGGAGAGTGGAGCGCCGAAGTTTATTCAGGCGCAACAGAGATTGGCTCGGCAAACGCATCGGGCTACTCCATATTCAATAACAATATTAATTCCGCACAGATCTACACATTCAACGGATCAGACATTACAAGTATTGAGTTCGATGGGAGTAGTGAGGGTTTTTACGGGACTGATGGCATCTTGATGGATGATCTTACCCTTACGCCGGTTCCGGAGCCTTCAAGTCTGGCTCTCTCATGCCTCGGTCTTTTGGGAGCATTCGCCTGGCGTCGCCGCAGCAGGTCTTGCTGATTACATACAAGTAAACTGTAAGGACTGGCGCCTTCTTCTTGAAAGAAGGCGCCTTGTTTTTTGGACATTCGATTTAGCTTTGCAAGTTCGAGTTCAACTCGTAATTCAAAATCGAAAGGCAATAAACCGCCGCCGTCTCGACGCGCAAAACCAGATTGCCGAGCGAAATCGGAAGCGCGCCTGAAGTTTCAATCGCTTTCAATTCGTCCAGCGTAAAATCGCCTTCCGGCCCGATCCAAACGCCGACGCTTTTCGGCAAACGCTTTTGTTTTGCTTCAAACTCGCGGAAAATTTCTTTCGGATGGTGGCGTTCCTTTTGTAGCGAGCCGACGAGCGACAGATCAAATTTTTCCTTTCGCGTCAGAAATTTTTCAATCGTCACCGGCATTTCGATTTTCGGCAGCCACGCCGCGCCGCATTGTTTGATGGCTTCGACGGCCACCTGTTGCCATTTCTCCCGCTTACTTTCGGCGTCTTCATCATCAAGTTGCGTCACGACCCGTTCCGACAAAATCGGCACGATGCGATGCACGCCAAGCTCGACGGATTTTTGGATGATGCTCTCGATGATTTTTCCCTTCGGCACGGCTTGCAGCAGCGTGATGGAGCAGGGCGGGGCGGGAACAAAATTTTTCAGCGACACGGAAAGCGTGACGACATTGCGCGCGCAATTTTCCACGGTGCACATGAACTCATTTCCGATGCCGTCCAGAACGGCGACGAGTTCGCCGTATTTCAATCGCAGGACGTTCAACGCATGATGCGCCTCACGCCCGTCGAGGCGCAGCGTGTTTCCGGCGCAGCGTTCGGGCGGCAGATAAAAACGGTGCATGGTTCACTTAAAAAACTTTTTTGCCTTCTCGAAAAATCCCTGTGCCAGCGGCGCTTCCTTGCCGTCGCACAGCGCGGCGAATTCATGCAACTTCGCCTTCTGCTCCGCGTTCAAACGCGTCGGCACTTCGACCTGAACCCGTATGTGCAGGTCGCCGTGGCCGTAACCCTGCAGATTTTTCACGCCCTTGCCTTTCACCCGGAACGTCGCGTTTGGCTGCGTGCCGGCGGGAATTTTTATCGTCGCGTTGCCGTCGAGTGTCGGCACTTCGATTTCCGTGCCGAGCGTTGCCTGGATGAAACTCACCGGCACCTCGCAGAGCAAATCATCGCCTTCGCGCTGAAAAATTTCGTGCGCCTTGACGTGCAACACGACGTAAAGGTCGCCTGATGGTCCGCCGCGAAAACCCGCCTCGCCATTTCCCTGTGAGCGAAGTCGTGAACCGCCTTCCACGCCCGGCGGGATCCGCAGTTTGATTTTTGAACTGCGCTGGTGCTTGCCGTTTCCGTGGCAAACCTTGCACGGTTTTTCCAAAATCTGTCCCGCGCCTTTGCACTGCGGGCATGTCTGCGCGATGCTGAAAATCCCGCGCGACATCAGCACCTGCCCGCGTCCGCCGCACGTCGCGCAGGTTTTCAATTTTGACCCGTGTTCCGCGCCGGAGCCGTGGCAATGCTCGCAGCGATCCAGTTTTGTGACTGAAATTTCCTTTTCGCAACCGAGTGCCGCCTCTTCGAGCGAGATTTCCAGATCAAAACGCAAATCGTCGCCGCGTTGAGGAGCGGACGGATCGGTTTGACCGCCGAAGAAAGTCTCGAAAATGCTTCCGCCCGCCGCGCCGCCGAAGACCTCGCGGAAAATGTCGAACGGATCGTGAAAGCCGCCGCCGAATCCGCCGCCGCGACTCGCGCGATGGCGCGCGTCGAACGCCGCGTGGCCGTATTGATCGTAGGCGGCGCGCTTCTGCGAATCGCTCAAAGCCTCGTAAGCCTCGCTCAATTCCTTGAACTTTTCCTCGGCGTGCTTGTCGCCCGGATTTTTGTCCGGGTGATGTTTCACGGCCAGCTTGCGGTAAGCCTTCTTGATTTCGTCAATGCCGGCCTCGCGGCTGACACCGAGAACTTCGTAATAATCGCGTTTGGACATGAAGGATTAAATTTGCGGACAAAAATTCAATGGGCGGAAATAAATTCCTTTTTCTCCGGCTCGACCCACTTGTTGTGTTCCTTGATTAGGTCAACGAGCCGTTCCACGGCTTCGGCTTCGGGGATGTTAAACTTGATTGGCGTCTTGCCGACGTAAAGATTTATTTTATTCGGCGCGCCGCCCACGTAGCCGAAATCTGCGTCCGCCATTTCGCCCGGCCCGTTCACGATGCAGCCCATGATGGCGATCTTCACGCCCTTGAGATGCTCCGTGCGCGCCTTGATGCGCGCGGTGACGGTCTGCAAATTGAACAACGTCCGCCCGCAACTCGGACACGCGACGTAATCGGTCTTGAAACTCCGGCAACTGGCGGCCTGCAAAATATTATACGCGAGTCGCAGCGATTGTCCGCCGCCAGCTTCGCCGCGAATGAGAATCGCGTCGCCAATTCCATCCGCGAGCAACGAGCCGATGACGACGGACGCGCGAAGCAACGCAATCTTCGGCTCAAGCGGAGCAGGTTCAAAGTTGATACAATCCTTGAGCAGAATCGGATTGTTGTGACCAAGTTTTTTTAATTTTGAAGCGAGCAGACGGAAAGCGGTGATGGCCGGAATATTCACGCCGTCTTTCACGGTCACGAGTTGCGTTTCGCAATTGATTTCAAAATCGTGCGTCGGATCAATTTCAAAAATGTTCAGGTCTTCATAAACCGCTTCCGGCTTCACGTCGTCTTTCGGACGGATTTTCGGTGCGACTTTGTCCCACGTCGCACGCGTGACCACGACGCGAATCAATTGTTCGCCGCCGCATTTTACATTTTCGTTCAGTTCAATTTCCGGCGTTTCGCGTTTTTCGAAATGAAACGGGTCGAAGGGAAAATCTTTTTCCGCGATTTTGATTTTGGAATTTGAGAGAACTGAAATCTGCGCCAGCAAATCGGTGCAGACTTCGATTTCGCGCGGCGAATCTTCCGTGAGCGAAACGCGAATCGTGTCTCCGAGTCCGTCGCAGAGCAAGGAGCCGATGCCAATGGCGCTCTTAATCCGTCCGTCTTCGCCTTCGCCGGCTTCAGTGACGCCAAGGTGAATCGGATAATTCCAATCTGCGCCTTCCTGTTCCAAACGCGCAACCAAAAGGCGATAGCACTCGATCATCACCTTGGGATTGGATGACTTCATCGAGAATTTGAAATTATGAAAATCGTGCTGGCGACAGATGCGGGCGAATTCCAACGCGCTCTCGACCATGCCCAGCGGCGTGTCGCCGTAACGGTTCATGATTCTGTCCGAAAGCGAGCCGTGATTGGTTCCAATTCGCAACGCGCGTTTCAGTTTTTTCGCTTCCAGCACGAGCGGCGTGAATTTTTCCTCGATGCGCTTCAACTCGGCGGCGTATTGCTCGTCGGTGTATTCTTTCGTCGCGAATTTTTTTGAGTCGGCGTAATTGCCCGGATTCACGCGGACAACCTCGACCCATTTCACCGCTTCCATCGCGGCGTCGGGCTTGAAATGAATGTCGGCGACAATCGGTACAAGGCAGTTTTGCGCGCGCAATTCGCGGACGATGTTCTGCAAATTCGCCGCGTCCTTCACGGTCGGCGCGGTGATGCGCACGAGCTGGCAGCCGACGGCGACGAGTTCCAAAGTTTGTTTCACGCACAGCGCGGTGTCCATCGTGTCGCACGTCAGCATGGATTGTTTCACGACGGGATGGTCGCCGCCCATCACGAAGCCGCCATGATTCGGATCGCCGATGACGATTTCGCGTGTTTTCCGTCGCTGATAGAAAAATGGAGATTCGCAGTAGCGCATCGCAAAAATTATTTGTTAGGCGCAAACACGATTGGTTCCTCATGATTATCATGTGCGCTGCGCAGCCAATCGCCCGTGTCGAAGAACGCGATGTAAATCATGAAGCCGATGAGCAGCGCGGCAAATCCGTTCTGGATGGCATTCAAAGTCCGCGCGCTGACCGGGCGTCGTCGGACGACTTCGATGAGCGAAAGCGTGATGTGCCCGCCGTCGAGAACAGGCAACGGCAGCAGGTTGAGCAAGGCAAGGTTCACATTAAGAATCACGCTGAACCAAAGCACGCGCCGCCAGCCGTCCTTGTCCTGAAACAAATTACTGTAGACGCGGATGATCATCACCGCGCCGCCGAGCTGCTGCACGCCGATCTGGCCTTTGGGCGCGAACAACGCGCCGATGGTGCTGAAAATCTGCGACGTGCTGGCACTGATCTGCGACCAGGGATTCGGATGGACGAGCGCGACGTTCGTGTCGGCCTGCCACGAGATGATGCCGAACGACGGTTCGCTATTCGTCGGTTGCAGCGGTTTCACGGCCAGCAAAGTGCGGTCGAATTGTTTGTTGCCGCGTTTGATGGTGAAGGCGACCGGCAAATTAGGTTTGTTGGTCAGTGCCTGCTCGGAAAAGACAATCGGCAGCGGGCTCAAAATTTTCTCGCCGTCCATCGCCACGATTTCATCGCCGGGTTTCAAACCCGCCATGTCCGCCGGGCTGTTGCTCGCAATCTCGCCGATCACGGTTTTTTCCGCATAATTCATGTAAATCTGCCGGAGCGATCTTCGTTCATACCATTTCGTCGGCGTGTTCGTCGGCACGGGATAAGCCATCGCCACCTGGCCGTCGCGGAGATATTTGATGGCGATGTTTGTGCCCGTGCTGGTGATGATTCGCCATTTGACGCTGTCGGAAAAAGAACCCGTCGGCATGAAATTTTTCACCGGATGGCCGTCCACTTCGAGGATGGTGTCGCCGGCGCGCAATCCCGCCAAACCCGCCGGGCCGGTCGGATCAACCCAGCCGATCATCGTGGAATTTCCGGTCGCGTCGCTCGGCTTGCCGACGCCCCAGACGACGAATGCAAAAAATATCGCCAGCAAAAAGCTGAACAGCGGTCCTGCGAATGCGACGATGATTTTGTCGAGCGCGGAAACGTTCGGTAAAATTTCTTCCGGATGTTCAGTATGACTCGTTCCCCCAACGGGAAAATCGTGCCACGGCACCTCAACTGTTTTATCTGGCTTCCCGCTCTTACCTTCAATTATTTCCATCGTCGCCATTTGCGGCAACGCGACGTAGCCGCCTGCCGGAATCCAGCCCAGCGCATATTCGACGCCGCTGATTTTCTTTTTCCAAATCGGCTTGCCGAACCAGATTGCGAACCGCTCGATTTTCAGCCCGCGCCATTTTGCCGCGAGAAAGTGTCCGAGTTCGTGAACGCCGATGAGCAGGTTGAACAACAGCACCACTTCAAACGCGATGAAAATGTATCGTAAAATTGTCATGTAAAATCAGTCCGTAAGATTATAGCAGCGAAAAGTCTTTCCGCCATTTCAAACTGCCGCCACTTTGCGCGTCCAGGAATCGGCTTCGAGAATTTGTTCCAGCGTTGGGTGCGAAACGACTTTGTGCGCGTCCATCGTGCGGCGGACGGTCTGGGTGATCTGCGGAAAATTGATTTTTCGGTTCACGAACGCTTCGACCGCGATTTCGTTCGCCGCGTTCAACACGGCTGGCAACGTTCCGCCGATTTCACCGGCGCGTCGCGCCAGTTCAATCGCCGGAAATCTTTCCGCGTCCGGTTCTTCAAACGTCAGCGTGCCGATTTTTGGAAAATTTGTCTGCACGCGTTCGCTCGCGGCTCGATCGGGATACGTCAGCGCGTATTGGATCGGCAGGCACATATCTGGCGTCGAAAGCTGCGCGATGAGCGAACCGTCCACAAACTCTACCATCGAATGCACGATGCTTTGCGGATGGACGACCACGCCGACGCGCGCCATCTCGATGTTGAACAGCCAGCGCGCCTCGATCATTTCAAGTCCCTTGTTGAACAGCGTCGCCGAATCAATCGTGATTTTTTTCCCCATGACCCACGACGGGTGCTTCAACGCGCGTTCGACGGTGATTTCGGAAAATTTTTCCTTCGGCCAATGATTTTTGTCGCGGAACGGTCCGCCGCTCGCGGTCAGCCAAAGTTTGCGAACGGACGAGCTTGGTTTTCCGTCGAGACATTGAAAAATCGCCGAGTGCTCGCTGTCCACCGCGAGAACGCGCACGCCGTATTTGCGCGCTTCACTCATCACGATTTCGCCGGCCATGACGAGAATTTCTTTCGACGCGACGGCGATGTCTTTGCCCGCGCGGATCGCGGCGAGCGCGGGTTTCAATCCGGCCGTTCCGACAATCGCAATCAGAACAATGTCCGCCGCCGGAAGCGTTGCCAGTTTTATCAAACCTTCTTCGCCGGAGAAAACTTTTGTCGAAGTGCCGAACGCATTTTGAAGTTCCTTCGCCTTTGCCGGATCGGAAATTGAAATCGCAGCGGGTTTATGTTTTCGCGTTTGTTCGAGGAGCAGTCCGGAATTATTTCCGGCGGCGAGACCGAGCAGGCGGATTCTGTCCGGCAAATCTTCGGCGACTTTGACGGTGCTGGTGCCGATTGAGCCGGTGCTGCCGAGGAGGACGACGTTTTTCATGGAACCAGAACGTGACGCAAATAGAGATACATGATGGGCGCATTGAACAGCAAACTGTCCAGCAAGTCGAGGATGCCGCCGATGCCCGGGAATAGGCCGCCGGAATCCTTCACGCCTGCTTCGCGTTTGAAAAGCGATTCGATCAAATCACCGATGACGGCGGTCGAACTCAACAAAATGCCGAGCACAATCGCGTGCAGCGAATTCATGCCGAACATTTTGTCGCCGAAAAAATGGATGAAGACGAGGCTCGAAACGGTTGAAATCAAAATCGCGCCACCGAAACCTTCCCATGTTTTTCCGGGACTGATCCGTGGAATCATCTTGTGTCTGCCGATGAGCGAGCCGGTGAGATAAGCGCCCATATCGCTGAATTTCGTGACGAGAATGTAATAAAGGACAAAATATTTTCCATCCACGCCCGGGAAAAAATTTATTTTTTGCATGAAGTTCAGCAGCCACGGCACATACATCAGGCCAAAAAGGGTTGTTGCAATCGCCACGATCCCTGTCGCGTTGGACTTCGACAAAAACTGGCGGACGCACAGGCCGAGGACGAACAAAATCAAAAAGCCGGTTTCAAAATCGTTCACACGCGCCGGAGAACCCTGGGTTCCGATGTGGCCGGTGAGATTTAAAAATGTCCCGACCATCAACAAAACGCCGCCGAAACAGCCGCACCATTTAAAGCAGGCGATGCCACGCTTTTCGACAAGGCCGTAAAATTCGACAAGTCCTGTCAGCGCGAGGAAGACGATGATGAGGATGAAAACGTCGCGGGAAACCAGCACGTTGCCGGAGAACAGGGCGGCGATGATCACCGTCCAGAGAATCACCGTGGTGATCAACCGGCGGAAAAAAACTTTTGCCTTCGAGGGCGATTGGCCTGCGGGAGCCGCGTCGGACATTTCACGGAAAATATCAGGCGCGAGGTGGATTGCCAATTCTCAATTGGCATGAAGGAACCACTTAACGGTTGCGCGCGGCGGTTTTTTTGGCAAAGATGTTTACGATTGAATGTGACTGGGGTCGTAGCTCAGTTGGTAGAGCGTCTCGTTCGCAATGAGAAGGTCAGGGGTTCGACTCCCCTCGGCTCCACCAGTCCCGCCTTCTATTTTTCCGCCGCAAAGACTTCGTAGCTGTGCGGCAGCAAATGCACGTCGAACGTTTCGCGCTTTTCTACAAACTGCGGTCGCCGGCCCGGATTCTGCGGCTGCTCCGGCAACCGTCCGTCAATCGTTTCGCCGGTGACGAGATTTCGCAACTTCGTAAGATTTTCTGTCGTTGAAATTTTCACGTCGGTTTCCGTCGGCAAAAATGATTCGACGATGAACGTGTTGTTGTCGTAGGCGAACAAGGCGATTTGGCCCGGTCCGTTCAGGCGGACCGGAAATCCGCGCAGCAAATAGTTTTTGATCGCGCTCGTGACCGCGGGCGGCAGCCGGTACAGATCCGCGAAGTTGTCGGGAATGGTCAAAACATAAAGAACACCTTTGGAATAACGATCCATAAGCAACAACGGATAGCCGTTGCCGTTGGCGATCGCGCGCACGAGCGGCCACGAGTCGTTCGTCAGGAAATCAATTTCGGGCAAAAGAATTTTAGAATCCAGTCCGTTCCCCAAATCAGTTCCCGTTCCCGCGCCGAAGCCGCCGATGAACTCGTTCGCAAGAATTTTCCGGTCGGGACATTGCAATTCAACGATGTCTTCGATGCCTTTGCCTTGCAACGCGCGCAGCAAACCGGAAGTGATGACGACGGATTTTCCCGCGCGGAGTTGCGCCTTGATTTTGTCGACGATGTGCGGATCGAATTTCGCCGACTCGGTCAGCAAAACCAAATCCGCGTTTGTCGGAAACGTCGGATAAAGTTCAATCGGAATACCGATCATGCCGAGATAATTATGCAGGAAATCTTCGCCGGTGGATTGATACGGTTTGTAGCTAGCGATGCCGATCGGGTTGCCGAGTTGTCCCAAAAATTTGTCCGCTTGCTCCAAAGAATATCCGGCGACGCGCGCGATGGTGGGATTTGTCAAACCAGCCGGATTGTTTGTTTCAAAAGAGGCGAGCAGTTGATTGTAATCGAAACTTGTGTGCAGATTTTGCCAGCCTTCGCGTTTGCCGGCTGGGATCGGACGGCTCATCGCCGACCATTCGAAGAGCATCATCTGCCGCGCCTTGGCGAACATCGTGTCCCAAAGCTGCTCGGCGTAACGGTCAATGTAATTGATGCTGTAAGTGTCCACCCAGCCGCCGCCGTTGCCGCCGGGCTTGATGTTTTCAAAATAGCGGATGATTTCGTAGCTCTCATACGGCTGCAAATGCTGGTCGGTGACGACCGGGTCGCGCGTTTCCGTGCCGGTGTAAATGCCGTCAAACAGTTTTGGCTCCTTGTCGAGATCGTAGCCGAGTCCTTGGAAATGCTCATACCAATTCGGGAATTTTATCACGAGTTTGATTTTAGGATTCACCGCGCGCGCCGGTTTGATGATCAGATTTTCCGTCGCGTCATCCATCAAATCGAGCCGGAACTGCGTCCAGCTTTTTTTGCCCTTGGCCGCGATGTCGGAATCCGTTTTGGTGTTCACGAAACAGAAATCGTCCTGAATCAGTTCGTCGAAATGCCGCGCGGCCAGTTCCGCCGCGCCTTTGATGAACGCGCGGTCTTTGGGATCGGTGTAGCAAAATGATTTGAACTGGCCGCCGATGCTGCCGTCCGACAAAGCCATGCCGCCGGCGACTCGCACGCCCTTGTCCAGAAAGAATTTTTTGACGCTTTCGAGCAATTCGTCGGATGCGAGTTGCCGGTCGCGCTGCACCTCGATGTAAACCTTGTCCACTTTCAACTGGCTGCTGATGCGGTTCCAGTCGTCCTGCAATTTTTGCGGGTCTTCAAAACTTTGGACGGCGCGAACGGGAATATAAATCGCCACATCGAAGTTCGTGTAATTGCCCGCCAGACAGCCCGCAGCAGACAATAAAAACGCGCAAAGCGATCCTGCAAACAGTGAACGACGGGTGCGGATTATTTTTTTCATGACATTGGGACTGGCAAAGAATTGGCAAATGACCGCCCGATGGCAACCTTTTTCACCTTGACCCGAAAACGGCGCGCGCGAAGACTCACAAAAGGATTTACGAATGCAGCCGCGCCATTTTGAAGCAATCATTTTTTCCGTGAAGGCTGCCATTGCCGCCGTCGCAGCCGCGCTGGGTTACAAATTTTTCGGTTTTTCCGGCGCGCCATGGGTGGCGGCGGTCTCCGCGGTTTTGGTGACACAGCCCAGTCTGCATTCTTCTCTCAAGGCGTCGTTGATGCGCGTGATCGCCAACCTCGCAGGCGCCTTCGGCGGCGCGGCCTTGGGCGTGGCGCTCGGCCATCCGATCGTCGCCATGGCCATCGGCGTCATGCTCACCGGCTTGATCTGCTATCTCCTGAAACAGGACGACGCGTTGCGTCCGGCGTTTGTAGCGGTCATCATCGTGACGTTGAGCGGCGAAAACGCTGAATGGAAAAGCTCGATGAACCGCGTCGTTGGCGTCGTCATCGGTTGTGTGTTCGCAATGGTCGTTGGATTTTTGTTCGACAAGTTGTCGGGCTCGTTCAAACTCCGGCAGAAAGATGAAGAAAAAAAGCCGGACCATCAGGAATAAATTTTTTCCGTCATGAAATCGCCGTTGAAAAATAAATGGGTTCTGATAACCGGCGCGTCGAGCGGATTCGGCGCGGCTGCCGCCAAGGCTTTTGGCGCTGAAGGCGCGAAGCTGTTGCTCGGCGCGCGGCGCGTTGACCGTTTGGAAAAAGTCGCGGCGGCAGCAAAAAAAACCGGAGCCGCTGAAGCGCATTTTCATTTTCTCGACGTTGCCAAAATAGAAAGCGTCCAGGAATTTATTGCATGGGCGCAAAAGCAAATCGGCGGGAAAAATCTTCACGTGCTCATCAACAACGCCGGCGGCGCGCAAGGTCTCGACACGATTGCCGAAGGCAAGGACGCGGATTGGGAGGCGATGATTCAATCGAATGTGCTCGGCGTTTTGCGCATGACGCGCGCGGCGCTGCCGCTCATGCCGCGCGACGCGGGTGCGAACATCATCAACATCGGCTCGGTCGCCGGTCGCGCGGTCTATGAAGGCGGCGCTGTCTATTGCGCGGCAAAGGGAGCTGAATTGCAAATCACCCGCACACTCCGCCTTGAGTTGCTCGGCACCGGCATCCGTGTCAGCACGGTTGATCCCGGACTGGCGGAAACGGAATTTTCACTGGTGCGTTTCAAGGGCGACGCTGTCCAGGCGAAAAAAGTTTACGAAGGCACAAATCCGTTGACCGCCGAAGACATCGCGGAAATTTTGGTTTGGATCGTTAGTCGCCCGCCGCATGTGAACATCGACGAACTTGTCGTCAAGCCCGTTGATCAGGCGGCAATCGGAAAGGTTTTTCGCCGCACGCAAAAATAATTTTTAAATCCCTCGGTTCGCGCGCGAGAGTAGAACCGCGCCGACGGCTTGAAAGATAAAATTCGGCAGCCAGACGATGAGGTGTGGCGCGAATTCAGTTCGCGCGGAAAGCGACTCGGCGACGATGATGAAGGTGTAATAGACCAGCACAAGACCGAGCGCGACGGCCACACCGATGTTCGTTTCGCGGCGGTGCATGCGGATACCCAACGGAATCCCGACGAGCGTGAAGCCAAAGCAGGCGAATGAAAATGCGACCTGCCGGTGCATCTCCACGCGGATCGGCTCCGTCAAATCCTGGCGTTGCTTTCTGGCCTCGACGAGCAGCGCGCGCAAATCGTCCGAAGTCATGGTGTCCGGCGGCAGGGCGAGCCGCTGTTCGACGTTGCGCAATTCCTTTCGCAACTGGCTGAATGTCATGTCGCTGATCTGGGGTTTGTAGATTCTGTTCGTCGAGGCGTTCAGGTCGAAGTTCAGCGTCATCGTCGGAAGCGAGGAGATGACGGGACGAGGCCCGGTCAAAGTCACGGAACGCGCGTCAAATAAGTTCATGATGAGTTGTTTGTTCGTCGCGTCCATCGTGAGTTCGCCGCGCGGCGCGCGGACGGTCGTGCTGACGTTCGTTTCACCTTCGATCTTGAAGATCATCACGTCCTCCAGATGGCCGTCATGATTTTTTTTGACATAAAAAACATAGCCGGGAAAATCGGAAACGAAACGGTCTTCAGGCAATTGAGCGTTCAGCACTTCGGCGCGGAGTTGAAAAATCAGGTTTTTGTAGGCGACGCGGCCCAGCGGGCCGAGTTGCATATTGATACACGCGCTGATGCCGCAACACAAAAGGCTCAAGAGCAGGACCGGCGTGATGAGGGAAAGCAGGCTGATGCCGCTGGCGCGCGCGGCGGTGAGTTCCTGATCGGCGCTGAAACGGCCAAAGACGAGCAGCGTCGCGGTGAGAAAACCCATCGGCAGAGCATAAACCCAGACGAACGGGATCAAAAACGCGACGGCTTCAAGTATCACGCCGATGTTCGTGTGGCCGTTGACGAGCAGCGTAAGGATCTGCTTCAGCACGTTGCCGAGCAGCAGCACGAACGTGAACACCGTCACGGTGAGCAGCAACGACGCGAGCACCTGTCCGGTCAGATATTTATGCAGCGTTTTCAATGCGTGATGGCGCGGACACGTTTAATTGAGTTTGGCCGCAAAGTCCACTGGCGATTGACATCGAAAAAACCGGAAAACTTTTGGCTCGCCAAACGCCCGCAATTCATTAAATTGTCCGGCCACTTTTCAAATTATGCACTTGAACGAATTTTTGGCGCAAGCCGCCGCACCGCAGTCCGCACAACAGGGTTCGCCTCTCGGGATGTTGCTGCCGATGATGTTGCTGCTGGTCATCCTCTACTTTTTGATGATCCGTCCGCAGCAACAGCGCGCGAAGCAGCAGCGGAAATTGATCGAAGCGCTCAAGTCCGGCGACAAGGTCGTCACGGCCAGCGGCATCATCGGTGTCGTCATCACGGTCAAGGACAAAACCGTTTCGCTCCGCTCCGCCGATGCCAAGATGGAAGTCACAAAATCTTCCGTGACGGAAATCCTTCAAGGCAGTGACGCGACCGAATCCTGATCCGCCATGAAAAAAAATAATTTCGGTTGGTTCATCTTCGTCGTCTGCGTCGTCCTTTGGTCGCTTTTCGAGATTTATCCGCCGACGTCGCGCGATTTGGTCCAGCAATTCACGACGCGCGCCGAAAACAAGGACGCCGCGTTCACAAACATTTTGCAGCAACTGCAACCGTTGCAACTGGCCAACACGAACCGCGAGTTCGCCAACCTGCAGGAAGCCATCGGCACGAATGACATCCAGAAATATTTCCCGATGTTTGCCGCGAAAAGTGAATTGCGTCCGACCACGTTCATTTTGAACTGGCTTCAACGCGACGCTTCGGGCCGCATCAAGCTCGGTCTCGATCTGCAGGGCGGCACTTCGTTTTTGGTCGAAATGGACACGAACGCGCTCGCGGCCGCTTCCGGCGATACGAACCATGTCGCAAGCGCGACGGACACCAGCGGCGCGTTGTCGCAGGCGGTCGAAGTCTTGCGCAAGCGCGTGGACGCCTTCGGCGTGGCCGAGCCGGTGATCCAGCCCGCAGGCGGAAACCGGATTCTTATCCAGTTGCCCGGCTTGTCCGAAGCGGACAAGGAAAGCGCCAAGCAACAAATCCAAAAGGCTGCGTACCTTGAATTCCGGATGGTCAAGGACGACAGCGATGAAATCATCGCGAATCACGAGCCGATTCCGCCCGGTTACGAATTGCTTAAACACACCAGCGAAAAACCAGATGCGCCGCTTGAACAATATGTGGTGCAAAAACGCGCCGTCAACGGATTGTCCGGCGATATCATCAAAAGCGCCTCTGTCTATCGTGGTAATTTGGGTGAACCCCAGATTAATTTTACACTGACCTCTGATGCCGGGAAAAGATTTGGCGAGGTCACGCGCCAAAATGTCGGGCACAGAATGGCGATCATTCTCGACGGCGAATTGCAGACCGCCCCGGCGATTGACGAGCCGATTGAAGGCGGCAGCGGGATGATTCACGGGAGTTACACCGAGAAGGAAGCTTTTGGAATCGCCAACGTCCTTCAAAATCCGCTACGCGCACCGCTGATACCTGTTTATTCCTACGATGTTGACCCGACGCTCGGCAAAGATTCGATCCGCAGCGGCATCCGCGCGTCCATTGCCGCCGTGATTTTTGTTTCGGCCTTCATGCTCATTTATTATTGGACTGCCGGTATCACGGCGAACATCGCGCTCATCACGAACATCATCATTCTGCTCGGCGTCATGTGTTCCATCGGAACGACGCTGACGTTGCCCGGCATCGCCGGCGTGGTGCTCACCATCGGCATGGCGGTGGATGCAAACGTGCTGATCTACGAACGCCTGCGCGAAGAGCTTGCGAAAGGAAAATCTCTGCGCGGAGCGATTGATGCCGGTTATGCGCGCGCCTTCGGAACGATTTTCGATTCGCACGTCACGACACTCATCTCGTCCGTCATCTTGATTTTTATGGGCACGGGCGAAATCAAGGGCTTCGGCGTGACACTGACCATCGGTGTCGCAGCAAGTCTGTTCACTGCGCTCGTCGTGACGCGCTTGATTTTCAACTTCCTGCTCGACCGCAACATTTTGAAATCGTTGCCGATGCTGCACATCATCAAGAGCTCGAAGTTCAATTTCATGAAAGTGGCCACGCCGCTTTTTTTCATGACGTGGATTTTCGTTTTCTTGTCGATTGGTTTTGGTTTTACGCGCGGCCATAAATTATTCGGCGTGGATTTTCTCGGCGGCGACAGCACGACTTTCAATTTTACACAGGAGGTCGGTGTGGATCAGATTCGTGCTGCGTTGACGGCGGCGGGCGAAAAGGATCCGCAAATCCAGTATCAAAAAGACGCATTGGGCGGGGCTAAAACATTGCGCGTGACGACGTCCAACGGGTCGGCAGACAGCGTAAAGCAAATACTCATTGAAAAATTCCCGGAGGCCAAATTCAACCATCCCAGCACGACAAGCGTCGGCGCGACGATTGGAATAGAAATCCGAAACTCGGCCATCGCCGCTTCTTTGATGGCGATGTTCGGTATTTTGGTTTATGTCGCATTCCGATACGAATTTTCATTCGCGGTCGGGGCGATCGTCGGCGTTCTTCACGACGTTGGTTTGACCATCGGCTGTTATTGCATCGCGAATGCGATTTCAGGACGCGAGTTCAACGCCACCGTCGTCGCGGCCATCCTAACCATCATCGGCTTTTCGATTAACGACAAAATCGTCATCTTCGACCGGATTCGCGAAGACCTGAAGCTCGGCATGAAAGGCTCGTTCAAGGAAGTCATCAATCAGGCGCTTAACCAGACTTTGAGCCGTACCATCATTACGAGCGGTACGGTGTTCATCGCCACGGGGTCGCTTTATATTTTTGGCGGCGGCGTCATCAACGATTTTGCGTTCACCTTCCTAGTTGGCATCATTACCGGCACATATTCGTCCATCTACATCGCCAGCGCATTTGTGTTGTGGTGGCACAAAGGCGAGCGCCCTAACATCGGCGCGTCGCAGGTGAAGATGCAAAATGTGTCGTCGGTGAAAGTCTGATTTTTCTTCGTAATCTTGATTCTTGCTCTTAATCTTAATCGCTTTCAGATTACGATTAAGAAAAGAATGGCGAAGACATTTCAACCATGCTTGCCCTGATACAAATCACGTCGTGGCATTGGATCGGGTTCATCGTCTGCGTCCTGGTTTTTCTCGCGCTGGATCTGGGCGTCTTCCACCGCAAAACGCACGTCGTCACATTCAAGGAAGCCTGCGCGTGGAGTGTCTTGTGGTTCACGCTGGCCATGCTCTTTGCCGGAGCGATGGCGTGCTGGCGCGGACATGAGGACGCGATTCAATTCACCACCGGCTACGTCATCGAACTTTCGCTCTCGCTCGACAATATCCTCGTCATCGCGCTCATCTTCGCGTGGTTTCGCGTGCCTGCCGGATTTCAGCATCGCGTCCTCTTTTGGGGAATCCTCGGCGCGCTCGTGATGCGCGGCGCGATGATCGCCGCTGGTGTGGCGCTCATAAACCGTTTCGACTGGGTGCTTTACATCTTCGGCGGATTTCTCGTTTTCACCGGCGTCAAAATGCTTTTTTCAAAAAAAGACGCCGTGCAGCCCGAAAAAAATCCAGTGTTGCGGCTCGTGCGGAAAATTTTTCCCGTCACGCAACATTTTGAAGGCCTGAAATTTTTCACGCGTCTGGACGGTAGATTCGCCCTCACGCCGCTCGCGCTCGTGTTGTTGCTCGTGGAAACCACCGATTTGATTTTTGCGGTTGATTCCGTGCCGGCGGTTTTTTCCGTCACGCGCAAAGCCTTCATCGTTTTCACCTCGAACGTCTTCGCCATCCTCGGCCTGCGCTCGATGTATTTTCTCCTCGCGGGCGCGCTCGGATATTTTCGCTACCTGAAATTCGGCCTGTCCGTCGTCCTCGTTTTCATCGGAGCGAAAATGCTTCTCGACCCGCACGGCCACGAGCCGAAATGGTTTCAAATCGAAATTCCCACGGGAATTTCATTGATGACCGTCGCCGCGATCATTTTGATCGCCGTCGTGCTGTCCGTCATGGTCGCGGAACGCGAGAAGCGCACCAAATCCTCAAATCCCTGAACTGCGATGAAATTCCGCTGGTCGCTTGCGCCGTCGCAGCCGCTGCTTGCAGGGCGACTCGCGTCACAATTGAAAATTTCGCCGCTGCTCGCACAATGCCTTCTCAATCGCGGATTCAGCGAACCGATTGCGATTGAAAATTTTCTCCAGCCAAGGCTCAAAAATCTCGCCGACCCGTTTTTGCTGCCGGACATGGACAAGGCAGTCGAACGATTGCTTCGCGCGCGCGAACAAAACGAATCTCTTGTCATCTTTGGCGATTACGACGTTGACGGCGTGACTTCGACCGCTTTGCTTCTCGAAGTTTTACGCACGCTCGGTTGGAAGGTGGATTTTTATCTACCCAGCCGGATGGACGAAGGTTACGGCTTGAGCGCCGACGGCGTCGAAAATTGTCTGAATAAATTTCCAACGACTCTTTTGCTCGCAGTGGACTGCGGTTCTACTGCCGTTGCAACAATCAAATCGGTTGCCGCGCGCGGCATTGACGTGATTGTTTTGGATCATCATCAGGCTTCATCACCTGCGCCGAACGCGGTCGCGCTGGTGAATCCGCAACTCGCCGGCGAAAAGGAAATATCATTTCGTGAACTTTGTTCCGTCGGCCTCGTTTTCAAGTTCGCCCACGCAATTCTGAAACGCGGACGCGAAATCAATCTGCCCGGTGCGGATGAATTTGATTTGAAGCCGCTGCTGGATTTGGTCGCGCTCGGCACGATTGCAGATCTAGTCCCGCTCGTCGGAGAAAATCGGATTCTGGTTTCAGCCGGATTGGAACGTTTGAACAAGACGCAACGAGCCGGACTTGTCGCTTTGAAAAAAATTTCGCAGTCGCCGGAAAAACTCGGCACTTACGAAGTCGGCTTCCAGCTCGCGCCACGATTGAATGCCGCCGGGCGTTTGGAAACCGCTGAAGAATCTTTACATTTAGTGCTCGCAAAAAATTTGGAAGAGGCGATGCCCATCGCGCAAAATCTGGATTTGCGGAATCGCGAGCGGCAGAAAATCGAGCGCGGCATCGTCGAGGAAGTCATCGGCGCAGTGCGCGCGAAGTTCGATCCGCAAAAGGATTTTGTTATCGTGGAGGGACAATTGCTCTGGCACATCGGCGTCGTTGGCATCGTCGCGTCGCGTGTGTTGCAGGAATTTTATCGTCCAACAATCATCATCGGCGGCGAGGGCGGCGAATGGCGCGGTTCGGGGCGCAGCATCGCCGGCTTCGATCTGGCTGCGGTGTTGCGCGAGTGCGACGATTTGCTGTTGCGCCACGGTGGTCATGCGATGGCGGCGGGCTTGAGCATCGCGCCTGACAAAATTGATTTGCTGCGCCAGCGATTGAACGAACTGGCTCGCCGCAGTTTGAAACCGGAAGATTTGCAGCCGCCTTTGCGTCTCGACGCGGAAGTCGGATTGGATGAGATAAATTTCGAAATGCTTGCTGAATTGGAGAAGTTGAAACCGACGGGACAGGGGAATCCGGCTGTGCAATTCTGTTCGCGCAGTGTCACGCACGCGCGTCCGCTCCAGCGCATGGGCGCGGAAAAACAACACGTCAAACTTTGGTTGACGGACGGCGCGGCGACGCACGAGGCGGTTTGGTGGAACGGCGGAGAGAAATCGTTACCGGTCGGAAGATTTGACGTTGCGTTCGCACCACAAGTGAACGAGTTCAACGGTCGCCGCACGGTGCAATTGAAAATTTTGGACTGGCAACCAGCGTAACGGGAACGTGTTCCGAAAATTTACTTGCAATTATTTTTGGAATAGTTAGAGTTGCTGGGTCTGTTGGATAACTTGACTTTCAGAACATGGAAAATCTTCAGGTGAACGTAGTTCAGTGATGATTTGAACCCGATAGTCGGGAACAGTCCGAAAGCGGTTAGCAGAACAGCAAATCATCAAGTATGAGCACGAAATTGTTTGTGGGAAATCTTTCCTTCAACACTACAGAAAACGAGATTCAAGAGGCATTTGCCGCGCACGGCACGGTCGTCGAAGCGAATCTCATGATGGACCGGATGACGGGCCGTTCACGCGGCTTTGCGTTCGTAACCATGTCCACTCCGGAAGAAGCCCAAAAGGCGATTCAAGCCATGCACGGCGCAACACTCGGCGAACGGCAGTTGACCGTCAACGTCGCGCGCCCGAAAGAAGAGCGTCCCCGCAGTGATCGCGGCCCGCGCCGTGAATACGGCGGCGGCGGTGGTGGCGGTGGTGGCGGTGGTGGCGACCGTGGTCGTCGGGATCGTTATTAATTCCAACAGTTAAATTTGACCGGGGCGGCGTTCTCGACGGACGCCGCCCCGTGTCATTTCAACGTTTAGATTTTTGTCGCCGGACGGCAACTCGTCATATAGCATTTTTTCCGACTCATGGAAGAGCATATTGAAGTCGAAGGGCGCATTTTGACAGTGCTCGCCGGGACGATGTTCCGCGTTGAACTGGACAATAAGCATCAGGTGCTTGCGACCATTTCGGGCAAGATGCGAAAAAAATTTGTGCGACTCACCGTCGGTGACCGCGTGAAGATGGAAATGTCGCAATACGACCTGAACAAGGCGCGCATCGTCTGGCGCATCGGTTGAAATCAAACCCAGCGGCAATTTTTTCCAAATGAACGCCGCCATTCTCGTCGCCGCCGGCAAAGGCATCCGCATGGGTGCCGGCATGGACAAACTCTTCCTCGAAGTGGCCGGTCGTCCGGTCGTCGCGCACACATGGCAAAGATTCAATGACGCGAAATGCATCGGCGAAATCATTCTGGTCGTGCGCGACGGGATGCAAAAGGAATTTTCAGGACTTGCAAAGAAATTTCATTTTCAAAAAGTGTTTCACATTGTCGTCGGCGGAACAGAGCGGCAGGATTCGGTTTGGAACGGGCTTGAAGCGTTGTCGCCAAAAGTCGAAATTGTTGCAATCCAAGATGCCGCACGACCTCGCACGACGGAAGAATTGATTGCCGCGACGATTGAAGCCGCGTGCGAAACTGGAGCGGCAGTTGCAGCGCAAGCAATGACGGACACAATCAAGGAATCCGTTGACGGCAAAATGATTTCTCGGACGCTCGACCGCTCAAAACTCTGGTCGGTGCAGACACCGCAGACATTTCGGGTCGAGGTGATTCGCCGCGCGATTTCCGCCGCGCGGCAGAAAAATTTGATTTTGACTGACGATACGGCGGCGTGCGAACTGATCGGGCAACCGGTCCGGCTTGTGCCAAGCGCGACGCCGAACCCGAAAGTCACCGTACCCGGCGATTTGCAGTTCGTTGAAGCTTTATTGCGGAACAAAGTCTAATCTTTCGCTTATGAAACGACGTTTGATTTACGGTTTGGTCGCCGCGCTGCTCGTGTTGAATCTCGCCATCGGCGCACAGATTTATTTGAGTTCGTCCGGCGCGACGGATCAAAAGGATTCGATGGATGCGAACCTGGATGTCTTCGCTGGCGTGCTGCAAAAAGTTCGCACGAGTTACGTTGACGGCACCAATCTGACTTATCACGAGCTGGTCTATTCCGCGCTCAAGGGCATGGTCGGCAAGCTCGACCCGCACAGCGAGTTCATGGACGCGGCTGATTACCAGCAATTGCAGGATGACACGGAGGGACAGTTCGGCGGACTCGGCCTTGTCGTCGTGATGAAGGATGGTTTCGTCACCGTCGTCGCGCCGATGGACGACACGCCGGGATTTCGCGCGGGCATTTTGTCCGGCGATCGCATCATCAAGATTAACGGGAAAAGCGCGGACAAAATTTCCCTTTCGGACGCGGTGAAAGAACTTCGCGGCGAACCGGGCACGCAAGTGACTGTGACGATTCAACGCCCGTCGTCCGGCGCGGTGAAGGATTACACTCTCACTCGCGCCATCATCCAGAAGGAGATGGTGAAGGACATCAACGACAAAAAGGAATTTCCGCTCGGCGAAAATAAAATCGGATACGTGCGCATCACAGAATTCGAGGACAAGACTGGGGACGCTCTTGAAGCCGCGCTTCAAAAACTTCAGTCGCAGGGTATGAAAGCCTTGATAATTGATTTGCGCTGGAATCCCGGCGGTTTGCTCGATGAGGCCGTGGACGTTTGCGGAAAATTTTTGCCGCGCGGGCAGTTGGTGGTCACGACGGAGGGTCGCGATCCGAGCGAAAATTCCGCCCGTCATGCCGACGGTCGCGGCGATGAATTGAAAGGCGAGCCAATTGTCGTGCTCGTCAATCTCGGCAGCGCGAGCGCGGCGGAAATCGTCACCGGCTGTCTGCAGGATTTGCATCGCGGGATTGTTCTCGGTGAAAAAACATTCGGCAAAGGTTCCGTGCAGAGCATTTTCCCGCTCGACGACGGCTCCGCGCTCAAGCTGACCGTCGCCAAATATTACACGCCCAGCCACAAGGTCATCCACGAACATGGCATCACGCCCGACATCATCGTGCCGGTGAGCGATGACGATCAGGCGGCGTTGATCATCAAACGCTCGCCCGGAGGGATTGAATCGCTGGATGAAACGAATCGTGTGCGAGTCGAAAAAGTGGAGGACGTCCAACTCGAACGCGCCGACGATTTGCTCAAGGGAATGTTGCTTTATGCCGGACTTTCAAAGTCTGAAACAGTCGCGGCAAAATCGAAATGACTTTGCTTGCCTTTGAAACTTCCTGCGATGAAACCAGCGCCGCCGTCGTGCGTGACGGAAAAATCCTGTCCAATGTTGTTTCCTCGCAAGTCGAACTGCACGCCGAATACGGCGGCGTCGTGCCCGAACTCGCCGCACGCGAGCACCTGAAAAATCTTCTGCCTGTCGCGCAAGCAGCGTTGAACGCGGCAAAAATTTCCGCGCGGGAATTGGACGCCGTCGCTGCCGCGCAAGGACCGGGTCTGCCGACGGCTTTGCTCGTCGGATTCAAGGCGGCGCAAGCGGCTGCGTTCGCATTGCGGAAACCGTTCGTCGGAATCAACCATCACGAGGCGCATCTGTATTCGCCGTGGATTCGCGGCGAACCGCCCGTCGCGGACTTTTCCGATTTTCAACCGAACATTTCGCTCATCGTCAGCGGCGGACACACGATGCTTGTGCTGGTGGAATCCGAATTGAAGCATCGCGTGCTCGGCGCGACAGTTGACGACGCGGCGGGCGAATGTTTTGACAAGACCGGCAAGCTGATGGGACTCGCGTATCCCGCCGGGCCGGAGATCGACCGGCTGGCAGAGCAGGGGAATCCGAAGGCGTTCGACTTCCCGCGCCCGTTGCTCCACGACGCGGGCGACGATTTCAGTTTCAGCGGATTGAAAACCTCCGTGCGTTATTTTCTGCGCGACAATCCCGCGTTGCTAAACGACGCGCAAAAAGTGCGCAATTTGTGCGCGAGCGTGCAGGCGGCGATTGTCGAAGTGCTCGTGGCAAAAACCATCCGTGCTGCGAAACGGAGCGGCGTCAATTGCGTGACCGCGTCCGGCGGTGTGACATGCAATCGCAAATTGCGGGACGAACTGGCGCGTGCGTGCGTGCGCGAAGGTTTTGTGTTGCGCCTCGCGGAGAAAAATCTTTGCACTGACAATGCCGGGATGATCGGGATTCTGGCCGAGCGAAAACTTTTGGCCAACGCCGTGCCGACACCGCTGGGTCAGGAAATCACGCCGGGCTGGGTGCTGGTTTGATTATTTCGCGGCAAGCGCAGCTTCAATTGCGGCGGCGACTTGCGGTGAATCGGGAGTTATTTTTGAATCGAAGCGGTTAAGAATCTGGCCGTCCTTGCCGATGATGAATTTGTTGAAGTTCCATGTGATGTCGCCGGGAAAAGGCGAGTCCTTGCCCGCGAGGATTTGATAAAGCGGATGGCGGTTCGCGCCGTTCACTTCGATCTTGTCGAAGAGCGGAAAGGTGATGAAATATTTGCTGGTGCAGAATTGTTTGATCTCCTCGTCGGTGCCCGGCTCTTGGTTGTGAAATTGATTGCACGGAAAGCCGAGGATGACGAAGCCCTTGTTCGCGTATTTTTTGTAGGTCGCTTCAAGTGCTTTGTATTGCGGCGTGAACCCGCATTGGGACGCGACGTTGACGATGAGCAGCACCTTGCCTTTGTAATCGCCCAGGGAAATGTTTTTGCCGTCAATGTCCTTGACCGTGATGTCGTAAATGGATGCGGCACGGGCGGCGATAGTTTGCATGAGAAAAAAAGCTGCGAGCAGCGCGAATGTTTTCATAAAGGCGAATTTAGCGGAAGCGGAGGGATTGTCAAACTGCGGAATCCGGCGCGTTTCAAGCCGCGTTATTTCTTCAAGTCGTTCAGCTCCACTGCCGCACTGACATATTCCGCATAACCTTTTTCCCCGGTGCTGATGGATTTTTTGAAAAGAACCATCGCGGCTTTCTTGTCACCGGCGAGCAGATGTTTCATGCCGACATAATAATCCGCCTGACAGAGTTGACCGGATTGGGCTTTGGAATTCCGACCGGAAGTTTTCGCGGCATTTAGAAAATCATCTTCCGTTATTGTGCCTGCGAGAAATTTTCCAATCTGTGCCGTCCAATCATTTCCACGCGTGCCATGAAGCTGGCTCAAATGGCCGGTCAATTCCTTCGTGGCATCCGCTTGTTCGCCGAGTCGGGAAAGGATCAGCCAGATGCGAAAATACGGATAATCCAACAAGGGATCGATTTGCACCGCCTTGCGGAAATTTTCCAGTGCGGGCTGGAATTGCGACAGGTCGTTCTGGACGAAACCGAGATTTTCACAGGCCAGAGGATTTTGCGGATCGAGTTCGACGGCCTTGGAACAATCGGCGAGCGCCCCGTCATTGTCCTTGAGATTTTCCTCCGTCAAGCCGCGAAACGAATAGGCCAGTGCGTGTTTGGGATCTAATTCAATCGCTTTGTTGAAGTCGCTGATCGCCCCGTCGAAATCTTTCAGGAATCGCTTGGAAGTGCCGCAAAGATCATAGGCGTCAACATCGCCCTTGTCCAATCCGATGGCCTTGTCGCAATCCGCGATGACGCCGTCGAAATCTCGGATGGCGAATTTTACCCGGCCTCGATTCACATAGAAAATGGCGCGTTCGGAATCGAGTTCGATGGCCTTGTCAAAATCAGCCAGTGCGTCGTCAAAACTTTTCAAACGGATTTCTGCAAGACCGCGAAAATTGCAAGCCCATGCGTTTTTGGGATCAAGTTGAACGGCTTTGGTTTCGTCGGCGACGGTTCCGTCGTAATCCTTGAGAAAATATCTTGAAGCGCCGCGGTTGAAATAAGCCGGGGCATCGTCGAGATTCAATTCGATCGCCTTGCTGCAGTCCGCAATGGCTCCGGTGTAGTTTTTGAGATTGTATCTGGCGCCCCCACGCGCGCTGTAGGCGTCCGCATAACCGGGATTCAATTCGACGGCCTTGTCGAAATCGGCGATGGCTCCGGAATAATTTTTCAGTGCGGCCTTGCAATTGCCTCGGACAAGGTAAGCGGGGGCATAATTTGGATTCAACTCGATGACTTTGGCGCAGTCGGTGATGGCCGCGTCATATTTTTTTAGATTGTATCGCACGCCGCCGCGCGCGGCATAAGCTTCCTCATAGCGCGGATTCAATCCGATGGCCTTGTCAAAGTCAGCGACGGCGCCGACGTAATCGACTCTGGCGGTCTCGGCTTTACCGCGATCGTAGTAAGTCGCGGCATTGTCCGGATTCAACTCGACGGCCTTGTCGTAATCCATCATCGCGCCCGCGTAATTTTTCAGCACGGTTTTGGCGTTGCCGCGGCTTATGTAGGCGTCGGCATTTTGAGGGCTCAATTCGATTGCCTTGCTGTAATCCGCGATGGCCCCGGCATAATCCTCAAGATGGAGCCTGGCGTTGCCGCGATCGAAATAGGCGTGTGGATTTTCAGAACTTATTTCCATCGCCTTGGTGTCATCGGCGATGGCTCCGTCATAATCATTAAGGGATATCCGCGCATCCGCACGGCTTATGTAAGCGTTCAGATTTTGAGGGTCGAGTTCGATAGCCTTGGAATCGTCGGCGATGACGCCGGCAAAATCCTTTGTGTAACTCTTCGCGACGCCGCGGGAAATGTAGGCGTCGGCATTTTGCGGATTCAATTCGATGGACTTGTCAAAATTGCTGATGGCTCCGGCATAATCCCCCAACTGGCACGCATTGACGCCGGCATTGAAGTATAATTCCGCCGTGGACGCCTTGTGACGTTTCGAGCACGAAAAACAGCAGGCGATTAGAACCAACAAAAAACTCCAATAAAATCTTCTGAAACAAGATTTCATACAGGGCGAGAATAGCAGCGTTGCGCCGATTGGCAATAGCCGTCAAATCCAGTTGATAAAACCGCGTTTCTGAATCACATTCCTGCCATGGCTTCGGAAATTTTTCGTGCGAGCCGCTGGACAGGCGGAAACCATCTGTTCCCAACCGTCATCGAAGTGACGGACAAGGCCGTCATCCGGCACAAACGCTCGTGGTTCAGCAAGGACGAGATCAGCATCAGCATCACCAAGGTCGCCTCCGTCCACATCAAGACCGGAATCATCTGGTCGGACATTCTCATCGAGTCCAGCGGCGGCAGCGACCCGCTGGCCAGTCACGGCCACAAGAAAGCCGACGCGCGCCGCATCCGCGAATTGATTGAAGCAGCGCAGGGAGATTTGAGCGTCCCGGAGAAATTGAAATTATCTTGAGTGGCGAGGCGAGCGTCGTCGCGAACCGAAAACAGCCTGCATGAAATTATTCCGATGCGTTTTGATTTTGCTGGCCGGTTCATGTTTCGCGCGGGCGGATGACACGGTCACCTTGCCGGACATCCTTCAAGGGGCGCAGCAATGGGCGCAGGAAAATCTCGACACGAATTTTCTCAACTCGCTTCCCCAAGTGGACGAGGTCGCCGTCCGGCAATTCTTTCGCGACATGCAGCAGCGCTTCCAGGGCGACTATGTGGTGGACATCGCAGCGCTGCGGCAGACCGCCCAGACCATCCTGCCTTTGCTGCAAGCTCGCGATGCGACCCGGCCTTATGCCGCGTGGCTCGCGGCGCAAATGGATTATCTTGATGTCGCCGACGAAATCCGCATCTCGATCCCGCCGCCAAAAGTTGAAACCAATCAGCCGCCGGTTGCGATGACCAATCCTCCGCCGCAAACGGAACGCGAGATTTGGGCGAATAAAGTTTCCAATCGTCCGTGGTCCGATGCCGCCAAGGAATACGTGCCGGAGTTGAAGCCGATTTTTACCGCGCAAAAGATTCCGCCGGAACTGGTCTGGATGGCGGAAGTGGAATCGGCCTTTGACCGGCGGGCCGAAAGCCCGGCGGGCGCGGCGGGACTGTTTCAATTGATGCCGGACACAGCCAGACGGTTCGGACTTTCCCTGTGGCCGCGTGACCAGCGTTTTCAAACCGAACCCAGCGCGACCGCCTCCGCCCAATATCTGAAATTTCTTTACGACCGCTTCAAAGACTGGCGGCTCGCGCTGGCCGCCTACAACTGTGGCGAAGGCACGGTTCAAAAACTTCTGGATCGCTATAAGACGCGAAGTTACGACGACATCGCCACGCATCTTCCGGCGGAAACGCAGATGTATGTGCCGCGCGTGGAGGCGATTGTTTTGGAGCGTGAAGGCGCAAAACTGGAACAGCTTTCCTTGCCGCAGAGTTGAATAACCAAGAAAAAACCGGCGAACGTAAATGAAGGCTGGCTTCTAAAAAACTCTCGACACGGTTCGGAAACGGGCGTATTCAGCCGATTGAATCCCTGCCTATGAATGCACAAAATCCAGAAGCTGCGACCGTTGAACCGACTGCGTTGCCCTCATATAAAGACCGCTCGGTCGGCCTGATTGTCTACGGCATATTGACAATATTACTGGGTTGTCTGATCGGGCTGTTTATTCCCTTGATACTGGCCGGACAGGCCGCTGCCGCCCGGACTCCGAATGCGGCGGCTCCATTTTCGGCCATCCTGCCCGTCATATTCCTCTACGGCGTTTTGGCGGTGGCTTTAGTGTGGCTGGGAATTGGCTCCATCAAAGCCCGGCGCTGGGCAAGGGCGTTGCTGCTCATCTTTTCGTGGAGCTGGCTTATCATGGGAGTGATCATGGTGACCGCCATGGCGTTCATCATGCCGAAAGTTCTGGCTGGCGCATCTGCCGCACCGAATACAAATCATGCAACGCCTCCGGTGCCGGTGGGCGTGGTGATGACCATGATGTTCCTCGTGTTCGCTGTCTTTTTCATCATCGTACCTGCGGCCTGGGTTTTTTTCTATAACAGCCGCCATGTGAAGGCGACATGTGAAATGCGCGACCCCGAGACGCGCTGGACCGATGCCTGTCCGTCGCCGGTGCTGGCGATGTGTTTATGGTTGTTGTTTTCCGTGCCGTGGATGCTGTTCATGCCCGTCACGGGACATGCCGTGATGCCGTTTTTTGGAATGTTTCTCACGGGTCTGCCGGGCACACTGCTTTGTCTGGCCATCGCCGCGCTCTGGGCTTACGCCACGTGGTTGCTGTATAAACTGGATGTGCGGGGATGGTGGCTGATCTTGATCGCGATGGTTGTGTTCATGGCGTCCGCCCTGATGACATATGCGCGTCATGATACAATCGAAATGTATCAATTGATGGGCTATCCACAGGCGCAGATTGAACAGATTCAAAAGTCCGGCCTCCTGACGGGAAACCGCATGAGCTGGTTTATGTCGCTTTCCATGCTGCCGTTTCTTGGCTATCTCCTCTTCATCAAAAAATATCTCCGGGGCAAATCATAAATGCCTTCGCCCAATGAGTGGCGGATGGGAATGGGCGTGTTCAGCCGGCTTCATTGGGCGCGCTCGATCACGATATGCGCGTTGCTCAAACAGACGACGACTGTCGCCAGAAAAAGCGCGGCCGCCGCGATCGTGCGCTTCCGGCGCTCATACCTGGCCAGCTCCACGACGGTGAACAGGAAGAAGGTCAGGCTCAAGATCAGCGTGCAGATTCCGCAAAAGCGGAAAGCCTGGAGCATCGACCACTGCGTGGCATTCGCAACCGAGGCCAGAAAAATCAGGATGCTGATGACCAGCACCACCGTGTCGCCGCTGAATATCAATCGGAGATTGGAATACAATGTCTTCATAACGTGCTCATAATATGGCCGCAAATCAGCAAACCATGTGCCAGCAGGGCATCTTCCGAAGCTGTCCAGTTATGGCGATTCTCCCAACCGATTCTTACTTCGACATCTCCAATGGCACATAGATATCCGTGAACCCAAACGCCGGCGGCATTCCCTCCGGCCCATTCACCGCCACCAAAAGCGACGGAGCCTTCCGAACTTTGCGGCCGCTTTTAGGCAGCCATGAGCGGTACAATTTCTCATAGCCCTCGGCGATCGCCCCTTTCGGACAATTCCTCGCCACCACATAATCGCCACCTGCGATTGTTCGCACGCGCACCGGCTTTGTGGGCAGGCATTTCTCATCCACCGTAACGCAAGCGTCATAACGCAATTTCTCTGGCGGTGTGACCTTCGGATTATCCATGGGCACGCCGATGAACAACGAATCCTTGCGGGGCAGGCCGTCCTTCTTCAGCCTCGTCGTAAAATCCATCCATACCCGATACGCCCCGTTGTACGGCCCCACATGCCGCATATACGCGACCCGCTGCGGTTCCAGCGTCGTCACTTCGATGTTCATTTGCTCCGCTTTATTCGCGGGCCTCTTCGGCTGCAACGGCATATAAATATCCACCCGCCATTTCCCGGGCGCGACCCCCTTGTAGGCGTCCACGAACACAATAAAGGCCGGCGCAGGCCGCAACTGCCGGGAACTTCGCGCGAGCCATTTGCCATACAGAAACTGGAAGGCATCCTTGATTTTCCCGACCGGGCAATTTTTCGCCACCGCGTAATCGCCACCGGCGATGGTCTGCAACTCAACCGGTTTCTTCGGCTTATAGTCGCCATCCATCGTGATGCACGCATCGTAACGAAGCTCCGCCGCCGGGGTCACCGATGGATCATCGTGCCCGATGCCGATGTATACCGAACGCTTGCGGATCTGCTTTTCCGCCGATAACCGTGCCGTGAGGTCAAACCACGTTTGCTTGGTATCTTCGTATGGCCCGACATGCCGCAAATAAGCCACGCGCATCGGTTTGATTTTCCTGGTGATGACTTTCATAACTTTTGTTGTGATGTGATTTGTGTTGAATGTGGTCAAAGGAACTCCCGGCCGAAAATGCACGCCGGACGGCGCGTCGCGAATGGCGATGGTCCCCGTCGCGCGGCGAAACGCCGCAGGCGATACTCCGTAGGCCGCCTTGAACGCCCGCGTGAACGCCGCATGCGCCTCGTAACCCGTGTCCAGCGCCACTTGGATCACCTGCTTCGCGCCCGCCCGCAATTCCATCGCCGCCCGCTCCAACCGCAGCCGCCGCACATGGTCCGCAATCGTCTCACCCGTCATCGCCGCGAAGACGCGATGAAAATGAAAACTCGAAAAACAGGCCACCTGCGCCAACTCCTCCAGATCCAACGCCTCATCCAGATGCTCCTGGATATGCGTCAACACCCGTAGAATGCGCTCCTTATAATCATTCCACGTTGTCTTGTGCTTTGGCCGTGTGCCGCTCATTTGCACGCTAAACTAGCAAACGCCATTACGGGCCGCTTGACTATTTTTGCGGGTTTGCAACTCCGACTTTTTTCATGTGCATAGGTCTGAATTCCGATTGGAGTCTCGTCACCTCGACTCCTACGATTTTTGTTCGTAGCAGTGGATGTCAGTCCGCTCATTCTGATTCCGGCGCGGTGAAAATGTTGGAGCCGACTCACGTCGGCGGTTACGTCATCCATCTGCTGGCGACTTGGGAAGCCAAAAAAATTCTAGACACGGTTCGGAAATGGGCGTATCAAAAGTCGGTTGGGAAATCCGGGCTTCAAAGTGCCGTGTGTTGGGGCTGTTTTCTTTGGGACTTTTGGGTTCTCTTCAAGATGAATCAATTCCAAATGGCTTGAAGGCATTGGACGCTAAAAAACTCTTCGCGAAAGTGAGGTTTAAAGGAAAAAGGAGACGATAATATGAAAAATGTTTTTAAGTTGATTCAAATTCCATTGGCAGCCGTTGTTTTGTTTGCCGGATGCTGCACAACAGGCTCGCAAAAACCTGGTGGTGCCAACGGAGGTGCCGGCACCGGTGACGGCATTAAACTGGAAGACGCCATGGCCTCCATCGGCAGGGGGCTTCATGATATGAAGGACGCGGAAGATGGAGTCCGCACCGGATTATTGCCTGACACGATTACCATCACATTGAATGTTGCCGTGACCAAGTCGGCTTCCAACGGTGTTTCAGGCGGCCTGAACCTCTCCGTGCCTGTTTCAGCCGGGGCAAGCGCCGGTGCGAATGTGAGCGGCAGTCACTCAAGCAGCGATTCATCGCAAGCGGCAAATACGATCACCATCACCTTCAAGAACATCATGTTTGCCGGCGCGTCGACCGGCAACGCCGGTTCAAACCAGTCTTCTTCGAACACCGTGCCGAAATCGCCGGGCGGTGAAGCCGGTTCGACCAATCCGCCGCCTGCAAGCGTCACCAGTTCAATGCCGCTTCTCAAAGACCCTGACACGGCCATCAGGATGCTGACATGGATCAATACAAATGAAGTTGGGGGCACTTATCTTTCACAACAGGCAATGGATTCAAATCAGAATCACATCACCAATCACACCAATTGGGGAGGAACACTTTCTGTCCCCGACTTGGATATGAAGAAGGGCGAATGACTTTATGAAAAAAATTCTCCTCCTGTCCTTTGGCCTGCTCGCTATTTTCATTCTCGGATGCACACGCCCCGAAGGCCCTGCCCAGCCGATTGATTTGATTGATGGCGTTTCCGGCAACTATCTTGATTATACCGTGAGCGGGCAGGGAACCTCCACCAACATCCAGCTCCACCTCCACAACAAAAGCAATGAGCACTGGGAGGTTCATGTCAAAGCGGGGACAAAATTGGAACCGGCCGGCGGGAGCGTTCAAAACATGGTCATCACGGAAGAAGTTGAAGTGGAAATCCACCGCCATGCCGATGCGGACACCTTGATCCCCGCCGCCTGTCTCGACATCAACAAGGATACGCCTATCCCCGACAACAAGGATTGGACCATTAAAAGCTCGGCGGCGCTGGCCGGCTTCATTCTCGCGGCAAGGAGCAAGATTGTAGATTACATTGCGAACCATCCTGACGATAAAGTTGATCCGGACTCCTTTCTGCAAGCTCTTTTATGGAAATCGCGTGGTGCCACGGAGCAGGACATGATTGATTGCACGGTCCATTATCAGGGAACACCGCCGGACGAGGCGCGCGAGAATGAGGATTATTGGTATCCGATATTGGAAGGCATGGTCGCAGATTTGCCGGACATAACCGATTGAACTGGAATCCGTAGGAGACGACATACGGAGTCTCTGATTTTAATTCTGGATTCCGGCTTCTGAATTCTGGTTGGAGTCTCGTCACCTCGACTCCTACGATTTTTGTTCGTGGCAGCGGACGTCAGTCCGCTCGTTATTCCGGCGGAGGGAAGTTTGAGCAGAACTCACGTCGGCTGCTACGGCAAACGGTGGCCACCCGCAAGAACTGCCCTTGTTCCGCTTCGGTGCCGTGTTAGTTTAGGCGGAACGATATGCTCCACTGGCTGCATTCCTTACTGCCCCGCATCCCGCATTATGGATATGTGCTCGTCTTCATCGTCGCGTTTCTGAACAACATCGGTTTTCCGCTGCCGGGTGAGACGATTCTTTTGGGCGCCGGATTTGTTTTGGGAAAAACAGCCGATTCTCTGTGGCAGCCGATGGTGGCTGGAACGGCGGCGTGTTTCCTCGGCGGCATCTGTGCCTTTTGGCTGGGACAGCGGCTGGGTTATGGCCGTCTGGAAAAAATCTGCTGGCTCCATCTCACGTCCGAAAGGATGAAATGGCCGGAACGGTTTTTCGAACGTCATGGCGCCAAGACGGTTTTTATCGCGCGGTTCATATTCCTGTTTCCGCCCGTCGTGGTGAATCTGCTGGCCGGCATGGCAAAGATGCCGTGGCGCACGTTTCTGTTTTACAACCTCACCGTGTCGGCGGCCTACACCGCCACTTACATCCTGATAGGATATTATTTCGGAAAGGAATGGAAATGGCTCGTGGCGCGTCTGGGTTCCACGACGCTTTGCCTGATCCTCGCGGGGCTGGCGCTCATGGTTCTGGGCGTGATTTACAGAAAATCCTTGTCTGCTTTTCTGGCGCAACATTTTTCCAAGGAACGCAGGCGGCGATAGGCGCTTCCACCCGGGCAAACCACGCACATTGAACCGTCCCGGCGACGAGCGATAAAAAAGAGAGAGCCGGACACTACGCCAGCTCTCATGAGAATCGGCCATTTATAATCCAGCCTTTTTCAACACAGGATGATTGTGGCGCAATCAACACGAACCACAATCAGGTGTTCTACCCATGCGCATTGAACCGGTGCGGCGGTTGCGCTAGTCTCCGCGCATGGCAAAAAAACCGGAGGCGGACGCCGGCAGCACACCGGCTGATGCCAATGTCATTTTGACACCTTCGGCGATCTCAATCGAAGCGGTGAAGCGCTTTTTGCCGTGGCTGGTGGCGGTGGCTTTCTTCATGCAATCGCTGGACACGACGATCCTGAACACGGCGGTTCCGGCCATTGCCAAGGCACTCGGCGTCGCGCCGTTGAGCATGAAGGCGGTGCTGTCCAGTTACACGTTGAGCCTGGCGGTGTTCATCCCCATCAGCGGCTGGATGGCGGATCGTTTCGGAACGCGCCGCGTGTTTGCATGGGCAATTGGCACGTTCACTTTAGGCTCATTGCTTTGCGGCATTTCGAACAACATCCATCTGCTTGTGGCCTGCCGCGTCCTGCAAGGTTTTGGCGGGGCGATGATGGTGCCGGTGGGGCGGTTGACGCTGGTGCGGACATTTCCAAAATCGGAACTCATCCGCGCGATGAGTTTCGTTGCCATTCCGGGTTTGATCGGCCCGATGCTCGGCCCGGTCGCCGGCGGTTTCATTGTCGCATATTTTCATTGGCGGATGATTTTTTTCATCAACCTGCCGATTGGTCTGGCGGGACTTTATCTGGTTTATCGGAATCTGCCGGATTATCGTCAAAAGGATTCCCATCCGCTAGATTTTATCGGGCTTGTGCTGTTCGGCGGCGGCATTGGGCTGCTGGCGTATGTGCTGGAAGTTTTTGGCGAGCATACCTTGAGCACGAGCGTCATAATCGGGTTGCTGGTAATTTCCGCCATTTGTCTCGCCTTTTATGGACTGCGGGCGGCGCGCATTAAGTTTCCTTTGCTGCGGCTGAAACTGTTTTGCATCCGGACGTTTCGCGCGGCGGTCACCGGCAGTTTTGTCACGCGGCTGGGCGTCGGAGGAATCCCGTTTCTTTTTCCGCTGCTGTATCAGGTCGGCCTCGGGTTCACGCCGGTTCAATCCGGCCTGCTCATCATGCCGCAAGCGGTGGCGGCGGTGTGCCTGAAGATGATGATGCGGAGAGTTTTGAGGCGATTCGGTTATCGCCGCGTGTTGACCTTCAACACCGTTATGCTCGGTGTGATGATTGTCTCCTTTGCGACCATCGGCGCGGGCACGCCGGTCTGGCTCATCGTGATGCAAGTGTTCGTCTATGGCTTTTTCACATCGCTCCAATACACCAGCATGAACACTTTGGTTTATGCCGATGTGACGGAAGAACAGGCCAGTAGCGCGAGCACCATCACCAGCACGGTGCAACAGATGTCCATCAGCTTTGGCATCGCGACGGCATCGCTGCTCACGGCGTTTTTTATTCCCGACCGTTTTCACACCGACGCGCCGCAGATGATTCACGGCATTCACCGGACGTTTTTGGTGCTGGGCGGATTGACCGTTCTCTCATCCCTGATTTTTCGCGAACTCAAAAATGATGATGGCGACACTTTGAGTCTGCACAAGGCGCTGCCACATGCCGAAACGTGATGATATCCCGCAACTGGCGGCAAGCGAACGTCTCATTTGGGAAGCCGAAAATTTCTCGACTCGATTCGGAATTGGGCGTATTCAGCGAGGCAATGAAAATCCTGTCCCTGCTGGCTGGTTTTTTTTTCGCCGCATCCATTGCGCTTGGCGATGATAAACAAACCATCACGATGGACGACGGAACAAAACTGACGCTGCTGGGTACGACTTTTGGAAATCGCCACATGGCGCCGGGTTTCGAAAACCTGCGCACGGCCAACTGGATTTACACCGTCCCGGATACGACCGTTGTCTGGATTGAAGAAGAGCATAAAACAAATGAGTGGCCGAACTACGAGTTGCTGGTTTCTGACCGGGCGAACACCGGCTGTGTCAGCACAGAGACGAGCACCGGGTCACATGTCAAAGATGGCGTGGATGTTCAAGGATTCAAATTGCTGGCGTTTCCACGTTGGGACAAGGAAACGATTCTGCGCGTCAGGCCGTATCGTGGGAGTGTTTCCAAAGGGCAATTCGTCATCACCAATCCGGTGCCTGGAACATTTGCGCAGTGGACGCCCAAGCCTCTGCCGGACACGGAATCCGCTGGCAATCTTGACGTGACGCTCACCAAACTGGTCGCCGGTGTGCCGGAGCCACACTACCAGGGCAGTACCAACGAGTCAGCCAGCGACCCGGCGAACCAATGTGTCCATCTCGATTTTGTTTTCCGCGAAAACGGCCGGTCCACGACCAACTGGTATCCATGGCCGGTGCAGACGACTGATGCGGCCGGCAACCAGTCTCGCGGTTTGATCCATGGTTATCCCACAAATGGTATTTATCCGAACAGGCCGTTGAACGGCGGGCGCAATGGATATTTTTATCAACCGGGTTTGTGGCCGGAATTCATGCAACGGTCGGGTTTCAGCGATGATGAAATGGTGACGTTCACCAATCTTCCCGTGAAAACGGGCAGCCAGCAGGAAGCGGACGACGAGTGGACCGCATGGGATGTTGGAAAACCAAATATTCCGTTCATGATCCCCGACTCAACGGCTTTAACACCGGACACGCCGCAGCGGGATGATGGAGAAACCAATTTTCCGTTCAAGATCACCCGGGCCACGGTCAACGGTGTGCATTTGAAATTGCTTCCGCCATTGCTCGTCACCAATCGCTGGCAAACCGGCGAAAACGACATCGACATCGTCATTGGGGCGGCCGGCCCCGGTTTCAAACCGAGAGACATGAACCTGACCGTGGTGTCGGCCACCGACGATCAAGGACGCGAACTATGGAGTTTCGAGAAACCACCTTGGGCCGGTCATTATTCGATAGAGTTTGGACGTGTTCACGATGACATCAAATCGTTGAACCTGAAACTGGCCTTGCACAAAAGCCGGTTCGTCGAATTCACCATAAAGCCCGAAAAGGCCGGCGATGCCACTGCTGCTCCTTGATTCGCGCGAGCGAACGGCTCATTTGGGAAGCCGAAAATTTCCCGACTTGGTTCGGAACCTTTTCAGAAGGCCGGTGATTTAAACCGCGCTTGCCCTGTCGATTTCCCTCATCGAAACGTTTGTTGACTCCATCACATCAAAAATAGAGGAGCGTCCGATGTTCCATACTCCAAGCTCGTTGAGCCGGTGCAAAATATCCAGTCTTTCCTGCATGACACCCCGGGCAGCGATTGCGTTGCCGGGTTTGTTGAGCAGGACATCCCATCGTGCTAAAAGTTCTTTGGTTTCCATTTGATAAAATTCAAATCATTCAGGGGTTGTTTGATTCTTCAATGACGATAAGAACGAGGCGGCACCATCACAATGGGGTGAACACCCCATTGTGGCAGTCCGCAAGGACTGTCTTCGCATCTGGAAGAAACAGGCCATGCAAAAAAAGCTTTGCCAATCTGTGGAGCAGGCAGAGAATCACAAAAAGCCCCGCGCCGGTCGTGGGTTGGAAACTTGACCAATATGAACAAAGAACGCAACTCCAACGGAATCAGCCGCCGCCAATTCTTGCAGACCGGCGCCGTCTCCGCGATGTTCCTTAGTCTCGGTGGCGCGCAGTCGTTTGCCGCGCCACATACCGGCACCGGGAAAAATTTGATCTCGTTCGTGACCCTCAATAACGGCGTGCAAATGCCACGTCTTGGATTGGGCACCATGACGCTCACCGGCGACGTCGGAATCAGGTGCGTGGCCGATGCCATCGCGCTGGGCTATCGTCTGATTGATACCGCCATGATCTACAACAGTGAGAGGTCAGTAGGCGCCGGGATCAAAGAGAGTGGAATCAAACGGGAAAAACTCTTTATCACCTCAAAACTGTGGAAGACCGACATGGGGTACGAACAGGCCAAGAAAGGATTTCAAACTTCCATCAATAAGTTGGGCACGGATTATTTGGACCTCTACCTGATTCACCGGCCTTCCGGCGGCGATTGGAAGGGTTCCTGGAAAGCCATGGAGGAGCTTTATCATGAAGGCAGAATCAAGGCCATCGGCATGAGCAATGCCAGTTTCGACCAACTGGACGACTTGATTGCCAATAGCGAAGTCAAACCTGCAATCCATCAGATCGAAACCCATGCGTTTTTTCAGGAAGGCAAGTCGCTGGAATACTTGAAGCAACATGGCATACAGATGCAAGCCTGGTCGCCGTTTGCGGAAGGCCGTCACGGGCTTTTCACCGATGCCACTCTTGCGACCATCGCAAAGAAGCACGATAAGACCGTGGCGCAGGTGTGCTTGAGATGGCATTTCCAAAGAGGAATCATTGCCATCCCCAGATCGCACCAGAAAGCGCATATCGCGGAAAACTTGAATATCTTTGATTTTAACCTTGAAGATGCCGACATGGCCTCCATTGCCACGTTGGATTTGAATACCACTCAATTTCCTGAATGGAGTTAAAAGCGAAGTCCGCGTCCTTGGCGACTTGATGGTCGTGGTAGCAGCGGACGTCAGTCCGCTCATTCTGATTCCGGTGCGGGGAAAATGTTGGAGCCGACTCACGTCGGCTGCTACGGCAAAGACTGGTGGCGGCCTTGGGAATCTCAAAGTGACTGTGCGAGAGGCAAAGAGTGCGTGGAAGCCCCGCCACAATTAAATCCATTTGCCAAGGCGCAACGCGAAGGCAACGCGGAGAAGCAGACGGAGATGATTTAGTTTATTTGCAGTTGCAGGAATAGTAATTACAAACGTAGGTTTTCCAATAAGCATGGCCGTTTGCGTCCAATTGTAACTCTTTGCAATAAATCGGACAAAGTTCACAATGAACAGCATGTCCTGATGGATCTACACTCTCGCCGGTTGCACTTACGCTTTTATCCTCTTGCCGGACGGGAGTACCACCCTTTATTGACATTTTCATGAAATCCGAATCGGTAGCCCAATACACATTGTTGGTGGTTGTACCTACAACAGATGGATGATTTTGCTTGCTGGCAATTGTTGCAGGCGTGCCACCATCAGCAGAGACGGTCATTATTGTTCCGCCATTAAAGTTCGCCCAAAATACTGAATTCCCAACAACAGAAATACCGCAAGGCCCGGACTGATTAGTGGCCAAGGTGGTGGTTTCACCGCCCGCAATCGGAGATTTCATCACCGTCCCCGCTTTATAATCTGTCCAATAATTATTAACCCCATCGCTCACAATGTGCCAAGGCCCCGGTTGGGAGTAGATTGCCGTCTTGTCTGCCTGCTCATTGGTCGGTTGCGCCACGCAGACGGTGGAAAAGGTAGCCGCTCCCAAAACCACGCCTGACAGTATTAAAAGTTGTATTTTTTTCATAGTCCCTTTCTAAAATCGAACATTTTTAAATTCATACTTGATTGATGTTATTATGCAATGAAAATGCAGATTCTCATCTCCCTTGAAAATCCGCACGATTAAAAAAGCGGCCTCCGCCGGTCGTGGGTAGCATGCTAATTTGAAGTTTTACGTTTCTTATCTTTGGCAGACTGGATTTCCTGTAGTTCTCTTTTTCGCGCCTCTTCGATTTGGATTTGTAGAAGCCTCATCTCTTCAATTTGAATCCACGTCTTATTGAGTAAGGCCGCGCTTTCATCGAATTTTTTCTGCAATTCCACCACGCCCAGTTTACGTCTTTTTGTCAGGCGGCTTTTTCATAACCTGCCCGGCTCAAATTTGCACTTTAATTATCAAACTATTTTTGGCGCGGCGCGGTTCTCTTGTCGTCGCGACTGATTATTTCCCATCCGGTCGGAAATAACAGGGATGTTTCTTTAAGGAACTCCCTTCGATTCGCAGGGCTTGTGAAATAGAACGTTGCGTTGCCGTGGTTGTGTTTCCATTCATCATTGCCCGTTCCGGCGGTTGCGATCTGGCGGTTGATTTCCGGCTGACACAGCCACGCAAGCCTCCGCATCGCCGAAACCATGAACAACTCCTCGCTTTGAACGGTGACGCTAAAATGGAAATGTTCGCGCTGGTTCATACGGACATAAGACAACTTTGCGCCGATTCGGGCTGAATGCAATGGAAAGTTTGAAATCGCCGTTTCAAACTGGTTAAATCCGAATCTGTGAAAATCCGTGCAATCCACTTGCCGTGCCGAAATAAAATGAAGGCTGGTGTCTGAAATTTCTCGACTCGGTTTGGAATTGGGCGTATCAAATCATCAGTTGGAAAATCCGGGCTTCAAAGAGCTAATGTTGTTTTGTGCTGTGCAAAGCATAACCTTTCCAATCAGATTTAACTGGTCATTCAAATGAATGCGAATTCTAGTCCATTGGGCTCAGTTTGAAACAAATCCGTTTCCGCCTTCGTGAGACTTCGGCGCGATGAATGCGGAGAAGGAATTATTTTGCGGGACGTTTTCCCATCAGTTCAAGGAGGCAGCAGCTCCGTCCGATATTTCGCAGCGAGTTTTCCGGCTTTCTTCCTAAAAGCTGCCTGGGCTGTCTGGTCAAGCTTTGGTGGTGGCGTTGTCCGATGCTTGAGACTCATGCCAACGGCCTTAAAAAATTCATCCTGTCCCGCTGGCGAACACAGGCATAACAACCGCGCCGGTCGTCCAGTCAGATTGTGGAACTGGTGCGGCGCATTGGCCGGAATATTGACGGTCTCGCCTGCGCGCAAGGATGATTTCGCGCCGCGAAATATGAGATCAACCTCGCCTTGGAGAAGCGTGAACATCTCCTCGAAATCATGACGATGCGGCGGCGGACCGCCACCGGGCGGAATCAGCATATCAATCAGGCAAAATCGTCCGGCGGTGTCCCGGCCGGTCAAAAGGATGGTGTAGGTGTCTCCCACAATTCCGAGGTGGGTCAAACTTTGGTCTGTGTTTGGCCGCGCGAACACGGCCTTGCGTTTGGGATTGTCGTTGGGAATCGTTGAGGCTTTGGTCTTCATGGGATTTTCATTGACGCATTTGATGATGCTCCGCGCCTTCGATGCCTTCTTCAACGAGTTTTTTATCATCGCTTCTGATGATCAACGCCCGTGCGGAAGTGTTTGTGAGTCATGCAATGTTTTCCCCTGGCGCGCCGCGATCTTCGCGCGTGTCGCGGGATTTGGAAAAGATGTTGTCGCGCTTTGCGGGCTTTGGATCTTGAGGCGGTGTCGCAGGCTTGGCGGGGGAGTTTTTCATAAATGGATTTTTCATGACGGTCATTGGAATTGCATTCACGAAGAATAGAACTTGTGACGACATTGCCGCTATGGGGTGTTCACCCTATCAATAAAAAGATCAGTCCTTTGCAATTAAACTAATCCGTTCGTGTGGTTCATGTATTTCGCAGTTCACCTCATCCGGCTTACTTCGCAATTTTCAAGCCGTTCTCTTTCCAGGATTCGAAACCGCCTTCCATTTCCATGACGGAATAACCCTTCGCGGCGAACTGCATCGCGGCGTGCGCGCCCATGTGACAATTTTGGGCATAGCAGTAAATGATGTTCATCGTGTCCCGGCGCAGACCGGCGAGCGTGCCCCATTTTTCCTGCGGCAGATTGATCGCGCCGGGGACGTGGCCTTTCTTGAAATCTTTGGCCTCGCGCACGTCTATGATGACGACATCCGCTTTTTTCCCGATCTGGTGGCTGATTTCGACGGGGCCGGTGGTGAAAGCCATTTTGTCGGCGAAGAATTGCTTCGCCTTCGCCGCGTTGCCCTTGAATGTCATAAGTGATTTTTCGGTTTAATGTTTGTTAAAAACTTTGCCGTAAAAAATATCCCGCTGGCTAAAGGCGTGCCATGGGGTATTCACCCCTCTTGCGAGACTGACGAACGAAATTAAGCTGGGCGATGAACCCTTGCACGAAGCGAGACGGTTCATTGCAAGGTGCGATGAGATTTCCGCGAATGTTTCAGGAAATTGTCATGGCATTGAAAAGCTGAAAACGACCGGTCAAACACAAACAAAAATAACATCATGAACCAATACAAAAATCCAAACTGGTGGAACCAGGACAACGACTCCGCATGGGAACGCACCAAGGCCGCATTCAAGCGGGATTGGGATCAGACCAAGCATGACGTGGGCGGCCACCAGCCGGACACGGATCAAAAAATCGGCAATACCACCCGTCAGGCGTCCGGGAAGGAAGCCATCCCGCCGCGCGGCGTGCCGACCTATGAAGAGGTGGAGCCAGCCTATCGCTACGGTTTCGGCGCACGTTCAAAATACGGCGCTGAATATCCTGAATGGGACGATGAATTGGAAACACAGCTTAAAGGCGAATGGGAAGAGATCGCCCCGGCCAGAAGGCAAACTTGGATGCAAGACCGCGCCATCATCCGCCGCGGCTGGGACCATGAGGAAGAAGATGTTGTAGAGACCGCTGACAAATAATCTTGGAATCATCGTTCATCCAAAAAGAAATCCGGACCAAGCGATTGGCCCGGATTTTTTGTCCGGAAGACGATGGAATCCGTTCGTGTGGTTCGCGTATTTCGCGGTTCACCTCCTCCGGCCTGCGGCCACCTTCTCAATGCGGTCGGCGCGGCCGATCCGAGCGATTGGAGCGACCCCGTGCCGCAGATGGCAGTCTGAGTGTTTGCACACGGCCACCATGCGGTGTCTGCCGGTTCAATATTTTCGCTTTCGCCTGACATAAAATGTTCTCGACAAGAGGGAACGTCGGAAATAAAACAGAAATACGGCAGCAATGATTAACCGCAATTTGCAACCTAATACATAGTTAGGCGGCTAGACACATTTTATGAAATACGACACCGAGGGTTTAGTTTTGATGCTTGCACCGTTAGCCATCATATTTTTCTTTTTGGCAGCCGTCATCCTTCCACGTCGTATTCGGATGGAGCGACGAGCGCGCAAGCTACTGGCCGAGCATACCGGAGCAGAGCAGACTTCGCTTTATCTCCAATTTCATTCCATTTGGTGGAGTGAGAAGCGGAAGGCTCACGAGACGATGGTTGCAGACATGGCCACCAAAGGTTGGACGTTTTTGAGAGCGAGCGAGGCCAGTCCAAAAACCACGAGCGTCACTTGGGCTGGCGGCGTCAATATGCACTTTATTCGGATATGAGACACGAGCCGCCAAACAAGTCGCCGGAGCCACTTGAGCGGTTTGGGAAAGCGCGAAAGGAATTTGACCGCGAGTCGAGCGGTCGAAGGCCGAAGGCCGAGGAATGCGGGAGCAGTCCGAGTCCACTGAACCAATTATGAAATGCGCGAAGTGCATTCGTCAGTTGAAAAAGCCGGCTGGCGCTGTCCGTTCCGCTGTTCTGCCTACGTTTTACTTCGGCGCGACAGGCGCGGTTCACGTCGCGAGGAAGGCGTGGCTCAGCTTTTTACGTTAGGCAGACTATACTTTATGAAAACAGCCATCACCTGTTTGGCCCTCACGGTCATGCAACTGTCCGGTTACAGCCAGCCAGTTAAAGAGAAGCAAACGCCAGAGGCTCCCGCTTCAGCGTTCGCCGGGGTTCCGGTTGCCGTGCAACCCGCCGGCCCACCTTATCAATTGGCCGGCACCGAAACCTTTGAACTGGCGTCACCGGAAACGGGAAACACCTACAACATCGTGGTGGCTTTTCCCGCGGATTACGCCGGGGCCCCTACCGGCAAAACTTATCCCGTGATTTATGTTATCGATGCCCAATGGCAGTTTCCGCTCATCTATACTGTCGCCGGGGCAGTGAATTACGATGGTGCCATGCCGCCGGTGTTGTTGGTGGGAATCAGTTGGAAAACCACCAATGGAAATCTGATGGCACTGCGCGATCAAGATATGACACCGGCTGGAAAATCCCGCCCCAATTATGGTCATGCTGAAAAATTTCAGGATTTTCTGCGCCACACTCTGTTTCCCCGCATTGAGTCGCACTATCGAGCCAGTCAGCATCGAACGGTCACCGGCTGTTCCACCAGTTCGCTGTTTGTTTTTTATACGTTGCTGTCCCAGCCCGATTTGTTTGAGGGCTATATCGGCTCAAGCCCACCCCTCGCCTGGGACAATTATGCAATGAATTCGATTTTAGACAAATTTCCGCAAGACGGCATCAAGCAAGATACCCGCGCCTATATGACTTGTGGCGCTTTGGAAAATTCTTCGGTTTGGTCGGATTTCACCAATCAACTGGGCCGGAAAAACCTGAAGAATTTAAGTTTTTCTTTCGCGACGGTAAGCAATGCGGGCCATGCGGGTGAGAATGCCGAATGTTATACGCGCGGACTGCAATTTGTGTTCGCCACCAGCGTGCCCCCGAAATCCGGCCCCGGAACCCAGTAAGACCATGGTTTAGTTTGTCACGGTTGCGACGAGCGATTTATTTCACTCGCAGCAGAGCAGCCAGCGAAGATATAATTTTGAGATGAAACACCAGTGGCCTGACAAGTCGGCGGAGCCACTTGAGCGGTTTGGGAAAGCGCGAAAGGAATTTGACCGCGTGGTGTGCGGTCGAAGGCCAAAGGCCGAGGACGGCGGGAGCAGTCCGAGTCCACTGAACCAATTATGAAATGCGCGAAGTGCATTCGTCAGTTGAAAAAGCCGGCTGGCGCTGTCAGTTCCGCTGTTCCGCCTACGTTTCACTCCGGCGCGACAGGCGCGGTTTACGCCGCGAGTCGGCGGTGGCTCAGCTTTCTATGTTAGGCCACCAACTGATATGGTTGACTCGACATCATCCAGAGTTTTGAGGGCAGCATTATTCACGCTGGTTCCGGTAGCATATTTGAGCATGGGACTTTGGCGGCCAGCCAGTTCATACGGCCCGACTGGGCAAGAAGGTGTATCTCCATTTTGCGGTGTATTGATGACAGCGGTTTTATTGGTGAGCTTGCTGTCTTGGAGCACATATCGAGTGGTTGCCGTGTTAGGTTTGCTCGCTTGCTTTCTCTGGCTTGCTACGGTTTTACTTCCAGTGTTATGAGAGATTGTGCGCCTAACAAGTCGCCGGAGCCAATTGCCGTTATCGCTGTCAGTTCCGCTGTCGCAGTTCACGCTGGTTGCTCCTGCGTCGCTGAGTTCTAGACGTTAGGTCGCTCGTCACCTGAAAGTTCAGCAGATGAAAATCATATTCATAAAGTTAGACCGTGAGTTTTATATGAATATCGCAAAGCGCACGGCTTTAATCTTAGCCGTGTTTGCAGTCTTCGCCGCAGTCGAGATATATTTCCACTGGTATGCAGGAACGCAGAGCAGTTCGACCGCGCATTCTTTGCGGGATTGGTATTTGCACCATGACTCATACAATGGCAAAGCCTACCATAGAGGTTATACAGATTGGGACACCCCAGCCGAAGTTCTTGGCTTGGCGGCAGGCATCATTCTGGCGCGTTCGCGAATTTGGCCAGTGGAGTTGATCTGCTGGGCATTGTTCCTGTCTGGTGGAATAATAACATTATTTCCTTTTTATTTGGCCTTTTTTCCTGAGAACAGATTAGATATGCCACAGTCGAGCTTTGGGCTGACCGCAGGGCTCGGCATCTCGTATGTGATAGGAGCATTGCATTGTGGTTTTTTCATTGCCGTCGGACGGGTTTTGACAGCCCATTTGATAAAGCGCAAATCGCGTAAGAATATTGAGAGTGAGCATGAAACCGTGGCCTAACCAGTCGCCGGAGCCAACTCCGATAAACTCCGATGAATCGCGAGCAGGTCGCGAGCAGGCCGCTGTGTGCGCTTCAGTTTCCCGACAAGTCGCGGTTCACGGACGGTGGCTCAGCTTCCAACGTCAGGCGTAATATATGCACGTTATTTTAGCAGACAGTATCGGGCCGGGACTTTTCTGGATTTTGATTCTCTTCGGAGGCATTTGTTGCACGGTAGTTTCATTCGCGGCGATATTTCCTGCGGCACTTGGTCGCCTTCGACCAGCCTTTCTCATGGCAGCGCCAGCTTTTGCATTTAGTATCCTTACCACGATCATTTTGGTGTATTTCTTCTATTTTGCACCAGACACGCCTCGATCTACGCCCGATGACGCCGCCGAAAATACAAAGTCGTTTAGGCAAGTTTGGATATTCTTTTCAGGCATTCCGATGGCCTTGAGTCTTTTCGCCATGTTGTTAGCATTGGTTTGCAGTTTAATTAGGAAGAGGTTTGCCAAATGATTACGGCCTAACAAGTCGCCGGAGCCAATGCCTTGCGCTGGCCGTTCCGCTGTCGCGGTTCACGCCGCGAGGAAGGCATGGCTCAGCTTTCTACGTTAGACCGCAAACACATTTATGAAAAACACCACCCTAAGTCTGATACTCGTCCTATTCGTTTCGGCCTGTTCACATAAGACCGAGAGCAACGTCGCCACAAGCAACGTCGCAACGGACACACCACAACCCGAAGCGACAGCCCAGAAATCAGCAGCCCGGAAATCGGCAGAACAGTGGCTGGCACTGGTTGACACAGGTAGTTACGCCGAGAGTTGGAAGACCGCAGCCGGATTTTTTCAGGCGGCTGTTCCCCAAGATCAGTGGGAACATACAATTGCCATCGTCCGTGGGCCGCTAGGCGATCTGGTCTCCCGCAAGCTGAAGAGCGCTCATTACACTGAATCACTTCCCGGCGTACCCGACGGCGAATACGTGGTCTTGCAGTTCGATACTTCGTTTGCGAACAAGAAGGCGGCGGTTGAGACCGTCACGCCAATGCTCGATACTGACGGCACATGGAAGGTTTCCGGATATTATATCAATTGAGTTATACCCTATGTGGCCTAACAAGTCGCCGGAGCCAATGTCTTGCGCTGGCAGTTCCGCATTCGCGGTTGACATCATCAACCCGGCGTGGCTGAGTTCTAGACGTTAGGCCGCTAGATTATGTCTCGCACGAATAAACCAAGCGACGATGGCAGCAAGTCCGCGCCAAAGACGGCGCGGAAATTACCAGACTCAGTCCTTTGCCAAGTGAGACGCAGCAGCATGGCAGATTTGGTTCATTGTGTAGTGCCTGATTCCAGTAGCTGTGAGTATGCTAAGTGTCACGCATATCACACTTTTTGTTTACACCCGCAGTGGCGAGAGATATTAACCCGAAGCGAGCCGAGCCGATGATTTTGTATCGCCAACAGTGACTTTACGAATCGCCGGAGCCAACTCCGATAAATCGCGAGCAGGCCGCCGGTGGCCGAGGCGAGCTTTGGATCGTTAGGCAATAAGACGACGATGAAAGCAAGCCCACAGTCCTTCTCCCGCGTCACGTCCTTCATCCGGACGGCGATGCTTCTAAGTGTCCTTGCAAATCTTGTATTGATCGCGTTTGCCGTGGTCGGTGTTGATTCGCCTCTGGGTATGCCGGACGGCATCGTGTCTGTTGTGGAGGCCACGTTGCCGCTTCTCGCGTATGGATTGATTGGAGTCTGGGCACCGACACTCGGCTTGATGCAGCGTGGACCGGCGTTGCTGTTTGGCACAGGCATTGGAATTATCGGCGGAGTTCTTCAGATCATTCAACTGGCGTTGGAAAATTTTGGACGCCGCATTGGTGAGAATTCGACCATCACGCTCGCCTTTATGCTGGGCGGATTTCTGATTTGGGGCATTGCCGGATACCGGGTCACGCGCGGGACCGGCGAAGTCAAAGCGGGTCTTGTCATGAGTTGCTGGAGTGCGATGGTCAGTGTTTTGATGGCCGTGACATTCGGCCTTGTCCTGATGACTGCGAATTATCCATCTCCCGCTAACGTTGCGACGTGGAACGAATTCAAACAGAGCGGCTGGTCGAATGCCCATGCATTCGCCATAGCGAATAGTTTTGAAGCAGTGCTTAGTCACCTTGTCATTGGACCGATTGCCGGAACAATTTTCGGAGTTTTTGGGGTCGGCATTGCTAAACTGCTATTTATTAAAAAATATAAACGTGCCTAACAAGTCGCCGGATCCAACCGCACCGCCTCTTGAGTTTTTGACTGGGGCATGAAATGCGATTATCATTGTTAAAATGCTGTACTGGCCGCCGGTGGCTGGGGCGCAGCTTTGGATCGTTAGGCTTCGTCTGACGCACATGAAAACAAAGAACAACGGATGGGCATCATCATTCGTGGCAGGGATGTCCGCGTTGTTTGCGTTCGTGGGCAACAATGCCCCAGCGGGCGGTGTGCCTGTTGCTCCCTGTATCACACCACCGTACACCATTTTGACGAACTACTATGTCTCCAAAACCGGCAATGATTCGAACAATGGCAGCACGAACTTCCCGTGGTTGACAATCCAGCACGCGGTCAACGCTCTGGGTGCCGGTGCGCACGGCGGCGTCTGCGTCAATGTCGGAAACGGCACCTATACCGAGGCCGTCGTTGGTTACGGCGTAAGTGGGAGCGCCGCCAGCCCGGCAGGTTACCTTATCTTTCGTTCCAAGAACCTTCACGGAGCCACTGTGCAGATGCCCGCCGCGTCCGCAACGGGCTACAATTGCTGTTTTCAGTTCAACAACTCAAGCTATGTCATCGTCGACGGTTTCAATCTCGTCGGACAGCTTGTGACTAATTCCCTTGAGAAGGGATTTGGCGCAAACCGCACGTCGTCGGCGTCCAGTCCCTCGCATCATTTCAAAGTCCTCAACAACATCATTCACGATCACGGCGGTGCTGGCATTGGATTTACCTATACCGATTACATCGATCTGGAGGGGAATGTGATATACAATTGCGCCGAATACTCAATTTATAATGAGAGCGGCATCACCGATTGGGTGCCGGTTGCCTGCGATCAAAACTCCGGTTTCCACAACATCATTGCGGACAACATCTCGTTCAGCAACAAGGTGGTTTACATCGGGAATCTGGCCCACACCGACGGCGAAGGCATCATCATGGATAGTTTTCGTGATGCCGGCGGGAGGTACGGTCCCTACGAATACCCGTCACTCATCGAGAACAACCTCGTTTTCGGCAACGGCGGCGGCGGCATTGAGATATACAACAGCGACTATGTCACGGTGCGCAACAACACGGCGTACCAGAACTTCCTCGACACGCTCAATACGGCAACATGGCGTGGCGATATCGGCGCTTTTTGGGCGAGTAACAACGTGTTCATCAACAACATTTCGGTGGCGGATACCGCCGTGAACACTTACAACAAGGCCTACACCGATGCCTCTTCTGATGGAAGCAATGTCGGCAACGTCTGGAAGAATAACTTGAGCTTCAATGGCACTGCCGGACAACCATCCACCCTGATCGTAAATTCAACCTCCACGATCACCGCTGCGAACGGAAATATCCTGGGTAGTGCTCCGTTGTTCAATAGCCCGGCAAAAGACGACTTCACACTACAGGCCGCCAGTCCCGCGATCAACACAGGCACGACCAACTATGATATTCCCGCCATCGACTTGGCCGGCAGCATACCTGCAAATGGGTTTGTGAACATGGGCGCATACGAGTTTACTCCCGTTCCAACGCTGGAGATAACTTCGATTGGGTCGGGGGTGATAATAAGCTGGCCTTCGGCGTTAAACGGCTTCAGCTTGGAATCCACGACCAACTTGAGCAACCCCAATTGGGTACCGGTGACCAATCAAATCTTTGTGATCGATAGAAGTTTTGTATTCACCAATACCGCTGCTGGTTCTTCACAATTCTTTCGCCTGACTGAATGATCGGATTGAAATCATCTAAACATGGCACAGGAAAAACGATGGCCTGACAAGTCGCCGGCACCAAATCCGATAAACTCCGATAAATCGCGAGCAGGTCGTGAGCAGGCCGCCGTTGGCGCGGCAGTTTGCGTTCCCAACGCCGCCACGATTGAACAAACCATGGAACACACGGTCAAAAGCACAACTGAAATGAATGAAGTCATACGAAAGACATCCTGACTTTTCCAATTTTGATCAAGAAGCCGAGCGCCTTTCTTCCCGTGGCGATGTCGTTTGCCGCGCTCGCTGTCGTGCTTGCTCACGTCGCCATTTTCGGGGCCGCCCGTGAAGCCGATGAAGGGGCTGCGGCGCATCTCTGGCAATTGCTCATGGCCGCACAATTGCCGGTGCTGGCATTTTTTGCGATTAAGTGGCTGCCGCGCAGTCCAAAGCAAGCCCTGCTGGTGATGGCGCTGCAAGCCGGTGCCGCCTCCGCCGCGCTTGCGCCCGTTTATTTTCTCAACCTTTAGCGAGAGACGTTGAGGCAACGCCGGAACGGAAAGATTCGTTTCGGCTTTTAATCACTTCACCAGAGTCCGGCAGAATTTATCAATCCGTTCGAGACCCTTCTCGATGTTCGCCATGCCAGTCGCGTAGCTCAAGCGGATGTAATCGTCCGCGCCGAACGCGATGCCCGGAACAGCGGCGACTTTTTCCTGCTCCAAAAGTTTCGCGCAGAAATCGGCGGACTTGAGGCCGGTTTTGGAAATGTTCGGGAACAGATAAAATGCGCCCTTCGCATTCACACAGGAAATTCCTGGAATGGAATTCAGTTTCGTGTGCGCGTAGCGACGGCGCTTGTCGAATTCCGCCAACCATTTTGGCAAATGATCCTGCGGGCCGGTGAGCGCCTCGACGCCGCCTTTTTGCGCGAACGAAGTCGGGTTGCTCGTGCTGTGCGATTGCACGGCGTCAATCGCCTTGGCGATCGGTTCGGGCGCGGCGAGAAAACCGAGCCGCCAACCGGTCATGCTCCACGCTTTCGCAAATCCGTGGACGATGATGGTGTGTTCCTGATGCGCGGGTGAAAAACTGGCGACACTTTTCACTTTCGCGTTGTCGTAAAGCAAATGCTCGTAAATTTCGTCGCTCATGATGAGGACGTTTTTCTCGACACAAATGTCACCGAGCGCCTTGACTTCTTCGGGCGTGTAAACGCTGCCGGTCGGATTGCTCGGCGAATTGAGGACGAACAAGCGTGTATTCGGCGTGATAGCCGCGCGGAGTTGCGCGGGCGTGACTTTGAATTCCGTCTTGTCGCTCGTCTGCAAAATCACCGGCTTCGCGCCCGCGAGCTTGACCATTTCGGGATAGCTCAACCAATACGGCGCGGGAATTATGACTTCATCGCCCGCTTCGCACGTGGCGAGGATGACGTTGTAGCAGGAATGTTTTCCGCCGCACGAGACGATGACTTGCGTAGGCTTGTAAGTCAGGCCGTTCTCGCGCTGAAATTTCGCGGCGATGGCCTCGCGTAATTCGGGGATGCCGCTGCTGGGCGTGTATTTAGTGAAACCGGCGGCGAGCGCCTTGGCGCAGGCGTCCTTGATGTGTTGCGGCGTGTCGAAATCCGGCTCGCCCGCGCCGAAGCCGACGACGTCTTCGCCTGCGGCTTTCATCGCCTTGGCCTTCGCATCAATGGCTAGTGTGAGCGACGGTGATAACGACGCGGCGACTTTTGAAATTTTGTAGTTCATAAAATTAAACGGCTGGAAAATTTACGCAACGCGCGCCGAAGCGCAAGAAAGGAAATCGCGCGATAGAAAATTTTTTTGGATGGTCGCGGAATCATTTCATCATTTTCGCGAGCAGCGGTTCCATCGCGTCCGCCCAAATCTGGTAGCCGTGTTCGTTCGGATGAAGGAAATCGGGCATGATGGCGGCGGGAACTTTTCCGTCCGGCCCGATGAATTTTTTATTGATGTTCAGATATCGGACAGTTTTGCCGTTGTCGTATCTGGCGATGATTTTATTGATTTTGGCGGGCGCCTCGATTTGCGCTTGAGTGTCGTTCTTGCGGTTGCGCGGGAAAACGCCGAGGAGCAATATTTTCGTGTCGGGACATTTCGCTTGAATCGTGTCAATGATGACCTTGATGGCATAGGCGATTTCCGCCGGAGAGTTCGAGCCGCCGTTATTCGTTCCGATCATGAGCACGATGACTTTGGGGTTGATGCCGTCGAGTTCGCCGTTGTCAATCCGCCATAGGACGTGCTGGGTCTGGTCGCCGCCGATGCCGAAGTTGGCGGCGTGAAGCGGCGCGTAATATTTTGCCCAGACATTCGCGCCGCGAGTGCGCCAGCCGTCGGTGATGGAATCGCCCATGAACAAAAGGTCCACGCCGCCTTTTTGGGCGATGGCCACAAAACCTTCATGGCGAACGACCCAGGTTTTTGCGCGCGGGACCGGGATGACGGCGGTGTTGGTGGTCTGGTTGGCGGCTCCAACAAGCGATGCTGTTGAAGACGAAACGTGCCGGGTGCTGGAACAGGCCGTTAAAAAAACAAACGACACGATGACGGACAAAAGCGGCAGGAGGAATTTCTTCATGTCGCGAAAATAAAAGCTTACGGACACGGAAACAATGTTATTTTACCCGCTTGTCGCCGGGATTTCTTCTTTCTAGCATTAGAGCATGAAACTTCCAAAGGGAACAAATTTGATCCGGCTTGGGTTGGTTTTTCTCGCCTGCTTTGTTCTCGCAGCGTGCGGAAAGAAAATCTCTCCGCAAGAAGTCAGGCAGTCGCGGCTGGATTGGAATTTGAAAACTCTCGTTGATGCGTACCAAAAAATCGGCAACACAGATTCAAAATGGGACGGGCCGGCCACGAACGCCTTGGCGGAATTCGCGCGATCGCGAACCGGCTTGTTTGAATCCGATGAGGACTGGGGCGAAATCATCAGGACGAATTGCGAAGCCGCTGTCGAAGCCGGTTGTGACGACCCGATGATCCGTTATCTGTATATCCGGTTTTCGATGAGCCAGACCAACAGCCCGCAGGATTTCGCCGACGCATTTTGCAAAGTCGAAAACGATATGCAGGAAAGTTCTTATCCGAGCATACGAAAATTTTACACGTCGCTGCGGGCGTTGAGCCAATTTTATTATGCTTATACCAATGCAGATGTGATGACACTCCAAAAATTGGCTGATGACACGATTGAGAGTCTCGTGGAAACGCTGGATGATAAAACAACACCGGTGGACGAAGTCTACGATGCCTGCCACCAAACGTTAATGAATTGGTCGGGTGACAAAGCGCGATACCAAAATTGTTATCGAAGGATGGAACAACCGCTTTTTAAGAATTGGCCTAAAGAATCCATTAGCTGGTTATTGAAAGGGGAAGCCTACATCAGTTTGGGATCCATCGATCGTGGAAACGGCTATGCGAATACAATCACTAAAGAGGGTTGGAAATTATATGCTGAAGACCTTGATGTTGCCGAAAAATCATTGAATCGTGCATGGGAACTAAACTCAAAGAATCCCTGGATTGCTGTTGAAATGATATGGGTCGAATTAGGTCAGGGCCAAGGACGCGACCGGATGGAACTATGGTTCAACCGCGCAATGGCATTGGATACAAATTATTATGACGCCTGTTCCACTAAATTATATTATCTCGAACCAAAGTGGTATGGTTCGATGGATGACATGTTAGAATTCGGGCATGAATGTGTGACAAATAAATTATGGGGAGGGCACATACCGCTCATTCTTATGGACGCCCATATTTCTATTTACAACCAGTATATTGATGACTCTGAAAAAAAAGACTACTGGAAACAGCCCGAAGTTTGGACGGACATCAAGTCGGCATTCGACCGCTTTTTCGAACTCAACCCGGATGACATCAGTTGGTATCACAATTATGCGTGGTATGCCTATCACGCCGAAGATTGGGACACGCTCAACGAAATTATTCCAAAACTCGGGTCAGTGAATTATACCTACTTCGGCGGCAAAGATGAATTCGACAAGATGGTTGAACTCGCTAAAGAACACGCCAGCAAGCTGGCGGCTCCGTTGCCTCAATGAATTTTAATTGCTCGCGCTAGTGTAGTGACGGATGGAACGTCGCCAGAACGATTCGGAAATCAGCGCCCATGCGAATCCCAGTCCGAGCAGCAACAACCACGAAACCGGTGAATTCAATTTGTCCGCGAGCAGACGCACCGGGACGTTCGAGACGAGCAGCACGGGCAGCGCGAAAGTGAACACGGCCTTGAACGCACCGCGAAACGCCTCATCCGGCATCCGCGCGATGTTGAACAGATTGTAATAGCCCCAGACGATTCCCTGCGCGCGCACTGTCCAAAAGCTGATGGCGGCAAGCATGAACATCAGCGAGTAATGGATCAAAATTCCCACGATGCACAACGCGCTGAAGCCGAGCAATTGCAAAAATGTGGGGTGCAAACCTAATTTTCCCGCCGCGAAGATCATGACGCAGACGGCGAAGAGGGCGTTGACGAACGCGCCCAGATCCACCTGCCGCAGCGAGACGATGAAGCGCGTGTTGACGGGAAGCAGCAGTAGAAAATCCATCTTGCCCGTGCGGATGAGTTCGGAAAGGTTCGTGCAATTGACCAGAAAAAACGCCTGATACGTCTGCTGGATGAAACTGCTCGCGCCGACCAGCAGCACCATCTGCCATTTCGTCCACGTGCCGACGGAATTTGTCTGCGAATAAATGATGCTGACGAAACAAAGCTGCAGTCCGAACCAAAGCAGTTCGACGAGAATCCACAAAAGGAAATTGCCCTTGAACGACATCTCGCGCGCGACGGAATTTTTCCAGAGCGCGGCGTAAATGGTGAGGTAACGTTTCAGATTCATGTCCCGTCGGATTGAACCGTTTTGGCGCGATTCTGGCAACCCTGTTTCTCTTGCCGACACAACCGACGAGTTTTATCATCAGGCTTTGAACCTTATGATAACGCGCCGTTCAGCCCTCACGAAACTTGCCGGTGGCGCGGTTTTGGCCACCGCCACGGCTTCGCTTTTGCAACGGCTTGCCGCCGCAGAAACCGCCACTGGCTCCGATCTCAAAGGTCGCATCAACCATTCCGTCTGCAAATGGTGCTACGATAAAATTCCGCTTGAAACGTTGTGCCAGGCGGGCAGGGAAATCGGGCTTCAATCCATCGAACTGCTCACGGTGGACGATTTTCCCACTTTGAAAAAATATGGTCTCATCTGCGCGATGGTCAGCGGTGTGCCCGGCGGCATTCCCATCGGATTGAACCGGATCGAAAATCATGACGCCATCGCTGCTTACTTTGAAGCAACCATGCCCAAGGTTGCCGAGGCCGGTTATCCAAACATGATTTGCTTCTCCGGCAATCGCAATGGCATGAGCAACGAGCAGGGTCTCGAGAATTGCGCCGCCGGACTCAAGCGTGTCGTCGGCGTCGCCGAGAAACACAAGGTCACCATTTGCATGGAACTTCTCAACAGCAAGGTTGACCATAAAGATTACATGGGCGACCACACGGCCTGGGGCTTTGAACTTTGCAGACAGGTCGGCTCGGAACGGTTCAAAATTCTCTACGACATTTATCACATGCAAATCATGGAAGGCGATGTCATCCGAACCATCCAGAACAATCATCAATACATTGCCCACTACCACACCGGCGGCGTTCCCGGCCGTCACGAGATTGACGAAACGCAGGAGCTTTATTATCCGGCCATCATGCAAGCCGTCGTCGCCACCGGATTCAAAGACTACGTCGCGCAGGAATTCATTCCCAAACGTCCCGATGCCATCGCTTCGCTGAAGCAAGGCGTCCACATCTGCGACGTTTGATTTTCAGCCCCTTGAACGCTTAATAAATCATTCCAAAAAGAATTCGCGCTCGCGCAGGTCGCATCATCAGACGGTAGGGTTACACCCCATGGCGAAGGATGCGGTCATGCCATAGCTTTAGTGCAGTTAATGGACGCCGAAACATTTTTAACATCACGCCGGCGGTGATGAACAAATAACAAACTTATGAAATCAATCATTCCGTTGCTGGCAATAACAGTCCTGGCCGCATTCGCGCTGGTCGGCTGTAATCAAAACAGTCCGACAAGTTCAACCACCCCTCCAACCACCAATACGAGCGATGCCTACGGCACATCAGCCGGAGTCACCAATATGCTCGCGACGAACGGTTTGCCGGACACGACAATCACAAACACACCGGCAGTCACTAATCAATAATTGACGGTTTCTGCGAACATATTTTGAACAAAAAACGAAAGGTAAATTATGCATCTCTTATTACTATCACCGGTTCTTGGCAGTGCCATCTGGATTGGCGGCGGCTCGGTAGGCCTCCTTCTCCTCATCGTCATTGTGGTTTTATTGCTCCGTTGAACAAAAGAGCCAACCAATTATGACGACACTCGAAATCAAAGGCGACTGGAACATCACCAAGGGCAAGTTGAAACAGAAATGGGGCACGCTCACGGATGATGATCTCCAATATGCCGAAGGCAGGCAGGACGAACTGGTTGGCCGGATTCAGAAGCGCACGGGCGAAACCCGCGAAGCGGTCGAAAAAGCCATCAAGGGATCCTTCGCCGGCTTGCGGCTGTAAGTGATCAGGTGGACATTCCGAATGTAGTGGGAGCGGCGAATATCCAGCTTGTCAAGGCTTCGGAGTCGCTGAATTGACGTCGCCGCCGCGCTTCTCTAGTCTCGGATTCAAATGAAACACAGAATCTTTGGGCGGCTTGGCTGGAAAGTTTCCGAAATCGGTTTTGGCGCGTGGGCCATCGGCGGAACGGCTTGGGGAAAACAGGGCGACGATGAATCCATCCGCGCGTTGCACAAGGCACTCGACCTCGGCTGCAACTTCATTGACACGGCGCAGGGTTATGGCGAAGGCCACAGCGAACAGATCATCGGCCGCGTCTTGAAGGAGCGCAAAGGCGAGCGCATTTACGTCGCCACAAAAATCCCGCCACAGCCCGGTGCCTGGCCGCCCACGCCTTACGACAAAATTGAAGACCGGTTTTCCGAGGCTTACATCCGTGAACGCGTCGAAGCCAGCTTGCGCAGTCTCAAGACCGATTGCATTGATTTGTTGCAGCTTCACACCTGGACGCGCGCATGGAATCGCAATCCCAAAGCGCTCGAAATTTTGCGCGCCTTGCGGAAAGAAGGAAAGCTGCGCGGCATCGGCATCAGCACGCCGGAACAGGACCAGAATTCTCTGGTGGATCTGATGCGCGGCGGCTGGCTGGACGCGGTGCAGGTCATCTACAACATTTTCGAGCAGGAACCGGCGGCGGAATTTCTGCCCGTGGCGCTGGAGAACAAGGTCGGTGTCATCGTGCGCGTGGCGTTCGACGAGGGCGCGTTGACGGGAAAATTCACGGAGCAAACAAAATTTTCGGAAGGCGAGTTCCGCAACAATTATTTTGCAGGCGACCGTCTGACGCGGACAGTGCGCCGTGTCGAAAAGATCAAGACGGCCATCGGTTCCGCCGAGCCGGATGTGGCCACGGCGGCATTGAAATTTGCGCTGAAACCAGCGGCGGTTTCCACGGTGATACCGGGCATCCGCAACGAGCGGCAGGCGGAAATGAACTGCGGCATCAGCGACCAACCGGCGATGTCGGACAAATTGGAGATGAAATTGCGCGAACACGCCTGGCGGCGCGGCATCTGGTATTCTGGCAAAGATTAAAAGCGGTCGCCGGTCAGCTTGAATCGGACATGCTGGAGTTTGTGTGCGATTAGATTGTTGTCAGCGTCCTTATTTCAGTTCTCTCCGTTTTCATTCGGAAGATTGGGCATTTTTTTTGGGGTTCTTTTGAATCGGAACTTTCAGGTCCTCAACCGGCAGACCCGCTTTCTCAAGCAGGGCTCTGCTTTTCTCAATGGCTTTTGCAATCCGCTTTAGATTTCGTTGATGTTCCTTTTTGGTCATATTTTCCTCCTGGATATGACGGGTTCGATTTTCCAAAAAACCAAACTACCACGACTAAATTCTACACGGAACATGTTGTTTTTCAAGCGGCTTTCGTTTCGAGAAAAAATCCATGGTAGGGTTACACCTTATGGCAAATGACCGGCCCGACATGTACTTTGACTAGAAACGTTAAACGCCGGAACAAGTTGATGGCGAACAGACATAAACAACCAAACGGAACGATTTGATAACATGAAAACAAAAATCCTTATTTTAACCCTGGCAATTGGTTTGAGCGCTTGTGCGATAGCACGGCCGGTACCTCCGGCAGGAACGCCGGCACAGGGTAACAACGTTCAGAACCAGACCATCACTCCACAAAACATCACTCCACAGAACATCAATCAAACGAATGTTGTCACTCCTAACAACATAAATTCTGCGAACACAAATTTGTCAAATGGCTACAACGGAAATAATGGTGCGAAATATGGGAATGGGTTGAATGGAATGACCAACAAGGTCAATGGCAATCCTTACGCCACTTACGTAAACCCCAACTCCACGAACATTAATCCCAATTCCACATACATCAACCCCAACTACACAAAACCCTGACGCCAAATCGAGCATTGAAATGAAAAACAAAATAACATTTAAGGCATTTAAAGCCGAAATGGATCAATTTTTCATGCTCAACCGTTTCACCGAGCAGGAACGTGAAGAAGTCAAAGCATGGCCGACTTACCGACGCGCGGCGGAAGACGATGTCGCCATCGAAACGCAAGAAGCCGCCACCCAGATTTAGGAAATCAAGAAACGCGGCGTGTCAGTCCTGACCAAGTTGCAAAGGTGCTCAAGCACATTCAACGCAGCGTGGTAAATGACTTATTGAGCGAGAAAAGCGAATTATGACAACATTATCCAAAAGCCTTTTGGTGGTTTCCACGACCGGATTTGTTGCGGGAATCATCATTGATAGTGGCGGATTCAATCTGAATCCGTCGTGGACGTTGGCGCTACCGATGGGTGCGATTTTTTACGGACTGTTTTTGATCTCGTTCATGCTGGAAAAAGAGGTGGCGAAGTTCGATGAGGAAGAAGCGGGGAAATTGCAATCGGTTCAACACGCTCCTGCCGCGCCCGCGCAAAAGCTGAAACCAGACACCCGGCCTATCCCCATTCAACTACCTTCGGAGAAGTTCGGGCATTAAACAAAAACTCTGGACTGGGAGAGAGCAGGGGTTTCTCCGTCCTTGGGTTGTCGTCGAGCAAGATATTTTCCGGCGTGGTCAGGTTTGAAATGTTGGATTATGATATGAGCCATGCCGGGACTTTTGTACAGGCTTCCACGAAACGTCGCCACCATCTTCAGCGGTCGGAATCTCTTGTGGCACGCGCTGGCAATTGTCCTGACAATCATCATCGTCATGTCCGGCTTCGACTGGACTTATTATCGTTCGACTCGCGGGGAAACGTTTGTTCGGTTCGCGCGACCGGCCATCATGCTCGGCACCATGCTGCCAGTTTTGGGAACTTTGATTCTTCTGATTGTTGGCGAGATTGTAAAAAGCCGCCGCATCATCACGACCGCATGGGCTTTGGGACAAGCGGCCATTCTCGGCTATTTGATATCCTGTTTCTACAAGGCGTTCACCGGACGCATCCCTCCGCCCTTTAGAGGTTACAGGATGTCCAGCGGCTCTTCACTGGTGGACACCAGCCACGGTTTCCAATTCGGTTTTCTCAAGGGCGGCGTCTTCTGGGGCTGGCCGTCGTCCCATACCACCGTTACTTTTGCCATGGTGGTCTGCCTCATCACACTTTATCCCGGGAGCAGGAAGTTTGTTTTCTGCGCGCTGCTCTATGCGCTCTACATCGGCCTCGGCGTTTCTGTGACCATCCATTGGTTCTCCGAATTCGTGGCTGGAGCAATCATCGGCGGCGTGATAGGAACAGTCGTTGGAAAAAGTTTTAAAGCAAAGCCGGGCTAAACGAGATTGATTTCAGATCGGGACACTGATGGTTTGCTTTTTTCAAAAAAAATGGAAGTATCGAAAACGGATGGCGCGAATTCTCATCATAGACGATGAAACAAATTTAAGGACGGTGCTCGGCCTCGCGATCGAGACAGCCGGTCACGAAGTCGTTCTGGCTGCCGACGGACGCGAAGGCATCCAAAAACACCGCGCCGCGCCCGTGGATTTGATCATCACCGACCTTTTTATGCCGGAACACGAAGGTCTGGAAACCATCAAGGAATTGCGCAAGGAATTTCCAGAGGTCAAAATCATCGCCATGTCCGGCGAACATTCGGCGGGCACGATGCTGAAAATCGCTTCCAAACTCGGAGCCGCCAAAGTTTTGCAAAAGCCGTTTGGCGTCGAGAAACTGCTCAAGGCCATAGAGGAAGTGATCTAAACAGAAAAACCCCTCCGTTTGGTTGCCGCTTCGCCCAGCCTTGAAAGGCTGGGCTATTACCGGCGATTCACACGACAGGATTTGCAGGGCACTACTCCGCAAACCGCTGGAAGATTTTTCAACCTTGATCAGCGGCATCCCGTTTGTTCCGGCTATCTTTTCTCATGATTCGGTGAAGTATCCTTCTGGTCTTGATGCTCGCGGGAGGGTTTCCAATCTCTTGGATATCTCTGAAGCATCTCTCTGTGATGTTTTGCCGGAGAATCATGGAAATCCATGTGTACTGACGGTGAAGCCAGCAACACGCTGGCCGAGACACCGTTCGGTGCCGCCGCCAAAACCCACGCGCCGTTTTCCAAATAAGCGTATTGGTGCCGGCCGCTGTTGTAATAGATGCCGTAGTTGGGGTAATAAACGTAATCGTCCTGCACCACGACTACAGGCGCCACCACCACGGGAGGTGCGACCACGACAGGCGTCACATTTATCCCGACGCTTAACCCGCCGGCGTAACTCACGCTTTCGGTCAGCACCGCCAGAAGCACGGCACCCATCACGAATCCAATTTTGTTGGTTTTAAAGAATAGTTTTTTATCAATCATGGGATGAGAATAATCCGGGAAGCATGACGGCGCTATGGGGTGTAACCCGAAGTACAAGGCCGGCGCGATTTGCCGGACAATTAGTTTTTCAACGACCAAAGCGAAGAGCAAAGTTGAAAAAGCCGCCAATATCATTTTTTCCGTTTGTTGACGGACTGGCTGTACTTCAGTTTTCTTTTCCGCTCCTCTTGGATTTTGGCTTTCAAGTCCTCAATTTGCGTCCATGTCCTGTTAAGCAGAGCTGCGCTGTCATTGAAAATTTTTTCGAGTCCCTTCAGGCCCGGTGTGCGTCTTTTTTTGGACAAGAGTTGCTTCATAACATGACGGGTTCCGAGTTGCATGTCAATCAAGACACCACTTGTAGCCACCGGAGATTGGTGTGTGGAATCGCTGTGAGATTGATTTCAAATCAGGAACCCGCGCCTTGGTTTATGCGTCGAGTCCTGGCGGGCGGATTTCCAGAAATCTGTCTTGAATGAATCTGTGGAATAAGATCGCGAACAACCATGCGCGATTGTTGCGCGGGACCGGCAAAAAGCAGCTGTAATCAAACGCCTCGCGGAACGCGCGCTGCGTCAGCGCCATCGCCACCGCCGGACTGCCGCAAAGGCGCTCGGCGAAACGGAACAACGATGGATAATAAAGCTCCACGAGCTTCTCGATTCGGGACAATTCATTAGTGCGCATACCCAATGAAACAGCTAACGGCGTGCCAGTTTGGCGGATTGAAGCACTATAGATTGCGCCGCCAGATACACTCTCGGTTGGACTGTCAGGCCAAAAAACATATTGGGTTGGACAAATTGCAGCGATAAGCGCACCATCGGACAGACAACAAATCCCTTTACTGTTCGTTCCAGGAGCCTTGAATTATGGCGTGGACAAAAACGAAAACCACAGTGGCCAGTGTGATTGTTTTGGCGGTGATCGCATCGGGAGTGGCTGTCAAATGGCGTTTTTTCCCTTCCATCAAGGACGAATACTTCAAATCTGATTACCGGGAGTTTCAAAAGGTGCCGGATAATCTGCTGGTGATTCGGCCGACGCATTTCTCCCTTCCTTCGGACGGCACGGTTTTTTCGTCGTACACCCGCTCCCCATCCGGACAAAACATCGTGCGGCAGATGGGTCGCAACGTGACATTGGAACGGGTCATTGCGATGGCCTATCAATGCAATCCGTCGCGAGTTGTTGTGCCGCCGCCAAAACCGCGGTGCAATTTTGATTTTCTGGTCACCGTGCCGGATGCCTCCCAGGAACGTTTCAAGGCGGCCATCCAAAAAAAACTCGGCTATACCGCGCATTGGGAAACGCGCGACACCGACGTGCTCCTGCTCGAAACCCGGAATCCGGAGCTACCAGGTTTCAAGGTAAGTGCTGCGGAAAACGGAAATGTTTCCTTCAAAAATGGAAAATACGAATTCACCCATATGCAACTTGCCTCGATCATTGGATTCCTGGAATACACCGTCAAACAGCCGGTGCTGGATAAGACGGGACTGACAAACTTTTACGATTTTTCAGTTGAAATGAAATGGCGCATACCCGGCGGCCCGAATCAAAGTGATGTGGAAAAAATTCTCGACGGTCTTGGGCTTAAACTGGAGCCCGGCAACGAGTCCATGCAGATGCTGGTCGCAGAAAAGAGCCAATGACATCAAACAAATGACAACAAAACTTTTGAACAATCGGGTGCCCGTTGACCGGGCAACAAGGCGGCGTGCCTTCACTCTCATTGAGCTGTTGGTCGTTATCGCCATCATCGCGATTCTGGCCGCCCTGTTGCTGCCGGTTTTGTCCAGTGCCAAGGGAAGGACGCAAGGCATCGCCTGTCTCAATAACGGCAAACAAATGATGACCGCCATGATTCTTTATACGGGCGACAACAACGAATTTTATCCGCCCAATCCCGACGGCGGCACTACCGATCCCGGTTACAATTGGTGCGCCGGACAGGCGGGAATCAGTGGAGCGGACCAATTCAACCCCGACCTGATCAAGGATCCAACGCGTTCGTTGTTGATAAATTTTCTTGGCGGTAATAACTACATTTTCAGATGCACGGCGGACAATCGGCAAGGATTATATCAGGGAACAAACCAGTCGCTGATTGGCAAGATTGTCCCCGCCGCAAGAACCATGTCGATGAATAATGCAGTGGGCACCATCGATCCCGGTTTTGATGCCAACACCGGTTCCGGGATGGGAGCCGCCCACAGCGGAGTTCCGAATCTGTCGGTCAACGGCCCGTGGCTGAACAATCAGGACACACATCGTCGGAATTCGCCGTGGCGCACTTTTGGCAAAGCCACCGACACCGCGGTTCCGGGGCCATCCAAACTCTGGGTGCTGGTGGATGAAGACGTCATGAGCCTCAATGACGCGGCTTTATGTTTCGGAATGGAACAGCCGATTTGGTACGACTCTCCCGGCTCGGCCCATAACGGAGGTTGCGGCTTTGCTTTTGCCGACGGACATTCCGAAGCCCACCGATGGATCAGCCGCACCCAAAAAGGCAGCAACGGAGTTGTCATTGACACCATGGCGGATTATCAGGACTGGCTGTGGATGCGGGAGCGGACATCGGCCGACACCACCGGGACAATGCCGCCACCGCCGCCACCGTAATTGGAGCGGGCATTCGCGGGTTGACATCGTTGTTCCGTTTGGTTCAGTTTTTGTCGTCGGGGGTCGTCGTAACGCAATTATTTTTAAAATCGCGGACTGAAACGCGGAGAAGTTATGGTCGATGGCAAAGAAGAGAACACGCTGGTCGTCATCAAACCGGATTCGTTCTGGCGTAATTTGGATCATCAAGTCGGGTCCCGCATAAAAGCGTTGGGATTAAAAGTGGTGGCGGAATGCACGCTCGCCGGTGGCGAAAATCTCCCGGAAGAAAAATGGAGGGAATTTTATTTTCCCGCCATCGGGGACAGGCCGCCCTGTCTGGATGGAACGTCGAAGTATATGGCTTACGGTCCGGTGAAGATCATGCATTTGAGAGGAGACGATGCCATCCAGAAGGTTCGCAAGGCCGTGGGCGCAACCAAGCCGTGGCAGGCTGACAAAGGCACCATTCGCGGAGACTTCTGGCCGGGTGCCGTGGAAGCGAATGCTCCGTACAGGTTGAAATTCCAGCAGCCGGGTGATGACAAATTTCTGTTTAATATGATTCATGCCTCGGATTCCGGGAAAAATTTTGCCAGAGAAATCCTGTTTTTTGACAAACTGAAAGCGCTCCGATAAGGAAAAGTAAAATGTCAAAGAAATACGAAATCAAATGGTCGGGCGAACCGGAAGATCAGGATTATCCGGCGGCGCTGTCATATTTGTCCTTGATTTACGATCAAAAGACAGCCGCGAAGTTTGTGGGCAAATTGAAACGCGCACCTGTGTCCGAGTTCAAAGCAAAAGATATTTTCAGGGCATCTCGTCTGTCCTTGCTCGGGGTCAGCAATTCCCATGTCAAAAAGGATCAGCAGAAAATACAGTCGGAGCAAAAATTGTCGCCCATCCTTCTCATCCGGGATTCAGGCAATGGGAAGGTTGTCATTGCGGACGGATACCATCGGTTGTGCGCGGTCTATTCGTACGATGAAGATGCTGTCGTTCCCTGCAAGATCGCGTAGTTCACCCTCCGAATGCGGAATATCTTTTGATTCCACGCCGCCACATGAAGCGCGCGAACGCATACGTGAGAAGCACCCAAAGCAGTTGCATCAGCAAACCGTTTACGACTTCCGTGCCGGAGATTTTGCCCATGTAAACGGTGATGGGAAAATACATCTGATAGGGGAACGGCGTGAGCATCAACGCGTGATAAAATGCTTGCGCGAGTGCCGGCGACAATCCCGAGTGTTCGAGCGCCGACGGCAACATATCTAGCGGAAACAGATGGCCGCTGGCGATGTATTCGAACGCGAACAGGATGAAGATGAGCGTGGAGATTTCCAAAAGCCAGAAGGCAAGCATCGCCATGGCGTAGGAAATAAAAAATTGGAGCAGGGCGGTCAGCACGAGCGAAATCGGAAAGATGAGCATCGCGGTTCCGTTCGCCGGAAGAACGAAATAACTTCGGAAGCAGAAAATAAAGATCGCCAAAGGAATGGACGCCATCGTGATGAAGGCGACGCGTCCGGAAAAAAATAGGCAGAGCCGGTACCAGAGATAATCAATCGGTTTTAGCAGAAACTGGCTGATGTTTCCTTCGCGGATGTCGGCGGCGATTTGCCAGTCGTCCTCGTTCACCGCCGTGAAGACGTCGATGACTGCGACGAGCATGTAATAAAAAATCATCTGCGCTTCCGTGTAGCCGGAATCGGTGACCGTCGCGCCTTTGCTTCCATAAATCGTTCGCCAGAGCGAGAGCATGGCGAAGAGGGGAATGAAGCTGAACAGCGTCCGCGTCAGGTAATTGAAGCGATACGTCAGGTTGTTCTGGATCCCGATGCCGATGACGTGGAGATATTTTTTCACTCGAAGCGTCCGTTCGTGTGGCTGCTTTTAATAACGCGCGGCTGCTGCAGTCCAATCCCGTATTTTTCGAGAAGTTGCCGGAGTTCCGCTTCAGGATCAACGCCGAGGTTTGCGCAATGTTTGTAAAACGAACCGCTTTTGACAGGACGGGTGTGAATCACCGGCGTTCCGTCCAAAATGGCGACGCGATTTTCCGGATAGCCCAGCAAATGCGGCCAGACAAAATCCAAACCCCAACCGCTGATGCTCGAACCGAATGTGGGGCCGAGCACGGCCAAAGCATGGCGGTTGAACAAAGGGCACATGATCTCCACAAAATTGGTAAAGCGGAGCGGAGCATCGTGGACTTGTTTGGTAAGCGGATAGGTAAAATGGCTTGTGCCAGCGAGCGCGGGCTGGGCCAGCCACAAATCGTGCTCGTGAAACAAATCGAACATGTTGTTGATGCCGAAACCGTCAATCAACAAATCGTCGTCTGGAAACCAGCAAGCGTCGTAACCTGAAAGAAAATCCCGTTGCGTCTGGAAAAGTTTTGCGATGGGCGGCCATTTCAATCCCGCGATGTGCTCGTAATAATCGGCTTCATCCCGGTAACGTCCCGGCGTATTGCCAAAGTAGGAGACAAAAATGTCAAAGTTGCGCTCCCGTCCCGCGTCCAGCCATTTTGGGTGCAAAGAACCGTCGCCGGCGCGGACGACGACCAGATTTTTGCGCGTTTTTTTGACGTGATTCCCGGCAGGTTTTTCTTCGGAAATCAGATGGGAAATATGATTCGGATTTTGCCCGGCTTTTTTGTCGGCGACCAAACCGGAAATGATATTCTTCGCGGTCTTCAAGGCGGCGGCGATGACATGATGCATATCATAATATTCGTATGAGGCAAGCCGTCCACCGAAGTAATGCTTTTGCTCCCGTGACTGCAGGTGGTGGTATTTCTTCAAGATTCCCTGGCTTGCCGCGTCCTTGACGGGATACATGGGTTCCTGTTCCAGGTTGCCGGGATATTCTCGCGTGATCCATGTGACGGGTTGTGTGCCGAATTCAAAATGTTTGTGCTCGATGATGCGGGTATAGGGAACGGTTTCCGACGGATAATTTATTTGGGCGACCCCTTGGAAATTTTTCATCTCGATCCTTTGATGTTCAAATTTCATGCTGCGATATTCGAGCCTGCCGCATTGATAATCGTAAAAGCGGTCAATCGGGCCGGTGTAAAGCACCTTGCGCGCGAGTGAATCGAAATGATGGCGGGCGGCGAAATAATCCGTGTTCAACCGCACTTCGATGCCGGAAAGAAGCTTCGTAAAAATGCCCGTATAACCGCCCGTTGGAATTCCCTGATAAGAGTCCTCATAGTAATCGTCATCGTATGAAAACCGGATCGGCAGGCGTTTGATGATGGAAGCGGGCAGGGTGGCCGGGCTTCGTCCCCATTGTTTCCTGGTGTAACCGGCAAAAAATTTTTCATACACTTCGCGCCCCACCTTCGAAAGCATCCAGCCCTCCAGACTTTGCGTGTCGCCATGCACCTGCAAGCCTTCCAGTTTTTTTCTGGCTTCTTCCGGCGTGGCAACGCCCCACAGTTGCTGGAATGTCATCAGGTTCAGCGGAAAAGAATATGCAAGCCCGTCGCTGCAGACTTTCACCCGGTGGCGGTAACGATTGAAACTGGCAAACTGGTTGACCCAATTCCAGACTTCCGGGTCTGAAGTGTGGAAGATGTGCGGGCCATAGCTGTGGATATTGATGTCGTCCCTTTTTTCCGTGAAACAATTTCCGCCGATGTGGCCTCGTTTTTCCAGCAACAGACACCGGAATCCCTTGCGCTTCAATTCATAAGCGCAAACCGCCCCGAAGAAGCCCGCGCCCACGATCAGCAAATCAAACGGTTTCGACATAATCACAATCGGTTTGTCCGAACAGCTAAAAGACGAGCAGAAAATGTCGTCGCCCGGTTTGTTGTTTCGCGCATGGCTCGCCTCGATTTTTCAGGGCAAAACCGTGCATCAAGCCCGCCAACGTGTCCATAAATTTTTTGGCCGATGATTGAACGCTCCGTTGGAATCAACCGTCCAAAGTTCCGTGGCAAAGATAAACAAACATATCAAGGCGCCTCACCCGACACATGAGCAGATCGCCACACGGGCGTATGAAATTTATCTCGCCAACGGCTGTCAGGAAGGCCACGCGCAGGATGACTGGCTTCAAGCCCAATACGAACTGCTTCAGCAACCGGTTCGCAAGCTGGCCGGCGACAGCCCGCGCACTCCCGCAAGTGTCGCATTGCTGGCGGGTGTTGTGCATGGTGCATTCACGCTCGTGCAGATGAGCCATTGAAGGGGACGAACGGCGGTTTCTCATGTCCGGCGGAGAGAAAGATGACACTGGTTTTGCAGTTTGAATCGGTGCCAGGCGTAGTGCTTTGTCCGCATAATTCAGCCGTGAAACGATTTTCATTCTTCATCAAAACGTCACCGCTTTGTTTCCGAACCTCCTTTGACGAAATTTTAAAAATATGGTTTGATGCGAATGTAGATTGACGCAAGTAAAGTCGTTTCGCTTTCACTGCGCTGGTGCGTCCAACACCAGCGCCTTCTTTTTTCCAAAAACCGGTTCAGCTTGAATCTTGCCGCTGCCCGTTTTGTTTCTATAATCCGTGCGTGCTCGACATCAAATTGATCCGCGAAAAACCGGACTTCGTGCGTGAACGACTCAAAACGCGCGGGGCGGGGGACGAAAAGCTCGTTGACGGAATCCTTCAAGCCGACGAACAAAGGCGGAAACTTCTGGCGGAAGTCGAATCGCTGAAAGCCGGCCGCAATCGCGTCTCGAAAGAAATCGGCGCGCTGATGGCGCAGAAGAAAACGGCCGAGGCGGAGGCGAAAAAAACGGAGACGCGCGAACTCGGCGACAAAATCGCCGCGCTCGACAAGCAGGCGGTGGAAGCGGAGGCGTCGCGTGACACGTTGATGCTGCAATTGCCGAATCTGCCGCACGAATCGGTGAAGATCGGCAAAAGCGCGGAAGAAAATCCGGTTGTGCGCGTTCACGGCGAAAAAGCAAATTTCGCCTTCAAACCGAAGTCGCACGTCGAACTTTGTGAATCGCTCAAGCTGGTGGATTTCGCGCGCGCGACAAAACTTTCCGGCAGCGGATTTTTGCTTTACACGAATTGGGGCGCGCGACTCGAACGCGCGTTGATCCAATTTCTGCTCGACTTGCATGTCGGCGAACACGGTTACACGGAAGTGTCGCCGCCGCTCATGGTCGGCCCGCAATGTCTGGAAGGCGTCGGACAATTTCCGAAGTTCAAGGATCAATATTACGGCGTGGCCGAGGGCGACGACAAAGAGAAACTCGGTAAACTTTATCTGATTCCGACCGCCGAGACGCCGGTGGCGAACATTCATCGCGAGGAGATTTTGGCGGAGAAACAATTGCCGGTTTATTATTGCGCTTATACTCCGTGTTTTCGCGGCGAGGCAGGCGCAGCGGGCGTCGGCACGCGCGGCATGATTCGCGTGCATCAATTCGACAAAGTCGAGTTGATCAAAATCGTGAAGCTGGAAAACGGATACGGCGAATTGGAAAAGATGGTCGGGAACGCGGAAAAAGTTTTGCAACGACTCGGTTTGCATTATCGCGTGATTTCGCTTTGCACGGGCGACATGGGTTTTGGCAGCGCGAAGACTTATGACATCGAAGTCTGGTCGCCGGGGCAGGGGAGTTATCTCGAAGTTTCGAGCTGCTCGAACTGCGAGGATTTTCAGGCACGCCGGATGAATCTGCGGTTCAAAACCGAGATCGGGGAAAATAAATTTCCGCACATCCTGAACGGCAGCGGCACGGCGCTCGCGCGATTGTTCGTCGCTCTGATCGAGACGCATCAACAGGCCGACGGCAGTGTTTTGATTCCGAAAGCGCTGCAACCTTATTTGAAAACCGAACGCATCACCGCGTAGTTACATTTTTTCATTTGATGAAAATTCTGCTCGCCAGCAGCGAAGTCCATCCGTTCTCAAAAACCGGCGGGCTGGCGGACATGGTCGGTGCGCTCGGCAAGGCGCTCGCGCGCGCGGGACACGAGGCGCGGATCGTCACGCCACTGTATCGCGGCATCCGCGAACAATTTCCGAAAATCCAGCGCATGGACTGGCAGTTCGATTTGCCGTTGGGCACAAGTCACATTCAGGCGGAACTGTTTTCTCTCGAAGTCGAAAACGGTTTGACGGTTTATTTCATTCATCAGCCGGATTTTTATAATCGCGACGGCTATTATTTGGAGAACAACATCAGCTATGTGGACAACGCCGAACGCTTCATCTTTTTTTCTAAATGCACCGCGCATCTCGCGCGGTATTTGTCGTGGCGACCTGACGTGGTTCACGTTCACGACTGGCAGACAGCGTTTGTTCCGGCGTTGATTTTGCAACAACTGCGCGAAGGGTGGGGGAATCCACCGCGAACATGCCTGACAATCCATAATCTCGCTTACCAAGGAACTTTTTCGGCAAGCGCGTTCGCGTTGACAAATTTGCCGCCGGATTTTTTCACGATCGAAAGCGGGGAGTTTTACGGAAGCTTGAATTGTCTCAAGGCCGGAATCGCTTTTGCGGACGTGATAACAGCCGTCAGTCCGCGTTACGCGCGCGAAATCACGACAGAAGAATTTGGCTGCGGTCTTGACGGGTTTTTGCGCAGGCGGCAAAACAAACTTTTCGGGATTCTCAACGGAGTGGATTACGAAGAATGGAATCCGGTGAACGACCCGCTTTTGGAACATACTTATTCCGCCGCGAGTCTTGCCGGCAAACTGGCCAATAAACTCGCCTTACAAAAAGAGCTCGGTTTGCCGGAAAACAAAAAAGCCCCGCTGTTCGGCACCATTTCACGGCTCGCCGAACAAAAGGGCGTGGACATCCAGCTCGGCGCACTTGAGGAAATGTTGAGTGCAGACATTCAATTCGTCCTGCTTGGCAGCGGTTCGCCTGATTTCGAACGGGGTTACTATGAACTTGCGCGGCGTTTTCCGGGCAAGGTTGTTGTGCGCATGGGCTACGACGAAAAACTGGCGCATCGTATCGAGGCGGCTTGCGATTTTTATCTGATGCCATCGCGTTTTGAGCCAAGCGGCTTGAACCAGATGTATAGTTTGCGTTACGGCACGATCCCCATCGTTCGCGCCACCGGCGGACTCGATGATAGTGTGATTGATTTTACGCAGGACGCGCCACGCGCCAATGGGATCAAATTTCACGAATATTCCGCGCGCGCCCTGGCCAAGGCGATTCGCAAGGCGCTGGCGATTTACGGGCAGCCGGATTTGTTGCATTGCTACCGGCTGAATGGCATGAGGTCGGATTTTTCCTGGAAACAATCCGTTGGCGAATACCTGAAAGTTTACGACGTGGCGAAAAATATTCAGCGCTGAACCAGATTGGAAAAACGCCGGGCGCGTTCGGTGACGGATTTGCTTGGATGGTCGGCCTGCCACGGCGCGTTCCACAGAACATAAAATTCAAAATCGGTCACAGGCCGCTTGTGGCTCTGTTGGAATTGTTCCAACCGCGAACTCATGATTTCTTGCGCGGCGGCAAGTGCGGCCTGACTGTCCAGTGGATTGCCGCCGGGCCAAAGCTCGGGTCGAATTTGAAAACGGGAAATCTCTCCACCAGGCCCGACAGCATGGTCGTTGTTGCCGCTTTCAATCATCGAAAGCGCCGCCCAGCGATCCATTGCTTGCGTATTCGTTGCGAACCACAGACCGAAAAGGGCGGAGACGATGACCAAATAAATTCTCATATTAAGCCAATAAACCCAATAAATTAGCAGAAGTCAATTAGACGCGCAAATGAATTGAATATAACAAACATTGTGGAGCTATAACTATCCATGTCAATCAACATTTGCTTGGATGGAATTGGGTTGACACAATCGGGTTAAAAGCAAAATAGTAACCAATCCAGCTAGAATCGGATAGTTAACCAGAAGATATTATGACTCTCACAAAACGTGATCTCGTCATCCGCATTAGTAATGAAACCGGACTCGTCCAGCAGCAGGTGTTCGACGTGGTCCAGAAAACGCTCGACTACATCGCGGAGGCGCTCGCCAAAGGTGACAAGGTGGAGTTGCGCAACTTCGGCGTCTTCGAGGTCAAAGTCCGCAAGGCGCGCGTCGGGCGCAATCCCAACAAACCCGAGGCCGACGTACCCATCCCTGCCCGCTCGATGGTGAAATTCAAGGCCGGCAAGGAAATGCGCGCCGAAGTCCTTAAACTTCCGGCGCAAAGCTGATTCGTCTTCTCTTTTTGTCGCGGGCAATTTAGTTTCAGGGCATGGAACGACTGCCCGGCTTTCGCGATTTTTATCCCGAGCCCCTGCCCCACTCCGACGTGTGGAGCGCTGACGCGCGCCAATTCATTTTTGACAAATGGCGCGAAACGGCCAAGCGTTACAATTTCCGCGAATACGACGGCCCGCCACTTGAGTCGCTGGAACTCTTCACGACAAAAAGCGGCGAGGAAATCGTCGGCCAACTTTATAACTTCACCGACAAAGGCGAACGCGCCGTTTCGCTTCGTCCAGAAATGACGCCAACGCTCGCGCGCATGATCGCCGCGCACGAACGCAATTACAAAAAGCCCATCAAGTGGTTCGCGCTGCCGCAACTCTTCCGCTACGAACGCCAGCAGAAAGGCCGATTGCGCGAACATTTTCAATTTAACGCCGACATCATCGGTGAAACCGATCCCGCGGCGGACGCGGAATTGATCGCGCTGCTCATTGATACACTGCGCGCGTTTGGTTTGACCGAGCAAGATTTTGTCATTCGTTTGAGCAGCCGAAATGGGTGGCACGAATTTTATGAAAACAAACGCCCGCCACGCGCGGAGGGTGAAGGCAACATCGTAGCTGGCATCAAAGAAGCTCAATTTTTCCAAATCATTGACAAACTCGAACGCACTTCGCCGGAAGAATCGGAAAAGAAATTATCCGCGCTCGGATTTTCCCTCGCGGACGTGAACGAGTTCATCGAATCCGGCCAGCCGACGGCGGAACTCGAAAGCATTTTGCAAAATCTCGCCGCGCGCGGCCTCGGCAGTTTCGTGAAGGTGGATTATCGCGTCATTCGCGGCCTCGCGTATTACACCAGCGTCGTGTTCGAGGCGTTCGATGCGAAGGGCGAGTTTCGCGCCATCGCGGGCGGCGGACGCTACGACAACCTCGTCAAACTCATCAGCGGCGGCAAGGTGAACCTGCCCGCGCTCGGCTTTGGCATGGGCGACGTGGTGCTGCTGGAGATTTTGAAAGCGCGCGGCCTGCTGCCGAAATTCGACGCGAACGTGGACGTTTTTGTTTTGATCGAGGACGAAACCCTCCGCGCGCCGTCGCTGAAACTCATCCAGGAATTGCGCGCCGCCGGATTTGCCGTCGAGTATCCGCTCACGCCCGCCAAGCCGGACAAGCAATTCAAACGCGCGCAGGAATTGAAGGCGGCGTTCACGGCCAAAGTGGAAAGCGAATCCTACGTGCGCATCCGCAACCTGAAATCCCGCGATGAAATCGTCGCCGGCTTTGCCGACGCGGCGAATCATTTGAGGTAAAAATAATTTAACCGTGCGAACAGCCATTTGCTCATGTCACCCACCCTAATATGATTTTACTCAATTAACGAACTGAAATACGAAAGGCGAGGTTTTCGCCCCGCCTTTGTGAAATTTTGTTCGCAGAATTTATTGTGCCGGTGAATTTGTAGGCGGCGGCGGTATGTAAGCTGGCAGTGTTCCATTTAGCGCCTCTTTAACGAACACACCGAATCGCGGCGACGGTGTGTAGTTCCAGTCCGAAACTAGCCTCGGCCCGGCGAGAGGATGTAAATCCCACGCGGTGTAAGACCAATGATGGTCCTGGATGGCTTGCAGGACATGTAAGAGCCAGTTGTCGTCTGCCTCGCGCTTGCTCGGGCCGGAGTTGCCGCCGAATTCGCTGACGATCACCGGCAGTTTGGCGGTCGCCTGCTCCATTTTGGCGATCCAAGTATAAACGCTGTCGCCCTTGTTGTCGTAGCAGTGATTGGCATAAATGACGCCATTGCCCTTGGGATCGGAAAGTTGCCGTCCATCCAGAATACCGGAAAAGTCATAAGCCCAATCGAGACCACCGCAGATGACGACATTCTTCGCGCCGGTGGAGCGGACGGCATCCAGCATCTCCTGCATCCCGACGCATTGATAATTTTTTGCCACCAATTTCCTGCGATTTGGTTTGTCCGTGATTTGTCCGCCGTTAAGCCAGACATCCCATGAGACATCGTGCGGTTCATTATACAGGTCGAAGATGACGGCGGGATTGTTGGCGTAGTGCCGCGCGAAATCTTTCCAGAAGACGACGCTGTTCGTGTCGGGCATGGAATGCTGGCCGATATTTTTGCCCCACTCGTTGCAATCCGACCAATGCAGATCAAGAATGATGTAACAGTGCTGGGTGGCGCATTCGTTTACGATCTGTTTGACCAATGCGCGGTAAGCGCTGCTGCCGTTGGTTTGTTCCGGCGCTTTGCCGAACCAACGGTCCTGCGAAAGCGGCAGACGGATGACATTCACGTGCCAGTCTTGAATCGCCACGTTGACGGTATGAAGGATATGTCCTTCACCGTCGCTGGTGAATTCCATGCCGGCGGCATCGACACCGCATAGACGCACCGGCTGGTTCTTGCTGTCAAGAATTTGCGTGCCGGCCACTTTCAAAGGCAACGGCGCAGGCGACAGACAGCCGGTGGTGGAAGTCAGCATCGCGGCGATAAGAACTGACGCCGTGATTGAATATAAACGCTTCATAAAAATTTTGATTTGAGGATGATTGATTTGAAGAGCGCAATTGTCAACGGCAACAAAAAAAGCGAGGCGGAAGCCTCGCTTTTGAAATTTGTCCGCGGAATTATTTAGCCGGTGTCGTTACAACCTTTTCCTGCTTTTCATTCACCAGCGTCGCGCCCTTGCCGAGGCGTTTGCGGAGGTAGGTGAGTTTCGCGCGGCGCACCGAGCCTTCGCGCTCGACTTCAATCTTGTCCACGCGCGGCGAATGCAGCGGGAACACGCGTTCCACGCCTTCGCCGTAGCTGATGCGGCGCACGAGGAAGGTCTCGTTGAGACCGGTGCCGCGCTTGCCCATCACGACGCCTGCAAAAATCTGGATGCGCTCCTTGTCACCTTCGACAACCTTGGTGTGCACTTTCACCGAGTCGCCGACGGCGAATTTCGCGTCGTCCTTGCGAAATTGCTCCGATTCAATTTTCTTTTGTAATGTCTGGTTCATATTAAATTCAATTTTAAGTTTTTAATTCTTAATTTTTAGTTGCCGCGCTTTTTAACTCAAAACCCAACACTAAAAATTCAAAACTTATTTCAACAAATCCGGCCGCTGTTTTTCCGTCCGCAACTTCGCCTGTTCGCGCCGCCATTTTTCAATCTCGGCGTGATTGCCGGAAACCAAAACATCCGGCACTTTCATTCCGCGAAATTCCGCCGGCCGCGTGTATTGCGGATATTCCAGCAATCCGGCGCTGAACGATTCGTCGTGCGAACTTTCGTCGTCGCCCAAAACTCCGGGCAGCAACCGCGCGACCGCGTCAATCACCACCATCGCTGGCAGCGCGCCGTTCGTCAGCACATAATCGCCGATGGACAATTCGTCGTCGGCCAGCGCCTCGCGCACGCGCTCGTCAAAACCTTCGTAACTGCCGCAGACCAACAGTAAATCTTTTTCCTGCGAAAGTTCGCGCGCGATTTGCTGACTAAATTTTCTTCCGCTCGGCGAAAGCAAAATCACTTTCGTTTTCTCGCGCTGCAAACTTTCAATCGCTTCAAAGAGCGGTTCGACTTTCAGCAACATTCCCGGCCCGCCGCCGAATGGTTTGTCATCAACCGTCTTGTGCCGGTCGTGCGTCCAGTCGCGCAGGTTGTGGATTTTCAGATCCAGCAACTTGGCCTCGCGCGCGCGCTTGACGATGCTTTCGTCGAGCGGCCCGGCAAACATCGCCGGGAACAAAGTGAGCACGTCAATTTTCATCCGTGCCTCAAATCAATTCAACTCGCCGGTTTGTCTTCGACAATCTCAACCGCGCAGCGCAGACCTTTCTTCGCGCTTCCGGCCAAAAGCAACGAACGGATCGCGTTGATCGTCATGCCCTGTCGCCCGATGATTTTTCCAACGTCGGACGAATCCATTCGCAATTCATAAACCGTGATGCCCGCGCGCTCGACCGGCGTGATGGTGACCGCCTCGGGTTTTTGCACGAGTCCTTTGACGACATATTCGAGGAACTCTCGCATCGCACGGAAAAATTAGGCCGCCGCCGGAGCGGCTGCCGCTTTGTTCAATTTCTTGATGAAGCTGGCGACGGTGTCGCTCGGCTGCGCGCCCTTGCTGATCCAGTATTGCGCACGGTCCATTTTGAGGGAGAAATTGTCGCCCTTCTTCAATGGATTGTAAGTGCCGATTTCCTCGATGAACTTGCCATCGCGCGGACTGCGGCTGTCGGCCACGACAATGCGGAACGCCGGCGTGTTTTTCGTCCCGACCCGTTTCATGCGAATTTTTACTGACATAAATTTTTCAAAAGAGCGCGCAGACTATCAGTTGCAATCCTTTTTGCAAGTCTTGTTTTAATTAAAAACGCCTCTTGCCGACCGTGCCAATCGCTGGTTTGCTTTGAGAAATGAGTAAGCCGTATGAGGAATTTCTGGACGGCGCGTCGCTGCCGCGCTCGGCGCCGGAGACGCGGCACGAAGTGATTTGCGACCGGCTGCACGCGGCGATGAATGCGAGTGTGGCGAATCTTTCGACGACCCAACTGCTCGCGCCGCGGACAAAAATCCAGGTCACGCGCGCGACGGCCATCCGTCCCGACCTTGCGCTCATCACGGTCGCGACCGGAAAACTTTTTCTGGCCGTGGAAATCGTCAGCCGGGGCGATCATCACGCCGACACGGTCATAAAAAAGGAACTCTACGAACATATTCGCGTGCCGAGGCTTTGGATGGTTGACCCGCGCTACGACAACGTGGAGATTTATCACAGCACGGAATTCGGTCTGGCGTTGAAAGGCATTCTGGCCGGAAGCGAAATCCTGTCGGAGAAATTGATTCCCGAATTTCAAATCGTCATCACGGAACTTTTTGCCGCCGGTTGAACGCGACTGCGTCGGCATATTTCACACCTTTGCCGCCGAAAATATCCAGCGCCGAGCCGATGGTCAGATCAACCCTCCCCTGCCCCAGCTTCGCGACTTTTTCCAGATCGGAAATCGAATTCGCGCCGCCCGCGTAAGTCGCCGGAATCGGCGACCATTCGCCGAGTCTTTTGACAAGTTCAGAATCAATCCCGCGACACAAGCCTTCGACATCAACCGCGTGAACTAAAAATTCCGCGCAACTTTTGGAAAACGTCTTTAAAGTCTCGGCGCTGATCATCAACTCCGTGAATTTCTGCCAGTGGTCGGTGACGACGAAATAATTTTCGCCGCGCTTGCGGCAACTCAAGTCCAGCACAAGTCGTTTTTCCCCGACGGCCTTGACAAGTTCGGCGAGTCGTCCTTCGTCAAGTCGTCCTTCGTGAAACACCCAGCTTGTGACAATGACGTGCGACGCGCCAGCTTCCAGCCAGTTGCGCGCGTTCGCAGAATTGATTCCGCCGCCGATTTGCAGTCCGCCCGGAAATGTTTTCAAGGCCGAGCGCGCTTCAATTTCATTTCCCGCGCCGAGCATGACGACGTGGCCGCCGAAAAGTCCGTCGCGTTTGTAAAGCTCCGCGAACCACGCCGCCGGTTTTTTGGAGACAAAATTCGTCTGCAAATTTTCCGGCGCACCCAGCGTGCCGCCGACGATTTGCTTCACCTTGCCTTCGTGCAGGTCAATACAGGGACGAAACATAAGCCCAAGCTAGATTCGCATGGTGCAAGTTCAAAGCCGAAAATGAAATAAAAAGCCGCCGGATTTCTCCAAGCGACTTTTCAATTTATTTAATCTCATCCGGCTGCGCCATCTTCTCCCCAGAGCGGAGAAGGATTATTTATTCGTCGTACGCTGCCGCGAGGCGCGCTCACGGGGTTGGCTGCATTTTAAGTTGTTCGAGGCGACCGCGCAGGGCAAATGTAAGTGCTTTGAGAGTGATTTCCGACGTGAGGAACGGTTTCGCCATCAGCTCGTTGCCACCGTTGCGACTCATCCGTGCGCGCGTTTGCAAGTCACTATGACCTGTCACAAATACCACGGGCGTGGTGCGATTGGGAGTTGTCTCGCGAATTTTTGAACAGACCTCGAACCCATCCATGCCGGGCATTATCACGTCGAGAAAAATCACGTCGAATGGTTTTTCCATCGCCACAGCGAGCGCGGCTTCGCCGTTCTCCACGCTTTCCGGCTTTTTAAAAGTCATTTGCAAGGCGCCGACAATAACCCGGCGTGCCACGAGATCATCATCCACCACCAGCATTTGAATCGGCGGATTGGTGGCAAGATCCGCTTTCATTTCCGGCACACATAGATCGCCCAGCAAATCCACGGCAGCAGTCATAGTGGCCAGCACGGACGGCGTGGAATGTTTGGGATCCTGCAGCATTCTTTTGAATAGTCCTTCCAAGGCGGTACAGGTTTGATAAGCGGGATGCACCACCTCGGAACCGTTCATGGAGATCAACGAGTTAATCCGAAGGAAACCATCCGCCAGCATATTCTGCCGCGCCTCTTCATCTGGGGTCTGAAGAATCGCCTTACAAAGATCCCGTAGCGGACCAAGATGTATTGATGCGCGAGTCAGAAACGCATCGATGCAATTGTCCATCTCTGTTGTCGTCAGCGTTGAAACTAGCGGGAGCGTGGCGGTGGTAGAATCTGCTATGGGACGCATAACATCTTTGAACGTCACCGGCAAATCCGCCCTGTCCCTGCCCTGGTCGAGTTTCGGGAGAGGATTATGAACGAGCTCTTGGAGACGACCTTGCAGCGCGAGGGTGAGTGCCTTGACGGTAATTTCAAAAATGAGAAACGGTTTCCCCATGAGATCGTTGCCGCCACTGAGAGTTGATTTGGCGCGCGCGTCAAAGTCACTCTGGCCGGTGACAAAGACGACCGGAGTAATACGGTTGAGAACGGTATCGCGAATTTTTGTGCAAAGTTCAAAGCCGTCCATGCCCGGCAATCGCACGTCGAGAAAAATCACGTCATAAGCTTGCTTGTCAGCCTGAACCAATGCCGCCTCACCGTCCACTGCGATATCCGGCTGGCCGAATGCTTTTTTCAGCGCGAGGGACATGGCCTGGCGGCTTATCAAATCGTCGTCCACAACCAGAAACTTGAAAGGACGTTTCGTTAACAGATCCGGGCTCAATCCCGGCACGCACAAGTCACCCAGCAAATCCACACCGCCGGCGACGGTTCGCAGTGTGGAAATAGTGACGTTTCTCAGTTTCTCGGTGAGTTGTTTGAGCAGACCCTCCAAAGCGGAAGCCACCTGCCATACAGGAAGCACCTCTGGAAAGCCAGCGTGGCCTTTCAGCGAACTCATCTCGGAACGCAGACTCGCAAGTAATTTTTGTCTAACCAAGTCGCTCGACTCTTGACCGATGTCATCAAGAAGCATTCGCTGCGTACCTAAAAGTTTTGCAGCCCGCGCATAAAATTCTTCAGGCGAATCGTTTTTCGCAAGTGAGTCGGCGAGCGGTGATGCGGACGGGCCTATTCGAAACGTCGCAAGAAATTCGGCAAAGGCTTCCTCCTCCGCACGAACTTTTGCCGGAAGCCCCTTTTCCAGGGACGGTTCAAGCGCCCACGGATTGAACCGCTGGTTCAAATCAGCCAGAATATGGTGGGCAAATTTTCTGGCAACCAGAATCCCGATGAATGCGAACACGACGACAAAAAAAAGAATCTTATAGGGCATTCCATGTGCGGCGGTCGGAGGTTGTGGAGATTGTGTTTGGGCTGCCATTATTTTCGGGCTCGTGGCAAAGTTTCCGCCGCCGGCCCGTGGAACATCTGCGGACATTGCGCCGGGGACTGGCACACGCTTCCGATAAAGTTCCTGACGTTCTTTAGCGAGACGTTGAAGGTTTTCCCATTGAATGGAACCTATCTTGGGCGGCGGCGTCTCAAAAACATTAGTGGCTCCATGCGATTGAAAGCACCAAAGTCCCACCGTGAGTAAAATCAAAAACGATTTAATCCCCGCCATTGGCAGCCGGTCGCAAATCCCGCGAATATTGATGCCAATCTTGTTTTCCAAATCATGCATGAAATTTCAACGGACAGCGAACACCACCGGCTAGGGAGTTGCCGCCACTGCATTTGTGCCGGCAGGGACGGTGGCCCACTGATGGCGTTTCACCTGCAAAAAACTCGGCGTTTTCGGCGGCAGCTTGGTCGGGTCATCGAAATTGGCGTCATAAGCCCAGTTGCGGACTGGTGGGGCATAATAACTTCCGCCCCAAAAATTGGTAGCGTAGAGGCTCGGAAACATTTTCACCATCGAACCATTATAGGTGAATGGGATGCCGGTCCAAGTTTCAAGAAAACGTGGAAAGTTTTCCATGCCGCCGCTGTAGTGTCCCGGTGACGTCGGAACGACGCCGGTCAGAAGCGCGGCGTTGACGGTAGTGGCTGCGGCGACGTGCACGCTAGTGCCATACGTGTCCTGCCAATCGTCGGACAGAATCGTGATGGCATCGGCTGCCAGCGATGCCGGATGGGTGGTGGAAGTATTGGCAGTGCCCTTAGTCGCGGCATCCGTGTTGTAGTCACCCCAAACATAGAGTGGACGTCCCGTGGCCACGGTAAGTCCATTCGCAGGCAGTGTAAGTCCATTCTTTACACGAACTGCTCCCAAGTTGGAACTTGGCAGTGTGAGTGGGGTGCGATTGTCCACAATGTAAATGGAAGACAGGTTCGATCCGAGGAGAACGCCGCGCAGACTGGAATTGGTTGCACTCCAAGCTGCAAGACCTCCAATGTCAATGTCAATGGGCATCACAATTTTATCCTCACGATTGTCCGTGAAATGGTTTGTGATTGTGACAAACAGAGCCAAATCATTAGTCGAACTGGCTGGGATGTTAAAACTGCCGCTGTTCGCACTGAACCCGGCATCCGAAACGAACAATCTCAAATCACATTGATTGTAATATCGCAGTTTGGCGGTGGCCTGATTTGTGTCTCCACCCAACGGGGGCGGCTCGATGATTTCGCGGATTGCTTCCGGCGTGTTGGTGGTTCCGATGGGAAGCGTCAACGCCTGAACTGGAGAGACTTTTTCTTCGGGATGCACATAGACTACGGTGCCCGCTGGTGTGCCTCGAGTATCTCCATCAACTATGTCCCGCTGAAACACGTTGGTCACAACGGCTGTGACGCCGGATTCAAATGTAAGAGAACTGTCCGGTTCGATATAAAGTATGCCATTGGAATGCACGTGCCCGGTCACGTCGAAGGCCTGGCCGCAACTGATTTCCATGTCGCCTGAAGAAAACATGCCAAACTGGAAAACAGGGATGTGGACTAATTGCAATTGTTGAAGAACTCCTGCGTTGACGTCTTGAATGCTGGCAGTATCGCTCGCGTGAGAAACCACCGTGTAAGTCGAGCCAAACCCTTTTAGTCCGGTGTAAGGCGGATCCAGCGCAACGGAGTTGGTTTGAGACGTGAGTTGCACATAAGTCTGGTTAAGGTTGCCGTTCCCGTCGTCGAACACCCATGTGCTCCAGTATGAGGAATCCGACGACGTAGGCACAGTGTTCTTGCGATAAACATCCAAATTCTGGGTGACCAATTGTTCGCCTCCGGCCAGAAAGTCACGCGTGATTTGACTCTCCACCTTTTCCGTGGCTGCTTCTGCCGCAGCGACCGATCGGTTGTATTGTATTGAACGGTGCGTCAACCGATTGCTGGTCGCCGCCCACGTCATCACACCAGCCAGGATGGCCAGAGCAATGGCACTCATGATCATCACCAGCATCAGAGCACTGCCGGTCTGGCTTGGCTTTTGAGTTGTGAAGCAGGTTTTCATAGTCATTGCACGGCTCGCCGCGAAACGGAAGTTTCCAGCCGGTAATGATCCGGCCCTATCATGAAACGTTCCGGTTGATAGAATTCAAGTGTAACGTGGATTATCTGGTTGTTCAGACTGTTGGTAAGCACATTCCCTGAAAAATCTTGCGCACTAAAGATCGTTATGTTGGTGACCGAATCGGCCAGAATGTAGGCGTTAGTTCCACTGGGCAACTGTTCTGTTCGCCTGAACGTCTCGTCTGATGCATCTACAAAATAAGTGATGAAACTGTTGGTGTCTGTGGTCGGATAAATCAGCAGAGCATTGCCTTCCTGCCTTTCACCGGGAAGCGACAATGGTTCGAAGTCGTTGTTGGTCGTCATATTGCCCACCAACACGGCACTACAAGACTGGATTTCAGCCGTTATTTTACCGAACGATCTACGCGACCATTCGGTGGCGCTAAGCTTGGTTTGATTGACTTGAAACATTCTCAAGCCAAACAGATTGGCGGCTATGATTCCCGCGAGCAAAAGCATGAAGATCGTCAACGCGATGAGGATTTCCGGCAAAGTAAAACCCTTGTTCGGCTTTGATGAACCGCTGCGCCTTGAACCCAAAGATGGAATTCTCAGCTTCATTGGTCTGGAGCGCGACAGGTTTCAATTGAGGTGACGATATCCTCCCCCTTGAATTGCCAGATGCAATCCACATGGATTCTCCTGACCGGCGGCGCAAGCGGTGAAGACGGAGAAGGTGAAATCTGGGAAATCTCCGTGTGAAGCGTGGCTAACGTAGCTGTCGAACCTGACCTCGACAAATCCAGGACGACATTGATCTCGTCGGGAAAATTCGTGGCGACCAACTCATCCACGGGATTAGCGCGATTCGGAGCCCAGATAGCGCTTCGTGTTTCTTCCAGACGTTCCATCGCTCTTGCGTTCGCCGCCATATAAAGCGAGTCCTTCACTGTGGACGCTGTGCAGAAAGTATAACCCGTGACGATTCCAGCCACCACCAACCCTGTGATGGCCAATGCCACGACCACTTCAATCAGCGTCATTCCTGCCCAGTCGCGCGGCGGAAATTGAACTGCCTTTTGGTTTAAAAAACTGATTTTCAAGGATTCCGATTCGTCCTCCGACAAACGCGTTGCTTTTTTAATTTTGCACGAATACTCCAAACACACCAATTTCAGCGCTCAAATTACCACATTTTGGTTCACCAGCAAAGGTAAAATAGCTTCCTTTAGATATAGCCGGTATCCAAATATTACCGGAATTATCCCCTTGACATACGTATAGGTTTTGGCGTATATTGAGGCATGAAAAATAACTGTGACAAAGACAGCATGACAGTTAGAGAGTTTCTCGCGCAATACAGCGACGACGAATCCTGCCTGAACCATATTTTTGAGACTCGCTTTGGCCAGAACTATCCTTGCCCGAAGTGCAAAGAGAAAACCAAGTGGCATCGGATTAAAGCGGAGCGTGCGTATTCCTGCCAGCGTTGCGGCCATCATCTTCACCCGACAGTCGGCACTCTGTTTGAAAACAGCCGGACACCTTTGCAGCTTTGGTTCTATGCCATGTATCTGTTCACCACTTCTCGGCATGGCGTCTCTGCCAAAGAACTTCAAAGACAACTTGGCGTGACTTACAAGTGCGCGTTTCGCATCGGCCATCAAATCATACAGCACATGGCGGAAGTTGACGGCGAATTTCCTTTGTCCGGCCAAATCGAGATTGATGAAACTTATATTGGCGGCAGGACGCAGGGAATGGGACGCCGCTACACTGGAAACAAAACGATTGTCTTTGGAATGTTGCAACGTGACGGCCAAGTGATGACGAAGATTGTTCCGAACGTCGCCAAGAAAACTTTGCAGCCGATTATTGAGGCAAATGTTGAGCAAGGTTCTACGGTTCACACTGACGAGTTGCGTTCCTACAAAGGATTGAACAAAAAAGGATTCACGCACAAGACGGTGAATCACGGAGCGCGGGAATATGTTTTGAAAAATTCGCATGTCAACGGGTTGGAAAACTTTTGGAAACACTTGAAGGGAAGCATCCGCTCCACTCACATTCACGTTTCCAAAAAGAATTTGCATAAATACACGAAGGAATTTGAATATCGTTTCAACTCCCGCGAGAACCCTTCCGCGATGTTCCCCGCTTTGGTTTCAAGGTTTGCGAAGCCACAGTCTTAATCAGTTTGTGGAAACGCTTTTTGTCCGCTGGCGGCTGTTGTTCACGCTCGCGGATGAACTTTTCAAGTTTGTTTTTTTCTCTGGCTTCTTTAAGGTTCATAACATTCTTAATATGGGTAAAAAAGCTAAACGTAGCATCAAAAAAAGAAACTCACCGAGGTCGAGCCATTCAGCCAATCCGAAATCTTCAGAAGTAAAACAAAACCAAACACCCATAGAATCACACCCAACGCCACCCCAACAAAAAAGTCAAACACAGCATGAAAAAAAACCCTTATCTTGGAAAGTTGTTGGTCTTTTTTCATCGTTGATATTCCTCGTGGCTGGATTTCTTGGCTATGATGCTTTGTGGCCGAAGGTGGTGATTAATTCTTCCCCAGCGGTTGATTCCGGGATACTTTCCTACCAATTTGAATTCGCAAATCAACCTAGCTATCCAGTTAAGATTCTCACTGTAATTGTATCGCCTAAAGATTTCTTCACTACAACAGGCAATGAATTCGAAAATGTCAGCTTTCGAGGCATATACGATTCCGATGTTCAAATAGGTGGAAGAGAGTCTATAATAATGAGCCTTTATACCGCGTTCCATCTTCCGGTGGGATCCAAACCTAAAAATGGTTCTAAAGTTGTCATCAGGATTACTTACAAGTTGCCGTTGCTTAAGATTGAGAAAACGGATTCTGCATTGTTTGAAGTGGCGACCGACGTAAGCGGAAATCCAATATGGATAAAAAAGCCAATCGGAGATTTTGATAATTACAAACCCGACGCAATTCTTAATTTCAAGCCACAAATAGAACGATATAAAATGTAAAATACGTATGCGAAAGGGACAATTCCGAATATTACGGCTCCAACAAAGGGGAAGGTTGCCGTTGTCAAAATTGATAGCCAAAAAAGCTACAGGATTTCTCTGAGCGTTTTTTTTGTTTTCAAAGGCGAATCACTTCTTCTTTGCCTTGCGTTTTTCTTCAATCGCGGCTTGCGCCGCGGCGAGGCGTGCGACGGGCACGCGGAATGGCGAGCAACTGACGTAGCTCAAGCCGATGCGGTGGCAGAATTTTACGGAGTCGGGATCGCCGCCGTGTTCGCCGCAAATGCCGAGTTTGATGTCGGGTCGCGTCTTGCGGCCTTTCGCGATGGCGATCTCCATGAGCTGGCCGACGCCGGTCTGGTCAATCGAGGCGAACGGATTTTTCTTCATGATCTCCGCCTCCTGATACGCGCCTAGGAAGCTACCCGAATCGTCGCGGCTCATGCCGAGCGCGGTTTGCGTCAGGTCGTTCGTGCCGAAGCTGAAGAACTCCGCTGTCTGCGCAATCTCATCGGCGGTCAACGCACCGCGCGGAATCTCGATCATCGTGCCGACGCTGTAATTGATTTTAACTTTCTTTTCCTTCTGCACCTGCGCGGCGACTTCGTGGACAATCGCAACTTGCAAATCCAGTTCGCGTTTGAACCCGACAAGCGGAATCATGATTTCCGGTTTCGCCTTGAAACCTTGCTTGGTCGCATCGGCAGCGGCTTCCAAAACTGCGCGCGCCTGCATCCGCGTGATTTCGGGATACTTGATTCCCAAACGGCAGCCGCGAAAACCGAGCATCGGATTGAACTCATGCAATTCGTGGACGCGGTGCATGATTTTCTCGACGGGAATGTTGAGCTTCCGCGCTAGATCCATTTGCGACTCCTTCGAGTTCGGCAAAAATTCGTGCAACGGCGGGTCAAGAAAACGGATGGTCGCCGGAAAACCTTTCAGCGCCTTGAAAATGCCGAAGAAATCGTCGCGTTGATACGGCAGCAACTTGGCGAGTGCTTCTTCGCGCGCCTCGGTGCTGTCGGCGAGAATCATTTCGCGCATCGCGTCAATGCGGTCGCCCTCGAAGAACATGTGTTCCGTGCGCGTGAGGCCGATGCCCACCGCGCCGAACGCGACGGCGTTGGCGGTCTGCTCCGGCGTGTCCGCGTTCGTGCGAACCGAGAGGCGCGTGGCCTTCGCGCACCATTTCATCAATTGCGCGAAGCTCTTGAATTTTTCCGTGGCCTGCGCCGCCTTGTCGCCGCCAATCAAACCGGCAATAATTTCCGACGGCGCGGTTTTGATTTGTCCGGCATAAACAGTTCCGGCAGTTCCATCAATCGAAAGAAAATCGCCTTCGTTGAAAGTCTGTCCGCTCACGCTGACGGTCTTCTTGTCATAATCCACGTTCAACGCACTCGCGCCGCAGACGCAAACTTTGCCCATCTGCCGGGCGACCAGCGCCGCGTGCGAACTCACGCCGCCGCGCGCAGTCAAAATCCCTTCCGCCGCGATCATGCCGCGCAAATCTTCCGGCGACGTCTCGACGCGGACGAGCAGAACTTTCTCGCCCTTCTCCGCCGCGGCAACCGCGCGGTCGGCGTTGAAATAAATTTTTCCCGTCGCCGCGCCCGGACCGGCGGGCAGACCCGTTGCAATCGCTTTCGCTTTTTTCACTTCGCTCAAATCGAAAACGGGCGCGAGCAGTTGATCGAGTTGGTCAGCGGGATTTCGCAAAATCGCCGTTTCCCAGTCAATGAGTTTTTCCTTAACCATGTCCATCGAGAATTTCAGCGCGGCCATCGCGGTGCGCTTGCCGTTGCGCGTCTGGAGCATGAACAGCTTGCCTTCCTGCACGGTGAACTCGATGTCCTGCACGTCCTTGAAATGTTTTTCCAAAGTTTTGCGGACCTCCAAAAGTTCCGCGTAAGACTTCGGCATCTGGTCTTTCAATTTCAAAACCGGCTCGGGCGTGCGCACGCCGGCGACGACATCTTCGCCCTGCGCGTTGATGAGAAATTCGCCGTAAAATTCGTTCGTGCCGTTCGCCGGATTGCGCGTGAACGCCACGCCCGAGCCGGACGTTTCGCCGGTGTTGCCGTAGACCATCGCCTGCACGTTGACGGCCGTGCCCCATTCAGCGGGAATATTATATTTGCGGCGATAAACAATCGCGCGATCGTTCATCCATGAGCCGAACACAGCGCCAGCCGCGCCGCGAAGTTGTTCCCACGGATCGTTCGGAAAACCTTTGCCCGTGCGTTCGAGCACGAGCGCTTTGAAACGTTTGACCAATTCCTGCTGGTCTTCGGCGGTGAGTTTCGAGTCTTCGATGTCGCTGTGATATTTCTTGTGCTTGAATTCGTGGATGACCGTCTCGAACGGTTCGTGATCTTCGTTCGCGCGCTTCTGCACGCCGATGACCACGTCGCCATACATCTGGATGAAACGGCGATAACAATCCCACGCGAAGCGCTCGTTCTTCGTCGCGGCGGCGAGCGAAAGAACCGTTTGGTCGTTGAGGCCGAGATTCAAAATCGTGTCCATCATGCCGGGCATCGAATCGCGCGCGCCGGAACGGACGGCCACGAGCAACGGCATCGCCTTCGCGTCGCCGAATTTCACGCCCATGATGCGTTCCATGTTCGCGATGCCCGCTTCCATCTGCGCCTGAAGTTCCTTCGGGTAGGTTTTCTTGTGCGCGTAAAAATAAGTGCAGACCTCGGTGGTGATGGTGAAACCCGGAGGCACGGGCAACCCGATGCGCGTCATTTCGGCGAGGTTCGCGCCCTTGCCGCCGAGCAGCGGCTTCATGGAGCCGTCGCCGTCGGCTTTTTTGTTTCCCCAGTTGTAAACGTATTTGTTCGATGCTTTGGCCATAAAAATTAAAGTGATTGAATTCCGCCGCTGAAGCGGGCGGCGAAATCTAGCAAAGCAAAATGAAGTGTCAATGAAACTAGCTCACTGTGAGATGAGGCGGAAGAAAGCGCTGTCGTTCGTGGGCGAAAGGAAAACTTCGTCCTGTAAATTGGAGAGATTTAACGCCGGCACATTGGTAAGTGTCGTCCAATTTTCCAAATCCAAACTTTGCTGCAACACCAAATTCGTCGTAGGAACAATCCACGAAAAGGCGAGATTGTTGCTCGAAGGTGTGAGATTCAATCGTGGCGTTGGAATGGTTTGCAATGTCCAAATGCCGCCATTGTTGACTGTTGCCACCAGTTTGTTTCCGTCGGCGGAGGACGCAACCTGTCCCCAAAGTAATTTGGGCACGCTGTTTGAAAGCCATGTCGCACCCGAATTTGTAGAAGTGTAGATTGTCTCAAAGTTTGCCGATGCAGCCAGCAATTTGCTGCCGTCGGCGGATGAAGCCATTGCCGTCCATACTTGTCTGATTCCATTTGTGCTCCAGGACGCGCCGGAATTGGTTGAAAGATAAATGAAACTGCCATTGCCACCAATCCCTGCAACCAATCGGGTATCGTCGGCAGATGAAGCGATGCAATCCCAACTTGGAAACGGCGCTCCGGGATTGTTTGAAATCCAATTCCCACCGGAATCTGTGGAAGTATAAATTCCATCGCTACTGAAGGCCACGGCTAATTTTCTACCGTCTGCCGAACAGGCAATCGGAGAGTTTTGATTTAACGTTCCGACATGGTTTGTGAATATCCAGTTTGCTCCCGAATTCGTCGAAACATAAAATCGTCCGGCCGTCAGTAAAAATAATTTGTTTCCATCGGCTGAAAAAGCAACGGAAGCTCCCGGCATTCCTGTTACGCTGTTTGAAATCCAACTCGCGCCCGAATTTGTGGAAACAAAAGCCAGGGGGGTATCACGCGAAATCACTGCGATTAATTTATTTCCATCGGCTGACGTAGCAACAGAACTCCATTGGAAACCTGAAGCATAATTTGTAATCCATGTGGTTCCGGAATTCGTCGAGATGCAAATAAAGCCAGAACTCGTCACTGCGATTAATTTGTTGCCGTCTGCGGATGAAGCAATGGAAGTCCAGGATTTTGTGGGTGCACTCGTCTGCGTCCAAGTTTGAGCGAGCGCAAAATCAACGGCATTGAGCAGGCCGCAAAAAACAATTGCTGCTGGCAGCAGGCGTTTCATAAAGATTCTGCCAAACTGATTTTATCCAATAATCGCAACGCATTTGCATTTGACAACTTCAAAGTTGTCTATAAATAGCCTCTAATCAGAGGAAAGAATTATGACGCCGCAGCCTCAAGTGGTGAAAATGGTGCCGGTGGACGCGGACGCGTTTGAAGCCGTCGGGTACGTCCCCAACGGCAGGCAGCTTTACATCAAGTTTCGGATGACGCCTCCGCTGGTCTTCAACAATGTGCCGGGATTCCGCTTTGAAGGCTTGATGGCCGCGCCGCGAAAAGACGCCTATTACAACACCTTCATCAAAAACTTTTTCATTTCGAAGGTCGTGGAATTACCGCCACAAACATGATTCGCGAGCTTGTGTTTCCTGCGATTCATCATAGATTTAATGCATGAAGCACGATGTCGTGCCGGTTCAAATCCGCGGAATCCTGCCGCAGAACAGCGGCTGCGCTTTGTTCGTTGGCAACGACGAAAAGGTCTTCGTCATCAACGTCGAGCCGCAGATGGGCGCGGTCATCGGGATGTTTCTCCGCCAGACGCCGAAGGAACGCCCGCTCACGCACGACCTCATCAACCGCCTTTTTCAAGGCTTTGGCATCAGCGTCGAGCGTGTCGTCATAACTGATCTGAAAAATTCCACCTACTTCGCGCGGCTGATTTTGCAGCAGCAAAACGAATTGAACACGGCACGTAAAATTGTCGAGCTCGACGCGCGTCCGAGCGATTGTATTGCCATCGCCGCCGCGCAGAAGAAACCGATCTTCGTCACGAGCAAACTTTTCGATTCGGTCGAGGACATGAGCGAAGTGCTGAACCAAATCAACGAAACCGGCAGCGAGGCTGAATCCGAATAAATGCCCCCGTCCGTTGCCAAAGCTCAATCGCTTGCGCTCATATGCGGCGACGATGAATTCGCTGTCAAGCAACGCGCCAAACAACTCTACCAGCAATGGAGCGACGAACTTGGCGGCATGGATCACGAAATCATCGAGGCGACGGTTTCCAACAGCGGCGACGCGCTGAAAGCCATTTCAAAACTTCGCGAGGCATTACAAACACTCCCCTTTTTCGGTTCGGGCAAGGTCGTCTGGCTGCGGGATTGCAATTTTCTCGGCGATGAACGCGCCGCTTCCGCGCAGGCTGTCACGGAAACGCTCGCGGAAGTGGCTGACGAACTGAAAAATTTCAAATGGCAGAACGTCCGGTTGCTCATCAGCGCGGGCAAGGTGGACAAACGCAAAACTTTTTTCAAAACGCTCGACAAGATCGGATTGGTTGAAAATTTCGCGGGCTGGTCGGACGACAAGGACTGGGTCGAGCGCGCGGAAATCACGGCGCGGACTTCGGTGCGCGAGCACAAAAAGGAAATTTCCGGGGAGGCGCTGTCCGAACTGGTCAGCCGCATCGGGCCGCATCCCAGACAGCTTGAAAGCGAAATCGAAAAACTGTGCCTCTTCATCGGCAATCGGACGAAAATCGAGACCGGCGACGTCGCCGCCATTTGCACCCGGAACAAGACCGCGCGTGCATTTGCGCTCGGCGACGCCTTGGGCGACCGCGATTTGCCGCGTTTGTTGAAACGGCTCGACGAGGAATTGTGGGAGACGAAGTTTGATTCACAGAAATCGGAAATCGGCTTGCTTTACGGTTTGATATCAAAAGTACGTGCGATGTTGTTGCTGAAGGAAATGTTGCGCGAAGGCTGGATCAAGCCGGTGAGCGATTACAACAGCTTCAAGTCGCAACTGGAGCGCGTTCCGGCGGACAAACTGCCGGCGGACAAAAAATTCAATCCTCTTGCGCTGAATCCTTATGTGCTTTACAAAGCGCTGCCGCAGGTCAAAAAATATGGTCAAAGCGAACTCGTGCGCGCGATGGACTTGTTGCTGCGCTGCAACCAGCGGCTGGTGTCCAGTGGGCTCGACGAGGCTCTGGTGTTGCAGCAGACACTGGTGCAGATTGTCGCGTCGCAAATGGTCGCGGCCTAACGAAAGATTTTAGAAGAATGGCAACTCCGTCAGCGAATTTGTCCGTGTTGGTGGGAAAACATTTCGCCTGCGTGAAAATCGCGGGCCGTGCGAATTTCACGTCAACTCCCGATTTCAAAACGCTTCTGTCCGGGCTGGTGCAGAAGGGCTACAACCATTTCATCATTGATCTGTCGGTGTGCGTGCTGATGGACAGCACGTTTCTCGGCACGCTCGCCGGATTCGGCTTGAAAATGCCGCCGGACGAAAAGTCGGGCGCGTGCGGAATCGAATTGTCGAATCCAAACGCGCGCGTCAGCGAACTGCTGGAGAATCTCGGCGCATTGCAACTGTTCAAAGTGACCAACGGACCGTTGCAGTTGCCGGACGATCTGAAGCCGTGCACGCCTGTTCCGGGCAATCCGACGGCCGAAGAAATCACACGCACGAGCCTTGAAGCGCACAAGACGCTCATGTCTTTCAACCCGGAAAACGTCGCGAGGTTCAAGGACGTGGCGCAGTTTCTAGCCGAGGATCTGAAGAATCTCGAAAAACGGCAGTAAGCTCAAGCCGCGGCTGGCGCGGGATTGCCAAGCCCGGGCAATTTCGGCGGAGTCGGTTTGGGCAACGCTTCGGGCAAAGGCGTAGCGGCCTGCGCGCCGCTGGGCGGTTCGACCTTCGGCGCCGGTGGCGGCGGAGTGAATTTTCCGAGCTTCACGATTTCGTGGACCTGCGTGCCGTCGAGCGTTTCGTATTCGAGCAACGCCTTGGCGATCATCTCCAACTTGTCGCGGTTGCCGTAAATGATTTCACGCGCGCGATTGTAACAGCCGTTGATGATGTTGTGAACCTCGGCGTCAATCTCCTGCGCGGTCGTTTCGCTGTAGGTTTTGCGGCGCATCATGTCGCGACCGAGGAAAAATTCATCGTCCTCGACATACTGCACCATGCCGAGCTTGTCGCTCATGCCGTACTGGCAGACCATCGCGCGCGCCATGTTCGTCGCCTGCTGGATGTCGCCGCCCGCTCCGGTCGAGATGTCGCCGGAGACAATTTCCTCGGCGATGCGTCCGGCCATCGTCATCGTGATGGTGTCGAGAAGTTCTTTCTTTCGATAATTCAAAACGTCTTCTTTCGGCAGCGACATTGTCGAGCCGAGCGACGGGCCGCGCGGGATGATCGTGACCTTGTGCAACGGGTGCGTGTGTTCGAGCAACACGTTGACGAGCGCGTGACCGGCCTCGTGCCATGCGGTGAGCTTTTTGTTCTCGTCCGTCATCGCCATGCTGCGGCGTTCGCGTCCCCAGCGTACTTTATCGCGGGCTTCTTCCAATTCAACCTGGCCTACGGATTTTTTTCCTGTGCGCGCCGCGAGCAGCGCCGCTTCGTTCAATAAATTCGCCAGTTCCGCGCCGGAATAACCGGGCGTGCCGCGCGCCGTCACGGACAAATCAACGGCGGGATCGAGTTTCACGTTGCGCGCGTGGACTTTCAAAATCGCCTCGCGCCCGCGAACGTCCGGCAAATTCACCGTGATGCGGCGATCAAAACGTCCCGGTCGCAACAACGCCGGATCAAGAACGTCCGCGCGGTTCGTCGCGGCGATGATGATGATTCCTTCCTGCGTATCGAAGCCGTCCATTTCGACAAGCAGCGCATTCAGAGTCTGTTCGCGTTCGTCGTTGCCGCCGCCGAGGCCGACTCCGCGACTGCGGCCGACCGCGTCAATTTCATCAATGAAAATCAGGCACGGCGTATTTTTGCGCGCCTGCTCGAACATATCGCGCACGCGGCTCGCGCCGACGCCGACGAACATTTCCACGAAGTCCGAGCCACTGATGCTGAAGAACGAAGCGTCCGCTTCGCCCGCGATGGCTTTCGCCAAAAGCGTTTTGCCCGTGCCCGGCGCGCCGACCATCAGGACGCCTTTCGGAATCCGTCCGCCGAGCCGCTGAAATTTTTTCGGGTCTTTCAAAAATTCGACGAGTTCGGAGACTTCCTCGATTGCCTCGTCAATTCCCGCGACGTCCTTGAACGTGGTTTTGTTCCGCTCCTTCGCGAGCATCTTCGCCTTGCTCCGGCCAAAACTCAACGCGCCCTTGCCGGCGATCTTGATTTGCCGGATAAAGAAAAACCAGAACAGTACGCCGATGCCGACGAAAAATAAAAGCTGGTAGCCGATTTCTGAAAGCATCGGGTTCGGCACGCTGATTTCGATTTTGTCTGAAGGCAACAATTTGTCCTCCATTGTCGGTGTCAGCACGACGTTGGGAGCGACGAACGGGACTTCAACCGGCTTTCCGCTGCCATCCTTCGATAGGGTTCCGTCTTTCTCGGTCTGGAAAAATTTTCCGCTGATGGTGATCGGGCTGCCCGACACCGACGGATTATAAGTGATCACGGCGTGCGAAATCAGGCTCGCGTCAAATTTTTGGAGAAACGCCGCTTCCGATATCGTCGAACCGACGGGCGCGGTCATGCTCTTTTTGACCAGCATCAACGCCACGATGCTGCCGATGATGGCGATCCAAGCAATCCACGTGAACGTAGGGATATTGAAACCGCCCGGCGGTTTTTTCTTGTCGTCTTTTTTGTTGTTGTCGTCGTCGAACATGATTTTCAATACGGCACGTCAGACTATCACGTCATTGTTTCTTTCGCAATCAGCGAATTACGTTACAATTTACACCATGCGAATCGGTTCGCTAACATTAAAATCAAATCTTTTCCTCTCGCCGCTGGCGGGTTACACCAACCTGCCCTTCCGCCTCGTGGTGCGCGAAATCGGCGGCGTCAGCCTTTGCACGACCGATTTGGTGAATGCCCGCTCGCTCCTCGAAAAAAATCCGAAGGCGTTGAAATTGATTGAAACTTCGCCGCTCGATTCGCCGCTCGCCGTCCAACTTTTCGGCAGCGTGCCTGAAGAAATGCGCGACGCGGCCATCGTTCTCGAAAATCTCGGCGTTGCTTCCATTGACATCAACATGGGCTGTCCCGTGAAAAAAGTTGTGAAGATCGGCGGCGGCTCGGCGATGATGACCGAACTCGACAAAACTTCGGCGCTTGTGAAAAAAATGGTGGATGCCGTGAAAATTCCGGTGACGGCAAAAATGCGGCTCGGCTGGGATGACGACAATTTAACTGCGCCGGATTTGGCTCGTGCGCTCGAAGATGCCGGAGCCGCAGCGATTTTTGTGCATGGCCGGACGCGCGAACAAGGTTTTGGCGGCACGGTGAATCTCGGCGGAATCCGCAAAGTCGTCGAGGCCGTGAAAAATATTCCCGTCATCGGCAACGGCGACATCATCACGCCGCAGGCCGCAAAAAAAATGTTCGACGAAACCGGCTGCGCGGGCGTGAGCATCGGACGCGGCGCGTTTTATGACCCGTGGATTTTTCGGCGCACGTTGCATTTCATTTCGAGCGGCGAACTTCTTTCCGAACCGCCGTTTTCCGAGCGCGTGCGCGTGATGCGACGCCATCTCGATCTGATGATTGAAGTTTTTGGCGAGGAACTTGGTTGCCGGATGTTCCGCAAAGTCGCGCCGTGGTATGCCAAGCGCTTCGGTCCGTGCCACGAATTCAACAAGAAGGTCGTGCAAGTTTCCACGCGCGCGGAATTCAGCGACGTTCTGGAGAATTATATCCGTTGGCGGCAACAATTTTTGGACGGGAATGGCGAATTGCTTCCGCGTTTTCAACAGTCGCCGATGGTCGCGTCCTTCATGCGCGATGAACCCGCAGTTGCCCAACGCGAAAAAATTCCCGTGCCGAAAGGGCCGGTGGAAGTGTGGTGATTAATAACTTTTAAGTCTATGAGCGTTCATTTGTTCGCGCCCGTTTGGCTTTCATGATACGGCTGATGTTTCAGATACAAATCCAGCAGCTCCTGATTTTTTTCAAGTAATTGTTGATTTCCTGATTGTGAAGCCAAAGCAATTGCTCTTTGTGCCGCCAAAACAGCTTCATCGAATCGTCCCGCTTCTGCGTAAGCTGCGGCCAAAGTTCCAACCATGACCGTTTGTTGAAACTGCGTCTCTTGACAAGCTTCTTCGGCAAGTTTTACGGCCAGCGCGCCATTTCTGTTGGCAGCCTGCGGACTGGTTGCAAGCGACCAGGCCAGATCGTTGCTTTCCACCGCAACCGGTTTCAATTTTGCATTCACCCAGAGGCTTCCAATCGCAAAAATCAGAAACGCGGCAATCAGCAGACAAAAGACGAGGCTTCTGCGCCGCGAATTTTCCCGCAATCGTTGCGGCTCGAACATCGCCGCGTTGCGGGAATCTATTTTTCGGATGATTCGTTTGCCCATGGCGATTCCGGGAAGTTCAAAAAGTTTATACCATAAGACACTAAAAGGAACTATGAGCAGCCAGCAAACCAATATTACGAAGAAGGCCAGTGAAATCGAACGGTATTGTTCAGGAATCAGCCAACCGATTCCATTGCTGTAGGCATTAAGCAACGGCTGGTGTATCAAATAAATGCTATAACTCCATAAACCAATTTTTCCAAGAGCCTTCAAAAAAAACGCAGGAACTTTAATTTCAGGTTTGAGACCACTTAACAATTTGCTGGCAACAATCGCGGTTATCAAAGCGAACAATAAGAAGCAAAATGGATACAACGGTTTTACCACATAACAGAGAAGCGCCAAAACCGCCCACCAGAACAAAGAAGTTTTCCGAAATGGCAACGGTTGATTTTTCAAAAACGCATCGGCAACAAAGGCGCCGAGCGCCCAGCTAAACCAATAACCGAATGGCGAACGCGCCAGGATGCCGAGAATGATGCCGCTATTCGTGTCCGTGGCATCCATGGTTTGCGTCACGCCATCCGCGCCGCGAATCAGTATTTCGCACGCAGCAAGAATAATCATGGTCCGACGCCACTCAAATTTGGCGACCAGCCACACCAACGCCGGATAGATCAAATACAATTGCGCCTCGACTGCCAGACTCCAGAACGCCCCCGTGATTCCCGAAAAGGTCAAAGGATTAATATTGTGAACTAGAAATAAATGCGTCCACCACTGTATGTAAAACAAGCGTGCCGATGGCGGAACTTCCAGTGTGTATCGCGTCACCACCTGTTGATTGTGTAAACTTAAATGCGCTTGTTGCAAAAAAAACAAAGTGAAAAAGGTCAGCGCCACGAAATACGCCGGATAAATGCGGAAAAGTCGTCTGATGAAAAAGCCGCGCCACTTCTGCCCTTGTTGTTTGAAACTTAAATGGATGCAGAATCCACTGACGAAAAAGAAAATGGCAACGCCCAACTGGCCGAGATTCAATGGAAAAAGATAAACGAGCGAAATGGGAGCGGAAAAGTCCCGGAACCAACCCATCCACGGGAGCGTTTCATACCCGTAAACATTGGTAAGAGTATGATCAAACATCACTGCTAAAATCGCAATGGCGCGGATGTAATCGAGAAGCTCAATATGTTTGACTGGATTCTTCATTGATTTCGCATCTACGCAGAAAATTTGAACAAATCATCAATGTTTCGGGAAATAACTCCAGAACAATTGTTTCTCATTGAGCTGATTGGGCAAATCTTCGCCTGCCGGATGTTAATAACTTATTCTCGACAGAACCGGCAGTCGGCGTATTGTCGAAATCATCAGAAGTTTTTAGTCGGTTTTTTTGTCTCACCCCGGCATCGCCGGGTTTTCATGGTCAGTAACATCAGAATATTGCCATGTTCACTTGCGTCAATTGTGGGAAAGAGAAGCCTGAACACGAACGCTGCTCGGTTCGTTGGTTGAGAGTGGTCGGCTTTCGTTTCGTGGCCGGGATACCTTGGTGGCCATCGGAAGTCTGCAAATATTGCAGCATGAAGGTTCTCTTGCTCGGGATAATGGGTGCTTCCATCATCGCGGCTGTTTTCGTGACCGTTGTCCTCGGGAACTGGCTGGCGTGAGTCGTCGCTAAAATCTTTCGCCGCCGTTTAGAACTTGCCGCTCATCTTCGCTCCGTCCATTTTAGCCGCCGTTTCAGCATCAACATCAAACAAAGGAATCATCTCATGCGAATGTTAATGAACATCAAATTGCCGCACCAACCGTTCAACGCGGCGGTCAAGGACGGCTCGGTCGGCGCGAAGATTGGAAAAATTCTCAATGCCATCAAACCGGAAGCGGTTTATTTCACCGAGCAAAACGGCCAGCGCGGAGCAATCCTCATCGTGGACGTGGCGGACGCATCGAAAGTTCCCGTGCTGGCGGAGCCGTGGTTTCTGCTCTTTCAGGCGGATGTCGAATTTCGGATCGTCATGTCGCCGGACGATTTGAAACACAGCGGCATTGACGCGATGGGTAAGAAGTGGAGTTGAGAAAATTTTCGTTGCCGTCCATTTTCGATTGAAAACCAACTTGCTCCGGCGGTGCGATTGACCTAGTTTCTCCCGTCTGTGAAGAGGCAAATCACATCGCCGGACATCGCCAAGGGCGGTTGCGCGGGCGCGGAGGTCTGTCCGTTGAGCCGCGTGCCGGTGGGCACGACGGTCTGCATCAAGGCGCTCGCCGCGTCGCCGGAAGTGCGCGACCAGTTGCGCGCGCTCGGCTTTTGCGAGGAGCAGCAGGTCAAACTGTTGAGCCGCGAATCCAAATCGAATTTCGTCTGTAAAGTTTGCGACGCCGAACTCGACCTCAACGCGGAACTCGCCGAAGCAATCATGGTGGCTCCCCTCGCCCTGCCCGTCCGGCAATTGCAAAATTTTATGAGCGACGCCGGAAAATCTCCGGCCACGAAACCGTTGCGGATGGTGTTCCGGATTTTTCTGGCGGTGGCCGCGCTGGCCGTCATCAGCCTGCTCGTCTGGCAAGGAATCACGGCGCAAGGCAATCCAAATCCTGCCGCGCCGCACACGAGTCCGACGGCGGCGGTTCTCGACATTGGCGTTCTGGTTTTCCGCGAAGGCTTGGAATCCATCTTGGTTCTCGCGGCCATCATCGCGAGTATGACTGGCGAGAAGCAATCGTATCGCAAACCGATTGTCGCGGGCAGTTTTGTGGCGTTCATCGCGACGTTGATCACGTGGTTCATTGCGGTCGGCATCGTCAGCGGCCTCGGTGAAAATGTCTCGGCGTTGAATTTGCAGGCGGCGACGGGTTTGCTCGCGGTCGTCGTTCTGCTTGTGGTGATGAACTGGTTTTTCCACAAGGTTTATTGGGGCGGTTGGATCGCGATGCACAACCGGAACAAAAAGAAATTGCTGACGAGCGCGAGCGAATCGGAAATCTCCAAGCGGCGTTTGATGTGGGGGCTGGTGCTGCTCGGTTTCGCGTCGCTCTATCGCGAAGGTTTTGAAGTGGTGCTGTTCCTGCAAACATATTATCTGCAAATGGGCGGAAAAATTGTTTTACTCGGCGCGTTGCTCGGACTTTTCTTCACGGGCATCGTAGCGTTGCTGACGTTCGTGGCGCACAAACGCCTGCCGTATCGGAAAATGCTGGTTTCAACCGGCGTTTTGCTCGGTGTCGTTTTGCTGGTGATGGTCGGCGAGCAGGCGTTTGAGATGCAACAGGCCAGATGGATTCGCACAACGCAGATTGATTCGCTCGTCAATGTCGTTCCATCGTGGGCTGGCGTGTGGTTCTCGGTTTTCCCGACCGTTCAAACGCTCGTCGCGCAGGCGATCGCGGCGGTTCTCGTCGTCGGTTCTTATTTTGCCGCGCGCTATCAAAGCGCCAAGCTGCGCGAAGAGGAAGAATTGGCTTCACGCATTTAGCTATTTTTGTAGGAGCCGAGGTGACGAGGCTCAATTCAAAATTGGAAATAAGTTAGAGACTCCTTAAGTCGTCTGCTTTTCAAAAAAAAATTATACAAATTTGATGGATGTGGTGTCTATCCAATGAAACCGTGAACGGCAACGAACATTCCGGCTGGTTTGAAAGGCTTTACGAGGCAAAGGCCGTGGGATTGATTCTCTATGGCCGCGCGCTCGGCTTGAGCCACGGCGAGGCGGAAGATGTTTTGCAGGAAACATTCCTCGCGCTGATGCAAATGCCGGAGATTCCGCGCGAGCCGGAGCATTATTGCCTGCGCAGTTTTAGAAATCGCGCGCTGAATTACAAACGCTCGCTTTGGCGGCGATTGACGCGCGAATTGGAATCGCAACGCTGGTTTGAAAAAATGCCGGAAGAAAATTCCGCCGAACGCGAAGCGATGAAACAGCTCGCGAAATTGCCGATTGAACAACGCGAAGTGATCGTGCTGAAAATCTGGAACCGGTACACATTCGAGGAGATCGGCGGGTTGCTGGAAATTTCGCCGAACACGGCGGCGGGCCGTTACCGCTACGGTTTGCAAAAAATAAAACTCCAACTGGAAGGAGAAGTTTATGAAAGAGATGGATTCACTGGAAACACGATTACATTCCTGGAGGCCGCGTCGTCCGTCGTCCGGGCTTAAGCGCCGTCTGTTTGGCTCGTCGGCGAATGTTTTGTCCGGCGCGACAAAATTTTTGGGCTGGCTCGCGCCAGTGGCCGCCTGCGCGCTGCTCACGCTCCAGGTTTTCAATTCCGGAAATTATAACAATCCGTCGCGGCCGATGCCCGCGATGGCGATGGTTTTGAGCAATCAGAATTACGCGGCGTATGCGCCGGATAATTTTCGGGAGGCGCAAAACGGTTTGTCGTCCATCACTTTTGAATGGACAAACCGCAGCGGTTCGACTTCTAGTATAGCTCCTTTTTCACGAGACATGACGCATTGAACCGGATTTACAAATGAGCAAAGACAAAAGCAAGACACAGGACACGAAACCGCAAGCGGCCAAAACTCCACCCGCGAAACCTGTTCCCGTAAAAGTCCCGCCGTTGTTCCGAAAAATTGACTGGCTGGTCTTGGCCATCTGTTTCGGCGTGGTGTGGGCGGTTTATCTGTTCACGCTGGCTCCCGAATTGACGCTGGAAGATTCGGGCGAACTTTGCACGGCTTCGTACTATGCGGGAATTCCACACCCGCCGGGTTATCCATTCTGGTCGATCTATTCGTGGTTTTGGACGGCGATCCTGCCGTTCGGCAACGTGGTGTGGCGCGTGGAAGTGGGCGAATCCTGCGCCGTGGCGATGGCGTGCGGCCTTGTCGGTTTCATGGTCTCGCGCGGTAGTAGCATGTTGATCGAGGGCATCGAGGAATTGAAAAACATGACGGGCAAATGGGAGAACGCGATCTGCGTGGTTTCGGGAATCGTCGCGGGCCTGTTGCTCGGTCTCGATGGTTTCGTATGGAAGGAAGCGGACGTCATCAATCGCATTTCACTGTTTGATGTGCCTTGGATCATGGTCGTGGCGCTATGTCTTTTGCGATGGATTTATGCGCCGCATCAACGACGCTATCTCTATATCGGAATGTTTTTCTTTGGTGTGTGCGCGACGATTCACCAGACGATGCTCGTGGCGGCGATGGGCATTGAAGTTTGCATCGCCGTCACGCTACTCCGGTTGGGGCGCGATCTTTTTCTCGGCAACGGTATCATTTTCGCATTGGTATTGATGGGGTCGAGCCTTGGAAAACTTCCGGCGTATGACGCTTTAAACCCGATGTTCAAGGTTATTTTTTATGCGGTCGGACTCGGTTCAATCGCCGCCTGTTTTTGGTTGAGCCTCAAAACCAAAGGTCTCGGCACGGAATGGAAGACGGTTCTTTTCATGGGACTGCTCTGGCTGCTTGGCGCCGCGTTCTATTTATACGAACCGATTTCAGGTATGACCAATCCGCCAATGGAATGGGGTTATCCACGCACATTAGAGGGATTTTTTCATGCGCTGTCTCGCGGCCAATACAATAATGCCGAGCCAACGGACATCATTCACGATCCCGGCCGCTTCATGACCCAACTCGGGATGTTGGTCAACGGACTCGCCGACTCATTCAGTTGGGTTTATTTTTTAATCGCCCTGCTTCCATTTCTCTTTTTGCTCAAGATGCAAAAGCGCGAACGCGCCTGGATCATCGGGCTGGGATCCATTTATCTCTGTGTTGGCGTCCTGTTGACAATCATCATGAACACGAGTCCGGATCGCCAGTCAGCGGATGAAGGCAAGGTGTTCTTCGCCGCTTCCCATGCAGTGGTCGCCATCATGATTGGTTATGGTCTCGCGCTCATGGCGGCTTACATGGCCACGCATTATGAAAGATTCCGGCGATGGGGACTGGCTGGCGGAGCCGTCGCATTGTTGCTGGCGATATATTGTCTGTTGAACGCCGCAGGAAAACTTTACTTTGGTCCCGCAGGGCAAATCGGTTTGACTGAACTTCCACATTGGGTTGTCCAAGCTTTCGCAAAGGATCAATACGGCTCGCCGATTTTTGCGAACCTGATTCTGGTTGCAACGGCGGTCATTTTCATCGTCGCGTTGCTGCTTTATCGCAATCGCGCTCCGGTCTTCATCACACTATGTCTTTTTATGGCGTCGCCGGTTTATTCGGGTCTGTCCCACTGGTATAAGAGCGAGCAGCGCAACCATTGGTTCGGTTATTGGTTCGGACACGACATGTTCACGCCGCCGTTCGGCGTTTATCCGGAAATGGCGCGCGACTCGATTCTCTTCGGCGGCACGGATCCCGGGCGTTTTTGTCCGACCTACATGATTTTTTGCGAAAGTTTCATTCCGCACCGTTGCCAGCCTGTGCAAGACCAGAAATTTGACCGGCGCGACGTCTACATCATCACCCAAAACGCGCTCGCGGACGGCACGTATCTGGATTATCTCCGCGCGCAATACAATCGCAGTATGCAACAAGACCCGCCGTTCTTCCGGGAATTTGTGAAATACATTTTAAGCGTGCCTTTTGGCGATAATAGTTCCCTTGCCAGCGGCCTCGGCAATATCGCTTACAATGTGCTCGACATTCCATTCACGAAATTAGGCGCAAGTGTCGAAGCGCGTCGTCGTGCGGAGGGTGTTTATCCAAAAAATGAAATTTACATTCCGACACCGGATGATTCACAAGATGCTTTTCAGGGATACTCGCAGGATGTCGCCCGCCGTCAGCAACTTGGCCAGCTTCGTCCCGGTGAAGACGTCAACGTCAAAAACGGACAAGTGCAGGTTTCCGGCAATGTCGCCGTGATGATGATCAACGGCCTGCTTTGCAGAGTGATTTTTGATCACAACCCGACCAACGAGTTCTACGTCGAAGAAAGTTTTCCGCTGGACTGGATGTATCCCTACGAAACACCGTCGGGCGTCATCATGAAAATCAATCGCAATCCATTGCCGTCATTGCCGGATGAAGTTTTCAAAAAGGATCACGAGTTCTGGAGCAAATACTCGGAGCGATTGATCGGCAATTGGATTACTTACAACACCACGATCCAACAAATCGCCGACTTCGCGGAAAAAATTTATGTCGGCAACAATTACGCCGGTTTCAAGGGCGACCGGAAATTTATCCGGGACGACGGGGGACAAAAGGCGTTCTCCAAACTTCGCAGTTCCATCGCCGGGATGTATGCCTGGCGGCTGGGGTCGGATTGCCCGCCCGAATATCGCCCGAAGAACAACGAAGAAACGCAGGCGCTTATCCGCGAAGCTGACTTTGCCTTCAAACAGGCTTTTGCTTTTTGTCCCTACAGCCCTGAAGCCGTGTTTCGATACGCCAACTTTTTGCTCCAGATGAACCGGCTTGATGACGCTTTGATCGTGGCACAGACATGCCTCAAGCTGGACCCTTACAACGATCAGGTTAAAGGCCTCATTGACCAAATGCAGACTTTCAAAAAACAGAGTACCATGCGCACCGAAGCCCAGGATCAATTAAAAAAATTACAGGACGAAGCGGTCGCCAACCCGAGCAACTTTCAAAACATTTTGATGCTCGGCAGCTTCTACTCGCAAATTCAGGACACGAACATGATGGTTCAATTATTCAGGCAGTCGGAGACGTTGTTCGGTCAGGCGTTGGCCAGTTCGAATGTCAGCCCTGTGGATGTTTCCGCCATGGCGCAAATAGCGGCGCGGATCGGCGACCTGCAAAAACTTGAAGGTGTGCTTGAAAAACTTATTTCACTTGCGCCCACCCAGCCCGAACCACACTACGACCTCGCCGTGCTGGATGTCCTCCTCGGCAAAAATCCCGAGTCGATTAAAAACCTGCAAGCCGCGCTGGACTTGAGTGCCAAGCGCCTTTTGGCCAATCCATCCGCCCATGATCTGCTCGCCGAAGCCCGTCGCGATCCGCACTTCGATCCGCTTCGGCGCCTGCCTGAATTCCAGAAAATCGTCCCGCCAAACTAGCCTTGACGCTTCATCGGTGTTGCGGATTTCGCCAAATGATCTAATCTGGCGCACTGAAAATCTTTGACCGGAACAACCACGTGAAAAAAGAGAAATCAAACGCACCTGAAACAGAGGCCTCGAAACCTGCGACCCAAATCACGCCGGAGCAGTTGACCGAACTGCAGACTCGCGCCGCCAAAGCCGATGAAAATTGGGATCGTTTGCTGCGCGCCGTCGCCGACCTTGAGAATTTCAAAAAGCGGGCTGCGCGCGAGAAAACGGAAGCCGTGCAATTCGCCAACGCCGTAGTACTCCAAAAATTGCTGCCCGTCCTTGACAACTTTGAGATGGCGCAGGCCTCCGCGCAAAATGCGCAGGATGAAAAGCTCGTCTCGCTGAAAGCCGGCATCGCGATAATCCAGCAGCAACTCAAAAGCGTTCTTTCCGAAGCCGGTCTTGAGGAAATTGACGCGACCGGAAAATTGTTTGACCCGACGTTGCACGAAGCCGTTTCACAGCAGGAAAGTTCCGACACGCCTGAAGGTCATGTTCTCCAACAGCTCCGCAAGGGCTATAAATTGCGCGACCGGCTGTTGCGTCCGGCCAGTGTCGTCGTGGCGAAAAAGCCGGTCGTAAAACCGGATCCGGACGCCGGTTTGGAATCGAATTAGCTTGCCGTCGGTTTCGACTGTCGCAAAATAATCAACTTCGTTGAGGCCAACGTAGCTCAGTGGTAGAGCAGCGCTTTCGTAAAGCGCGGGTCGTCGGTTCAATCCCGACCGTTGGCTCCACTTTTAAAAGGAGCATTTCCAACAGGTCGTGTGAATGCAACGTCTGAGTGCCAGCACATTGCTTGGGCGATTCGGTTTAACAAGGCCGACTGCAATTGACCCGCTCAATCCGACGGATACACGTCACAACTGAAATTTCACGTCCACGAAACGTTCGCGGCGGTCGTTCACGAGTTTCAGCACGGCACCCGGTTGTTCAATGCCATCCAGAAAAATTTTCGGCGGAACTTTCCACGCGCCTGAAACATTGATGCAGTTGATGTGATAGACCGTTTCGCGATGGCGATAGTCGAGCTTGAACGATTTCCAGTCCAGCGGCGCTTTGGGTGTGAAACGCAATTCGTCCACGGCTAGTTCCACGCCCAACAGCGTTTCCAAAATCAGGCGATACATCCAGCCAGCGGAACCGGTATACCACGTCCAGCCGCCGCGGCCAGTGTGTGGCGCGACGCTATAAACATCCGCCGCCATGACATACGGCTCGGTCTTGTAACGCGCGACGTCGGCAACATCCTGCGCGTGCAAAATTGGATTGATGAGCCGAAACAATTCCCACGCGCGCGTGTGGTCGCCGGCGAGCGCGAAGGCCATGATCGTCCAGATCGCGGCGTGCGTGTATTGGCCGCCGTTTTCGCGGACACCGGGAACGTAGCCTTTGATGTAACCGGGTTCCATCGCCGATTTGTCGAACGGCGGATCGAAGAGTTGAATCAATTTTGATTCGCGCCGCACAAGTCGATGCGCGACGGCATCCAGCGCGGTGCGAACGCGATCTTGATTTCCTGCGCCGGAAATGACCGCCCAGCTTTGCGGCAGCGAATCAATCTGGCATTCGGGATTGGTCGCGGAGCCGAGCAGTTCGCCGTTGTCGAAATACGCGCGGCGATACCACTGGCCGTCCCACGCATTTTTCTCGATATTTTCCTGCAAGATTTTCGCCTGCATCTCGCACAATTCGGCAAAATTTTTATCGCCGCGCACTCCGGCCAGAATGGAAAATTGTTTCAGCACGTCGTAAAGAAAAAATGCCAGCCAGACACTTTCACCTTTGCCTTTTTCGCCGACGAGATTCATGCCGTCGTTCCAATCGCCGCAGCCCATGAGCGGCAGACCGTGTTCGCCGAATTTCAATCCATATTTGATCGCGCGCACGCAATGTTCGTAAAGCGTGCCGGACTCGGCAGAGCGGTTCGGCAAATCGTAATTCGATTCTTGCTCTGGCGGAAGCGCACGACCTTCCAGAAAAGGAATTTCGCTGTCCAGCACGCCAGTGTCGCCCACCTTTTCGACGTAACGGCAGGTCGCATAGGGCAACCATAAATAATCGTCGGAAAAATGCGTGCGAACGCCGCTACCAGTTGGGGGATGCCACCAATGTTGCACGTCGCCTTCGCGGAACTGATGCGCGGCGGCACGGAGCAGGTGTTCGCGCAGCAATTCCCGTCGCGTATGGACGAGCGTCATGGCATCCTGCAACTGGTCGCGAAAACCGAACGCGCCGCCGGATTGATAAAATCCCGTGCGCGCCCACAGACGGCAGGAAATCGTCTGGTAAAGCAGCCAGCCGTTGGCGAGCAGATTCAACCCCGGTTCGGGCGTGTCCACGCGGACGGCGCTCAACGTGTGACCCCAATACGCCCAGACTTTTTCCAGTTCTTCGCGGCACGCGCGGAGATTTTGAAATCGCCGCGCGAGGTCGCGCGCGTACTCTGCATTTTGTCCCGCGCCTAAAATAAAAGCGATTTCGCGTTCCTGTCCCGGCTCCAATTCCATCTGCACTTGCAACGCCGCGCACGGATCGAGGCCGACGCCGGTTTTTCCCGAAAGGCGCGTGCGCCGGAGCGCGGCGGGTTGCGCGGGCGTGCCGTTGCGGCCCAAAAATTCCGTGCGGTCGGCGGTGTAGGAACGCGCGAGTTCGCTGCTCGCGACGAACGCGACGCGATTTTCAAAATCGGTGTTGTATGGATTGCGCGCGAAGAGCGCGCTGGTCTGCGGATCAATTTCCGTCGCGACGTGCATCGCGCTTTTGGCGCGCGTCTCGCCCAAAACCCATTCCGAAAAACTCGTCAGCGACAGACGGCGGCGGCGGTCGGAAATATTTTTCAGTTTCAGCACGGCGAATTTCACCGGCTCGCTGATGGAAACATAAATCCACAGCTCGGACGAAATGCCGTCCTGCGTGTGCTCGAAAACGCTGTAGCCAAAACCGTGGCGCACGACGTAGGGCGATTCGCCGCGCGCGGGCAACGGCGTCGGCGACCAAAATCTTCCGGTCTGTTCGTCGCGGATGTAAAACGCCTCGCCGCTCGCGTCGGTCACGGCGTCATTGTTCCACGGCGTCAGGCGGAACTCGTGGCAATTCTCGCTCCACGAATAGCTGCCGCCGCTTTCGGAAATCAGCGTGCCGAAATTTGGATTCGCCAGCACGTTGACCCACGGCGCGGGCGTGGTCGCGCCGGGCAAAAGCGTGACGACATATTCGCGTCCGTCGGGCGTGAAACCGCCGAGGCCGTTGAAGAAAACCAGGTCGCGCTCCGGCAATTCAAACGCGGTTTCGATTTCCGGCCGCGAGCGGATTCGCAATTGCGGCGGCAGCGGTTCGGGACGAACGCGACGCGACAATTGTTCGAGCAGCGTGCCTTTGTCGTCGTGCAAAACGATTCGCGCGGCGGTTTCCAGAAGAATTTTATCTTCCGGCGAAAATTGATCCACGCGGCGCAGAAAAATTCCGCCGGGCTTGTCGAGCAGTTGCGTGCCGCTGTTCGCGGCGACGAGATTCAAAATTTGATCGTGCAACGCCTGGCGATAAACGGAATCGTCCTCGTTCAAAATCACAAGGTCAACGGCGAGACCTTTCAAGCGCCAGTAAGCGTGCGCCTGCACGATCTGGCGGACGAGATCAACGCGGTCAACATTCGTCGAATACAAAAGCAAAATCGGCAGGTCGCCCGAAATGCCGAAGCTCCAGAGATTGCGCTGGCCGCGCTGGTTGCGCGCGAGCACGCTCGGAATCGCGCGGCGCGCGGATTGGTTGTAAAGCAGCGCGCCCGCGAGCCGGCCGTAAAGTTGCGCCTCGACTTCGGTCGTGTTCAGGTGGCGCAGCATGATCAGGCCGTGCGTCCACGCGAGCTCGAAGCAACGGTCGGCGATGGTCTGGTCTTGATATTTTTCGACAAGGCCTACAATTTCCTCGCACGTCGGCGCGATGCCGGAAACCAACGTGACCGTCGCGCTTTCTTTCGGCTCAAGTTTTATTGTGCGACGGATCGAAGCAATTGGATCAAGCACCGAGCCTTCGCTGTTCGACAGCGGCGCGGAATTTTTCAGCGCGGCGGGCGAAGATAAATTTCCGCCGCGCCCGATGAATTGCGCGCGGTCGGTTTCAAAGGAAACACTGCCGACTTCGTTGCCGTGAACCAAAAGCAAGTGGCCGATCCACGGCAATTTTTCGTGCGACGCGCGCGGACGACGCGAACAGAGAATCGCGTTTTGCGCCGGAATAATTTGCGTCTGGATAAAAAGATTGCTGAACGCCGGATGCGCCAAATCCGCGCCAGCCGAGTTCAAAACAATTTCCGCGTAGCTCGTGACTTCGATGCTGCGCGGTTCGTCGGAATGATTCGTGAACGTGATGCGGCGGACTTCCACGTCGTTTTCCGGCGAGACGGCGATCTCGGTGTGCGTGTCAATCTCGTGCAGGCGTGAGCGGAATTCCGCGCGGCCCTGGCTGAAAATCGCCTCGTAGCCGGACTTGGTTTCCAACGTCGGCTGGTGCGTCGGCGACCAGAACGCGCCGCTGTCCGCGTCGCGCAGATAAAAAAACGTTCCCCAATTATCGCGCGTCGCGTCTTCGCGCCAGCGCGTCATCGCGGTATCGTTCCAACGGCTGTAACCGCCGCCGGTGTTCGTGACCATGACGTGATAACGGCCATTGGAAAGCAGATGCACTTCCGGCGGCCCGACGTTCGGATCGGTGAAGACACGCATCGTCGCCTCGATGACGGGCGCGGATTCGCGTTCGCGGCTGGCTTCGAGTTCGTGCGGATAGAGCACGGAAGTTTCGCGCGGCACGCGTTCGTGCAAAAGCAATTCGGCGGATTTGAAAAGCGGATTCGCGTCGAACCGCCGTTGCATCGGACGATTTAACAACGGGTAGGCGAGCGAAAGCAAACTCATGCCCTGATGATGCGCCATGAACGAACGCACGACCGCGTGCGTCTGGCCGTTCGGCACGCGCGCCGCCGTGTAATCGAGCGCTTCGTAAAAGCCAAATTTTCCGGCGGCATTTTCGTGGCGCAGCGTCTTGAGATTTTTGCACGCTTCTTCCGGCGCGACCATCAACGCCATGACCGTGGCGTAAGGCGCGATGACCACGTCGTGCGCGAGGCCACGCTTGAAACCGAGTCCCGGCACGCCGAACGCGCGATACTGATAATTCGCGTCGGTGTCGCGCAGGTTGTAGCCGGACTCGGAAATTCCCCACGGAACTTTTATCTGCCGGCCATATTGAATCTGCCGCGCGACGGCGGATTTGCAGGAAAGATCGAGCAGCGTGTTTTCGTAAGTCGGCATCACGAGCATCGGCATGAGATATTCAAACATCGAACCGCTCCACGAAATCAGCGTCGGCTTGCCGCCCGCCGAAGTCAGCGAACGTCCGAGTCGGAACCAATGGTTTTGCTCGATCTGTCCGAGCGCAATCGCGACGTAACTGCCGAGCCGCGCCTCGGACGCGAGCAAATCGTAGCAGCTCGTGTCGAGCCGGTGCTGGCTCACGTTGTAGCCGATGGAAAAAAGTTCGCGCGCCGGGTCATACAAAACCGTGAAATCCATCCGCGCCAGTTCATCGCAGCGATGCGCCAGATCTTCCAACTCGTTCATGCACGCCTGGGCATTTTGTCCCGCCGCATCCAGCAATGAGCGTAAATTCAACAAGAGTTTTGCGAGTTCCGCGTTTTCGGGAGAACTGCGCGCGGCGTCGCGCAATTCGTCCAGTTTCGCCAGCCAGTTTTGCGTTTCATCGGCGAGACGGCGCACGCTCATCGGTGCGTTAAGCTGCTCCCAGAATTTTTTCAATTCCTGCGCTGATTCCTTGTTCAAATGCATTTTGAGCGGCTCATGCAAATTCATCCATGGAAAAGCGACGAGAATTTCCTCGCGCTGTTCGCGACAGCTTCGCTCAAAAATGTTCCGCCAGTTTTCAAATTCGTTGACAGATTCATTTTTTGCGCCGGATAATTTTGTCGCCACCTCGATCGCCTTGTCGAGCATTTGAATTATTTCCGCCGGCGACACTGGATTTTGCGCGAGCAGTTTTTTCAACTCTTCCAGATTCACCGTGGTTGCCGAATTGCGCGACTGCTCTTTCAAAACGCCGAGCGTGTCGGACAGACCGGCAACGATTCTGGCGGCGCTCCAGTTTTGATCCGTAAGTTCGAGCAATCCCGAATGCAGCGTCAGCAATAGCCCGGCGAGATTGCCGTTGTCCACGGTGGAAATGTAGAGCGGCGCCATCGGCTTGAGCGTGTGCGTATCATACCAGTTGTAAAAATGGCCGCGGTAGCGCTCCAGTTTTTCCACGGTCGCCAGCGTGCGCTCGATTTTTTCCGTCAAGCCGCGCAGTGAAACGTAGCCGAAATCATGCGCGGCCAGCGTGCTCAACAACGCGAGGCCGATGTTCGTCGGCGACGTGCGTGTCGCGACGACTGGTTGCGGATATTCCTGAAAATTATCCGGCGGCAGCCAGTGCTCGTCGTCGGTGACAAATGTTTCAAAAAAATTCCATGTCCGGCGCGCGAGTTTGCGGAGATGGTTAATTTGATCCGTGGAAAATTCCACGCGTTTTTCTTCGATAGGCAGGCTGATCCACCACGCAATACCAGGAGAAACCACCCACAACGCAAGAAAGCCGAAGATGATCCACGAAGCCGGATTGCCGAGGAAATAAAACAACGCGGATGCGCCCACGGCCAGCAACGGCGCGCAACACATGGCGGCGAAAAAACTTTGCAACGTGTCTTTGTCGTCACATTCGTTATCGTCGGACGTCTGCCATTCCAGCAAATGCCGGCGCGTGAAAATCAACCGCCACAGCGTGCGCGTCACGGCGTCGAGACTGATGCTCGCGTCGTAAGGCAAAAATGCGACGGTCAAAATCGCCTGGCCCAATTGCCGCGCAAATGTTTCGCCGACATTTCGCAAATGCAAATAAAACGGCAAATCTTTCGGCTTGCGCAAAAAATCCGTCAACACCGCGAGCAGCGACGGCAGCACGATGATGAACAAAATCAGAATTCCCCACGCGCCGGCATTTTTTGGAAAAAGCAGCCAGCCCAGCATGAGCAAAAACACCAACGCAAACGGAACCAGGCTGCGCCGCAGATTGTCGAAGATTTTCCAGCGCGACAATCCCGTCAGAGGATTTTGCACGCGCCGCACGTCCAGTCCGGGCAGGCGCGGCAGCAGCCACGCCGCGATTTGCCAGTCGCCGCGCATCCAGCGATGCCGACGCCGTGTGTCGGCGCTATAGCGCGAGGGAAATTCCTCAAAGAGTTGCACATCGCTGACCAGTGCCGAGCGTGCGTAACCGCCTTCCAGCAGGTCATGGCTTAAAATCCGATTTTCCGGAAATTTTTCGCCAACCGCGCGTTCAAACGCGTCCACATCGTAAATACCTTTGCCGATGAACGAGCCTTCGTGAAAAACATCCTGATAAACATCAGAGACGGCGCGCGTGTAGGGATCGATTCCCGGATCGCCGGAAAATAATTTTACAAATCGTGAACGCCCCGCGCTCGGCAGACTGACGGCGACGCGCGGCTGTAAAATGGTGTAGCCTTCGACTATCAATCCTTTTTTCGAGTCGTAAATCGGGCGGTTGAGCGGATGAGCCATCGTCGCCGCGAGTTGGCGCGCGGCGTCGCGCGGAAGTTGCGTGTCGGTGTCGAGCGTGATGACATATTTGATGTGTGGTAACGCCGCGAGGTCGCCGACGATCTTGGAAAAATGGTCCACGCCGCCGCCGCGCAGACAATGGTTCAAATCGGCGAGCTTGCCGCGTTTGCGTTCGTAACCCATCCAGATTTTTTCCGCTTCATTCCAGCGTCGCGGACGCTGAAACAGGAAAAAGATGCACGGCCGGTCGTTTTTGTATTTTTGATTCAACGCCTGAATGCCTTTTGCCGCCAGTTGCAACAGTTCGTCATCGCCGGCTTTGTGTTCTTCCTTCGCATCGCAAAAATCCGTCAGCAGCGCGAAGAAAACGTTGTCGTCGCAATTGGCCAGATACCGGACTTCGAGCGATTCCAGCAAGGTCTCGACGCCGCGCACGCTGGCGAGCATCGTTGGCACCACGACCATTGTCGCATCCGCCGGCGGAATGCCTTTGGAAAAATCCAGCCGCGGCAGCGGCGACGGCTGGACGAAAATCGTGACGAACCAGTTCACGAGTGACACGGCCAGTTGGCTCGTGCAAAGCAACGCGAGCAGCGCGATCAAGGCAAGCATCCAGTTTGAAATTTCCATTTCCGCCGTGCGCCGCAACAGTGGAATCGCCACGGCCAGTGTCACGATAAGAATTCCACCAAGATAAAACGTGAGCGGAAATTTTCGCGCAATGCGCGGCAAAATGCTGCGGAGCGGAATCCTCATTTCCGCAGCGCGTTCTAAAATATTCACACCTTTGCCGGTCAGAAAAAAACCGACATGAGCCAGCCGGTCGTCAGGGTGAGTGGCATTTTTTTGAGTCAGGGCGATTGCCAGAGCGGCCACTTCAAGCTCGGATTTTTTGCTGTAACGGGCGATGCGCTCCACGGTGTGCCGGTAAAAATCGCGCGTCGTGAAATCCATTTGCGCGTAAATTTTCGCCGGATCGTCGCGCAAGGTTTGTTCGACGACGCTCTGCGCCTCGACAAAATCCTGCCAGTCCATAGCGTCGAGAAAACGCAGGCTGCAAATGGAATTACCCACCGAAACCTGCGTCGCGGCCTGATACTGGCTTTCGCTTTGCACGAGTTGCCCGACAGTCAGACTGTCCTCGGCGAGGCGTTCTTCAATCCAGCCGACGGCGAGTTTGACCGACGGCGATTTTTCCTGGATGCGCCGCAAAAATTCCGTCACGAACGCGCGGTTCAAGACCGGCTGCGAGCGCGCCATTTCACCAACGACGATGATCAAGTGAGAGGGATTTTTTTCAGCCACCGCCATGATTTCATTCGCCCAGTTTTCCGCCGCGTCGCGATCTTTTCGCACCGTGTTCAATTGTGCGGCTACACGTCGCAGATTTTCAATCAGAGCGAGCCGGAGCATGATTGGAATCGCCCACAGTTCGCCGAGCTTTAGCGGCACGATTTCCTGATAGCCCGCGACAAAACTCGTCAGGTGCGACGCGTCAATCCGTCCGTCCGTGTGGGAAACGATCTCCAGCGCGATCTCATAGACGCGCGGAAAATCCGTCCACGGCCCATTCAGCAATTGAGGCAGTTCCCGGTTGAAACCACGCGGCAAGTGGCGTTGCGCGGTGCGAATCTGTTCCTCGATGAGGTGAAAATTGTCCAGCAACCATTCCGCCGCCGGCGTGATGTGCCGTGTTTTCTCGACGGTCAAGGTCCGCTCGTTGTAATCGCGGAGGATTTTTTCGTTGGAGGCGAGTCGCGGGAGTAGAAGATTCGGCCCGCTGCCATTTTCCACGCGGCGATTCTGCGCGAGGTTGCGCGCGGATTGTTTGAGCAAATCAATGCTCAACAATTCGCCGTGCAGGGGCAATTCGTCCGTCGAAACTTCAGGCATTTCTTTTTGTCTTGTTCGGCCAGTTAGAATTTGTTCTAGGTTCCTCATAGGCTATGCGTCATGCCTGCGATGGAAGCTAGTATTGCAGACCACGTTTAGGACTTGCAAGAAGTGGTAACCGTGACGGACGCGAAGGTCAATGGGGTGAAAACCCCATAGATTCCTGACATCATGTGTGTTAGTTTTCAGAACTGGCGGCCGGAAGTTTGTATCATCACCTGTTGAAGGCGGATGTGGGGATTTACGAATACCAGCCGAAGGTTTTGCGCGACCGGTTGATCCTCGTCTGCGGCATCACGATTTAGATTCTTCAAGCCTCGATGTCCGAGTCTCAATTTTAATCAAGAACCAAACTCCGTGACGCTTTAAAAAAGCATCTCTCGTTATTCGGTTGTGCGGTTGTAGAACTTGACGATTTTACGCGGAAGCATGCGGGGCAAAATCCGGTTCAGGAAAACGAACAGATAGTTTTGGATTCCGGAAACGACGGTGATTTTTCCGTTACGAAATGCGCGATGACCGATGTGCGCGACTTCTTCGGCGGACATTTTGGAGACTTGAACGGCTCGCGTTTTTTCTCCGCGCGCGACTTTGCCGAAATTCGTTTCCGTCGGGCCGGGGCATAGAACGGAAATTTTCAGGTTCGTTTCCGAAAGTTCCTCGGCAAGCGCTTCGGTGAACGAAAGGACAAAGGCTTTCGTCGCGTAATAGATCGCCATGTTCGGACCGGGCTGAAATCCTGCGACCGAGCCGACGTTGAGAATCCCGCCGCGTTTTCGTTGGATCATGCCCGGCAAAAACAAGCCGGTGAGTTCGGTCAAGGCGGTGATGTTGACCTGAAGCATTTCGAGTTGCCGCGGGAGCGGCAATCCGGCGAACGCGCCGTGCAATCCAAACCCGGCGTTGTTGACCAGAACGTCCACGGAGATTTTTTGAGCGGACAGTTTTTTAAAAATCTGATCCGGAGTTTCGGGCAAGGAAAGGTCGGCGGTCAAAACAACGGCTTCAATTTTATTGTTCTGCCGCAGTTCCAAAGCGAGATTTTCCAAAGCTTCGGTGTTCCGCGCGACGAGAATCAACCGGCAGCCGTCGGCGGCGAAACATTTCGCCAGTTCCAGTCCGATTCCCGACGACGCGCCGGTGATCAAAACCGTTTCGCTATTCACGCCGTTCATTTGAGGCTCTATTGATTTCCCAAACCAAAGCGCTTTGTTATCGGCCAATAGACGAAGAAGGATTTGCCGATGACGTTTTGCGCCGGGAACGAACCCCACGAGCGCGAGTCAAAACTGTTGCAGGTGTTGTCGCCCATGACCATGTAAGAATCTGGGCCGTTCGTGAAAACGGTTTCCTGATTCGGGAACAGCGGCGCGATGCCGGGATACAAATCGTATTCCTGCGCGACCGTGCCGTTGACATGGCCGGAGAACTGGCTTTCGTGCGGCGGCGTGTCGGGATTGAAACCATACACGCTCGAAAAATGTGGCGTCGAGGCGTCAAGACGCTGGCTGTTGATGATGAGATGCCGGTCGTCGCCGATTTGTATTTGTTCATTCGGCAACGCCACCAGCCGCTTGATGTAAAATTGATCCTGCGGCATCTGCGGATTATTGATGCCTTTCGTCTCGAACACGGCGATTTCGCCGCGTGTTGGTTTGCGGAAATTGTAAGTGAATCGGTCAACGAACAAATGGTCGCCCGCGCTCACTTTCAGATTCACCACCGTCTCGCCCTTGTGATAAACCTGCCCCGGCTGCAAACCGGCGCGATGAGCCAGATCGGATTCGCCGTAATCTGGCGGAAACCACATCGTGTGTTCGATCCCGCCGATCCAAAGCGATTGCTTGATGTTGAAAATCAAAAACCGCCGCATCGGGCTGATCTGGTCAATCGCGCCATCCGCCTGCGCGACGACGTGCAGATAGGAAATCCCTTCAAACCATTCCTTGACGTGTTCCCAGCCGGTCGGGATTTGCAGCGTGTTGCGCAGCCTGATCTGCTCTTTTATTTCAGCTTCAATTTTGTTCCTGTCATCCAGCCAGTAATCAATGCGGCTGAAATCCGGCGTTGAAGTGACGCCGAACAGCGTCGGTTGCATCGAGCCGGTCGGAATCTTGAACGGTTGCAGGAAAAAAGTGCGGATGCCCATCGCCACGGCGAGCGCGACGAGCAGCACTTCCACATTCTCGCGCGTCGCGGCGTGGGGATAGGGCTTGATCCATTTCTCGGCGGCGAATTGAAGTTCTTCGGCCTTAATCCGGATTTTTCCCGTGTTCGCGTCTCCGGCGATCGTTTCGTTCAATTCGTTTATTTTCACCTGCACCGCGGTGATGGCCTGTGGCGAAAGGATGTCGCGCTGCGCGTTGAGCAATCGTTGGACGTGCTTGCGCATCGTACACGCTTCACGAATAGTTTTGGAAATGAACCAGCGGAGAATCATAATTTATTTGAAGACTTTGACACGGATTTCATGAATTTGCACAAATTGATTCACGCCTTCAACACTTCAATAAACGCTTCCTGCGGGATGTTCACGTTGCCGATGGATTTCATGCGCTTTTTACCTTCCTTCTGCTTCTCAAGCAACTTGCGTTTGCGCGACACGTCGCCGCCGTAACATTTCGCCGTCACGTCCTTGCGGAATGCGCTCACGGTCTCCGACGCGACAATCTTTCCGCCGATGGCCGCCTGGATCTTCACCACGAATTGCTGGCGCGGAATCACTTCCTTCAACTTTTTCGCCAGCGTGCGTCCCCTGCCCTCCGCCTTGCTGCGATGGACGATGCACGAAAACGCGTCCATCGGCTCGTTGTTCACGAGCATGTCCAGCTTCACCATGTCGCTCGCCATGTAATCCGACGGCTCGTAATCCATCGAGCCGTAACCGCGCGTCATGCTTTTGATGCGATCGTGGAAATCAATCAGGATTTCGTTCAACGGAATCAGGCTCGTCAACATCACGCGTTTCGTATCGAGCGTTTCCGTGTGGTCCACGTTGCCGCGCTTCTCGGTGATCAACGCCATCATGTCGCCGATATTTTCGTTCGGGCAGATCACGAATGCCTTCACCATCGGCTCTTCAATTTTCTCGATGTAAGTGACTTCCGGCAGAAACGCCGGATTGTCCACGTCCTTGCGCGTGCCGTCCGTCATCGTGACGTGATACACCACGCTCGGATACGTCGCGATGATGTCCATGTCGTATTCGCGGCGCAAACGCTCCTGCACGATCTCCATGTGCAACAATCCGAGAAAGCCGCAACGAAAACCGAATCCCAGCGCGACGCTCGTCTCCGCCGAATAAACGAACGCCGAATCGTTCAACTGCAACTTGCCCATGCTCGCCTTCAGATGCTCGTAGTCCGCCGTGTTGATGGGATAAATCCCGCTGAACACCATCGGATGAATCTCCTTGAAACCCGGCAACACCGGCGACGGATTCCGCGCGTCGGTGATGGTGTCACCCATCTTCACTTCAGCCGCGGTCTTGATGTTCGCGGTGAAATAACCCGTCTCGCCGACTTGCAGCTTCTCGCGCGTGTAAGGTTTCGGATTGAAACTGCCGACTTCCTTCACCTCGACGTTTTTTCCCGAATGAAGAAGTTTCACCTGCTGGCCGGCCTTCAACTCGCCGTTGAACACGCGCACGTGCGTCACGACGCCCTTGTAAGTGTCGAAAAACGAATCGAACGCCAGCGCCTGCAGACTCGCCGCGCCCGTCGGCTTCGGCGGCGGAATGCGCGCAACAATCGCTTCAAGGATTTCATCAATGCCGATGCCCTGCTTCGCGCTGCACGGAATCGCCAGACTCGAATCAATTGTCAGAATGTCTTCAAGCTGCCGCATCGTCTGCGGCACATCGGCGTGGCCGAGATCAATCTTGTTGATGACCGGGATGATTTCGAGATTCTGCTTCATCGCCAGATGCATGTTGGCGACCGTCTGCGCCTCGACGCCCTGCGCCGCGTCGATGATGAGCAACGCGCCTTCGCACGCGCTCAAGCTGCGTGACACTTCGTAGGCGAAATCCACGTGGCCGGGAGTGTCAATCAGGTTCAGCTCGTAAGTCTCGCCGTTGCGCGCCTTGTAAAGCATCGTGACCGGATGCGCCTTGATGGTGATGCCGCGCTCGCGCTCCAGATCCATCGCGTCGAGAAGCTGGTCCGACATATCGCGCGTGGCGATGGTGCCGGTGCGATGCAGGAGGCGGTCGGAAAGCGTCGTCTTGCCGTGATCAATGTGGGCAATGATGCTGAAATTTCTAATATGCGCTGAATCCATTGTTTTGCATTAAATCGTTAAATCGTTGAATGGTTGCATCGTTGCATCGTCTTTCCGATGTAACGATTCACGATTCACGATGTAACGCAGCCATCCACCGAGCGCAGCAGGATAACGGCAATACGATTGAAGAAAAGGAAATTTGCCAGAAGCAGCTACTTTGCACTGGGATTCGATGTTTGGCCTTGCTGATTTGCGAATGCAACCATTTTGTCAAAGGCCTTCTTGCCGCCGAAATAATTGTAGTTCGGCTGGACGTCGCTTTTGCGGATGAGATTGACTTGCTCGTTGAAGGCCTGGAATTGTCCGCAACGAAAAGCGTAAGCGGCGTACGGATAACGAAATCGCGAAGCATTCGGATTGAGCCGTGCATACTTTTCGTAACCGGTTTTGATGTCCGGCCAGACATCAGGCAAAAGCCAATAGCTGCTGTGGTCATCGGAATTGAGCGTGCGAACGAATTCGCTGTGCGCATCAACAAGAATAAGAGGCACGTGTCCGCCCCAATTGGTTGATGCCACGCATTCACGTCCAAACTCCAGCATGTCATCACGCGAGCCATACCATTGCGGCAGCAGATAATGCAGCTTGTTGCGGCAGGCCTCGTAATTGTTTGGGTTCAATTTCATCGCGCGTTGAAACCATTTTTCCATTTCCGAACGGTCTTTTTGTTGCCCTTCAATGATGGAGATCATAAGCACGGGAATCTGTTCGTCACGCGGATCCAATGCCCAGGCTTCGTTCAATGCCTTTTCAGCTTCCCCCAATCGTTCGCGAAACATTTGCCAGCCTTTATCGGTTACCTGGTTCGCAGTCCCATTGCCGCGTCCGCGCCAGGCATACATCAAATAGAAATCGGCCTTGATGAGATGCGCCGTTACCGATTTCGGACTTTCGCCAAAGAGCGTTTCTTCAATCGTGTTATATGCGTTGGTCACTTCGCGCGTACAATTTGAAGAAAAGGAAATTTGAAGAGATCTCGTTAATCAGCTTGTTTTCTCACCGACTCTACGAGTTGTTGCAACTGGGAATTATTTGGGTCAAGTCGAAGGCTTGTTTTGGCAATCAGAAAGGCATCATCAGGCCTATTAAACTCGATCAAAAAATTGGTATAACGAAAAATAGCTTCAGGCGAGTAAGGGCAAAGTGCATACGCTTGCCTGAAGGCCATGTCTGCGGCTTTTTGCATCTGCCTTCTTTCATCTGCATCTTGCGCGTGTTGCGCTCGCCACACGTACATTCATGAAATTGGTCGTAGGTTCCAATCATTTCGCTGATTGAAGGCCAGATAAGCGTGTTTAATGCCGGAGAAATTGATTCATTCGTTGTCGAATATGCATAGCGCCCACTCGCTTGCTGGATGTGGTTGGCAAGATTTGTTGCGGTTTCCCAATCGTCAACCCGCACTGCGTCAAAGAAACTCCACACGATGGACGGGACTCTGTTTGTGATCTTCTGCGCGTCTTCCCTGATTTGATTTTGTTTGGCTGTAGCAAAGCGCGCTAAATCCAAGTCAACCGCTCGCGTTTCTCCAGACAAAATGAAAGTCAGAGCACAAATGAAAGCTGTTTGCCGGATTTTCAACTTCACCTTTCCATTTTGTTTAAAAATATTTGGCTAGACCAGCTAAATCGAAAGTGATTGAAGAAAAGGAAATTTGCCGGATGATTCAATTATGGCACTGAACGGATGCGCCAGAAATTATTCGTGGCTGGGGCCGGAGTGTTGGTGAAAACGAGCGGATTTGTTTTTCCGCGAAAAGGTCAAGCGTGGTTAATTGCAGAAAGGTCTCAGGGGTGAACACCCCATGGCAGCCGCAAGTTTTCCCGCTTAGCTTGTCGGATGACCGGTAACAACAAGGAGCCAGCCAACGCGTCGCTTCAACGCAAAACGAATCCACCCCAACGGATCCTTGTGGCGGAGGACGATGTCGTCACGCTGCGGATTAACACCAATATGTTGACCAAGTCCGGCTACGAGGTGGATGGGGCCGTGGACGGGGCGGCGGCCTGGGACGCGCTTCAACTGAACGGTTACGATCTTCTGGTGACGGACAATGAGATGCCGAATGTGTCGGGCGTTGACCTGCTCAACAAACTTTATGCCGCGCAGATGACGTTGCCGGTCATCATGGTGTCGGGAAAGATGCCGACGGCGGAGTTGAACCGGCAACCGTGGCTTCAGATTGATGCCGTGCTGCCCAAGCCCTGTGTGGTTTCGGAGTTGCTGACCACGGTGAGAAATGTTCTGCTCGCAAACGACGGTGCCCGCGCGGAAATTGTGTCGCGGCCAAACTGATCCGGTAGTTTTTTATTTTGCCGGAATTCCGGCCCGTAAAATAACCAAGAAGAAACAAGTCACTGATACAGCAGAAGCCCGGCGGAGAGCTAGCGTTTGATCATCAACAAGCCCAAAAGAAACATACTTATAATCAATGTCGTCGTCACAGCAGTGACGATAATCCGAAAATCCGCGTCGTGCCATGGGGTGTTCTCCCCATTGGCTTCAGGGCTGAAGAAATCCCGCTGCGTTCAAGCCAGGACGGCTTTGTTCGCCTTCAAATATTTCTCGATGGTCTTTATCGCGTTGCAGGAATTGGGGACGCGGATGGCGTTTGGCTTGCCGAGTTTGTAATGGACGAGCAGTTTGCCGACCATTCCCACCTGAAGATTTGCCTCGGCCATGCGCCAGAGCTGGCCGTCTTCCAATGGCTTTTGGCGAATGCGTGGAGCGGGCTTAATTTTTGTCATGGTCAATCTTGCGCTTTAACTTTTGATTAAACCAGCTAAATCGCAATGTGATTGAAGAGGGAGATTCGGACTAGGACTTGACGAGGACGGCCTTGTTCTTTTTCAGAAATTTTTCGATGGTCGTCTTGCCACCGACGGAGTTGGGGCTTCTGACGGCGTTGGGCTTGGCGAGTTTGTAATGCACGAGAAATTTGCCGACCATTCCCACCTGAAGATTCGCCTCCGCCATGCGCCAGACCTGGCCGGCTTCCAACGGTTTCATGCGGGGACGGCGGACGGTCTTGATTTTCATCACGGCTAATCCTGCGCCGAAACATTGAATTAAACCAGCTAAATCGCATTGCGTATAAACAGCTTTCCTTCGAGGTTTTCTCAAGTGTTTTGTCACGAAAACGGGACAATTTTCTGACACTTTGAGACGGCAGAAAAAGTTTGAAGTGGTTTTTACTACACCAAGAAAGTGAAGGCAAAAAAATTAATAATTTCAAAAAGCCAAGCCTTTAATCGGGTTTCGCGCAAGTTGTCGCCGCTTGTCCGACTCATTTGCTTCTAATGGCATTTCGCCTGCTAAACCGGCGCGAACAGGAAAGCTTTGAGCCGAAATAATTTTTGTAGTTCGAAGCGCTGCAAGCCGGAAAAGATTATGATTAAAATTGAAATGACGATGTTTGGAGATTCATGGTTGAATCTGTTTTTGGGACGACCTTTTGATTTGATCGCCAGACAACCCATCAAAGCATTTTTGTGTGCGATGGCCGGACTGATCTTGTCCGCTTCGATTTCTTTCGCCCAAGAGGCGTATGCGGTGGAATTCAATCAGGGCGACAATCTTTTTGGACAGGTGAACTTGTTGAATGGCAGCTTCACGCAGTTGGGCAGCGAAGGCTCGACCCTTTTCAACGACATCGCCGATGCACCCAATGGCACATTATACGGAATCGTCAGTTCAACTTCACTCGTGACTTTGAACACAGCCGACGGTTCGATATTGAGCACGGTTGCATTCAGTGTCGGCGGCATCGAGTCCCTGGCCATTTCTCCGGACGGAACCCTCTACGGCGCGACGCAAGGTTCCCTTTACACGATCAATGCCGCGAACGGACAGGCAACTCTTGTTGGCAATTTCAACAACAGCCTGCTCGGCAATTCGGGACAGAACATTCGTTTTGCTTCCGACGGCAATCTTTACGACACCGACGGCGGAGTGAACGCGCAAAACACGGATTTATTCCAGATAAGCACTTTCAATGGAATGGCGACGACAATGGGCGTGGTGACAAACTTTCCGGGATTGTGTCTCGAAAACTCCGGCCAGCAAATGTATGGCGTTGGAATCACACTTGGCGCGGCATCCACGCTGGTGCAAGACCTTGTTGGAATTGATTTGAGTTCGCTCACGCCCGGCGGAACAAACGCGGATGGATCGACAGTGGACATCACCTACAATTTATTGACCAGCGATTTTCCGAACAACTATAACTTCTCCGCCTCCGACTTGTTCGTCGTTCCGGTTCCAGAACCAAATGCGATTATACTTTCTTTTTTAGGTGGAATGATACTTTTGGGAGCCAACACAAAACGAAAAACCAGCTGATGGAACGGCTTTCGGTTTAATCAAACTTCAAAATTCAGCGCCGGATCAAAGGATTTGTTGCCAAGAATGTTTTGAATGGCGTCCACCACGTCGCGTGTCTTAAGTGGCTTTTGCAAAAACGTCGACACTCCGGCAGCAAGGCAGCGGTCTTTGTATTGTATGGGGTCAGCCGAGGAAATGATGATGGTGGGAATGTGTCTGCCTTCGTCCATACGATGAACCATTCAATCATACGAAATCCGTCCCACCCCATGCCACCTTGCGTTACCACATCCGGTGGAAAGAAAATATCAAGGATGATCAAATCCGGCTTTTCCACATGCACTGCAGCAATGGCTTCTGAAGCACCAGCGGCCGTGATCATTTCATAACCTCTGGCTCCCAGTCCCAATGATAATGTTTTCAGAACTATCGGATTGTCGTCCACCACCAGGATTTTTTTGCCGCGGGAAGGTGCTTTTACGGCACTGTCGGGGTTCAATTGTTCAGCAAACGCCGGCCTCATAAATCCAATTTGAGTATAAAACCTGAAAATGCCGGTGGTCTCACCGTATTTTAACAATTGTTTTACAGAAATTATGGTTCGTCATTTTGGATTTTTTGCGCTCGAGATTCAGTTTCTCTACGTTTAGATGTTTGAAACTGAAAGCTTCTCGACCCGTAAATGGCAGTTAAACTCCAATCAACGCCGCTCCGATGACTCCTGCAGAATCGCCAAGTTTGTTTTTGACGATTGGAGTTTCAAGACCGTCGGTGAAAACACAATCAGCAACCTCGGCAACACCTTTGGTGTACAACGCGTCAAACTTCGACACACCGCCACCGACGACAACGATGTCCGGATCAAGCACGTCAATGAGGTTCGCCATCGCGCGGCCGAAGTTGCGGAAGAAAATTTTCATGAACTTTGCAGCCTTCGGTTCGCCTGCAAGGTAATCCTTTTCGATTTCCTTGAACGAATGTTTCACTCCGAATTGTTCGGCGTAACGAGCTTCGACCCCGCCGCCGCTAATATAAGTTTCAACACAACCGCGCTGTCCGCAGTAGCACAGCGGGCCGTCGGGATCGATGGATGTGTGACCCCATTCGCCCGCGATGCCCTGCGGTCCGGTGATGACTTCGCCTTTGTAGACAATTCCACCGCCACAGCCCGTGCCCATAATGACGCCGAAGACGAGTTTCCTGCCCTTGCCAGCGCCGTGAAGCGCCTCCGCCAGAGCAAAACAGTTCGCGTCGTTCTGGACTTCGATTTTCCGGCCAAGAAGTTTTTCCAAATCCGTTTGCAACGGCTGTCCGATGAGGCAGATCGTGTTGGAATTTTTCATCAGGCCCGTGCGTGGAGAAATGATTCCCGGCACTCCGATGCCGAACGTGTGCGGTTGATTGGAGATATTCGCGGCGAGTTCGTCGTGAAGCGATTTGATGCGGTTCAGGATGTGGGCGTAGCCGAGTTCCCGCTGGGTTTCGATGCGCTTACGAAAAAGTTCCCTGAACTCTCCGTCCAAAGCCACGCCTTCGATTTTTGTGCCGCCTAAATCTATGCCGATGCGAAACATGTTCTAATAATTCAAACATGAAAACATGCTGCACGGCAATTTTAAAACCTTTCGCGAGGCGGGAATTTTCAGATGCCGGCTGCAACGAACTTCTTCCAATCGGGATGGCGGCAAAAATGGCCGTACCCAAAGTGGATCACATAAGGACAATTCACCGGCGCGGGCGTCAGACATTCAGCGAACCAGTTGATGTCTCCAATCTGCCTTGTCCGACACAAAGAGAAGTCACGCAAAGCGCCCGACTTGGCGCTCCCGAACCGGTTGTTGGATTCATTCCATTCCATTTGTCAGATTCGTTTCGCTACCGATTACAGCATAGCACCGTCTGCCTATTCGAGCAAACAAGTCTCGCCCTATTGAAAAAGATTGGCAAGCGACTTCAATCCAGCATTATTTACATCCAACGAGTTGCAAAAATGCTTATGAACGAGGTAAAACTTTCTTCTCCGACTCCAGGCAGGAGCCGCCGTTGGTTGAGAATTCTTGTTTGGACTTTCAGTGTTCTGATTTTTTTTCTGGTGGTCGGTTGGTTCGTCGTCACCAGCCCGGCCTTTCTTAAAGGTATAATTCTCCCGCAAGTGAGTAAGGCCATGAACGCCACCGTGACCGTTGATGATGCGAGCATCAGTCCGTTGAGCCACATCGTGCTGCAAAACTTGAAAGTACAGACAACCGGCAGCGAACCGCTCGTTGCCGTAAAAGAAATTCGTTTGAGTTATCACGCCTTTGACATTGTCCGCGGCAACATCAACGTGGATGAAGTCACGATAGATTCGCCGACAATCAATCTTGTTCAAAATGCCGACGGCACGAGCAATCTTGATCCGCTACTCAAATCTTCTTCATCGCAAAAAAAGGAGGAAAAGAATGTTAGGACCACCAAAATAGAAAGCTCGAAGCCTTTGCAGGTCTTTCTGAAAAGATTTGCGTTGATTGATGCGACTGTTCGCCAAACCAAAAATTTCAGCGACGGCAGACAAAGCGTAACTGAAGCTTCCAACGTGAACGTCACGTTGGAAAACGTGAAAAATGGCGGCACTGGAAAACTTCAGTTGAGCGCCGACGTTAAAACTGACAATCAACCGCCTGCGCCCGCCGCGAGTGGAAGTTTGCAGGCAAAAATCACGGGAGTCTTTGATTTCACGCTCGCCGCCGATTTAAAAACAGCTTCCGTCAAGGGCAACACGCAGTTCGATGTGACACAGGCCGGCGGTGCGCTCAAAGATTTGTCCGGGTTCGGTGCAAATTTTGATTGCGATGTCACTCCGACGGACATTGCGCAAATCGCGCTGCGCTTTCAAAAGTCCGGCGCGCAACTTGGTGAACTGCGGGTGAGCGGGCCGTTCGACATGCAGAAAGCCGAAGGCCGGTTGAGTGTGGAAGTCCTTTCTCTCGACAAGCAGGTGCTGAACATTTTTGGTGCGGCGAGCGGAATTGATTTTGGCGGCACGACCGTCAACTCGACAAATCAGATCGAATTGACGAAATCGGGCTCGCTCATCGCCGCCAGCGGCCAACTTGGTATTGCCAATTTGCAATTGACTCGCGCCGGACAGACCACGCCGACGCTCGACGCGTACGCTGATTACAATGTAACCGTGGACAGTTCGTCGCAGAGCGCGCAGTTGAGCACTCTGACTTTTACCGCCACGCAAAATCATCAGCCGCTTGCGCACGCCGAACTTTCCAGTCCGATGAATCTGTCCTGGAGCACAAATGGAGAGGCTGTCGGCGACTCGACGCTGGAGATCGGTGTCACGGGCTTGAACCTCGCCGATTGGAAACCGTTTTTGGGCGAGGCCGTTTCAAAAGGTGAATTTATTTTGAATGCGAAACTGTCGTCGCATTCAGGTGGCAAACAACTGGCGTTTAATCTCGATTCGCAAATCACAAATATCACCGCCAATTTCAACGGCAACCAGATCGCACAAGCTGGAATTGATTTGCGGGTGAAAGGAGAGGCTGCGGATTTCAAACAATTCAAACTGGATGAGTTCCATGTTGGATTGGCGCAGCAGGATCATCCGCTGTTCACCGTCACGGGTTCCGGCATGTGCGAACCTGCCGCGCAAACTGCCGACATCCAATTTCAGCTTCAGGCCATGCTGCCAGGCCTGGCAAAATTCGCGCCGCAAGCGAATGCCAACCTTTCTTCCGGCACGATTGATTTGACCGGTCATGTCACGCAAAAAGAAAAAGTGCAAACTGTGAGCGGAAAATTATCAGTCGCCGCGTTGACAGGTCAGGTGGGAAAAAATACTTTTCAAAATTACGGTGTCGGCGCAGACCTCGACGTGAGTAAAAGCGACGATCAAATTCAGATCAACCGCGCGGCGGGCACTTTGACCGCCGATGGAAATGCCGGCGGAAGTTTTGAAATTTCCGGCAATTACGATTCGGAAAAAAAAACAGGTCAAGTGACGGCGAAGCTTGCCGGCCTCGATCAGAATGGATTGCGTCCGTTTCTTGAACCGCTGCTGGCGGATAAAAAATTGGATTCAATCGCTATTAATGCCGACACTTCCGCGCAATTGGGTCCGGAAAATGATGCCGCCATAAAAATGAATTTGCAGTTGACGAATCTCGTCGTCAGCGACCCGACCGGACAATTTCCCGCGACACCGCTCGAAACAAAGTTGCAGCTCGATGCCTCCGTGAGCAAGCAGGTCGCCAACCTGCGCGCGTTGCAAATCACACTCACGCCGACGGATCGGGCGAAGAATGAATTGCAAATCACGGGCAAGGTAGATTTTTCCAAGACCAACGCCATTGCCGGCAATCTTAAATTCACCGCCGACACGATGGACATGACCCGTTATTACGATTTGTTCAGCGGCAAATCGAAGCCTGTTGCAACAACATCTCAATCTACAAATGCCGCACCGGCTCCTGTTTCGAACAAGGAACCCGATGCCATGAATTTGCCGGTGGGCGATTTTATTTTTGACGCGACCGTGAACCGGTTTTATTTACGCGAAGTAGACGTCGCCAATTTTCAGATGACGACGAAAATTAATGGCAGTCACGTCGCGCTCAAGCCATGTCAGTTCACGTTGAACGGCGCGCCGGTAAACGTGGATGTTGATTTGAATCTCGGCGTCCCCGGTTACGAATACAACGTCAACTTCAATGCGAGCAACGTGCCGATTGCGCCGCTGGCGAATTCATTTTCGCCCACCTACAAAGACAAAGCCAAAGGTGATTTGGCGGCTAATGCCCAGATCAAAGGTGCCGGCATCACCGGCACGAGCCTGCAAAAAAGTCTCGTGGGCAACGTCAGCATTGTGCTGACCAATGCGGATGTTCAATTGGTGGGCCCTAAAGTCAGGAAATTCATTCTGGCGGTCGCAAGCATTGCGACCATCGCCCACATATCGGGTCTTGACCAGTTGGCGAACTCATCTCTGAACCAGTTGGATGCACACGTTAAAATGGGCGACGGGAAAATCGTCCTCACGCAATTCAACGCTCTGCTCGATGCGATTGGGGCCAATACCTCCGGTCAAATTGACATAGCACCCGTCCTCAACAATTCGCCTATCAATGATTGGCCGATTCATTTTTTAATTGGCCGTAGCTCGCTCCCGAGCTTTATCGAGCTTGCCGGCACATTGGGTAGTCCGTCGCCCAAGCTTGCAATCACAGGAGTGGATTCCACAAAAATCATTGATGCCGGGAAAAGTTTTTTTGAGAATATGAAAAATAAATTGCAAAACGGACATTAGTCCTCCGCCGCAAACCGCCAACAAGCCTAATCAACCGGTAATTGTATCAGACAAGCTCCGGCTGGATTTTTTCGGGATCAACGCCCAAATCTTTGATGGCCTTCGCCACGACTTCGCGCCCGATAAGATTTTTCTCCGCCAGCGCGTAAAGTGTGCCGATAACGGTGGACTCCGCGTCTACTGCAAAAAATCTCCGCAGCCGCGCGCGCGTGTCGCTGCGACCGAAGCCGTCCGTGCCGAGCGTGAACAATCCACCCGGAACCCACGGCGCAACCTGGTCGGGCACGGTGCGGATGTTGTCGGAAACGGCGACGAACGCCCCCTGCTCTTTCGCTAAAAGATTTTCGACGTAGGATTTTTTCGGCGGTTCGGTCGGGTGCATCATGTTCCAGCGCTGGCAACGGATTGCGTCAGTCCGCAAAAGTTTGTAACTCGTCGCGCTCCAGACATCGGCGCTCACGTCGTACTTTTCCGCCAGAATTTCCTGTGCCTTCAATGCCGAGTTGATGATCGGCCCGCTGCCGAAGATGTGTGCTTTGACTTTTTTGCCTTCCGCGCCGGATTTGAATTTATACAAGCCTTTCAGAATCCCGTCCTCGACGCCCGCTGGCATCGGCGGCATGACGTGATTTTCGTTGTAAAGCGAGAGATAATAAAAAATATCCTCGTTCTCGACATACATCCGGCGCAATCCGTCGGCGACAATCACGGCTAGTTCAAAACCGAACGCCGGATCGTAAGGCAGGCAGGTTGGAATCGTGCTCGCGTGGAGCAGGCTGTGGCCGTCCTGATGTTGTAAGCCTTCGCCGTTGAGCGTCGTGCGACCCGCCGTCGCGCCGAGCAAAAACCCTTTTGCGCGGATGTCGCCCGCGAGCCAGAACAGATCGCCGGTGCGCTGCGGTCCGAACATCGAATAGTAAATGTAAAATGGAATCGTCGGCACGCCGTGCGTCGCGTAACTCGTACCCGCCGCGATGAACGACGCCATCGAACCGGTTTCGGTGATGCCTTCTTCGAGAATCTGTCCATCCTTTGCCTCGTGATAATACAGCAGCGAACTGCTATCCACCGGATCGTAAAGCTGGCCTTTGGAGGAATAAATTCCGACTTCGCGGAACAGCGCGTCGAGACCGAACGTACGCGCCTCGTCGGGAATGATCGGCACGATGTTTTTACTGACGCCTTTGTGCCGCAGCAAAACGCTCATCAAACGGACGAAAGCCATCGTCGTCGAGGCTTCCATGGCCGAGCCTTTGAAAAATTCGGCGAAGGAATCAAGCTTCGGCACATCGAGCGTCACTGGTTTGACGATTCGCGCGGGCAAAAATCCGCCGAGCGCCTTGCGCCGTTCGAGCAGGTATTTTATTTCCACGCTGTCGGCTGGCGGGCGATAGAACGGCGTCTCCGCGATCACGTCGTCCGTGATGGGAATCTCGAAGCGTTCGCGGAATTCGCGCAGCTCCTTCTCGTTCATTTTTTTCTGCTGGTGCGAAATGTTTTTTCCCTCGCCCGCTTCGCCGAGCCCGTAGCCTTTGACCGTCTTTGCGAGAATCACCGTAGGCTGGCTTTTGTGCTCCGTTGCGGCCTTGTAAGCGGCATAAACTTTCTTCGTGTCGTGGCCGCCGCGCAGCAACTTGCGGATCTGCTCGTCGGAAAGATGGTTCACGATTTCAAGCAGCTCGGGATATTTGCCGAAAAAATGTTTGCGCGTGTAACTGCCCGGCTCGACGCAATACTTCTGGAAATCGCCGTCCACGCACTCGTCCATGCGCTTGAGCAAAAGACCGCGTTTGTCTCGCGCGAACAAATCGTCCCACTCGCTGCCCCAGATGACCTTGATGACGTTCCAGCCTGCGCCGCGAAAAAGCCCTTCCAGTTCCTGGATGATTTTTCCATTGCCGCGAACCGGCCCGTCGAGGCGTTGCAAGTTGCAGTTGATGACCCAGATCAGGTTGTCGAGATTTTCGCGCGCGCCAAGCGTGATCGCGCCGAGCGTTTCGGGTTCGTCCGATTCGCCATCGCCGACATAACACCAGACCTTCGGCTCTTCCGTCCAATTTACCAGACCGCGGGCCTTCAGGTAACGGTTGAACCGCGCCTGATACAGCGACATGATCGGGCCGAGCCCCATCGAGACCGTCGGGAACTGCCAGAAATCCGGCATCAGATACGGATGCGGATACGACGACAGCCCGCCGCCTTCGGCCAGTTCCTGCCGGAAATTTTGCAGATGCTTTTCGCTCAACCGGCCTTCCAAAAATGCGCGCGCATACATTCCCGGCGAAGCGTGACCTTGAAAATAAACGATGTCGCCCGGAAAATTTTTCGTCGCTCCGCGAAAGAAATGATTGAACCCGATCTCGTAAAGCGTCGCCGCCGAGGCGTAAGTCGAGATATGGCCGCCGACGTTCGTGGTCGAATTCGCCTTCACCACCATCGCCATCGCATTCCAGCGCATCAGGCTCTTGATACGACGCTCCACGCGCCAGTCGCCAGGATACTTTGGCTGCGCTTCGACGGGAATCGTGTTGGCGTATGGCGTGGTCTGGCCGCCAGACGGGCGCGGCGTGGAACGCAACTGGCTCACCAATTTTTCCAGCAACTGCGCCGTGCGCTCCGGCCCATGGCTTTCCAGCGCCAGTTCAAAAACCGATTGCAGCGATTCGCCTGCCTTGTCGCCGTTGCCATTTCCGGCTGGAGAAGCGGCGGGGCGCGAACTGTAAATTTCTTTCGTCTCAACTTTCACTGTGTTACTCACTTGATTTCTGCACGCAAAAGCGCGCAGTTAATAAAACCCAACTTGACCGCCGACGCCAGAGAAATCCGATGAAACATCTCGAACTCACACTCCCCTCGCCTGCCGAAAATCTCGCGGGCGACGAGGCGTTACTCGATTGGTGCGAGGAAAATGCCGGCGAAGAAGTCCTGCGCTTTTGGGAATCGCCGGAAACTTTCGTCGTCGTCGGCTACGCGAACAAAATTGTGACGGAAGTGAATGTCGCTGCGTGCAAGGCAAAGGAAATTCCAATTTTCCGCCGTTGCTCCGGCGGCGGAACGGTTTTGCAAGGCGCGGGCTGTTTGAATTACGCGCTCGTCTTGAAAATTTCCGAAAATGCCAAACTCCGCACCATCACCGCCGCCAACCGATTTATCATGGAACGAAACCGCGCGGTGATTGAAACAGAAGTCAGAAGCCGGAAGCCGGAAGTCGAAATTTCAGTTTGTGGACATACTGATCTGGTACTCGTCACTCGTCACTCGTCACTCGTCACTTCAATGAAATTCAGCGGCAATTCGCAGCGTCGTCGGAAAAATTTTCTGCTCTTTCATGGAACATTTCTTTTGGGCTTCGACCTTGCGCTCGTCGGACAATTCTTGCGGATGCCATCCAAGGAACCCGATTACCGCCACAGCCGCAGCCACGATAAATTCCTGACGAACCTTAATCTTCCCGCCGCCGAAGTAAAAAACGCGCTCAAAAAAGCCTGGAACGCAATGAAGGAACTCTGTGATTTTCCGAAACCAGAAATTCAAAAACTAGCCGACGAAAAGTATTCGACCGACGAGTGGAATTTGAAATTTTGAAATTTTATTCGCAAAAGCGTCGCAGAACCGCGTTCACAAATCCGAAATGAGAAATGAAAACCGCTTTATCAAGTTCCTTTTGCTCTTCCACGTCAATTTTTTGAAGAACTGAATCATATTTGTTCGCGTCCTGACCGAGATCGGCTTTCCAACCATCAACAACCTCTTCAATTTTCGTCAGTTCATCTTTGTCCATCCAAATGCCCCCGCACTCGGTGCATTTGTGCAAAATAATTCCACTTGTATCGCCGTAATTGAAATGTTCCATTTGCACATCGCCGCATGCGGGACAATTCAATTCATCCTTGTCATCTTTTTCGGCGGTAAAAATTTCCTTGTTTACTGTGTCCAGGGAAGCAATTTCTTCCGGCGTGAAAACTTCGTCGTGATGCTCGACAATTTTTTGCAGTTCGCCCGCGAAAAGCCATTCGCCTTTGCAGCCGGAACAAACGTCAACTTTCTGGCCGTCATATTCAACTGTTTGAAGAACGGCATTACATCGGGGGCAGTTCATAATTTGTTTCCAAATTATGCCTTCGCCACCAACTGCCGCAATACAAAAGGCAAAATGCCGCCGTGCTGGTAGTAATCAATTTCGATCGGCGTATCTATCCGGCAGCGGACGGAAACGTTTTCAATCTTTCCATCCTTGCGCGTGATCTTCAGCGTGAGGTCTTGCTGCGGCTTGATGTTCGCATCGAGGCCGACGATGTCGTAGGCCTCCGTGCCGTCGAGCTTGAGCGTCTGCGCGGTCACGCCTTCCTTGAATTGCAACGGCAGCACGCCCATGCCGACGAGGTTGCTGCGATGGATGCGCTCGAAGCTTTGCGCGACGACGGCTTTGACGCCGAGCAGGTTTGTGCCTTTCGCCGCCCAATCTCGCGACGAGCCGGTGCCATATTCCTGTCCGGCAAGGATGACGAGCGGAATTTTCGCCGCCTGATATTTTATCGCCGCGTCGTAAATGCTCAACTGCTCGCCGTCCGGCTGAAATTTCGTCACGCCGCCTTCGACGCCGGGCACCATCAGGTTTTTGATGCGCACGTTCGCGAACGTTCCGCGCGTCATCACGCGGTCGTTGCCGCGACGCGAGCCGTAGCTGTTGAAATCTTCCGCCGTCACGCCGTTCTCGATGAGATATTTTCCTGCGGGCGAAGTTTTCTTGATCGAACCGGCGGGCGAAATGTGGTCGGTCGTCACGCTGTCGCCGAAAATCGCGAGCGCGCGGGCGTTCTTGATCTCCGCGATGCTGCCGGGCTGCAACGAAAAGCTCGTGAAGAACGGCGGCTCCTGGATGTAAGTGGATTTGCGATCCCATTCATACACGTTGCCGGTGCTGGACGGGATTTCGTTCCACTTCGGATTTTGTCCGGCGAAATCCTTGTAAAGTTTGCGGAAAACTTCCGGCTGCAACGCGGCCTGCATCAGGTCGCGGACTTCGCGCAACGTCGGCCACAAATCTTTCAGGAAAACGTCCGCGCCGGATTTGTCTTTGCCGATCGGATCGTGGTTCATGTCAATGTCCACGCGCCCCGCGAGCGCGAACGCGACGACGAGCGGCGGCGACATGAGAAAATTAGCCTTGATGTTCTGGTGAACACGCGCTTCAAAATTTCGATTGCCGGACAAAACGGACGCGGCGACCAGATTATTTTTCACAATCGCGTCTTCAATCGCCGGATGCAGCGGGCCGGAATTGCCGATGCACGTCGTGCAACCGTAACCGACGGTTTGAAAACCGAGTTTGTCGAGATACGGCGCGAGGCCGGTCTTGTTCAGATAATCCGTGACGACGCGACTGCCGGGCGCGAGTGAAGATTTCACCGTGCTGTTGACGGTGAGTCCGCGCTCGACGGCTTTTTTCGCGAGCAAACCGGCGGCGAGCATCACGTTTGGATTGCTCGTGTTCGTGCAACTCGTGATGGCCGCGATGAGCACGGAACCGTTGCGAACGTCGCCGTCAAGTTGCGGCGCTTTGCCGTGAACCGGATCAGCCGTCGGATGTTCATTGAGCATTTCGCGCTCGCTGCGCCGGACATTTCCATTTTCTTGATCGCCGCCGCTGGGATGAATTTCGCCGCCCGCAGAAACGTGAACCGTGCGCGACAATTCTTCGACCTTCATGCCGAAGCCGCTTTCGGTGACGGGTTTTGAAAATGCGGAAATGAAATCACGTTTCATGTTCGGCAATTCGATTTTATCCTGCGGACGTTTCGGCCCGGCAACGCTCGGCACAACGGAATTCAAATCCAGTTCGAGTTCCTGCGAATATTGGATGTCGCCTTTTTTCGGGATGCCCCAAAGCTCCTGCGCCTTGTAATAATTTTCGTAGGTCTTGACCCCTTCGTCGCTGCGGCCGGTCGCGCGGAGATAATTCACGCACTCGGCGTCAATCGGGAAAAATCCCATCGTCGCGCCATATTCGGGCGCCATGTTCGCGATCGTCGCGCGATCCACGACCGGCAACGCCGTAGCGCCGGGGCCGAAAAATTCCACAAATTTTCCGACGACCTTCGCCTTGCGCAACATTTGCGTGACCGTGAGCGCAAGGTCCGTCGCCGTGACGCCTTCGCGCAACGCGCCGGTGAGATGCACGCCGACGACATCGGGCGTCAGAAAATAAACCGGCTGGCCAAGCATTCCCGCCTCGGCCTCGATGCCGCCGACGCCCCAGCCGACGATGCCGATGCCGTTGATCATCGTCGTGTGCGAATCCGTGCCGACGAGCGTGTCGGGATAAAAAATTCCATCCGCGTTGAGCACGCCCTTCGCGAGATATTCCAAATTAACTTGGTGAACAATTCCAATTCCCGGCGGCACGACCTTGAACGTGTCGAACGCCTGCATTCCCCATTTCAAAAATTGATAACGCTCGCGGTTGCGCGTGAATTCCAGATCAAGATTGCGCTGCATCGAGTCCGCCGCGCCCGCGAAATCCACCTGCACCGAGTGATCCACGACCAAATCCACCGGCACGAGCGGCTCGATGATTTTTGGATTTTTGCCGAGCTTTGCGACCGCGCTGCGCATCGCCGCCAAATCCACGAGCAACGGCACACCGGTGAAATCCTGCAACACGATGCGCGCGACGACGAACGGGATTTCCACCGTGCGCGTCTCGGTCGGCTTCCAGTTCACGAGTTCCTTGATGTTCGCCTCGGAAACTTTTTTACCGTCGCAATTGCGCAGCACCGATTCTAAAACGAGTCGAATTGAAACGGGCAGTTTGGAAATCGCGCCGACACCGGCTTTTTCGAGCGCGGGCAATGAATAAAAATCTCCTTGTTTCCCGTTGCCGAGATTAAATTTCTGGAGCGTGTTGAATAAATTGTGTGGTGCGCTCATGTCGTTCCTTCAATCACAATGAAAATGAAGGCTACGCGCAAATGTGTCAAGCGAAGCGCGAAAGACAGTTCAGGCTGGTGATGGAATTATTCCATCAACGAAGGTTCGTGAGGCAGCAACTCCACGATGCGCCGCTGAAATCGCTCCAAATCGAGTGGTTTGGTGAAGAAATCATCGGCTTGCATGGCGACAGTGCGTCGGGTCACGTCGCTTGAAAGCGCGCTCAAGAAGACGATGGGAATCTTTTTTGTAGACGCCTGACGTTTCAAAATTTCACAGACCGAGAGGCCGTCCAAGTCGGGCAACAAGATATCGAGCAGAATCAAATCCGGCTTAAACTGACGCGCCTGACTCAACGCCTGCACACCGTCGCCGGCCACAAGAAATTCGCAGCCCAGATCGGCGAGTTGAAATTTCACCAGTTCAATGAAGTCAGCTTCGTCATCTACAATCAAAATTCTTGGCACCATGTTGACCAAGCTAGCTGGTTTCGCGCCAACTACAATGACGGGACGGTGAAGGCTGCGTTACGAAATGGTGACAGCTCTGCCTTATGCCACTGTCCAAAATTCTTGTCCGTAAAAAACAATTGTGTTAAGGCTCACATGTAATGCCAACCCGCAAAGGCTCATTTCATTTGTTCCGTCTCTTCGGAATTGATGTATATCTCCACTGGGCGTGGTTTTTAGCTGTGGCGTATTTTGTCAGCCAGTCGAAAGGTTATTCTTCTCCGGTTTGGAGTGTATTGGAATGTCTTTCACTGTTCCTCATTGTGTTGATTCACGAGTTCGGTCACCAACTCGCCTGCCGGTCGGTTGGCGGAAAAACCAATCAGATCATCCTTTGGCCGCTCGGCGGTGTGGCGTATGTCTCGCCTCCGCAACGTCCCGGCGCACAACTTTGGAGCATTGCCGCCGGGCCGCTGGTCAATGTGATTCTTGTTCCGATTTTGGGCGCGCTGGTTTTTCTCAGCTTGCATTCGGGCTGGAACGAAACCGCGCCCGACTTGTCAAGATTTCTGAATAATCTCCAAATCATCAATCTTGCTTTGTTGATTTTCAACATGCTGCCGATTTATCCGCTCGACGGTGGACAAATTTTGCGTTCATTGCTGTGGTTTCTATTCGGTCGCGCCAACAGCCTGCTCGCCGCGAGCATCATCGGCTTCATTGGTGTCGCCGGTTTGATCGGACTTGCGATTTGGATAGGTGACAAGTGGCTCATAATCTTGTGCGTGTTCATCGTGCTGAATTGCTGGGGCGGTTTGATGCAGGCGCGCGCGCTGGCAAAAGTGGCGAATGCGCCACGACGCGAAGGTTATATTTGTCCTAATTGCAAAACCGCACCGCCGCGTGGCGGATTTTGGATGTGCGGCAAATGCCGAAAGTCGTTCGACACATTTGAAACGCAAGGTCTTTGCCCGCATTGCGGAACTCAATACGCCGCGATGGCCTGTCCGGAATGTGGAAGTTTGCGGCCAATCAGCGATTGGATTACTTCAACTTCGCCAGCACCGCCTTGACCGCCTCGAAGTTCGGCAAATCTTTCGGCGTCGGCGTCTGTTCGCTGTATTGCACCACGCCGCTTTTATCAATCACGAACGCCGCGCGCGCCGCCGTGTCGCCCACGCCCGCGAGCATCGGGAACACCACGTCGTATTGCTTGATGACCACCTTGTTCAGGTCGCTGGCGAGCGTGATGCCGATCTTTTCCTGCTTCGCCCACGCCGCCTGCGCGAACGGGCTGTCCACGCTGACGGCGATGACGTCCGCGCCGAGCGACGCGTAAGCGCCGAGCCCGGCGGTGAGGTCGCACATCTCCTTCGTGCAGACGCCGGTGAACGCGAGCGGGAAAAAGAGCAACACGGTGTTCTTCTTGCCGAAGTTGTTGCTCAACTTGACCTCCACATCGGCGGGCGATTTGGATTTGAGCGTGAAATCAGGGGCTTTGGAACCGATGGGAATGGGCATAAATGTTTTTGTTTTTCGTTTGATTAAAATTTGTCAGCGACGGATTTTCCGAATTCGCGAAGTGCGTGTCAAATGATGTTTTCCGTCAAAACCGATTCGGGCCACAACCGCCAAGGAGGCGGGACAGAGGATGTCCACTGAAGAAACGGTTGTGTGCCCGAATCAAATCTCGAATGAAGCCTTCCACGGCGCGGGTTCCGCGCCGAAGTGAAAGCCGCTTTCGTCTTGAAAGCCGACGGGAATTTGAAAATCGAAAGAACTCCGGAAGCGCGCGACAATTTCCTTCAGACCCGAAAAAAAATTAGTCGAGCCACGAATTTGTCCGTCTTTGTCGCTTGCGCCGGCATTCGCCGATATCTGGCCCATTGCAATCATGGCGTAACTATCGGGATTTGAACAAGCTCCCGCTACCCTGATTTTGTCATGTCTTCAACTATTCTTGCGCGCGCCGGTCGAGCGTCGAAGGAAGTGAACCGAAATCACAAAGCCGCGAGTACCTCGCGCGCGTGCTCGTCCGGCTTGACCTGAGGCCAAATCCTTTTGATGCGACCGTCCGGCCCGATGAGAAACGTCACGCGATGCGTGCCGAGATATTTCCGTCCCATGAAACTTTTCTCACCCCACACACCGTAAGCCTCGACAATCTTTTTGTCTTCGTCGGCCAAAAGCGTGAACGGCAGCTTGAATTTCTCCACAAATTTGTCGTGCGACTTGACCGGATCGGTGCTGACGCCGAGAACGATCGCGCCGCGCTTTTTGAATTCGGAAAAATTGTCGCGGAACGCGCAGGCCTCTTTCGTGCAACCCGGCGTGTCGTCCTTCGGATAAAAATACAGGATGACGTTCCGGCCTTTAAAATCGGCGATGGAAATTTTTCCGCCGCCGTTTGTCGCCGCCGAAAATTCCGGCGCGACATCGCCTTTCTTTAATTCAAGTTTTAGTTCTTTTGCCATGATCAATGTCTGGTTGCCGAACTCGCCGGATGCGAGCCAAGTTGTTTCACTCCGTCGAAAACGTAAAGCAAGCCCGACGCGCCCGTGAAAAACGCCGCGCCGAGCATCGCATATTTCAGCCAGATTGCGCCCTGCCCCGAGTCCCATTTCAGCAAAATCCAGACGACGACAGCCATTTGCAGCACGGTCGCGATTTTTCCGGTGAAACGCGGCCGCACGACAACTTTGCCGACGATGAAGCGGATGACGGCGATGCCGGTGAGTACCAGCAGGTCGCGTCCGATGATCGTGCCGATGAACCAGAGCGGAATCTGACCGAGAAAGTTTCCGCGATTGAAACTCAACGCGACGATGCCCGACACGAGCAGCAGTTTGTCCGCGAGAGGATCGAGAATCGCGCCGAGCTCGCTTTTTTGGTTGTAATGGCGCGCGATGTAGCCGTCCACGCCGTCCAAAATCGCCACGGTTGCAAATGAAAGAATCGCCAGCAGGCGGTGGATTTCGTTCCCGTTTCTGACGTAGTAAAGAACTTCGATGACGAAAAACGGAATCAGCAGAATGCGCGCAATCGTGACTTTGTTCGCGGTGGTCATGCGCCGAACATTTCCTTCACAATGATTCCGTCCGCGACTTTCGTCACCGGCCCCGTCATCCGGATCGCGAAATCGTCACCGATCTCGATTTCAATTTTTCCGCCCGGCATGTGAACGGAGATTTTTTTGTCGCAGAGACCCAGTTTGTGCGCGACCGCCGCCGCCGCGCTGCTGCTGCTGCCCGAAGCCAATGTGTAGCCCGCGCCGCGTTCCCAGATCTCGATCTGGATGTTTTTGCGGTCGAGCACGCGCATCAACTGCACGTTCGTGCGGTTCGGAAAACGCGCGTGCGTTTCCAGTTGCGGTCCGATTTGTTTCGCCAGCTCTGCGCTGATTCTTTTCAACGGAAGGACGCAATGCGGATTGCCGACCGTCGCCGCGCAAAAATTGAACCGCTCGCCGCGCAGATGAATCTGTTCGTTGATGACTTCGCGGCGCGGGCCGGCGACGGGAATCTCGTCGCTCCAGAAACTCACCCTGCCCATCTCGACGCGCACGATTTGTCCGCGCTCCAAAACCGTGGCGCGAACAATTCCGCCGGGCGTCTCAACGGTGAAATCTTCTTTGCCGACAAGTTTTTTGTCCCACAAATAACGCGAAAAAATTCGCAGGCCGTTTCCGCTTTTCTCCGCCTCGCTGCCGTCGGGATTGAAAATCCGCAGCGCGAAATCTGCTTTTTTCGACGGCAACGGTCCGAGCAGAATCCCGTCCGAGCCGACACCATAGTTGCGGTGGCAGATTGTTTTGATCTGCGTTGGCGTCAGCGGCGAACGCCAGTTTTTCGGATCGAAAACGATGTAATCATTTCCGAGCGCGTGATATTTGGCGAAATCAAATTGCATCGGCACAGGATAGCGCGCCGCGCACAAATCGCAAAACAGAAACAGTTATTTGCCCTTCTTCTCGAGTTCCTTGTCTTCCAGATGGAACTTATGCAGGGAGCGATGGACAACGGGCGCAAAAATAATTCCCAAGATGGCAATCAAGGCGAGGCCGCTGAAGATTGCGTAACAGCCGGCGAAAATTTTCCCGCCGTCGGTTTGCAGCGTGGCGACCGGCCCCATGCCCGAAAGGATCATCGCGGCGTTCACGAAAGAGTCAATCCACGGCAGATTTTCAAAAAAGTGATAGCCAATCATGCCGATACCGAGCGAACCGGCGATGATGATGAGTCCGAGCGCCGCATGGCGCGCAACGCGACGGTAATACTCCTTGCGCGGCAGCAAAGGCTTTGTGTGATGCTCGAACATAAAGTTCAATCAACCCGACCGACAGCTTCTTGCAAATTTTTCATTCCGCTTTTTTCCAATTTTTCACGCAGGCCGCCCGCCATTTTTTTCGCAATGTCCGGACCTTCATAAACGATGCCGGTGTAAATCTGCACGAGCGATGCGCCCGCCGCGAGTTTTTCCCACGCATCGTCCGCGTTGAAAATTCCGCCGACGCCGATGACGGGCAATTTTCCGTTCGTCTGTTTAAAAATGTGGCGGATGATTTCCGTGCTGCGGGCGCGCAACGGTTTTCCGCTCAAGCCGCCTTCTTCGGAATAGATTTTTTGCAGCGACGAACCGTTTGCTTTTGGGCGCGAAACCGTCGTGTTCGTCGCGACGATTCCAGAAATTTTTCGCGTCGAAGCCAGTTTTAAAATTTCGTCCAACGCTTCGAACGAAAGGTCGGGCGCGATTTTGACCAAAATGGGCTTTAGATTTTTATTTAGTTCTTGAACCGCCGCGAGAATTTCGTCGAGCGCGGCTTTGTCCTGAAGCTGGCGCAAGTTGGGCGTGTTGGGCGAGCTGACGTTGACGACAAAAAAATCCGCAAGGTCGCGCAGAACGCGGAACGAATTCGCGTAATCTTCGGCGGCTTTTTCCAGCGGCGTGATTTTGGATTTTCCCAGATTGATCCCGACGGGATGATCCGGCCAGCGGCCGGATTTTTTCCAATCAGCAAGCTTTTGAGCAAAGATTTCCGCACCGGGATTGTTGAAGCCCATGCGGTTCACGATTGCGCCGTCGGCAACGGCGCGGAAGATCCGCGGCGGTGGATTTCCCGGCTGCGCGTGCCACGTCACGCCGCCGAGTTCACAAAATCCAAAACCGAGTTTTTCCCAGATCGGAACGGCGTCGGCGAATTTGTCCATGCCTGCGGCAAGGCCGACTGGATTCGGAAATTTCAGGCCGAAAACTTCGACGGGTAATTCCGGCGCGGAGAAAAATTTTCCGAGCGCGGCGCAGGCGGATTTGCTGCGGCTCGCGCGGCCAAGGATTTTCAGCGTGAAATCGTGCGCGCGTTCCGCGTCCTGCGCGAAGAGCAGCGGGCGAACCAGTTTTCGATATGGCCAGCCCATGTGATTTTAACGAAAAGTTTTTTGCGCGGACATCGTTCCCGGTTTCAACCCGCCGTTCGATTCACCGTCCCGTTCGCAAATTTTTTTATAAGTCGCCAGCGCGAGCAGCGGCCATGCGTTGCGATACATGTCGTACTTCAGATAAAAAACCTTCGGAAAACCCGTGCCGGTCGCTTCGTCTTCCGTCCAAGAGCCGTCCGAATTTTGCGTGCGGATCAAATACTCGACGCCGCGTTTGAGAGCGGGATTTTCCGGGTCATCGAAAGCGCACAAACCCATGACGGCCCACGCGGTCTGCGACGCGGTGCTCGGTCCGCGGCCTTTGAAGACCGGGTCGTCGTAAGTGTTGCAACGTTCACCCCAGCCGCCGTCCTCGTGCTGGACGCTTTCAAGCCACGCGCGGCCGCGTTGCAACCAGTCTTCTTCCATGTTCCAATTCATCGCGCGCATTCCGCGCAGAACCTGCCACGTGCCGTAAATGTAATTCACGCCCCAGCGTCCATACCACGAGCCGTCGGCTTCCTGCTGCGAGCGGACGTATTCGAGCGCCTCTTGAATCTGGTGATGTTCCCTGCTCCAGTTTTCGTAGCCGAGCAGTTCCAAAATGCGCGCGGTGATGTCGGCGCATTCTGGGTCGAGCATCGCGTTATGGTCGGCGAACGGGACCTTGTCCAAGATATTTTTCGTGCAGTCCTTGTCGAACGCAGCCCAGCCGCCGTCCTTGCACTGGAATGTCATCATCCATTTCAGGCCGCGCCGGAAACATTCGTCGCGTTTCCGCGGATTGTCCGTCGGGATTTTCCGCAACGCGAGAAGCACCATTGCCGTGTCGTCCACGTCGGGGTTCCATTTGTTGTTGTATTCAAAAACCCAGCCGCTCGGCTCGACCTTCGCCGGATTTTTGTGATGCCAGTCGCCGCGAAAACGGATTTCCTTTTCCATCAGCCACACGGCGGCTTTCTTCATCATCGGATGATTTTCGGGAATTCCGGATTCGCTCAAGCAGATCAAAACGATGGCCGTGTCCCAGACCGGCGAAAAACAGGGTTCGATGCGGACGGAATCTTTTTCCTCGTGCTCCAGCTTTTTCAACTCGCGCGCGGCGCGGACGACTTGCGGATGGTCGTCGGGATAACCGAGCGCTTTCATTGCGATTAGCGAGTTGAGCATTCCCGGAAAAATCGCGGCCAGTCCGTCGGAGCCTTCAAAACGTTCCAGCATCCATCTCTCGGCTTTTTTGAGCGCGAGTTTGCGGAACGGATGGATTTTGTGCTCGGCGAACCACTCGGCGAATTTGTGCAGACGGTCGAGCCAGAGGAAAAAATTGCGCCACGAAATCTTTTCCGGGTCGGGCGCGAGCGCGAGGTCGCGCTCATTGATGCCTTGGGGATAAAGCTCGTCCAAATCCGCGTTCACCGGGCGCGTCGGTTTGAAATGATTGATGATGGACAGCGGCACGATCATGCCGCGCGACCAGTTGCTCATGTCCCAGAAATTCACATGAAACCATTTGCCGATCAGGATGATTTCCGCCGGAATTGTCGGCACGTATTCCCACGGGAAAAGCCCGAGCAGCGCCAGATACAATTTCGAGAACGTGTTCATGCGCGCCACACCGCCGAGATGCACGGCGATTTCCCGCGCGCGCAACATGCGCGGGTCGGTGACGGACACGCCCGCGAGCTTGAGCGCGAGATACGCCTTGATGGTCGCGTTCACCTCCGCCGGGCCGCCGTGATAGATGTTCCAGCCGCCGTCCGGCAATTGCATGGAGAAGATTTGATTGACCGCCTTGCGCTGCCATTCGCGGTCAACTTTCCCGTTCCAATGGTGATACGCGACCATGTCGGAGACGAGCGTGGAATCCACGATCAATTCGCCGACCCAGTAGCCCTCCGGTTTTTGTTCGCCGAGCAGGAATTCCTGCGACCGCAGGATGGCCGTTTCCAAACCCGGTAAAATTTGTTTTTGGACCCGGGCCTCCGCGGAAAGTTGAGCGGCTTGAAGCCTCGAACTGCTTTCAATCACGCAAACACTCTGCAAATTTGCGCGCGGACTGTAAATCTAAAATTTACTTCGTCGTGTAATACTTCTGCGTGTATTCCTTGACCATGCGGTCGGTGGTGAATTGCGGCACGAGCGTGACCATGGTTCGGCGGATGCGTTGAATCCATTTGCGCGGGATGCCCTGAACGTCGCGGTCGAAAAAGAGCGGGATGACCTGCTCGGTCAAAGTCTTGTAGAGGTTCGCGCTGTCAACGCGGTCCTGCTCTGCGACGTCGCTTGGATTCGAATCTTCGCCGATGGCAAAGCCGTTCGTGCCGTCGTAGCCTTCGCGCCACCAGCCGTCGAGGATGCTCAAGTTCATGCAGCCGTGACAGCTCGACTTCATACCGCTTGTGCCGCTGGCTTCGAGCGGGCGTCGCGGGTTGTTCAGCCAGATGTCGCAGCCGCTCACCATCTGCCGCGCGACGTGGATATCGTAGTTCTCGATGAAGACGAGATTGCCCATCAATTCCGAGTGCTGGCTCAAATGGATGATCTGCTGGATGAAGCGTTTGCCTTCGTCGTCGCGCGGGTGCGCCTTGCCGGCGAAAATGAACTGGATGGGACGCTGTGCGTCGTGCGCGAGTTTGACGATGTTGTCGAACTGCTGGAAAACCAGCGGCGCGCGCTTGTAGGTGGCGAAGCGGCGCGCGAATCCGATGGTGAGCGCGTCGGGATTCAGTAAGTGATCGAACCGGATGAAATCGCCCTGGCTCAATTTCTGGTTCTGAAGCAGCAAGCGACGGCGGGCGAATTCGATCAGCTCGCGGCGGAGTTTGTAACGCAGCGCCCAGAGTTCCTCGTCCGAGACGAACGCCGGGTCGGCCATCTTTTCCCAGAATTCGCACGAGTGGATCGCCGCAGACCAATCGTCCCCAAATTTTTCGTGCCACATCTTGACCGGGCCGTCGCCGTTACTCTTCAATTTTTTCCGCCAGAAATGGCGCACGGTCCCCTTCATCCAGCCGAGCAGATGTATTCCGTTCGTGATGTGGCCGATGGGAACTTTGTCCTCCGGCGTGCCGGGGTAAAGCGGTTGCCACATATGGCGGCTGATCTGGCCGTGCAATTCACTTACGCCGTTGGCCGCGCGCGAAATCTTCAGCGCGAGCACCGTCATGCAAAACGATTCCAGCGCGTCCTTTGGATCCACGCGACCAAGACCGAGAATGTCCGTCCATGGCACGGGCAGTTGCGAGCAGTAGCGCTGCATCGAGTAATTCATCAAATCGGGACTGAAGCGGTCGTGGCCGGCTTCAACCGGCGTGTGTGTGGTAAAAATGCAATGTGATTTTGTTTCGTTCAGCGCGTCAGTGAAATTTTTTCCGGCGGCCATCTTCTCGCGGATCAATTCCAGCGTGAGAAACGCCGCGTGCCCTTCGTTCATGTGGAAGACAGACGGCTCGACGCCGAGCGCGCGCAACAGACGCACGCCGCCGATGCCGAGCAAAATTTCCTGCATGATGCGCGTGGTGCTGTCGCCGCCGTAAACGCGCGCCGTCAAGTCGCGGAAATGCTGCTCGTTCTCCGGCAGGTTCGCGTCGAGCAGGTAGACCTGCACGCGTCCGACGTTCACGCGCCACGCCTGAAACGTGACGACATTCATCCCGATCTCGACACTGCACTTCAACCGCGCGCCTTCCGCGTTCAGGACGGGCTCGACCGGCACGCTCGCCGGATCAACCGCATTGTAAAATTCCGTCTGCCAGTTGTTCGTGTCAATGGACTGCTGAAAATAACCTTCGCGGTAAAACAAGCTGATACCGACGAATCCGAGTCCGAGGTCGCTCGCGGATTTCGCGTGGTCGCCCGCGAGAATGCCGAGGCCGCCCGCCGAAATCGGCAGCGATTCGTGGAATCCGAACTCCGCCGAAAAATAGGCGACGGGATTTTTGCGCAGTTGTGGCGCGTGATGCTGACACCATGTGTTTTGCTCCGTGATATATTTTTTGAAATCGCGCAGCACGCAGCGCGCGCGATTGGCAAAATCGGGATTCTGCAAACGCATGCGCAGTTCGTATTCGGAAACCTCGCGCAGCACGGCCACTGGATTGTGAAACATGTTCTGCCAGCCGCGCGGCGTCAGTTCGTAAAAGAAATCCTGAGCCTCCTGATCCCAGCACCACCAAAGATTGCGGGATAATTTGTTCAGGCCTGCGACCAAATCGTTCAACTCCGCGCCGGTGAGCGGTTTTTGTGTCATAGATTTCGGTTCCTTGATTTTGTGAAGGCCGTCAGATGGCCGTCACGGGAGCGACACTAACGCGTGGAAAAAATTTCGGCAAACAAATTTTGTCCTGTCGTTGTCTTTAAACGAGACAAGAGATCGTACATCGGTTTGGAACGATGCGTGATTCGTCGATTTTCATAAAACTTTTCATTGTTGGCGCGCTGGCTGCTTTTTTGGCGCGAGCCTGTCGTTCCTATGCGGTGTGGAGCTGCATAGTGGCTCATCAATAAATTAACTAAATTATATGAAATCTAGACAGCCAAGCTGCCTGGTAAAGCGATCGCCGGATATGTGTTTTATCTGTCCCGGCCTTGGCGGATTGCTCTTGCTTCGCCACCGCAGACCTTGAAAATTCAATTGAACGCCTGGCCGCATCGCAGGCATTTTCCAAATGCCAAAACATTTGCCATCAGCCTTCGTGAAACAGCCGGGCGAGACGCCTCAAAAAAAATCGCCGGTTGTGAGAACCAACCGCGACACCGGCGGTATTCATGAAGAAAACTCCGTGATATGGTTTCGCTGGGGCGGCAGTTTCGATGAACCCGTTCGCAAAGACACCCGCCCTTCCAGAACTTCCATTCGTAAATAAAAATCCCGGATAATTTTCTCCGGTCATTTTCCTGTCCGCTGTCTTCACGCTCGTCGCGCGGATATTTCCGCCGTCTTAAAATCTCTGTTCACAAACAAGAACAGCCGGAGCAGTTTCCTGCTCCGGCTGACTTTGCGCCGTCCCTAACGATTTTCCCTCCTTGAAAAGGTACTTCTCCCCACTAGGGACTGACCCTTATTCATCAGCAGTTACGTTGCCATCTGCCACGCAACAGGTTTAAATTTGATTGCAACGGATACGGAAACTCGCTTATTCGAATGGAATAATTTCGTTATATTGAGCTTCGTAGGGTTGCGAGACTCACACGAATGTCCAATTACCGGGTGGGATTCGGTCAGGCTTTGCGACGGTGGATGAAGTACGCGCCCAACAACCCGGACACGAGGAAGCTGACTATGGATGGCTCGGGTACGGCCTCAATCGCCATGCCCGCAGGAGTCAGATTCCAGCCAATTACGTCAAGCGCAATCAACTCATTCGATCCCAAGTTCGGCTGCGAGCCGGGTGAACCAAACGCATCCTGCACTTGCGCCGGCGTATTGCCTTGGCCTTGCCCCGGAATCACACCGTTGCCCCAGTCAGCGTAATCCGCACCAGCAACTTGGTTGAAATGCACCAAATCGTTATTTCCGCCGTTGATGGAAAAATAGGGCGCAATACCTGTGCCTTGGGCATAACTGCGGACACCCGGTGCGCTGTAACGGAACAAATCAAGCGGCCCGACTGGGCCGGTGGTGCCGCCTACCAACTCCGAGCCAGTTCCACCAATGCCGAGCGCTTCGTCAATTTCATGCATGGCCACCGCTTGCAGATCGTAGAAACCGGGATTCTGCGCGCCGATTCGGGAGAGATTCATGATCGAGGTGTTCAAACTAATGGTTGTGTCGAAGCTTCCCGGAGGATTTACGATGAAACCCAAGGCACGTAACAGAGGCCCGGTCGTGTAGATAATTGCATTGCCATTAACCGGGTTGTTTGCCTGATTAGGCAGGGAGGCAATGGCGGTATTATCATACGCCGAGAGAGTCTGGCTGGTATTGAGAGCGGTGTAGTATTGGGCGTAAGAAGGGGCGTAAAGATAGGTGCCGCTGCTTCCCAAACCGCTGCTGGTTTCCTGAAAGGTGAGGTTCACAGTGACGTTATTGGCGATGTAGCTGTCAACCGTCGAGATGTCCGAGTTGATCGAAGCCTCGATGGTCGCGGCGTTCGGATCGCTCGTGATTGAAGACAGGAAGGTGGGCACAATGTTAAGGTTCGCATTTGCCGGCACACAGCAGGCAGCCGAGAGTGACAAAATAGCGAAAGAACACTTCGCAACTTTTTTCATACTGTTTTAGGTGTATCCAAACTTGTAAATAGCGAATTGAAGCCGATTTTCTAATGCTCAAAAGCACCAGCTAAAGCCACCAATATCGCTCATACAACTACTTCTGATAATCTACTTCTGATTGTCTTATCGAAACGAAAATGATTGTCTTTTCGGATTACTACAAACAAAAATTATTCACAATTGTTAATACTTATTCACAAAAAAACGGTCTCGAACCATCGAGCCTGACTCTTGCCGAGATCAAATGCCATCGCTGAAAGGGCCAATCGCTCCTAAAATAGACAATGGTGTTGATGATGCTGGAATTGGTGTAAAGGGACTGAATCGTTTGCGTTGTCACGTCGAATGTCGGTTTAATTTGCGCGGCATCGGGCTAACTCGTCAAACTTGAATCTAAAAGCCCCGGTCAATGGAGCGGCCATCCATCGAAGAGCGGGGATTCATTTTCAAATTGAAACTCATCCCTGTTCACGCCACATTCATCGCATGACGAAATCTGTTTTCACCGGCCCCATTTACGTCGTGCGCGACAACATCGACACCGACCAGATCATTTCCGCGCAATACCTGAATCTTGTCCCAACGATCCCCGAGGAATACGAGAAGCTCGGCAGCTACGCCCTCGACGGCCTACCCAAATCGCTTTATCCCATCCGCTACGTCAAGGAAGGTCAGCTCGACAGCGACTATCCCATCGTCGTCGGCGGGAAAAATTTTGGTTGCGGCAGCTCGCGCGAACACGCACCCATCGCGATGGGTTCCGCCAATTGCCAGCTCGTGCTCGCGGAAAGTTTCGCGCGCATCTTCTTCCGCAACTGCGTCGCCACCGGCGAACTCTATCCGTGCGAAATCACCGAACGCCTCTGCGACACCCTGAAGACCGGCGACGTCGTGACCGTTGACCTCGACGCCGCCACCGTAACCGTCAAGGCGACCGGCAAAGTCATCCAGTTCAAACCGCTCGGCGACGTCCGCCCCGTCGTGGACGCCGGCGGCCTGTTCAATTACGCGCGCCAAAGCGGGATGATTGCGAAGTAATATTCCTACGCGTTTAGTGCGGTTTAGTGCTGGCTTGATTGGTCAAAGATGAATTACCAAGTCGCCAAACCATTTCGTTGATGCTTTTTTTCAATAAGGTTTCCGGCAACGCGCAGAGAGAGTTCGGATCAGCCTCGCCAAAATAGGCAGAGAAATTCGTGCTAATACAAATCGAATCGTGCCACAAACTCTGACCGTTCTTGTCCGCCAAGTTTAAATCAGTGAGCTTTACTGTGGACTCGATGTCCGACTTCATACCGGCTGTGGCGATTGCGCCAATACCTGCCCCGGCAAAACTTCCGAGGATGGATGCGGTAAATAAAATGCCTTCACCCGTGTGGTTTGGCAGGCCGCGCGCCTCAAAATCCGTCAATGTCCCCGACAAATAATAATCTGCATTCGCGTTGGTTCCCGACACCACTTTTGCGAAAAGACCGCTATACGCTAGATGTTTGACTATCACCGTCGTCACTGCGGCGGAGAAGTTGGTGTTGTCGTAACCCCGGCGGTAATTCTGCACCCAATTTTTTTTGTCAATTTGCACCTCGTTGTTTGACATCGTCACATTCGCATGGTCGGTGATGGGTTGCACGCAGACCACACCCGCAATCGCCGGACCGTTCCAGCGGTCGCTTGCCGCAAGGTTGTAGTCAATATGATGTTCGCAACCGCACAGCAATACAGGAAGGCTAAAACCCAGTAGAAATTTTTCTATAAGACGGACACATCTTACATGCTTGCCCATGACAAATTAGAAGCAAAATGGTGGATGAAGAACAACAAAAAACTTTGGACGTGCGCTAAATGAATTTTCGTGTTTAATCCATACTTAATTAAAGGCCGATGTCGAATCGTTCAACATTGAATCTGCTCCCCTGCCCTCGCTCGCTGAAAATTCTTCGCGGCACGTTCACGCTGCCGAGGCACAAACCGCTCGCCGCAATCAAAGTCGTCCGCACCCATTCCGCGCCGGATCATCCCGAAGGCTACGCGCTGGCGATCTCCAAAACTGGAATTGAAATTTCATTTCGCGAAACCGGCGGCCTGCGCGCGGCCACGGCGACGTTGCGGCAATTGCTGCGCGAATACGGCCGCAAATTGCCATGTCTTAAAATTCGCGACTGGCCGGATTTTCCGCGTCGCGGCGTGATGCTCGACATCTCGCGCGGCCGCGTGCCGAGACTGGAAACGTTGCTCGACTTGGCCGAAAAACTTTCCGACTTCAAGATCAACGAGCTGCAACTTTACACCGAGCACACGTTCGCCTACACGCAATACAAATCCGTCTGGCAAAGCTGGGGCGCGCTCACCGCAAAAGAAATTAAAATCCTCGACGCGCGCTGTCACGAACTGGGAATTGATTTGATCCCCAATCAAAATTCTTTCGGTCATTTGCGCGAATTTCTTGAAAATCCGAAATTGAAAAAACTCGCCGAAGTTTCCGAGCCTTATGAAGACGGCGACGCCGCCACTGGCAATCAAAAATTTGTCCGCCGTCCGGCCACGCTCGCGCCGAATCATCCCGGCACGATTCCGTTTTTGCGCGGTCTTTACGACGAATTGCTGCCGAATTTTTCCAGCCCATTTTTCAACGTCGGCTGCGACGAGACTTGGGATTTGGGTCGAGGCCAAAGCAAAAAGCTTTGCGAGCGGTTCAGCAAAGGAAAGGTTTATTTGGATTTCCTAAAAAAAATTGATCGAGAAGTTTTCACACGCGACAAACGTATGATGTTCTGGGGCGACATCATTTTGAAATATCCGAAACTCATCCGCGAATTGCCGAAAGACGTCATCGCTTTGAATTGGGGTTACGAAGCGAATCATCCGTTTGAAAAAGAGGCCGCGCAATTCGCAAAGGCAAAAATTCCTTTCTACGTCTGCCCCGGCACTTCGACATGGCAAACTTTGATTGGCCGACACGACAACGCGTTGGCCAACCTTCGCGCCGCTGCGAAGGTTGGAAAAAAATTCGGCGCAATCGGTTTTCTGAACACCGATTGGGGCGACGGCGGTCATCCAAATCCGCTCACGGTGAGCTGGCTGATGTTTGTCGCTGGCGCATCGCTGGCTTGGAACGCGCAAAATTTTGACGAAACGAAATTAACTTCAATTTTGAGCCGCAACGTTTTTGAAGATTCGACCGAAAAAATCGCCAATACTGCGTTCAAACTCGGCTTCGCTCATCAGAAACTCGGAGTGAAAGCGGTGAATGAAACTCCGCTCGGTACGGTCATCGCCGCGCCGAAGCCGGAAGATCGTGAACTGTTTTGCCGGAGCGGATTGAAATGGTTCGCCAAAGTATCCGCGAAGAAAATTCAAGCGGCTTTGAAGGAAATTGAGAAGCAGCGAAAAATTCTGGCGCACGCAAAACCAAAATCGGATTCCGGGAAAATTCTGGCGCGCGAACTGGATTTGGCGGCGCGCATGGCGGCGCAGTCGTGCAAATTCATGCTGTGGCAACAAACTGTTGCAGCGGGAAAAAAAACGCGGGCAAAAGGGCTGGCGCAATCCGGCATCCGCGAATTACGAAAACTGGAAAAAGATTTCAACGCTTGCTGGCCGAAGCGAAACAAGGCGACCCCGCGTCATTGCTCGGCTTTTCTTCAGTGGCGAATGGATGATTATCGCAGGGGAAAATTTTGATCAAACCCCGCCGAACCGCCGGTTCCGCCTGGCATAATCCTCCAGCGCGGCGAAAAATTGCGGCTTCCTGAAATCCGGCCAGAGCGTCGGCGTGATGACCAGTTCGGCGTAGGAAATTTGCCACAAAAGAAAATTACTCACGCGCATTTCGCCGCTCGTGCGAATCAGCAAATCTGGATCGGGAATTCCGCGCGTCCAAAGATTTTCCGAAATAATTTTTTCGGTGATGTCGGCGGATTCAAGTTTTCCCGATTTTACTTTCTCGGCGATCGCGCGCACGGCCTCGACGATTTCGATCCGGCTGCCGTAGCTCAACGCCATCACGAGCGTCAGGCCGTTGTTTTTGGAAAGCGTCGCGATGGATTTGCGCAGATGTTCCTGCACATTTTCCGGCAGGCGATAAATCTGGCCGATGACTTCGAGGCGCACGTTGCTTTTGTTCAACTCCGGCGTTTCGCTTTTGAGATAGTGGATGAGATATTTCATCAACGCGTCCACTTCGTCCTTGGGACGGTTCCAATTCTCCGCTGAAAAAGCGTAGAGCGTGAGATACTTGATGCCAAGTTCGCCCGCCGTGCGGATGATCGTGCGCGCCGATTCCGCGCCGACGCGATGACCCTCGACGCGCGGCAAACCGTGCTGCTTCGCCCAGCGGCCGTTGCCGTCCATGATGACGGCGACGTGCTGCGGCAACGACGCGCGGGCTTCGGCGCTCAAATGGGACGTGGCGGAACTCATTTCATTGTGATGCGAGATGCGGGATTCAGGATGCGCGATAAAACTTGTTTGCGCGATTTTATTTTGGGCTGCGATGGCCGACTTCGACAGAGTCAATGAAACGACTTATTTTCCGGCCGAGCAAATCCAGTTTTGCCGACAGTTCCTTGAACAAAGGCTCGTCAGTCAATGAACCCGTTTCAAAAAGCACTTCGAGATGATCCATTGTTTCATCGCAAGAAGCGTGGGCATAAACAAGGTGCTTTATGAAATCCTGCTTGTAATTCCGACGGCCATAACCTTCTACAATATTTGCGCGAATTGATTTGCTGGCCCGACGAATTTGCGAACCGACTTCATACATTTCAAATTTAGGCAGCTTCGTGAGCGTCATTTTATGAATCGCCACGCTCATGTCTCTCGCTTCTTGCCAGATTTGCAAATTGCGATAACTCATAATCGTTTCATCCCAAAGCTTGCGATTGTGGAATTTTATCTCGCATCCTGAATCCCGCATCCCGCATCACACAAATATCGTCTGCTCCCGCGCCGGCCCGATGGACACGATGAACAATTTCGCATTCGTCAGTTTCGCGATCGCCTTCAGATACGCGCGCGCTTTCGGCGGCAGGTCGGCGAACTTGCGCGACTGGTCCGTCGGCGTGCGCCAGCCTTCAAATTCCACATAGACCGGTTCGCATTCGGCGAGCACCTGCGCGTCGTTCGGCACGAAGTCGTATTGCTTCTTGCCGTGACGATAGGCGACGCAGACCTTGATCGTCTCCACCGTGTCGAGGCCGTCAAGATTCGTGATGGCGAGATCGTCAATGCCGTTGACCATCGTCGCGTGGCGCGTGGCGACGGAATCGAACCAGCCGCAGCGCCGCGCGCGTCCGGTCGTCGCGCCGAATTCGCGGCCCATGCCGTGCAGCAGGTCGGAAATCTCCTGATTCTCCGTCGGCAACGGCCCTTCGCCGACGCGCGTCGTGTAAGCCTTCATCACGCCGACGACGCGATCCATGCGATGCGGCGGCACGCCCGAACCCGTGCAAGCGCCGCCCGCCGTCGTGTTCGACGACGTGACGAACGGATACGTGCCGTGGTCAATGTCGAGAAAAGTCCCCTGCGCGCCTTCAAACAAAATGTCCGCGTCGTCGCGCATCGCATGATGCAAAAGGACAACGGTGTTTTGAACGAACGGCTTGAGAAATTTTCCAGCAGCGAGATATTCCGCAAAAACTTTTTTAAATGAGAGCGTTTTCGCGCCGAGCGATTTGAGGACGATGTTGTTTTCCTGAATGCGGCGCGAAAGTTTTTCTTCGAGACGAATTGGATCAACCAAATCATTCACGCGCAAGCCAACGCGTGCCGCCTTGTCGCCGTAAGCCGGGCCGATGCCGCGCTTGGTGGTGCCGATTTTATTTTTGCCCTTGATGACTTCACGCTGTGCATCGAGTTCGCGATGATACGGAAACACAACATGCGCCGTTTCACTCAAGACGAAATTCTTCGGATTGACCTTCACTCCGTTTTTTTGCAGGCCGACAATTTCTTCGACGAGTCCAATCGGGTCAACGACAACGCCGTTGCCGATGACGCATAATTTATTTTTCCGCAAAATTCCCGACGGCACGAGGTGGAGCACGTATTTTTTTGCGCCGAGAAAAACCGTATGCCCGGCGTTGTTGCCGCCGGCGTAGCGGACGACGACGTCCGCTTGCTCGGTAAGCACGTCAATGATTTTGCCTTTGCCTTCATCGCCCCACTGGGCGCCGACGAGAATCGTGTTTGCCATAAATTATAAATCGTTACTTCGTTGAGTTGTTGAATGGTTGCATCGTCATCCTGCGCCACCGATGTAAGGGTTCACCATTCATGATTTTCGGTGCCGCATTGCGACAACAAAAATCCCCGAACTTTCATTCGGGGCAAAGCGCGTGTCTTTGCGTGAGGAAGCTAGAGATAGACGGAAACGTTGTCAATGGGGTGCTAGCAAACGTCGAGTCGGCCATCCGCGTTCCCTTCCGCAAAGCAGATGACCCCGACGCCGAAGACGCAGCGGAAAAAGAACAGGACGAGGAAGAACAGATTGCAAAAATCATCCGCGAACACGACGGCAACCAGCTTTTCGTCGCGTTCACGGCAACACCCGCGCCGGCTACGGTGACATTGTTCGGTGAAGCGTTTGAGCGCGTAGCCCTAGAATCGGCTATTGCGGACAAAATTGTCCGTCAGCTTGAGAAGGAGCGCGAGGCGACGGCCAAAGGCCAGGAAGCCGCCATTGCGCGCCTTAAAACCGATATTACGACCTGTGAGAAACAAATAGACCTGTTACTTAATATGCGTCTCAATGAGCAAATCAGCGAACCCGAATACATTTCCAAGAAATGTGTTTTGGTGAATCAGAAGGCGGAGTTGAAAGGCAAATTGGAGGCGTTTGAACACAACCGCACCAATCGGTTCGAACCGGCCATCCGGTTCGTTTTAGAGGCTAAACAAGCCACTATTTTGCTCGCCGAAGGAAATCAGGAGAAGAATCGCGATTTTCTCAAAAAAATCGGTTCGAACTTTCAGATGGCGGAGAAATCGTTGGCGGTGGAGTTCAAAAAACCCTGGAATCTATTGGTCGAATTCAATTCCGCACAAATTCCAAAACACGCCGCTTGCGGCGAAATATCTCAAAAATCGAACTGGCGGAGAGAGGGGGATTCGAACCCCACATTTTCCCACCCATAATAAGGGAAATCCGCACAACGACACACAAGGAGACACACAAATTTCAGTCCCGTCAAGCCACGACTTGTCCCAAGTAGTCACTGCATGGGATAAATTGCCAACACCATTCAAGGCGGCAATCCTCGCCATCATCAATTCAGCGGAGAGCCAGCCATGATCTTAAATCCGGCTATGCTGCTGAATCCCATGTTCAACTGTCTGGACGCCCTGATCTCGGATTACGGCGTTTATCTTTACCTCGTGTTCGTCTGGGTGTCCTTAGGAGCGATTGTCTGGGTGTCAAGCGGCGGCTTGCGGTGGAAACGACCACAGGGAAATTCTACCACGGTCAATTCCGGCATCATATTTTCGACGCGACCGCCGAATCAATCACCACCGCCAATCGTCGTCACCGATGTTGACCCGGCGCAAAATGACGACAACGAAATAATGGACTAACTCGCCGAAACTTGCGCGGAATCCCGCGAGACGGTCGCGCAATGGCCGCGAACCATCCCACAAGAATTCTGGCGAGATGTCTCGCTCAACCACGTCCGTTGCATCCTGAACTGGTGAGGGAATTACAGACAATGAAATCCGCCGGAAAATTGACGCCGGAAACTTTGGTGTTTCCTGAACGGGTTCCGGTGATGAAAGTGATTCGCGAGGATTTCAAGACCGCAGGCATTCCGCTCGTAGACGAACGCGGGCATCGGGTAGACTTCCATGCGTTGCGGATGACTTATATCACGCGCCTGCAACGGGCAGGTGTTTCGCCCCGTGAAGCAATGGAGTTGGCGCGGCACAGCGATATGCGTCTGACGATGAAAACCTACACGGACGCGGCGCAACTACCTTTGGCGGCAACCGTCAGACAATTACCTTCATTTGATGACACACAAATAGACACACAAACTTTAGTCGCGGGTGGTCAATTGGTGTCACCGTCGGTCATTGGATTGAAGTCCATCAAAGTAGGTAAAGCCATTGAAAACATTGACGGAATTCACGAAAAGTCACTCACTGTCACTGCCGGTCCAAAAAACGGAAATGGCGGAGAGAGGGGGATTCGAACCCCCGATACGGCTTTTGACCGTATAACGGTTTAGCAAACCATCGCCTTCAGCCACTCGGCCATCTCTCCGCTTCGTCCAGTGAAGCGGTATTGTGCTGCGCGCTCAAGCAAATTTTGCCGCATATGTCTGTGGATTTCCAGCTTGCGTTTTGCTCGTTCGCAGGAAAAACTGCACGTCCATTATGCAAGCACAAGACACAACGGCCGACTGGCTTCTCAAACTCTGGCCGTGGTTTGAAGCCAATGCCAAGCGCTTCCTTTATCTAGGCGTCTTTGCCGCCATCGCCGTTTTTTTGATTTCTTTTTATTCGTGGCGGCAGAATCAAAGACAGGTCGAGGCTGGCGACGCGTTCACGCAGGCGCTCACTTCGGGCAATGGCGGTCAAAATGCCGACACCTTTCTGAAAATCGCGGCGGATTATTCCGGCACCAGCGCAGGCCAGCGCGCGTTGTTGCAAGGCGCGACCTTGTTGTTCGTTGCGGGAAAATACGCCGATGCGCAGGTGCAGTTTCAAAAATTCCTCGACACGTATCCCGACAATTCCTTTGCCGCACAGGCCAATCTTGGAGTTGCCGCCAGTCTGGACGCGCAGGGGAAAACGGATTTGGCCGCGAATGCATATCAAAGAGTGGCCAATCAATATTCCGACGGGAGTGTGGTGATCGCCGCCAAGTTCGGCCTTGCGCAGATTTACGAACGGCAGGGAAAAATTTCCGACGCGCAAAGATTTTACGAAGATGTAGCCCGTACTTATCAGGGCAGTTCCATGAGTTCGGAAGCCCAATTGCAACTGATGAGATTGAGGACAAAATTCCCCGCAGCCGCCGCACCAGCTTCTACGACTCCCGCACCATTTAGCTTGAGCCACTGAACATGAAACTTGCGATCATCGGCACGGGCTACGTCGGCCTTGTCACCGGTACTTGCTTCGCCGAAGTCGGCCATCAAGTCATTTGCGTGGACAACGACGCGGCCAAAGTAAAAGTGCTGCAGGCGGGCGGCATCCCGATTTACGAACCCGGACTCGAAGAACTCGTCAAAAAAAATGTCGCTGCCGGACGGCTTTCATTCACGAACACCACCGCCGAAGGCGTTCAAAAATCGGACGTGATTTTCATCGCCGTGCCGACACCGCCGCAACCCGACGGTTCGGTGGACTTGAGCTTCATCGAACGCGTCGCGCGCGACATCGCCAGCGCGATGACAAGTTACAAGATAGTCGTCGACAAAAGCACGGTGCCCGTCAAAACCGGCGAAAAAGTTTCCGAGACCATCAAACGCTATTGCAAGGCGCAAGTGGACTTCGATGTCGTCAGCAATCCCGAATTCCTTCGTGAAGGTTTTGCTGTCGGCGATTTGATGAAGCCCGATCGCGTCGTCATCGGCGTCCGTTCGAAAAAGCCGGTGGCGGCGATGAAGGAAATTTACAAACCATTCAACGCGCCGATCATCGTCACCGACATCAATTCCGCCGAACTCATCAAGCACGCGGCCAATTCGTTTCTCGCGCTGAAGATTTCCTACATCAACGCCATCGCCACCGTCTGCGAAGCGGCCGGCGCGAACGTGCAGGAAGTCGCCCAAGGCATCGGCTTGGACGAGCGCATCGGACGCCGGTTTTTGAATGCCGGCATCGGTTTCGGCGGAAGCTGTTTTCCGAAGGACTTGAGCGCATTCATCAAAATTTCCGAACAGGTCGGCTACGATTTCAAATTGCTCAAGGAAATCCAGAACATCAATGCCGGTCAGATGGAGCGCTTCGTCAAAAAAATCACCGACACGCTCTGGGTGCTCAAAGACAAAAAAATTGGCGTGCTGGGACTCGCTTTCAAGCAAAACACCGACGACGTGCGCTCGTCGCCCGCGATTGACCTTTGCCAGCGTTTGCAAAGAGAAGGCGCCGCGCTGCGCGTCCACGATCCGAAGGCGATAGAAAAAGCGAAAGCCATCCTGAAAAATGCGACTTACGTTGATGACATGAACGATGTCGCCGAAGGTTGTGACGCGCTGGTCGTCGCGACGGAGTGGGACGAATTCAAAAAACTCGATCTTGATCGCGCTAAAAAACTGCTCACGCATCCAATCATGTTTGACGGGCGAAATCTTTTCGACCCTGCCGAAATGGAAAAACTCGGCTGGATTTATAAAAGTGTCGGGCGATAAGAAACAAATTGATGTTTCAGCCGCGTTGATTTTTCGCGACGGCAAATTGCTCATCACACAACGGTACGCCAGCGATCATCTCGGCGGTCTTTGGGAATTTCCGGGAGGCAAGCGCGAGCCGAACGAAACCTTCGAGCGGTGTCTAGTCCGCGAAATCAGTGAGGAACTCGGAATCGAAATTTCCGTCGGCGAACTGTTTGAAGATGTCACGCATGCTTACCCGGAGAAAATCGTCCGCTTGAAATTTTTCTTCTGCAAATTTACCCGTGCCGAACCGCAATCGCTCGGCTGCGCGGCGTTCAAGTGGATTGAAAAGTCGGAATTGGAGAATCACGAATTTCCGGCGGCAGACGCGCGTTTGCTGAAAAAACTACGCGCTTACAATTTTCCGTAAGTCTCTTCGACGACCTGCTTGAGATTGTTTTCGCCGGGATTCACGATGGCAAATTCGCGTCTGGCGTTGTCCACGGAATCGCTCGCGTGCGCGGCATTGACCGTGATGTTCGAGCCGAATTCACGCCGGATCGAGCCGGGCGGCGCTTTTGAAGGATCGGTCGGGCCGAGCACGTCGCGGATCTTACGCACGGCATTCACACCTTCGTAAACCAGCGCGATGCATTTTTGCGTGCCCGGTTTGCTTCTCTCCTCTTTCGTTTTCCTCTCGGACGGCGTGTAACCTGACATGAAGCGGATGATGTTCTCAAACTGATTGTCGCCGTGCAGCGGACCTAGAATGTCGCCGAGGGCTGTTTGTTCGGCGGCGGGAATTTTGAAATTGAATTCTTTTTCCAACACGCCCTTCGCGCGTTCACTGACGGCGTCCTTCAACTTCGTGCGCAACACTTCGCGAACCGGGCCGTAAAATTCCATCGCCTGCGCCACGCTCATGTGCAGCACCTTGACGCCGACAATGTAAAGTCCCGTGCGCGAAAAGAAATCGATCACATTGCCGGGGCGTCCAGTAGCAAACTTGAAATTGTCCGGCTTGATCAGCACCAGCGTGCGCTCGCCTGTTTCGCCCGGATGATAAGAAATCACATTTTCCAGAACGCCGCCGTCATTTTCGGAAAAGCGCGCCCACAATTTTACTTTCGCCTCGGCTTCCTTCTCATTCGGCGCGGCAAGAACGGCCGGCTCGAAGTAACGGACATGGCCGTCGTCTTCGTCCATGATCAAATCGCTGTAAGTATCGCGAATGGTTTCGCCGCCGCGACGGTCGGGACTCAAATTGCCGACGACCGCGCGCACCTTGCGCACTGCATCGTCACCTCGAAACACCATCATCATCACGCGACGGCGGCGGCCCGTTTTGGGATCGGGCGAAAGGTTTTTGAGAACATAATCGCGGAGCAACTCCTGAATTTTCCTGTCCTGCGGGTCTTGGGCGGAAACAATCGTCTCGGCGTATTGCCTTGCCAGCTCGGCGCTCGGCGCGAACATCCGCATCGCGGCCAGATCAAGGCTTGTGCGCGAGATGAGCCGGCTCAAGATGCCGCCGGTGCGCGATTTGTAGAGCGAATAAGGAGTGACGATGACGTAAGCGAGCTGTTCAGACATATTAGCTCGTGGCCGGCGGATTGGGAGTTGCAGCCGGAGCGGCTTTGCCGCCCAAAATCTTGAACATCACCGTGCCGCAGGTCGGGCACTTGCCTTTGATGGCCTTGCGCCCGTTTTTCATCGTTTCCTCAACGCCATCGGCGATCTCTCGCTTGGCCTTGCATTTGACGCAGTAACCTTCAGCCATAAAAACTTTTACCGTCCGCGCTTCATGCCCGAACGGCAAAATAAGTTAACCGAGCCAAATTAAGAGCGCAACTCGGAAACGGAATCAATTTAAGTAGTTGTATGTTAATCAATTAACAGCCTGTTTCCGCAATTCGGTCTTCAATATCTTTCCTGTCGCATTTTTTGGCAGTGCGGGCAGAAAAATGATTTGTTTCGGCACTTTGTAGTCGGCCAGTTTGCTGCGGATGAATTGCATCAGGGCTTTTTCGTCGAGCGTCTGCCCTTCCGCCGCCGCGACGAACGCCACGGGCTGTTCGCCGCGACGGATGTCCGGCACGCCGATGACCGCCGCTTCCTTCACGCCGGGAAAATGATAAATCACTTCCTCAATCTCGCGTGGATAAACGTTGATGCCGTTGACGAGCAGCATGTCTTTCTTGCGGTCGGTGATGTAATAATAGCCGTCGGCGTCGCGATAACCCACGTCGCCGGTCAGCAGCCAATCGCCGCGAAAAACTTTTTTGGTTTCCTCGGGCTGATTCCAATAACCTTGCATCACGTTGCCGCCGCGTACGCAAATCTCGCCGGTCTCGTTCGCGCCAAGAATTTTTCCGTCATTGTTCTGCACGCTCATCTCGACGTTCGGAATCGGAATGCCGATCGAGCCTGGCTTATGCTCGCCGCGCAGCGGATTTTTGGAGACGACCGGACTGGCCTCGCTCAAGCCGTAGCCTTCGATGAGTGGCACTTTGAATTTTTCCTCGAACTCCTTCAACGTCTGCATCGGCAACGGCGCGCTGCCGCTGATGAAAATGCGGATCGGCAGCGGCGTGGGCAGTTGTGCGCCGAGTATCATCCGATAAAACGACGGCACGGCGGGCAGAATCGTCGCGCGACGTGAAAAAATTTCCTGCAACATCGCGCGCGGCGGATGCAGCGATTTCACCAGCACAATCGAGCCACCGAGGATGAACGGCAGAAAAATCCCAACCGTCATCATGTAAGTGTGAAACAGCGGCAGCAGCACCGCGAGACAGTCGTCCGGCACCGCCGACAACACGAGCTGGCAGCTCTCGACGTTATGCAGCAGGTTGCCATGCGACAGCATCGCGCCCTTCGGTTTGCCCGTCGTGCCGGACGTGTAGATGATGACGGCCAAGTCTTTTTCGGTGCGTAAATCGTGAATCGTGAATCGTGAATCGGGCGGCGCGAGCCCAGCGATTTCTTCGATTTGGAAAAAATTGAGCGACGGTCGCGCCGTTTTGAGTTCCGCAGAGTATGCGCCCAATTCCGCGTCCGTGATCACCACGTCAATGCCGCCGTCGTTCAGGATGTAAATAACCTCTGCGGGCTTGAGAAAATTGTTGATGGGGACGACCACCGCGCCAGCCTGCAAAATTCCGAAGACGCACAGGACAAACTCCGGACAATTCTTCAGCCAAATCGCAACGCGGTCGCCCGGCTTAACGCCGAACTTGCTTTGCAAGTGCGCGGCAACTTTTTGCGATTGAGCGAGAAGTTCGGCGTAGGAAATCTCCCGTTCGTCGTAAAAAATGGCGGTTTTCTTCGCGTGTTTTTCCGCGCAATCTGAAAAAGCAACGGCAAGATTCATGGAGAAAATTTAAACCACCAGGACACCGGGACACAAAGCAATTTCTGAACTTTGTGCCTTGATGTTTTTATGGTAAAAATTCTCTGACGTGATTGACACCGACGAAAAACTCACGGCGTGGCTTCCCAAACTTCGCGCCGCCAAATGGATCGCCATAGACACCGAAGCCGACAGCCTGCACGCCTATCCCGAAAAAGTCTGCCTCATCCAGATCAGCACCGCCGACGGCGACGAATTGATCGACCCGCTCGCCGGGATCAATCTCCACCCGCTATTCGACGCGTTCAACGCGCGCGAACTTATTTTTCACGCCGCCGACTATGATTTGCGCCTGTTGGAGAAACACCATCAATTCACGCCTTCCGCGATTTTCGACACCATGCTCGCCGCGCGCCTTTTGGGCGAACTGCAATTCGGCTTGAGCAATCTCGTGGAAAAATTCCTCGGAGTGAAACTCGACAAAGGTTCGCAGAAAGCCGACTGGGCGAAACGTCCGCTCACCGAACGGATGGAAGCCTACGCCCGCAACGACACGCATCATCTCAAACCGCTGGCCGACAGATTGAGATCCGTGCTTGAAGAAAAAAGCCGCCTCGCGTGGCATCAGGAATGTTGCGCGCGGCTCGTCGCCGAATGTTCCCTGCCGCCGCTCGTGAACTCCGATTTGGTCTGGCGCATCAAGGGCAGCAGCAGACTGGATCGTCCCGCGCTCGCCATCCTGCGCGAACTTTGGAAATGGCGCGAGACCGAGGCCATTGCCGCGAATCGTCCGCCATATTTTATCCTGTCACACGAAACGCTCGTGGATATCGCCGCCGTCGCAGCAACGCACCGTCCGGTTGAAAATCTTTTGCCGCCGCGCATGTCGCCGCGACGACGCGATAGCGTGCTTGCCGCCGTCAAAGCCGGACTCGCGGTGCGCTCGTCGCAACAGCCCGAAATCATCCGGCACAGATTCCAGAGGCCGGACGAAGCAGAGTTTCGCCGTTACCGCGAGATCGAGAGACGCCGCGACGCGCAGGCGCACAGGTTGGACATTGACCCGACGCTCATCGCGAGCAGGGCGACTCTCGGCGAACTCGCCGACGATTGGGACAAGCGCGCGCCCGAACTCATGCACTGGCAGCGCGAACTGCTGAAATAATTATTTACAGTCAAAATCCCACGTACAAGAGCGGATGGTTTGAATGCATTTCCCGTTTGAATCGAAACGAATGCATTCGTTCGTGCAACGCATGCATCCCTGAAGCTTTTCTCCGTCGGTTCCGAAGACCGCATCGCCTGTGGCCCTGAATTTTTCAACGCCATTCTGGTCCATGAGCGATTTGCCGTGGTCGGCAACGGTCAATTCCACTTTTTCAATATCTGCGGATTGTTTCGCCATGCTTGGCGCTGATCCTTTCAGAGCGGTTGAACCGCAATCGAAATCCCACGTGCAAGAGCGGATGGTTTGGATGCAATTCCCGTTTGAATCGTAACGAATACATTCATTCCTGCAACGCATGCATCCTTGAAGCTTTTCTCCGTCGGTCCCGAAGACCGCATCGCCTGTGGCCCTGAATTTTTCAACGCCATTTTGGTCCACAAGTGACTTGCCTTGATTGGCGACGGTCAATTCCGCATGTTCAACGGCTGCCGGTGTTTCAGCCCCCGCCGATTTTATGGAAACATTCGGTGATGATTGTTTGGCGGGGGTTGCACAACCTGACAAGAAGACGGCTGCAAGAAACCCCGCCGCCGCCACACATAAAACTTTTTTAGTCGTATTCATAATTTTTTCCCCGTATTGATTTGTTTGCTGCTCTAGCAGCCTCTGGCTGCAATAACAAAAAACACGCTGTTGGCAAGCCATTTCATCTCACCGCTTCAAACGCGAAGCCCTTCAAATATTCCGTTTCAGGAATCATTGGAATGATGGGATGATCCAGCGACTGCGCGTAAGTCGCGATACGTCGCAAAATTCTCCGTGTGTCAAAAGCGGCAGAAAGAAGCGTGTCCTGAAACAATTCCGCGTTGACGTGGTGCGAACAGCAGAACGTCGCCAGCGTGCCGCCGACCTTCAACAGCTTCAGCGCGCGCAGATGGATTTCCTTGTAGCCGCGTAACGCATCTGGCACGGACGCGCGATTGCGCGTGAACGACGGCGGGTCGAGAACGATCAGATCAAACCGCGGGATGACTCGTTCGTGCGGCTTGACGGCAGTATTCGCCTTGAGCCAGTCGAAAACATTCACGACCTCGAATGAACATTTTTCCGCGAGACTATTTGTCGCGGCATTTCTCTTTGACGCTTCAATCGCATCCGCACTCTGGTCGAGCAGATGGACGTGCGCCGCGCCCGCGCGCGCCGCGTGCAATCCGAATCCGCCGAGAAAACTGAAGCAATCCAAAACCTGCGCGCCTTTGGCAAACTGCGAAACGGCCTGATAGTTCGCCTGCTGGTCGAGATACATTCCGGTTTTGTGGCCGCCGAGCAAATCAGTTTCAAACTTCAGGCCGTTCAAATTCACAGGAACCGGTCCGCTCAATTCGCCCGATAAAATTCCATTCACTTCGGCCAGGCCTTCGAATTTTCGTGAGCCGATGTCGCTGCGTTCGACAATTGCGCGAGGCGAAAAGATTTTTTGCAGCGCGGTGACAATTTGCGTTTCTCGTTTATCCATGCCAAGCGAAGAAATTTGCATAACGAGAACGTCCTCGTATTTGTCCACGATGAGGCCGCTCAAAAAATCGCTCTCGGCATTCACGACGCGGAATGAAGTCGCTTTCGACAAATGTTTTTGACGGACGGCGAGAGCGGCACGGATGCGTCCCTCAAAAAAAATTTCGTCCACTTCGACCCGTTCCGGCGCGAGAATACGGACGTGGATTTTTGATTTTGAATTGAAGAAGCCGGTGCCGAGCAATCGCTGGCGATGGTCTTTTACCTGGACGAGTTCGCCGTCGGCGACGGGCGAGGTGAGCCGGGAAATTTCGCCGGCATAAATCCACGGATGACCAGCCACGATGCGGTCGGCTTCGCCCGGTTTTAGCAAAACAGTCGGTAACGATTCCATAGTTTGTAAACAGTTTGCGCCGGACAATCCTGCGCGAGCCTGCATCAAAACAAAAATAGGGTTTGAAAGAAAGCAAATCCGAAGGTGATCGCGGCAAGAACGAGAAACTTTTACTTGCAAGATTCACGAAGCAGGCCGATAGGTTTATAAAGCTATGAAAACGAATTATTCTATCAGCTCCATTCTTCATCAGAAATCATCGGCGCTCTGGTCGGTCGCGCCGCAAACGACTGTCTTCGACGCCATCAAGCTCATGGCCGAGAAAAATATCGGCGCGCTGCTAGTGATGTCCGGCGGCAAGCTCACCGGCGTGTTCACCGAGCGCGATTACACGCGCAAGGTCGCGCTTGAGGGGAAAACTTCCAAAAAAACACAGGTCTGGGAAATCATGCCCAAGGAAATCATTTCGGTGACACCGGACGATTCCGTCGAGGATTGCATGAAGCTGATGACCGAAAAACGCGTGCGGCATCTGCCCGTGTTGGAAAGTAGAAGCGTTGTCGGCATCATCTCCATCGGCGACCTTGTGAACTGGATCATCTCGGCGCAGAACGCCGCGATCGAGCAGATGGAACAATACATCGCGGGCGGCGCGACCGCGTGAAACGCCGGAAAACTTATTTCGTTATGTCGTCCACTTGCTTTTCGTAATCGACGGCATCTTGCCGGAGCTTGTCTGAAGTGGCGGAATGTTTCATCGCACTGCCAACCTTTGCGTAAGCGATTGTCTGAATCTCCATGCGATGGTTGAAAACAAACACTAAAATTGTCGCGGCGAAAAGATAGACGAAAACCCCGCGGGCGCGGCCAAAAAACCGGCTGCGACGATCCGCGCGGATTTTGCGTTGCCGGTCAATCCGAACCCATTCATTTATTTTGTTAACAGTGATGTCCACGCCCTGATTTACCGCACTTTCCATGCCACGGTGT